>Ga0209739_100002_pt1 | contig 169473 bp, 172 predicted proteins | sample JossMetagenome_2_FD_184729 | JGI IMG/M metagenome (GOLD analysis project Ga0209739, IMG submission 184729) | Hot spring sediment microbial communities from Joseph's Coat, Yellowstone National Park, USA - JC3_ASED (SPAdes) (version 3) | ecosystem: Environmental > Aquatic > Thermal springs > Hot...
TGCGGAGTTCGCCCGCGCGATGAATTCCTCGGGGCTCCCGCTGTCCACGTCGTTCGCCGCGAAGGAGCTGACGGATATCCCCCTCTTGATCAGCTCGCCGTTGAGCATCGAGACCGCGCCCTCCACGGACCCGTACATCGTGACGTAGGGTTTCACTCTACGTAGGCGCACGCAGGTACGCATCAGTGTGCCTGTCGTACGCGTAGAGCTTGGGCTTCACGGCATCATACAGGCCCCTCACGAGTTCATCGGGGCCCCTCCGCTCCGCCCCCGTCAGGAGGTACCCGCCCACCAGCGATGGCAGGACGTTCTCGTCCCACCGCTCGCGCCGGTGGGGAACCCCCTCCATCCTCAGGTAGAGGTTGATGGCCGCGTTCAGCTGCCTGTCTATGGTGAGGCCGCAGCGCTCGCACCTGAAGACCGTGCTCCCCCTCAGGTCTCTGTTCACCCACCCGCATCTGGAGCACGCGTCCGAGGTGTGCTGCGGCGGCACCTCCACCGCGCCCTCGACCCTCTTAGCTATGGACCTCCAGTCAGCCCTCATAATCATCCTGTTCCACGCCCTGCTCCTCCTGAGCATCCTCCGAGGCCTCAGCTCCTCGAAGCCGTTCACCTCCGCGAGCGATCCTATGACCCTGGCTATCTCTATGACGTGCTTACGGGCACTGTTCCTCTCCCTCCTCGAGTACTTCGCGAGCACGCGCCTGCCCCTCCTCGACCCCTTCAGCTTCCTCTGGACCGACCTCCGCTTCTCGAACGATGAAATGTGGACCGTGGCCAGGGCCCTGGTGTCTATCCTCACCCACCCGGTCTCAGGGGAGTAGCCGTCGAGGGACAGCAGGTTCGAGTCCCAGGCCATCTTCCGGGCGGGCGGCTTGGTAGTCCCGTCGCGCCCGGGCGGCACGTGTATCGGTATGTGAATCCTCTCGGGTGTGATCACGGGCTCGCCGATCCCGCGCGAGGACACCTCCTTCGGCAGCGGGAAGTAGCGCCTCGACAGGTCGAACCACACGAATTTCCCCGGCTCGAGCGTGACCCTGAGTTTGTCCCCCTCCAGCTTGCACACGTCCTGCGGGGCCCTCGCGAAGAGGCGCCTGGCCACCGGGCGCCTCCTCTTCCTGTATCCCTTATTGTAATTCTTCCTCCAGCTCTTCATTATGGAGAACGCGGTCGCCAGCGCCGAGTCGACCCAGTGCGCCGCGAACGCCCAGCCCTCAAGGTACTTGTCCCGCAGCGATTTCCTGAACGCTTTGTCCTTCCTGTACCTCGGGAAGAGCCTGAACTGCTTCTTCCCCGGGATCTTGACCGCCTTCCAGGTCACAGTTCCCCATATGTCGTCCAGCATCGAGTCGAGAACTTTCCTGTACGCTATGAGCAGCGGCAGCACCTCGTCGCCCCTGTCGTGCTTGAGGGTGTAGGTCCTGATCGGTCCCGGTTCCACTTCCAGGCGGATGGCCGCGTCGCCCGCCACGGGGGCCGATCCCCGCTCCTCATCTGAAAGGAGTTGGGTCGACGCGGTCATCCGGATTGTGGATTCATCGAGCGGTATTTAAGGGCAACCGGCACCCGGTGGGCTCCGTTACCTTAAGCTGACCATCGATGAGTCTAAATCCGAGGGGAGCCCTCCGCCCGATTTGCAGTGACCACGAATCCGATCCAGATCAGGAGGACTCCCCTTCCGGCCATGGCCCACGCTGTTATCCCTATTTCTCGGGCCCCTCGCTGAGGCGCGCCTCGAAATCCCTGATGCCCATGAGCAGGAGCCACGCCTCGATGTGGAGGTGGGTGCAGAGGTTGGGCCCCGCCCTCGGGTCCATCGGCGCCGACCCGAGGGAGGTGCATCGCATATTCGTCGATGAGACGATGGTGAACCTGGGAGGGACCCCCGCGTGGATATGGGTCGCCTTCGAGCCTGACCTCCATGCGATGCTCGACTTCCACGTAGCCCGCGCGGGAATTCGATAGATGCATACCTCTTCATCGGGAGGCTCGTCCGCAGGTACGGCGGGGTCCCCATCTACACCGATGGCGCCCCATGGTGCGCGGACGCCTGCAGGTGGGCGGGCGCCGAGCGCGCGGTCTACGATCGCCCCCTGAGGAACCTGATGGAGCGCATGGTCCAGTGCGTCAAGGAGGGGACTGAGGCGTTCGACGACCTATTCCCGGCGATGAAGAGCAGGCTCGCGTCCGGGCGGGGCGTTCGAGCGCGTGCATAACTGGCTGTCAGCGTTCACGTCCATGCAGGACTTCGTGTTCGAGGACGGAGACCTGGGGAGGCCCCCACTAATGTGGGAAGAGGAGGGGATGCCCCCGTGGCTGAACGGGCTGCGCCCGATCTTCTCGCTCGGGTAGGGGGTGGGCTTAAGGTAACGGAGCCGAAAATTCCGCGGAATAATTTAAACATTGAGTAATTATTGTTAACCTGAGGAGCCCCGATCGTCCCCGATGATCCCGCGGACTGAAGAGAGCAGGGCCTCCGCCTCGCGCTCCCCGAGGGGCCTCAGGGGCCTGGGCAGGTACCCGCTCGGGCTCCTCCTCCCCATGACGAGGGCCTGGAACAGGTAGTAGTAGGCGGAGGGGAACTCGAACGCGGAGAGCTCCGCCATGAGGCGCGAGAGCCTGGACTGCAGCTCGGGGGAGCCGGAGCGCCAGACCCTCCCCGGGAGGTCCGTGAAGTTGGAGGTGCCGCAGACCCCGCCGTGCGCCCCCAGGACCCTGGCGGGCAGCAGGAGGTCGTCCTGCCCCTCGTAGACGGGGATCCCCGGGAGCTCCCGGATGTACCCCTGGAGGGACGCCAGGTCCCTGGAGCTGTCCTTCACGCCGGCGACGAGCCCCGTGGCGCGGGCCACCTCGGCCGCGGTCCCGGGCTCCACGCGGTTCCTGGCCATCTGGGGTATGTTGTAGATCACTATGGGGACGTCGGCCGAGCGCGCCAGGGCCGAGTAGTAGTCGGCTATCTCGCCCTGGCTGAGCTCCGAGTAGAAGGGCGGCACGGAGATCACCGCCGCGGCGCCCGCGTCGCGGGCCAGCCTGGCCAGCTCCACGGCCTCCTCCAAGTTCCCCCTGTGGACGCCGGGGAGCAACGAGAGCCCGGAGGGGAGGCGGGCCGCGAACTCCGATATTAGGCGCGAGTGCTCTGAGAGGCTCAGGAGGTGGAAGGAGCCGACGGAGCTGGCCGGGAACACCGCCGCCGCGCCCGAGGACCTGAGGAACTCCAGCAGCTCGGATATCCCCTCGCGGTCCAGCTCGCCGTCCTTCAGCGGCGTGACCGCTGGCGTCACTATGCCGCCCGGGAGGCGGGCCATCGGCGTCGCCCTCGGGAATAGGGGGGTATGACCTCCCCCTCCAGTGGGTTGGGGCCGTAGTCGACGTAGACGTTCTTTATCCTCGTGTACTCCAGCACGCCGTATATCGAGTTCTCGCCCGCCTGCCCGGACATCCTGAATCCCGTGTGATATCCCTGGGTGGCCTCCGGCCCCGGCATGTTCACGTAGAGCTCCCCGAACTTGATCTCCCTGGCCGCCCTCATCGCGAGCGAGACGTCCCTCGTGAAGAGGTAGGACGCGAGCCCGTAGATCGAGTCGTTGGCGAGCTCTATCATCTCGCCGAAGTCGTCGCCCACCCTCATCGCGGGGAGCACGGGCCCGAAGATCTCCTCCCTGAACACGGCGGAGCTCTGGTCCCTGCCCTCCAGGATCGTGGGCAGGTAGTGGAACCCGCCCGAGAGCGGCTCCGGGAGCGAGGGGCGGCCCCCTCCGTGCAGGACCTTCAGCCCGTCCGCCTTCGCGCGCTCGACGAGCCCCGACACCTTCCTCAGCGCGCCCTCGTTTATGAGCGGGCCCATCTCGTTCCTCCTCGGGTCCCCGACCCTGAGGGAGGCGGTGAGCTCGAGGAACCTGCGCATGAACGCGTCGTACACGTCGCGGTGGACGAAGAGCCTCTCGGCGGCTATGCAGGACTGGCCGGCGTTCCAGTACTTGGCCCACATGAGCACGCGGGCCGCGAGCTCCAGGTCCGCGTCCTTCCACACCATGAACGGGGCCTTCCCGCCCAGCTCCAGTATCACCTTCGCCATGGAGCTGGCGGCGGACGCCATCACCTCCTTCCCCGTGCCCGTCTCGCCCGTCAGCGTTATCAGCGCCACCTTGCGGCTGGAGGTCAGCGCCGGCCCTATCGCGCTCCCCCTCCCAGTCACGAAGTTCAGCACCCCCCTCGGGAGGCCGGCCTCCTGGAACGCCCTGACGAGCCACTCGCCGGTGAACGGGGTGTCCGAGCTGGGCTTCAGCACCACGGTGTTCCCCGTGACGAGCGCCGGCCCCACCTTCCTCGCTATCATGCCGGCCGGGAAGTTCCAGGGGGTTATCGCCGCGACGACCCCGTAGGGCACGCGGTACTGGAATATCACCCTCTCGGGCTTCGTCCCCTCCACCACGTCGCCCGTTATCTTCCTCGCCATCTCCGCGTAATATGTCAGCTGGTCCAGCACCCCGTCGACCTCCTGGGCGGCCTCCCTGGCGGGCTTGCCGACCTCGTCTATCAGGAGGTCCTCCAGCTCGGACCTCCTGGACCTTATGACCTCTATCGCCCTCCAGATGTACTTGGCGCGCTCGACCGAGGTGAGCCTCTCCCAGGCCCCCTGGGCCTCGTACGCCGCGTCGATCGCCCTGGCCACGTCGTCGGGGGTGGCGGAGGCGAACTGGCCTATGGGCCTCCCCGTCGAGGGGTTCAGCTTCTCGAGGAACTCCCCGCCCGAGGGGTTCACCCACTCCCCGTTTATGAATAGGAGGGAGCGCCTCATCGATCTCCGTGGGCCGCCCTCCGATATAAATGTGGCTCAGGGGATCCTGGACGAGTCCCCCTCGATCCACGTGCCCCTCACGACCCACACCGGCTCCCCGGGCACCCTCTCCTCGAGGCCCTCCGCCCTGTGGGACTCCAGCACGTCCTCCCTGACCTCCACGCCCAGCCCGGGGCCCCGGGGCACCGCGTGGTGCCCGTCGACCACCCTCATGGAGTCGCCGACCAGGTCCCTCTTCCACCGCGGGAAGAAGTCGTAGAACGTCTCCTGTATCATGAAGTTGGGTATGGTGGCGTCGAGCTGCAGCGTCGCGGCGTTCTGGATGGGGCCGAACGCGTTGTGGTAGGCCATCCTGACGCCGAAGGAGTCAGCGATGGCCGCTATCTTCCAGGCCTCCGTTATCCCCCCGACGTTCGTCACGTCCACCTGGAGGAAGTCGACCAGCCCCTCCCTCAGGTACTGGAGGGCCTCCTCCTTGTTCAGTATCCTCTCGCCCAGCGCCACGGGGACGCGCGCCGCGGCCCTGTACCTCCTGAGCCCCTCGAGGTCGTGCGGGTGGACGGGCTCCTCCATGAAGAGCGGAGAGTACTTCGCCAGGGCCTCCGCCACCCTGATCGCCGACTCGTACCTGAACCTGCCGTGGTGCTCTATCATTATGTGCACGTCCTCGCCCACTGCCTCCCTGACCGCCGCGACTATCCTCGAGGCCCTCTCTATGCCCGCGCGGTCTATGTAGTCGTAGTAGCCCCCGAAGGGATCGAACTTCAGGCCCCTGTAGCCCATCCCCACAACCCTCTCCGCCGCGGCCGCGAACTCGTCCGGGGTCCTGCAGCCGCCGTACCACCCGTTCGCGTAGGCCAGGATCCTGTCGCGGTGGAGGCCCCCCAGGAGCTCGTGCACGGGGGCGCCGAGCTCCCTCCCCTTGATGTCCCAGAGCGCTATGTCGAGCGCGGACAGCGCGGCCGTGGACTCTATGGAGCGGTGGAGGTAGAAGTCCTCCATCATCCAGCGCCTGTGGATGGACTCTATCGCGTGGGCGTCGGAGCCGACCGCGACCGTGGCCAGGCGCCTCACCGCCTCCACGACCTGGCCCGTCCTGAGGGTGGGGACGGCCTCGCCGTACCCGACCGCCCCGTTCGACGTCTCCACGCGCACGAGCACCATCAGGGACGCCCAGGTGGCCGCGGAGCCCCTCTCGCCTATCACCAGGGGCTCCACCCTCGCTATGGTGGCCATGGGGCCCCGGGGCGGGCCGCCCCCTAAAAGGATTGCCGCCTCGGCGCCGCGCGTCGAGCATCACGCGGCCGTCCCTGTCCCCGGAGGACAGCTCCTCCAGGGCCCTGCGCGCGTCTCCCAGGCCGTGGACGCGCCAGACGCGCGCGCTCAGGCCGCGCGAGGCCGCTATGGAGAGCAGCTGCCGGAGCTCGGACCTCGTCCCCCCGGTGGTCCCGACGATCGAGATCTCCCTCGAGTAAATGGCCCTCACGTCCAGGGGCACGACCTCGCCCGTGAGCGCGCCGTAGGCCACGAGCCTGCCGCCGGGGCCCAGTAGCCTGATCGACCACGGGGCGGTCCCGGAGCCGAGCGCGTCGACCACGACGTCCGCCATCGCGCCGCCGGTGAGGGCCGAGACCGCCTCGGCCGCGGACCCGGGGTCGACAACCTCGTCGGCGCCCATGTCCCTGAGCCAGGCCCTGGGCCTCCTGGAGACCGCGATCACGCGCGCCCCCATCAGGCGGGCCAGCTGCACCGCGAACATGCCGGTGTTGCCCGAGGCCCCCACGACGACCGCGGTCTCGCCGGCCCTGAGGCCGGCGGCGCGGAGGGCGTGGTACGCTGTGAGCGCGGAGACCGGGAGGCTCGCCAGCAGGTCCCAGTCCAGCCGCGCGCCCACCCTGACCACGGAGGCCTCCGGCACGACCGCCAGCTCGGCGAAGCCGCCGTTCGAGGCGACGCCCAGGACTCCCCCGACGCGGCACAGCATCTCCCTCCCCGAGAGGCACATTTCGCAGCGGCCGCAGAAGATCCTGGGGTAATCGATCACGACGTCGCCCGGCGAGATGCCCTCCACGTCCCGGCCGACCTCCTCCACGACCCCCGCGAACTCGGCCCCCGGTATGTGGGGCATGGGCCGCGGGCTCCTCGCGCCCACCACCGTGAGGCGATCGATGGGGTTCACGCCGGCGCGCTCGACCCTCACCAGCACTTCGCGCGGCCCGGGGCGGGGCGCCTCGACCTCCCTCACCTCCAGGTTCTCCAGGCCCGGCCTGTCGAACACCGCGGCCCTCACGCCGGGCGCTTGGCGCGGCGGCGTTTAACCGTTCGCGGGCGCTGCCCGCGAAAACCGGGGCGCAAACGCCGGGAAGAGGCGATTTTCAGGCGCGGCGGACGCGGGATAACGCCTTAAAGGCGAGGGCCCCGCGGGCCCCGACATGGAGGTCGAGAGGCCGCTGCTCCTGACGCCGGGCCCGACGATCCTGCACAGGTCCGTCAGGGAGGCGCTCGCCGGCCCGCAGCTCTCCCACGACTCGCCCGAGTTCCTGGAGGTCCTGGGGAGGCTGCCGGGCATGGTGAGGGAGGTCGTGCGCTCCGACTCCGCGCGCGTTGCCCTGGTGACCGGGTCCGGGACCCTGGGCATGGAGATGGCGATGGCGTCGCTGCTCTCCAGGGAGGACAGGGTCCTGGTGCTCGAATCGGGGTACTTCGGCAGCAGGCTGGCGGAGATAGCGCGCATGTACGCGGGGTCCGTGGACGTCCTGAGCGCGCCGCCGGGGCGCCTCGTGCCGGCGGACAGCTACAGGGCGGCCCTGGAGACCGGGAGGTACCGCGCGGTGGCCGTGACCCACGTGGACACGGCGACGGGGCTCGAGTGGCCGCTGGAGGACCTCGCCAGGGCGAGCCGCGACGCCGGGTCGATCCTCCTGGTCGACGGCGTGAGCAGCGTGGGCGGCGCGAGGCTCGAGATGGACAGGCTCGGCGTCGGGGCCCTGGTGACCTCCTCCCAGAAGTGCCTGGCGGCCCCCCCGGGCGTGGCCCTCATAGCCGTCTCGGAGGAGGCCGCCCGCGGCCTGAGGGATCCGGGATCCCTCTACATGGACCTCAGGAGGTGGATCGAGGTCTCCGAGTCCCCCGGCAGGTACCTGTCGACGCCGGCCGTCAACCTGTTCGTCGCCCTGGAGCGGGCCCTCGAGATAGTGCTGGAGGAGGGGATGGAGGCCAGATGGGCCAGGCACGAGTCGAACGCCTCGTTCCTGAGGGACGAGATGTCCAGGAGGGGCATGCGCGCCATCGCTGAGGCGCCCTCCCCAACCGTGAGCGTGTTCGACCTGGCGCCCCTCGGGATCGACGCGCTGTGGCTCAGGAGGGAGCTGTACGAGCGCCGCGGCGTGTGGACGGGTATCGGCGTCGGGCCGAACAAGTCGAGGCACATCAGGGTGGGGCACATGGGGAACGTCTCCAGGGCCCACCTGGAGTTCTTCCTGGGGGCGCTGGACGAGGCCCTGGTCGGCCGCGCCCGCGACGACGGGCGCGGCCGAGGATAAAATGAATTTAAAATTAAATAAAATTAAATCCTAAGGGAATCAGGCGCCCAGGGGGCCTCGGAATCTGCCGTACCTGCGGCCGCCGCCCCTGCGGGGCGGGCGGTCCTCGTACTCCTTGTCGGAGAGGTTGTTCTCCGTGTTCACCTCGCCCTCGAACGGGGTGTCCGAGACCTCGAGGATCCCGTACCTCCCCACGTTCAGGCGCATATGCCCCCTGAATAGGTTGACGTAACCGTTCCTCAGCGCCACGGTGCTCCCGACCTCCACCTTGTCTATGTCGTCGTCCCAGAGCGTGAGGTATATGCTCCCGGTCTCGTCGCCCAGGAGCACCTCCGCCACGCGGTGAGGCGAGCCATCCCTTCCGGATGAGACCTCCCTGACGGACCCCTTGGACACGACCTTGCCCACGACGTTTACCGAGCGCGAGTTGGGCTTCAACTCGCCTATCTTGACGTCAACCGGTTCGTTGAACCGGTTGAAATCGCGCTGCAATTGTACCTACCTTCTCTTGCCTGAGAGGCGAGGCTACTATATTTAAAGGTTTCCCGGGAGGCTATGGTCGCCCTCGGAGCTCGCCCCGATCTCCCGGGGGCCGGCCTCGAGCGCCCCCCTCAGCCGCTCCAGGAGCTCCGCGTCGCCGCGCCTCCCCAGCTCCCTCAGCATCTCGATTATCGGCGCGGACACCTTGTTGACTATTGCCTTCGTCATGGCGTCGAGGACCCCCCTCCCGTCCTCCATCCCCAGGATCCTGAGGGCGCGCTCGAGCTCGAGCTCCCTCACGCGCTCCGCCCTCTCCATGAGGGACCTTATGACGCCGTCGGCGATGGCGCCCATCAGCTGCCCCTCGAACCTGCCGGCCTCCTCCATGACTATGGATGCCGCGCGCTCCGCCTCGGCCATGCGCCTGAGCCTGTTGTCCTCCGCCAGGTCCACCAGATCGTCTATCGTGAGGACCTGGACCGTGGGGCGGGCGGAGGGGCGCTCCACCGCCCTCGGCACCGATACGTCGAGGATGAGCAGGTCGGACGCGGGCATCATGTCCTCGGTTATCACCGGCGAGGGCGAGGAGACCGCCACTATGGCGGCATCGGCGGACGCCAGCGCCCTCCTCAGGTCCTCGAGGGGGACCGCCCTGTAGCCCAGCCTGGAGGCGAGGGACGCCGCCCTCCCGAACGTCCTGTTCGCTATCGTAACGTCGGGGAATCCGGCGTCCCTCAGGTAGGAGGCTATCAGGGAGCCCATGTGGCCAGCCCCTATCACGAGGAGGCGGGAGCCCGGGCTGAGCCTCCTCGAGATCATGTCCACGGCCAGCCTGGCGACGCTCACGGATCCGCGGGACACCCCGGTCTCCGTGCGCACGCGGCGGCCGACCCTCACGGCGCGCTCGAAGAGCATCCTCAGCATCGGCCCGGCGGATCCGGCCTCGATCGCGCGCTCGGCCGCGTCGCGCACCTGGCCGAGTATCTCGTGCTCGCCGACCACCATGGACTCGAGGCCGGAGGCGACCCTGAACAGGTGGACCACGGCATCGAACCCCGCGAGAGCGAACGCGCCGCCACCGCCCCTGCGCCCGATGATCTCCCTTAGCCTGGCGGCCTGCGCCATCGGGTCGCGCGAGCGCGAGTACAGGTAAACCTCGAAGCGGTTGCACGTCTGGAGGATCGCGACCTCGTCCGCGCCCAGCTCCTCCAGGAGCCTCGTGGCGGCGGCCCCGGGGTCGGGCTCCTGGAGCGCCGAGAGGACCTCGGTCGAGGCGGAGCGGAAGTCGACGCCAACGCACGCGTAACCGTCTATTGGGGAAGGGCGCCCCCCTGCCACGGCCACGGCGGTGCGAGCTAGGACCTGCTTAAACGCGTTTGCCCGGAGGCGCGCAGCGCCGGCCAGATGGGGTTTCGCCCCACGAGGGACGCGGCCCCCGCACCCCCGCGTTCGCATCCTCCTATCACCGGATGCCCCGCGCCGCTCCCGGGCATTCCGGGGGCTCGGGCCGGGGCGCCGCCGCGGGACATGCCCAGCGCAATACGCATATATTGAGGGGAGCGCGCGCAGCATCGCCTTGAGCTTCGCCCCGAGGCCGGACTCCCTGAGGTTCGGGCCCGCCGGCATACCCATCTCGTCGCCGAGGCGCACCGCGGAGGACGGGGTGATCCGCGTCGCCGAGATGGGCCTCGGCGCGATGGAGCTCGAGTTCGTGCGCGGCGTCAGGATGAGCGCCGAGGCGGCGGCGCGCGTCAGGGAGGCGGCGGGGTCCCGCGACGTCCTCCTGACCGTCCACGCCCCATACTACGTGAACCTGCTCTCCGATGACCCGGGGAAGGTCGAGGCGTCGATCACCAGGATAATGGAGTCCGCGCGCGTGGGGGCGTCGGCGGGCGCCTGGTCCGTGGTGTTCCACGCCGGGTACTACGGGGGGCTCGGCCCCGCCGATGCGGTGAGGCGCGTCAGGGAGTCGCTCCTCAAGGTGACGCGCGCCCTCGGGGACGAGGGGGTGAGGATCTGGATCAGGCCGGAGACCATGGGGGGACTGGCGGAGGTCGGGGACCTCGCGGAGGTCATCGACGTCGTGGACGGGATCGAGGGGGCGCTGCCCTGCCTGGACTTCGCGCACATGTACGCCAGGTCGCTCGGCTCGATGAACTCTAGGGACGCGTTCAGGGAGGCGCTGGCGCTCCTAGAGAGGAGGCTGGGGAGGGAGGCGCTCGATAACTTTCACGCGCACATGTCGGGCATGGAGTACGGGCCGAGGGGCGAGAGGAGGCACCTGCCCCTGGAGGAGTCCGAGTTCAGGTGGCGGGAGGCCCTGGACGCCCTGAGGGAGTTCGGCCCGAGGGGCGCGCTGATATCGGAGTCCCCGCTGCTGGAGGAGGACGCGCTCCTCATGATGAAGTACTACGAGGGGGGCCGCCGGGGCAGGAGAGGAGCGAGGAGATGAGCAGGGCATAGACCCTGGCGACGGTCATCATCTCGGACACGCTGTTCCTCTCGTCGGCCGCGTGCGCGTAGGAGTCGTCGCCGGGGCCGTAAGTCAGGGCCTCCACGCCCGCGAGCTGGAAGTACCTGGTGTCGAGCCCCCCGGGGCAGACCGTGAGGCGGGGCGGGGAGCCCGTGACCTCCCTCACGGCGTCCGAAAGCGCGCTGGCGAGCCTCCCGCGCGGGTCGATGACGGAGGGGGGAGAGCGCGAGGTCACGCGCAGCTCCACGGAGTACCCGGCGGACCTCAGCGGGGCGGACGCCCTCTCGAGCGCCTCGCGGAGCTCGCGCTCGGCCTCCTCCAGGCCCTCCTCGGGTATCAGCCTCCTGTCGACCGTGAAGGAGTAGCGCCCGGGCACGACGTTCACCTTGGCGCCGCCGGAGACCGCGCCGCCCAGCGTGACCGTGGGCGCCGCCTCCCTGGGGTCCGCGAATGGGTAGGAGCTGCGCCTCGACGACAGCATGGAGTTGAGCTCCTCCGAGAGCGCCACAGCGAGCCTCGCCATGCCGTCGAACGCGTTGAGGCCGAGCCAGGGGGTGGACCCGTGCGCCTGCCTCCCCCTCACCTCCACCTCCGCCCACAGGTTGCCCTTGTTCCCTATCCACACGTTCCCGGAGCCGCTCGCCTCCGGCACCACCACGTAGTCCGGGGAGACGAGCCCGGCCTCCACCATGTACTTGACCCCGGTCTCGCCGCCGGTCTCCTCGTCGGGCGTGAAGGAGAGCTCGACGGTGCCGAAGTCGCCCGCGCCGGCCATGGCGGCGGCCTGCGCCGCCAGGATGGCCGCCGCCATCCCGCCCTTCATGTCCACGACCCCCCTCCCGTAAACCAGGTCGCCCTCCACCGACAGGCGGAACGGGTCCCTGCTCCACCCCTCGCCGGGCGGCACGACGTCGTAGTGGGAGTTGAAGTGGATCACCGGCCGTCCCGAGCCGACGCGCGCGATCACCACGTACCTGGGGTGGTCCGCGTGCTGCGGTATGTACCTCTCGAGGTAGTCCCTCGGGACCTCCACCGCGCTCACCTCGTAGCCCGCGTCCTCCATTATGGAGTGCAGGACCTCGACCATCTCCCCGTAGGACTCGCCGGGCGGGTTCACGGTGGGGACCGCGACCAGCTGCCCGAGCACGTCCAGGAGCCTCGCCGCGCCCAGGGATTCCAGGTGGTCCAGCGAGGCCCTCCCGAGGTCGGCGCAGTATCCGCACGAGGCCACGCCGGATCGCGGGGGGCGCGGGCTAAAATCGTTTGCCGGATACCGGCGCGCGGGCCGCCGAGCCCGCGACGGGCGCTCGCCCGGGCGCCGAGTCCAGCACCGGGTCGCCTGTACCGGGACAGCGCGTACATGAGGGCCGAGAACTCGGCGGCGCCCGCGGACACCATGGAGGCGATCCCCAGGAGCTCGGACCCCGTCGCGTACAGGACCGCGTAGTAGATGCCGTAGGGCACGCCCACCAGGAGCGATATCAATATGAAGTTCAGGGCCGCCTGAAGGGTGCTCAGGGATCCGCCCTCCCTCAGCGTCCTCTCGAACATTATCCCGGCCGCGGGGACCGAGCTGGCCGGCGCCAGGACCCCGGCCAGGAGCGGCACTACGTAGGCCGGCCCCACGCCCCTGAGCGCCATCGCGGCGGAGAACGCGCCCTCGAAGGCGTAGTAGACTACCAGGAGCAGCAGGATCTTCGGGAGCGCCATGCTGACCCTGGTGACCGGGAGCGTCCTCATGGCGGCCGCTCCCCGGACCTCTATCGCGTAGAGGGAGTACGGGATGAATATCGTGGAGTAAGCGATCTCTATTCCGTAGTACGCGGACATCGCCCCCAGGACGCCCGGCGGGGTGTTGTACGTGGTCACCATGAATACGACGAAGAGCACGAACGGAACGACCAGCATCGAGGCCATCACGGACCTGGCGGACATCTGGATGTCCGCCCTCAGGATGGCGAGCGTCCTGGACCTGATGATACTCCATCCTCCCCTCACCCTCTTGGCGATCGCGGCCGGTGAGCTGGCGCGCAGTATCCTGAGGGCCGCGGAGGGGAGCCTCGTGTACACGTAATACCCGAGGAGCGCGGCCCAGATGGCCGTGGACGCTGCCCCGATCGGAGAGTAGATGAACGCGCCGGATGCCAGGGGCAGGAACTCCAGCGGAGCGTACCTCGAGGCGTCGATCCCCGCGAAGTACGCGGGACTTATCAGGAATATGAGAAATATCAGCGGCAGGAGGGCGGACAGCGCCCTCATGGCGTACGACTTCGCCTGGGACTTGGAGGCGGATGAGAACGCGAATATCGTCGCCTCTATCGCTATGATGGCCACCTCTATCCCGAAGACCACGCCGAGGAACGGGTATGGCGCGCCGACTATCGCGGAGGCGAGGGCCGATCCGGCCAGTAGGGCCACCAGTGGATAGTCGATGAGCGACATGAAGGCGCGGGCGAACATCCGCTCCAGCTCCCCCTCGTCGATGGGCAGCAGGTAGAGCGCGTCCCTCATGTACGAGGATCCCTGCACCGCGTAGGAGGCCGGCAGCAGGTTCGACACTATCAGTAGGCCGCCCCATCCGAAGTAGATGAGCATCATCCCGAGCGGCGCCGCGCGCTCGAACCTGAGCGCGAATGAGTACCCCACGATGACGATCAGCCATATCGAGCCCAGGGCGTATTTCATGGTGTTCGCCCTGGACACGGACCTCACGGGATTCGTGGGCCCGAAGCCGCTCTGCCGCGAGGCCGTGTACCCCTGGTAGAGTATCTCCCTGGCCAGCGCCCTCTCGAGGGTCAGCCTCCCCCCGCGCAACTCAGAGCGCCTCCGCTATCTCCTTCACCTCCTCCTCGGCGTGTATCGCCCTGAGGAACGCCTCCTCCAGCGAGCCGGCGCGCGCCTGCTCGATTATCGACCGGGTAGTGCCCTCCATCACTAGCCTCCCCTCGTTCAGTATGCCTATCCTGTCGCAGATCCTCTCGGCTATCTCCATCACGTGCGTCGAGAACAGGACAGCTCCCCCCTCCCTCCTGTGGTTCTGGATCACCTCCTTCAGTATCCTGGCGGACTTCACGTCGAGCGCGTTGAAGGGCTCGTCGAGCACGAGGAGCCTCGGCCTGTGCATGAGCGCCGACACTATGGCGACCCTCTGCTTGTTCCCCTGCGACAGGGTGGCTATGTAGGATCCCAGGTGCTCGCTGAGCCCGAACGCCTGCACGAGCGCCTCGATCCTCCTCCCATCGACCCCCCTCACCGAGGCGACCAGCTCCAGGAACTCCTTGACTGTGAGCGCCTCCAGCAGCGCCGGCGTCTCCAGCACCGCGCCCACGTGGTTCAGGAGCTCCCCCCTGGGCCTCCCCATCCCCATGAGGTCGACCTCGCCCTCGTAGTCCACCAGGTTTACCACGGCCTTTATCGTGGAGGTCTTCCCCGCGCCGTTGGGGCCGAGGAGCCCGTAGACCTCGCCGGGCTGCACCTGAAATGATATGCCGTCGACCGCCACCTTATTGCCATACCTCACCCTCAAGTTCGAGACCCTGAGCACCGGCACGTCTATGCCCAACCCCGACGCACCTGCGCGCGCATCATCTTAAATTTTCTAGATATTCCGGGTGGTGGGCGCCAGTCCGATGCTACGGCCCGGATATAAGGAGGGCGCTATGAAACGGCGCCATTCCACGCCGATGTTACCGCAAGCAGCTTCAAATGATACGCTATCCATAGAGTTTTGTTCATCGCATTCCGGGATGTCGGGGGACTACATGTAGATGTACCTAGGGCGCGCGCTCCGGATGCCGAGTGGATGGACGAAGACGTGAAGTGGGAGCGCGGCCTTCAGGTGCGGGCTCGCGATGGATGGTAACCCAACTCTACCCCTGCCTGAGAATGGAGGGGGCTCCCCACAGCGCGAGCGGCGGGACGAGCTCGTCCCGCCATCGCTGGTGTGTGGGTACCTTCCGACGGGGGCGGAGGGTCTCCCATGGACCCGTGAGGGGTCCGTGCGATGATCGATCGCGGAGCACAGCCCTGCCGCGCGCACTATTGATATTCAGACACAGCCAGACTCATATCTATATGTGACTGCGTGGAGTGAAACCCGCGGTGAGACCATATCTCGCGGCCAGCATCCCGTAATAGCCTGCCACCTGATAGGCGTATTCGCGGAGCACAGCCGGCCTTGTCCTCAGCATACCCGCGAGGATCAGGAGCTGCCAGGGGCTGTCGGGCTTGGCATCCTCCACCAACTTCCGGTCGATTCTCAGGAGGTCCTCCAGCCTGCCCCGGCGGATCATCCCGATGATCGCTGCGTCGAACTCCTTCGCGCGTGGACTGTATCCGTAGGGTCCCGAGGGCGAGTGGGCGTGCGCCTGATCCGCGCTGATTACGACGCCCACGGGCTCGCCGGCGGACTCCAGCGCCTCCGCGGCGGCCTCGCCGAATTCCATGACCACATCCCACGGGACATCCCTGGGCGGAACCGCGACCACTATCCTACTCGCCTGTGGGAAGAACCTGAGGGGAATCTCGGATCCCCAGTCCAGCGGGAGGACGGATTCCTCGCCTGAATCGGTCCCGAAGCCCACGAAGACGCATGGCAAATCCCTCGACTCGCATGACATATAGATGGCATGTGCGAGTTCCCTTTCCACGGCGTAGCACACATTCTTGGAGCACATCCTCTCCGAGCGCGAGATCGATACATTGGAGCTCACGCGTACGCCGTGCGGGGATACGATGAGGAGGGAGGCGACGTCCGCGGCATCGGCGCCGCACCTGCCCATGATCTCCCTGATGAGCGAGAACCGCCGGTCGCCCCCGAGGAGCTCATCCCCGTGGGGCGCGAGGCATATCGAAGTTATCATGCGGCGGAGGGGCGGCGCCGAGATTTAAGCCTGGATCCGCCGCGCGTGGCGCGGCGCTACTTGAGCTTGGGCCTGAGGATCAGCCCGACGACGACCGTTATTCCACCGGCTACTATCAGGAGCCCCCCGAGGAGGACCGAGAGCATCGAGTAGAGCACCCCGTAGATGGATAGAGGGGCCGCCGAGTAGTACACGGTGACGGGATATGTGTTGTTGTTCAGGAGCGCGACTGGTGCGCTCGATGAACCCTCGTTATAATATATTGCTATGAACGTGTCGTTCGAGCGCTCCTCGTTCACCTCGGCGCCGGCCGCAATGACCTTCATCGGCGATGGAGGGGTGCTGTTGTACACGACTGCGAAGGCCATCCCCGGAGGGGCATTCCCCAGCGCTATCGTGGATCCCGGTTCGAGCTCGGATGCATTCCTCAGCTGGACGAGCTGATCGATGTTCAGGCTGCCCCTGGCCAGATATGGCCCTAGGAAGTACAGGGATGCACCTATGACGAGCACTATCAGGCCCGCGATGAGTACACGTCTCCTCATGGCGATCGGTCAGTGAATCGGCCCTTAAACGGCTTGCGATTCCGGCCCTTCCCTCCGGACCCCTTGAAGCGCTCCTCCATCCACACGTTGCCGCGCTCGTGGTATCCCCTCTCCTCCCAATATCCATCGATATATTCGTCAATGAAGTCTATCCGGGAGAGCCACTTCGCGGACTTCCAAGCGTACAGATCCCCGAAGAACGGCCGGGCCGGAAAGCCGGCCTCATATGTGAGGGGGCCGCCGTTCATCCCGAGGACCAGTATCCCCCGATTGTAGTCCTCCACGGGCACGATTGTCGTGTAGCCATCGAGGGAAGTGAAGAACGCGTAACGGCCGCGGGGCTTGACGATCGAGTTCAGCGCCTCGAACGTCACGCCCTCCATTTCGAGGCCCCTCACGCTCCACCCGGTGACGCAGTGGAAGTCCAGCCTCCCCTTGAAGTCCACCATGCCCAGGAGATCCCCGTAGCTGAATTCCGCGCTCCTCTCGACCGCGCCTCCCACCCTCAACCTGTACCTCGCAATATCCACCTTGGGGGGCGGAAGCGCGGAGTACCGTATGAAGCCCCTGATCCACCTCTGGCCCGGCGGCGTATCCACGCGCGCCGGAGGATCGATCTCCCATTTATCGTTGCCCGGAATTCCGCGCCGCCCCTGACGGGTGGGGCCGGCGCGGCCCCAGGGGCGTCCCGGCGCTGGGAGACTCGCCCTGTCCCCGATCAATTCACCGGCCACGGACGTCGCCCGGATTATTGGCTGAGCCCGGGGCTAAAATATGCGCGATGGGCAGCCGGCGCGTGGACGCCCCGCGGGAGGTCCTCCGCAGGATAGAGGAGGTGAAGGACTCCCTCCTCCCGAGGTACGGATGGTACCCGTCGGACCCGGAGTCCCCCAGGTGGTGGGGAGGGCTCTCGAGCGCGCTCGAGATAGCCGTCTCGGCCGTGCTCGTCCAGCTCTCGCGCTGGGACTCGGCCCTCGCGTCCCTGGAGGCGCTGCGGAGCGCGGGCCTCCTCGACCTGGGGAGGCTCGCGGCGGCCGACCCGGAGGAGGTGGCGCCGCTGATAAGGAGGTCCGGCATGCCGCTCGAGAAGGCGAGGAGGATCATCGGGATGGCGAGGGCCTCCGGGGGGACCGCGGATGGGCTGTGCGACAGGGAGAGGCTGCTCTCGGTGCGGGGCATAGGGGAGGAGACCGCCGACAGCATCCTGCTCTTCGCGTGCAACCGCCCCGTGTGGCCGGCCAGCAGGCTCGGGGTGAGGGTCCTCTCGAGGTTCGGGATGGAGGTGAGGGGAGGGTACGCGGCCTGGCGCGCATCGGTAGAGGGGGCGCTGCCCGGGGACCTCTACTCGTACAAGCTGCTCCACGCGGGGCTGGTGAGCGTGGCCAGGGCCTACTGCGCGCTCGGGAGGCCCAGGTGCGAGGGGTGCCCCCTCTCCGACGCCTGCCGCTACTCGGCGAGGAGGCGCCTGACCTCCCGAACGAGCTCCGGGAGCACCTCCTCGACCCTCCCGCGTATCACCAGGTCCGCCTCGTCGTCCATCTCGGTGGGCTCCCCGTTTATTATCGCGAGCCTGGCCCCGTTGAGCTTCGCCCTCAGGGGCAGGGAGTTCGCAGGGGCGACCGTCAGCGACGTGCCGACCGCGAGGAAGACGTCGGACGCGGTGGCGTAGCCGATCGCCCTCAGGAGCGCGTCCCTGGGCAGTGGCTCCCCGAAGAAGACCACGTCGGGGCGGAGCAGGCCGCCGCACTCGGGGCACCTAGGGGCCCTCCCGGTGGACCTGACCTGCGCCGCGGCGGACCGCATGTCGACCCTCGCGCCGCAGGAGGTGCAGACGGCCTCCCTGGTGGACCCGTGTAGCTCGACCACGTTCCTGCTCCCCGCCATCTGGTGAAGCCCGTCCACGTTCTGCGTCAGCACGGCGCAGAGCTTCCCCATGGACTCCAGCTCCGCCAGCGCCAGGTGCGCGGGGTTGGGCCTCAGGTCGGCGTCGGGCATGAAGTGCTCCACGAACATCCTCCACACCCAGTCGGGATCCTCCCTCAGCGCGCCCACCTCGAACCTCGAGGGATCCAGGGTGCGCCAGATCCCCCTGGGGCCCCTGAAGTCGGGGAGGCCGCTGGCCGTCGAGACGCCGGCCCCTGTGAGCGCGACCGTGCACTTGGAGCCGGCTATCCATCCGGCCAGGTCCCCTATCCCGCCCACGGTGGATCGCTCGGCCGCCGCTGTTATTTAAGGCGTGGTAGAAAATCTCGCCATTCATGGCGGGGATGGTGGGAATGGCTTAAAGGCAATGTCCCTACGCCTTCACGATGCCCGCCGTGGGGTTCCGCTTCAGGGCTTACGCGGGCCAGCAAACGTTGGGGGCGCTAAAGGCCCAGTTGAGGCTGGCATGCGAGATCCACAATGTCCTGTGGCGGGCGGACATCGACTTCCACCGCGGGAACGGGAGGGGCCCGACCCTCACGAAACTGAGAGGATTGGCGCTGAACCTGAGGAAGCGGAACGAGGGCTACCGGCAGCTCCGCTCCCAGGTGGCGCAGGGGATTGCCGACCGGTTCCACAGCGCCAGGCGGAGGTTCCTCGAGGGCCCCGCGAGGGAGTGCGACGAGCGCGGATTCGTGAGGGAGGATTTGACGCTGGGCGACAGGGCCTTCGAGTGCCCGGCCTGCGGCTGGAGGGTCGATCGCGATTACAACGCGTCCCTCAACATTCTGAGGAGGGCAGGGTGGGAGCCACCCGTAGCGCCTGTGGAGCTCCGCCCCCTGCCCGCGGCCCTCGGCCGCGGGCAAGGTGGGGCCGTGAAGCAGGAAGCCCCGCCCTGAAGGGCGGGGTAGCTCACTTAAGGTGGAGGACGCGCACCGGCACGCCGTTGAGCACGGGGGTCCCCGCGTAGGGGCCGGCCGCTCCCCCCAGCAGGCCGTTGATGGGCCTCCCGTCCAGGTCGACGAGCGCGCTCTTGTACATCCACGCGACCCCGGGGGGGACCCCCGGGTCCCTCACCGCCCTGACCCTGGCCCTCCCGAGGCCCGTCTCGAGGATGACCTCCCCCTCCATATCGCGGGTGTGTATGACCGGCTCCGGGCGCCCGTGGACCTCGCGGAACTGCGTGTTGGTGTACAGGGGGTGGGACGTGAACACCAGCAGGAGCTCCCCGGGACCGGGGCTGGGGGGAGGGGATGGGCGCGGCAGGGGGAGCGCGTCGGGGACGCGCGGGGGCGGGTAGTTCCGGACCCTTGCCATGCCGGAGGACCTCAGCTCGCCCAGGGTCACGCCCGTGCCCCTGAGAGCCGCGTCGACAGCGTCCCAGGGATCCTCGTCCAGCAGCGGGTGCGATATCCCGGCCTCGCGCGCGATCGCCCGGATCAGGTCGGACTCGCGCATCCCGAGAGGCTCCGCCACGGGCGAGTTGTAGACGAGGTAGTCGTGCCAGTAGCTGTAGGCCACGTCCGCCTTCTCCAGGAACGTCGGCGCGGGCAGCACGACGTCCGCCGCCCTGGCCGTCTCGGTCCAGAACGGGTCGTGCACTATCAGGGATATGCGGCCCTCCTCGGCCGCCTCCAGGATGGAGCTCCCCCCGGGCAGGGTCACCGCGGGGTTCATGTTCCACACGTACACGAGCCCGACGCGGCCGGACTCCAGCTCCTCCCTGAGGCGCGCCATCCCCACCACGCGCGAGTTCCTCCCCACGTGGTACCCCCTCAGGTAGTCGAAGTCTATGCCGAGGCCCATCGAATTGCTGTAGTAGAATCCCCTCCTGAGGCCCACCAACGCCGGTATGAGCGATATAAGCGATATAGCGTCCCCTCCGCCCGGGGAGCGCCCCAGGGCGAAGCCTATGAGCGTGAGCGGCTTCTCGCCCGCGTAGAACTCCGCCAGCCACCTCAGCTCCCGCTCGGGCACGCCCGTGGCCGAGGTCAAGGCCTCCATCGAGTAGCCCGCCGCGAATTCCTCCAGCTCCCGGCGGTGGATGACCTCGCCGGATGCCAGGCCCTCCTCCAGGAGGACCTTGATGACGCCGATGGCCAGGAAGGAGTCGGACCCCGGGCGAACGATGATGCGCTTCTGCGACCTCCTGGCGGTGTCGCTGAGCCGCACGTCGATCGACACCTTGGTCGCGCCCGATATCGACCTCCAAATGTGGGGCGCTGACACGCTGGCCGGGAACGCCCAGAGGACCGCGGCGCCGTAGCCGGGGAATTCCTCCGGAAGCGCCCCCGCGCTCGTGCCGTAGTGCAGCCTTATCGCGGCGTGCCCCTCGGCGGAGCATATCGAGTAGTCCGTCCTAGAGGCGCCGATGGCGGTGAAAAGCCTGGCCGGGTAGTACCAGGTGAGGAGCCCCTGGTTACCGTCATAATCCACGTGCAGGATCCTGCCCGGGTCCCGCCTCATCTCCTCGCCTATGAGCGAGGCCGCGCGCCGTATCGCCTCGCCCATCTCGACTTCCCTCCCGTCGACGCGCGCCGCCTCTATCCTGTTGACGCGGTTCCTGGCGAGGTCCATCCTGCCCCTGGCGCACGTGAATCCGGACGTGGGATACCGGCCGATGGGCGAGTACGAGCCGTCGAAGATGCAGCCGTCGTAGCAGTCCCTAGTGCATGCTATCATGTTGGGCGCCCCGCGCGGGCGTCGGCGGACCATCTCGAAATAGTTATCCCGGAGAGCATGACCGCCATCCCCAGGATCTCCGGCGCGGACGGCGGCCTGAGCGCCAGCGCCGACTGCAGGGCCACGGAGAACAGCGGGACGGAGAACGCCAGCGCCGTGGAGCGCCCCACGCTCTCCTCCCTCAGTATCAGGTTCCAGAGGAGGAAGACCAGCGCCCCCGAGGGTATAGCCAGCAGCAGGAGGCAGAGCGCGAAGCCCACCGTCGGATCGAGGCGGAAGCCGACGGGGGAGATGGGCGCGAGCATGGCGGCGCCCAGCGCGAACTGGGTGGCGTTGACGGACAGGGGATCCAGGTCCCTCAGCTTCCTGTAGTACACGGTGTACGCCGCCCAGAGCAGGGCATTGGCGAGCGTGAGGGCGGCGCCCACCGCCTCCAGGCCGTGCATGAGCGGGGCGCTGTAGATGGAGACGCCCAGGAAGCCCAGGGAGATCCCCAGGACCTCCGAGCGGGCGTGCCTCTCCCCGAGCACGAGGTAGGCGAGGGGCACCGAGAAGAAGGGCATGGTGTAGCTCAGGACGGCCGAGGAGGCCGGCGACACGTACTCCAGCCCCAGCGCCCAGAGGGCGCTGGAGGACGCCGTGAGGGCCGCGAGCACCAGGACGTCGCGCCTCAGGATCAAGCCGCCGCCGGCCAGCGCGAGGAATGCGCCCGCGACCGCGTACCTCAGGGCCATCAGGAGGATTGGGGAGGCCCACTTCAGGGCGTACTTGGCGAAGAAGTACCCCAGCGAGTTCGCCACCGTGTAGGCCGCCAGCGCGAGCGCGGTTCGGGCGCGCACGCCAGCCGCCGGGGCGGCCCCCGATTTAAGGCGCGCACCGCGCCGGGGGGAGGGAAGGGCCGCTTAGATCACTTGATATTTCTCGTCGGAACGTTTATTATGAGAAGAGGGTATGCTGAATTATGCGAAAATATTATTAACTAGCGTTCCCCACCGTGCCCGATGATAGAGATAGGATCTCCAGCACCCAACTTCACAGCGAACGCGTTCTTCCCCAGGGAGAACGTGATAAGGAAGCTGTCGCTCTCGGAGCTCAGGGGCAAGTGGGTGGTCATGACCTTCCACCCGGGCGACTTCACCTTCGTCTGCGCCACGGACCTCGAGGCTTTCCAGAGCTACTACGACAAGTTCAGGGCCGCCAACGCCGAGGTGCTCGCCATAAGCACGGACAGCGTCTACTCCCACAAGGTCTGGTGGGAGACCAGCCCCAGGGTCAGCAAAGTGGCATACCCGCTGGTCGAGGACATCAGCAAGAACATCTCATCCGCCTACGGGTTCCTGAACTCCCAGACCGGCATGACGAGGCGCGGCACCGTGATAGTGGATCCCGAGGGGATAGTCCAGTATATATCGGTGTTCAACGACAGGCTGGGCAAGGACGTCGGGCACATATACAACGCGCTCGAGGGCCTCAGGTACATCCACGATCACCCCGGGACCCCGCAGGAGTTCGACATAATCCCGGCCGGGTGGAGGGTGGGGCAGCCGGCGCTGACCATAAGGGTGCCAAACGACATAGGCAAGCTCTGAGGATCCCATGGATCGCCAATCGATTCCCCCCTTTCCCTCGCGCACCTCTCTCGTATTTCTCATCCATTCCGTCCTGCTCAGGAGAATCCATGCCCCGATCAGCCCGGGTCGCTACGTCCCGGCGACGCGGACTCCCAGGGACCTCGCGACGGAGCCGTCCAGGGACCTCACCAGGTCCCTGTTCCCCACCATGTGGTAGTAGCTGGTGAGCCCGCCCGCCCCCATGAGCAGCCGCAGCTCCTCCGAGAGCGTTATTATCATGTTCTCGTAGCGCACCCTCCTCTCGGCGTAGCCCATGCCCCTTATCCTCCTCTCGAGGAGCTCGAAGGCCTCCACCGGCTCCACGAGGTCGGCCCCGAGCGCGGCCAGCTTGTACACGTCCGCTCCGCTGTTGAAGCGCCCGACCGCCGCCACTACCATGTCCTCCCTCAGCCCCATGAGGTTCGCGTCCCTGTCGAGGGCGGAGAGTGACTCCTCCAGCCACCTGGACCCGCCCTGCCTCTCATCGACCACGACAACGCCCGCCCTGGGCTCCAGGTCGTCGCCCGGGGCCGCCCTCAGGCACTCGCCGCCGCAGAGGCAGCTGGAGGGGCGCCTGCACCTGCTGCCGTCCACCGGGGCCCCCAGGGCCTCGGCGGCCGCGACCGCCGCGGGGTCCAGCCCCGGGACGACCACGGGGGTGTCGAAGACGCCCCATGGCGTCCTGACCGAGATGTCTATGTCCTCCCTGTAGGGATCGACCGGCGGGTGCGTGACCTGGGCCGCCTCTATCCTGAGGAGGTCCAGCGGCCTCCTCGCCGGATACGTGTAGCCGGGGATGATCCCGCCCATCCCAGTTAAGTGCACCGATCCCTCCTCGTAGGTCTCGCGGTAGATCAGCGGCTCGTAGTCCTGGTACCAGGCGATCTCCCCTCCCTCGACCAGCTCCAGCCCGAGGGCGTCGGCTACGTCCTCGTCCGCGTAGTGGAGCTCCAGCAGGTCGCGCCGCCCGCGGAGCTCCGAGATCCTGCTCATGCCGAGCGACCTGAGTATGGCGCCCAGCCCCAGCCTGAGCCCCCGCAGGTACCTGACCAGGGCCCTGGCCCCCGCGTCCACGTCGAAGCGCCCGACGGGCATCGCCAGGCTCGTCAGGTACGTCGGGCACCCGCCGGTGTTGCACGAGTGGCACATTATGCACCCGAAGGACAGGAGCGCCGCCGTCCCGATGTTCACGGCGTCGGCGCCCAGGGCTATGAGCTTCGCGACGTCCGAGGGGCTGTAGATCATCCCGCCCCCTATCACAGTGAATCCATCCCTGGCGCCGTTGTCCCTGAGCCACCTGTCCGACACCGGGACCGCGTACTCTATGGGTATGCCCACGTGGTCCCTGACCACTGAGGGCGCGGCGCCGGTGCCAGCCCCCGCGCCGTCTATTATTATCCCCTCGGCGGTGGACCTGGCCACCCCGACCGAGACGAACATTATCTTGTTGACGGCGGCCACCTTGACCAGGACGGGCTTCCCGGACAGGTCCCTCAGCGCCTTCACCCTCTGGGCCAGGTCCTCGATCGAGTATATGTCGTGGTGGGGCGCCGGCGACACGGCGTCGCTCCCGACCGGTATCTTCCTGAGCTTCGAGATCACCTCCGTGACCTTGGAGCCCGGCAGGTGTCCCCCTATACCCGGCTTGGCCCCCTGCCCTATCTTCAGGTTCACGGCCACGCCCGCCCTCAGGAGGTCCAGGTCAACGCCGAACCTGGCGGAGGCCCACTGCACCACTATGTTCCTGTACTTCGCCACCTCGGGGTGAAGGCCGCCCTCCCCTATCCCGGCGAGCACGCCCGCCTCCGTGGCGGCCCTGGCCACCGCCACGTTGGGCCCCCCGCTGAGCGCGCCGTAGGACATGTCCCCCACGTATATGGGGGCCTCCAGCCTCACCCCGAACAGCTCCAGCCCGACGTCGACGTCCCCGCCGCCCGAGAGCTCCGCGTTCACGTCGTCGGGCCTCAGCCCCTTGAAGGTGATCCTGTCGAGCAGCCTCCCGGTCCTGCTGGGCTCCCTCTCGAGCACGTAGGGCGGAGTGCCGGTGGCCGCCGTGCGCCTGACGTACTCGACGCGCTCCGGCGACCAGAACTCCGGCACCCTGTGCCTCACGGGGGGGAGCTGCCTGGTCCTCTCGGCGGGGCGGACGGCCAACCTCACTCACCCAGCGACGGCTCCTCGGCGGCGCCCTCCCTGAGCGGCCTTATGACCGTGAACTCCTCGCCCGGGTCCACGCCGACGCCGAACTCCTCCTCGAAGGCGCGGAAGTGCGGGGAGAGCTCGCGGAGCTCCTCCTCGCTCAGCCTCCTCCACTCGACCCTGAGCTGGTTGGTCCCGTACAGCGCCCTCCTGGCCGCCTTGGTCAGCGGGGACTGATCGCCCTCCAGGACCCTCTGGTAAGCCTGGGGATCCAGCATGCCGTCCTCGACGAGGGAGCGCAGGTACCTCTCCAGCGAATCGCGCCTGAGGGGGCGCCCTATCCTCTCGCGGGGGATCCTCCCCCTCACGTAGATAGTGCCGCCCACCATCCCGGACCCGATCCTGAAGCCGACGTCGTCGCTGCTCGTGGCCCTCAGCACCACGAGGACCCCCCCGCCCATGTACTCCCCGGCATAGTCGCCGACGGACCCGCCGATCATCAGGATACCTCCCCTGTGCTGGATCCCGGCGCGGTTCCCGGCGTCCCCGTAGACGTAGATAGATCCGCCGCGCTTGGCCTGGCCCAGGGTGTCGCCGGCGTTGCCGTGCACGAAGACGACGCCCCCGTTCATCGTGTCCCCGAAGTCGTCCTGGACGTCGCCGTAGACGCGCATGAGGCCGCCGGACATGACGTTGGCCGACGCGTTTCCCACCACCCCCCATATCGTCAGCGAGCCGGAGGTCATCCCGTTCCCCAGGTACCTGTGGCCGAGGACGTTGACGACGCGGACCTCCCCCGCCTCCCTGAGCATGGACCGTATGCGCGGCGCCAGGTCGATCGGCCCGAAGGCCGACGCGTCGAGATAGGGCCCCTCCGGCTCGGGCGCGGGCCTCCCGTACGAGTAGCGCCTCCTGAAGTTCCCGCGGACGCTGTCGCCCTCCGCCAGGATGTACTCGCCCCCCCTGAGCGCCCAGTACTCGGCCTCGCCCAGGACCGCCCTCACCGCCGCAGCCTCGCTCGCCACCGCCAGGACGCCGTCCCTCATCCCGACGTAGAGCGGCCTGAAGTGCTGGGGGTCCACGAAAGCCCCGAACACCGGCGTCGGCCCCCCTGCTATGAACGCGACCGCGTAGGGGCCGTCGAGGCGCGCCCACCTGAACTTCTCGCCGTACATGAGCTCCCTGATCGCGCCCTCCACGCCCAGCCTGTCCGAGAGCTCCTTGAGCAGGTAGGCTATGGCCTCGCTGTCGTTCCCGGTGAAGCTCCTGTAGCCCATCCTGTAGGTGAGGAGGTTGACGTTGGACCCGTAGGAGCTCAGGTCCCCGTTGTGCACTATCGCGAAGTCCCCCGCCGTGAACGGGTGGGAGTAGTAGGGGTACCTCCCGGGGCTGTTCGTGGGGTAGCGCGTGTGGCCCAGCCAGGCCGGGCTCGAGAGGGACCTTATGCCGTACACCTCGTCCAGGTCGCCCGGCCAGCCCACGACCTTGTACACGTCCAGCCACCTGCTGTTCAGGTAGACGGTGCCCCTCACGTTCGCCGGGGACCCGAAGAACGTGAGGTCGTAGAGCCCGCCGGGTATCGGCACCGACACCCCGTCCTCGGCCGGCTCCCTGGAGAAGGCCTTCACCCTCGGCACGCCGACCGGCCTGTAGAGCGCGACGCCGGAGCCGTGGGGGGTCCCGCGCTCCTTCATGGCGTCCAGGCCCCTGAGCACGAGCTCCGCTGGCAGGTCGCGCCCATCCAAGCTGTACAGCCCCAGTATCCCGCACATCGGCGCACTGAACTGAGGACCCCCGAGGCGAGCGCTTATAAGAATTGCGCCATAGTCGCCGGCCCTTCTGCTGTAATTTCTAGCACTAATCCGGCATTTTTTGAACAGATTTTAGAATTCATATAGTGATTACCGGCAACCCTCTCGCATCGGCCTCGCGCATTATCGCCTCCCTGGCGGCGGACCCCAGGGATTTGCGCTCCAGGACGACCGCCGAGATGCCCCCGTAATTCTTGTCCATGGCCTGGGATATCACCGAGGGGTCCGCGCCCTCCAACGAGTGCCTCGCGAGCACGTGGCCGTAGCACAGGCCGCCCTCCAGGGCCATCCTGGTGTGCTTCGCTGGATAGTGGGTCCCCCCGAACCCGGCCACCGGCCTGCAGTCGGGGAGCGGCGAGGAGAGTGCCCTCACGACGGCGGCGGCCATCGCCTCATGCGCCGCAGGGTCCCTCCACTCGGCCTCGGTGCTCCCTATCTCTATGAACGTCACCGGCCTGGACAGGCTCGTGGGGCCGTGGTGGGTCGCCTCGAGCCCCAACCAGTACCTGTCCAGCAGCCCGCGCGCCGACGCGGCGTAGTTCAGGAGGAGGGCGCCCCCGAGCCTCGGGTTGCTCCAGGCTAGCTCCCTGGGGCGGCCGCCGAACTCCGCCTCCCCGGGGTTCCCCGGCGTGTGAACGGTCAGGCTCGGGCGGCCGCTCCTCGAGGAGTGGCGCGAGAGCACGACGTACGCCTCGGCGTCGAGCGCGCCCTCGAGGAAGTCCATGCTCAGGACGTCCTCCTCGAACCCGGCCAGGTAGGCCCCGAGCTCGGCGGACGATAGGCACGTCCTCGCCCTGGGGCACGCGGCCTCCCTCCAGCGGAGGCTGGAGGCGAGCGCGGAGGCCGCGCCGCTCCCGGCCGGGTCCCCGGTTGAGTAGACGAGGGCTATCGAGGCGCCTCACCCCGGGGCCCCGCCGGCCATCCCGGCGCCGATCGCGGGATCCAGCGGCACGGGCACAGCGCCCAGCGCACCCTATTTACGCGTTGCCCAGCCGCCGCGCCCTACTCCCACCTGGCCCTGATCTCCATCCTCATGAAGACGAGGTACGCCAGGATGGAGAATATCGAGAGCGCGGCCATCAGCGCGGACACGTCCGGCAGCGCCAGGTACAGGCTCTGGGAGACGCCCAGCTCCAGCGCGGGCATGCCCGGCGCGTACGCGTAGACCGGGGAGAGCGTCATCACGTGGGGGTTGAGGAGCACGGACGACACCTCGGAGTACACGTAGACCGGGCTGATCCTGGCTATGCTCACCGCCGTGTCTATGTAGGCGACCTCCTGCTCCAGGGTGGGGGGAGGGAAGGAGGGGAGGGGCGATATGAGGCCGGCGAGCGCCGTGGAGAATGCCCCGATGAAGAACGTCATGAAGATCCAGAGGCCGAGCGAGACCAGCGCGGACGTCGCCGCCCTCCTGAATACCGTGGAGAATAGGAGGGCGGCCGAGTACCAGACGGAAGCGTAAAGCACGGTCACGACGCTGAAGTAGAAGAACCTGAGGGCGTCGGCGGGCGTCGGCCCCCATCCCATGAGGAGCATGCCCAGCCCGAAGTCTATGGCGTTGACGACCCCCACGACCAGCGATATCAGCGCCACGCCGGCCGCCAGCTTCCCGGCTATCACCCCGTCCCTGTGTATCGGGTTCGACAGCAGCCTGACCATGCTGCCGGACGACAGCTCGCGGTTTATGGAGTCGAAGCCGAGGGCTATCCCGAGTATCGGCGACAGCACGCTCAGGAAGTACACGTAGCTGTAGAATTGCGAGCCGGTGCCCGTGAACAGCTCGAGGAACTCGGCGGCGGTCTGGCCGGAGAGGGACTGGGCAGTGGTCAGCACGGCGCCCGCGCCCGACAGGAACACCAGGAGGAATATCAGGACGAACCTCCTGCTCTTCAGGTTCTCCGAGAGCTCCTTCTCCAGGACCGTCAGGCTCCCCCTCATCGGGATCCGGCCTCCAGCAGGCTCCTGTACGCCTCGGCCAGGCTGGCCCTCCTGAGGCGGACCTCCAGCGGTATCGCGCCCGCCCTGAGGGCGGCCTCCACGGCCCTCCTCCTGGCGTCCTCGCCCACCTCGATGGTGACCCTCCTGCCGCTCACGCTCACCCTGCCCACCGGGAGGAGCGCCCTCACGGCCGCGTCGACGTTGCCCTCGAGCTCCATCTCTATGTAGTACTTGCGGCCCGCGAGCTGGTCCAGCGTCCCCTGGGCGATTATCCTGCCCCTGTCCATCACTGCGACCCGGTCGCAGATCCACTCCACCTGGTGGAGCAGGTGGCTGCTCATCAGCACCGCCATGCCGCCGTCGGCGAGCGACCTGATGAGCCTGAGCATCTCCTCGGACCCGCCCGGGTCCAGGCCCGCCGTCGGCTCATCCAGGAGCAGCACCGACGGGGACTTGAGCAGCGCGTCGGCTATGCCGAGCCTCTGCTTCATGCCCTTGGAGAACTTCCCCACCTCGACGTCCGCCCAGCCGGAGAGGCCCACCCTGGATATCGCCTCGTCTATCCTCGATGGGTCCCTCACCCCGTTCAGCCTCGCGGTTATAGCCAGGTTCTCCCAGGCGGTCATGCCCTCGTAGAAGCCCGGGTTGTCCGGGACCAGGCCCACCCTGGCCCTCACCTCGACCGGGTTCCTCCTGACGCTGTAGCCGTCGACGAGCACGTCCCCCTCGGTGGGCGGCACGAGCCCCACCATCATGGATATCGTCGTCGTCTTCCCCGCCCCGTTCGGGCCCAGGAGCCCCACGACCTCCCCCCTGCCGACCTCCAGGTCCACGCGGTCCACCGCGACGAAGTCGCCGTAGACCTTCCTGAGGGAGACGGCCCTGAGCGCGGGCCCGGAGCTCACGGCCTGCCGAACCTCCAGAACACGGCGACGAGCGCCGCCACGGCCGCCACTATGACGATGACGCCCACTATGCCCCAGTAAGTCTGCTTCGTGACGGTCACCATGAACTGGAGGCTCCGGGACGAGGCCTGCTGGGAGTACGCGCTGACGGTCAGCGAGTAGATGCCGGGTATTGCGTTGGGCGGCGGCCTCACGGAGAGCGTGACCGTGGCGTTCTGGCCGGGCTGGAGGACCCGTATGGTCGAGGGGGAGAGCCCCACGGTCCAGTCGCCGGACGGCTGGACCGCGACCAGCGTTATGTCCGTCAGGGGCTCCGTCCCCGTGTTCGAGACTATTATCGAGGAGGTCGCGGTGTGCCCCGCCTGTACTTCCATGCTCAGGAGGCCGCCGGGCGTGGACAGGGAGTAGCTGTAGGTGCCGGTCACCGTGGCGCTGAGCGGCACGGACACGCTGTACCCGGACGACGTGACCGTCAGCGTCAGGTTGTATATCCCCGGCCTCGCGTTGGACGGCACGTACACGTCGGCGACCAGCCCCGGGTTCACGGAGTACGGGCCCATGGAGATCCCGGATATCACCGTGGTGCTGTACGAGCTGGGGAGGAAGGTGACGATCCAGCCGGGGGGCGCGTCCATGCTGAAGGTGGCTATGGCGCTGGTGCCGAGGTTGTTGTCGACCTCGAACATGTAGCTGAGCACGGACCCGGGACCCCCGCTGAGGCTCGGGTAGGACACGCTCACCGTGATGGGCCGCGAGCTCCTGGGGGCGGGCGACACCTGGACCTGGAACGTCAGCTCGTTGGACTCGACGGGGCCGCTCCGGGCCGTCACGTTCACCTCGTACGTCCCGGGGGCGGCCGACGAGGGCACATATATTTCGAGCTGGAGGGACCTGGTGCCGCCCGGGGGCGCGTAGACCGCGGTGACGTTGTAACCGCCATACGTCAGCACCGCCGTCCACCCGGGCGGCGCGGACGCCGACACGCTGATGCTGGCCGACTGCCCCATGTAGTTCGTCACGTTCACCCCCGTGACTATCCGCTGCCCGGCCTGGACAGAGACCCCGGTGAAGTACGTCGTGAGCAGTATCCCGCCGGACTGGGCGGCCGACGCCTGAGCTGGCATCGCGAGCATGGCCAGGAGCAGCGGGACTGCGAGCACCCAGAGAGCGCGCCTCATTGGCTGCCCGAAGGGGCCATTCCCTGATAAAAGATTTCCGATCGGCCGCCCAGCTCCCCCTCGCGCCGCCTCCGCGGGGCGCGGAGCCCTCGCTGGGGAGATCTGCGGATGAGCGGGGAAAGAACGAGGGGTGGAGGGATATCCCTCGCGGCCTCAGGCCTTCCTGTAGAGCTCCACGCGCTCCAGGACCACGTCCTTCTCGGTGGACAGCACGCCGAGGACCTTGGGGGAGTAGCCGTCCTTCTCCACCTTCACCAGGTACTTGTGGTTCCACTCGAGGCCCCTCAGCCAGAAGTCGCCGAACTCGTCAGTGAGGGTCCTGTACTCCTTCCTGCTCACGACGTCTATCGCCGTCACGGACGCGCCCTCCACCACCTCCCTGGCCGCGGGATCTATTATGGTGCCGGCTATGTAGGGCCTGGGGAGGTTGCGGTAGAGGACCCTCGGCTTCACGTCGACCTCCGGGTGGAGCGGCTCCGCGCCCTCCATGAGCTTCCTCATCTCCGGGTCGTCCTCGTCGCCGAACTTTATCGCGTCGGTGGGGCACACGTCGGCGCACCTCGGCTGCTTCCACCCGCTCTTCAGCAGGTGCTCGCAGAAGGTGCACTTCTGGGCTATCTTGAGCTCCTCGTTGAAGTATATGGCGCCGTAGGGGCACGCCCTCTGGCACAGCGGCTCGTAGCCGTACTCGGCGCACCCGTTGCACTTCTCCGGGTCTATTATGACTGCGCCGTCGTCGCTCCTGTAGATCGCGTTCACGGGGCACACGTTCATGCACGGCGCGTTCTCGCAGTGCGCGCAGAGCGTCGGCACGTAGCTGACCCTCGTGAAGGATCCGCCGCCCCTCTCCATGTCGTTGAGCTTCATCCAGAAGTGGCCGACCTCGGGCTGCGGCTTCGCGTATGGGCTCCAGTCGTTCCCCACGTGCTCGTCCTTGCACGCGAGCTGGCACAGGTAGCACCCGATGCACTCAGCCACGTCTATTACCATCACCTTGCCCATGCTCTCACCCCATCACCCACGACTCGTAGCCCGGCCCGTAGGCCGCGTTCATCTTCTCGACCCTCTTGAAGGCCTCCGGGTACTTCCTCCTGAGCTCCTCGATGTCCACCTTCTCGACCTCCACCAGGTACCCGCTGACCGGCATCTCGGGGACTATTATCGGGCCCGGCTGGTATTTGTCGTACACCCACCTGGTCGGGGGCGCGATCGTGTCTATCGCGCCTCCCCTGTCTATCCTGTCCTCTATCGATATGGGGTCGAACTTGGAGCCGTGGTCCATGTACACGACCCCCGGCCTCACCCTCTCAGTCACGTACGCGGCGCCGAGCACCGCCCCGTAGTCATTGTACACCTTCACTATATCACCGTGCTTTATGCCCCTCTTGGCGGCGTCGGCCGGGTTTATCCAGAGCGGCTCGTAGTAGTAGCCGTCCGGCCCCTTTATCTTGGCGGTCGGTATCTCCCTTATCCAGGGCATGTCGTCGCCCTGGGCGTGGTGCCTCCACCTCGGGTGGTTCGACATCACCTGGAGCGGGTACTTCTTGGCCTTCGGCGAGGTGGGCAGCTCCTCGTGATCTATCCACTTGGCGAGCGGCGGCCTCAGCTTATCGTCCGGGAAGTAATCCTTCAGCCATCCCGAGACGAACTCCATCTTGCCGCTCTTGGTGTTCAGCCCCCTGCCCTCCGGCAGCTCGTAGTACCACCTGAGGCCCTCCTTGACGGGGACGCCGGGCAACCTCTCGACCGTGTTCTTTATCCGCTCCCACTCCTCCGGCGTCGGGGCGTCGTACACCACTATCTTCCTCCTGGTCTTGAACTCCTCCCAGCTTATCCCGTACTTCTTGTAGGCCAGCGTCTTCTCGTACATGACCCTTAGGAACTTCTCGGGCTCGGGGAACCACTCCTCGGTCGGCCAGCTGTCCCTGAAGTCCGGCCTGACCTTCCCCACCCCCAGCCTGTCAGCCACCATCTTGTGGATCTCGTAGTCGCTCTTGGATTCCCCGATGGGCTCCACGCACCTGTCCTGGTAGTAGATCGCCCTCATGTCCGCCCACATGGCGCTCACCAGGTCGTCGTGCTCGTAGACGGTCTGGGCGGGGAGGATCAGGTCGGAGAAGTACGCGTCGTTCTCCAGCCACGGGTGTATCGTGACTATGAACTCGACGCTCGGGTGCCTGAAGGCCTGGGCCCACCTCCAGGAGTCGTTCCAGCAGGTCATGACGCTCGAGTTCTCGTTCCATATCATGCGTATCCCGGGGTGGTCGTCGGTCGGCGGGAACCTGTACTTGTTGAACTGGTCCTGAGTGGGGGCTATGATGGACCCGGAGCCGTACCACTCGACCGGCGGGTTCAGGATGGCGTCCGGCACGAGCGTCTTTATCAGCGGTATCGCGCCCGGCGGCGGCGGGTATATGGGCCTGCCGGGCACCAGCTCGTAGGAGTAGGCCATCACGGGGTTCACCGGGGCGCCCTCCTTGACGACCTCCATGTAGGTCGGCAGGGTGGGCGCCTTCTCGTTCCCGGTCAGCGTGAAGGCCGGCAGCTGGAACCTGGCGAACTGCCTGCCGGGGGCGCCGAGCCCCTGCATCATCATCACGTAGGCCTCGGCCCTGGCCGGCAGGTGCGAGAGTATCCCCCTTATCTTGGGCCCCCCGTAGTGGATCGCCAGGGTCGTCCTCTTCTTGGCCCACGCCCTGGCGAGCGCCTTTATCGTCTCCACGGGGACCCCGGTTATCCTCTCCGCCCACTCCGGGGTCTTCGGGACGCCGTCCTCCTCGCCCAGGATGTACCTCCTGAACTCCTCGAACCCGACCGTGTGCGTCTCTATGAACTTCTTGTCGTAGGTCCCCCACCGTATCCAGAGGTAGGCTATGGCGAAGTAGAGCGCGGCGTCGGTGTTGGGCCTTATCGGGATCCACTTGTCCGCGAAGACCGCGTTCGTGTAGTTGACGTCCGGCGATATCGCCACGACCTTGATCCCGGCCTGCTTTATCCAGCGCATGAAGTGGGTGCCCAGGAAGTTGTTCCAGGCGTCGGTGGTGGTCAGGGGATCGCCGCCCGTCAGCACGATCATCTCGGCGTTCTTGAACACGTCGTCCCAGGTGGTGTCGTTCGGCGGCCTGCCTATGGGCTGGTCGAACCCCCAGACGTGCTTGGCGCCCCAGTAGTACCCCTCCCAGCTGTCGGGGTTCCTGTTCTGATGTATCCACCCAGTCCCGAGCGCGTTGAACAGGTGGTGCCCCCAGAAGTGCACGCTGTGCAGGAAGCCGCTCTGGCCGTGGCCGTCCGCCTGCACGAGCACCACATGGGTGCCGCCGTAGACCTTCCTTATCCTCTCTATCTCGCTCGCGATTATCTCTATGGCCTCGTCCCAGCTTATCCTGACGAACTTCGACTTGCCCCTGTTCTGGGTGTTCCTGTTCTCCGGGCTCCAGTCCACCCTCTTGAGCGGGTACCTGACCCTGGTGGGCGAGTAGACCCTCTGCCTCCAGGCGAAGGACACCGGGTAGTTGGGAGCCTTCTTGGGCCTCTCGAAGACGCCGCGGCCCGTCACTATCTTCCAGCGCCTGACGCCGTCGGGTATGTAGAACGGGAGCTGCCTGATTATCCTGTTGTCCTTGCAGTAGGCGACCAGTGGGAAGTTCGCCAGCACCGAGTGCCCGTTGAGGGACGCCGTCACGTAGCTGACCCTGTACCCGCTGCTCTTCAGGGCCTCCGCCTCCTCCGGGCTGAGCCTCCTGAGGAGCTGCGGATCGGGCCCGGCGGCGCCCGACGGCCTCGAGAGAGCGCTCACTGCTTCGACATAGCTCACAACCATCTCATGGGCCACAGGCCCCTACGTGAAATATAGTTTTCGGTCCCGGGGACCAACCCGATATATAATCCGGCCACGCGCAGCTAATTACGGTAAATTATATAATTATGATAATTACTGACCCGATGGATGGGGTGCCTCGCGCTTAAATCGCGCGGGTCGCCAACGACCGTCATGGGCAGGTTCGAGGAGGCCAACGAGGGCAGGCGCTACGTGTACAATCTGCTCTCCAGGCTCTACGCGAGGGAGGTTGACGCGGAGCTCCTGGAGGAGCTCGTGAGGGCGGCCGAGAGCGGGGAGCTGGCCGCGCGCTTCGAGGCGCTCTCGCAGCTCGACGAGCGCGTGGGCAGGGGGCTGGACCTGATCCTGGGGTACCTGCGCGGCGCGGCCGGCCGCGACAGGAGGGAGGTCCTCCTGGAGCTCGCGGCCGAGTACGCCAGCCTATTCCTGGGCCTCAAGGGGACGCCCCCCCACCCATCGGAGTCGGCGTACATGTCGGCCGGCCACCTGATCTACCAGGAGCAGAGGGACGAGGTGCTCTCCATATACAGGGACATGGGGGTCGATAAGGTCGAGAGCTTCAGGGAGCCGGAGGACCACATAGCCCTGGAGCTCAGCTTCATGTCCTACCTGATAGGGAGGACCCTGGAGGAGGTCGGCAAGGGCAACCTGGGCGAGGCCAGGAGGATGATGAAGGTCCAGAGGGAGTTCCTGAGGGAGCACCTCCTCAAGTGGTCGGGCGCTTTCGCGCGCGACGTCGAGTCGAGCTCCGAGGTGGACTTCTACAAGGGGCTCGGGTACCTCACGGACGGGTTCCTCAGCCTGGACGAGGCGTCCATGGGCGAGCTGATATCACTCCTGGAGGAGTCCGCGCGGGGCTAGGTTGAAATACGCCGCCGGGGCGCGGCCGTAGCGTGATCCTGGAGGAGGTCCTGGAGGAGCTCAGGGGGGCCGGCGGCGGCAGGGTGGCCAGGGCGGTGGTCGGCCTGGGGTACACGATAGTCGTCATGGAGGACGGCAGCGCGGGGCTCTCCCACACGCCCACGGAGGACGCCGCCCACGAGTGCGAGAACAACCCCATGGCGGGCAGGGTGGCGGGCGCGGCCTGGGAGGACGTGGCCCGCCTCGCCATGAGCGACCACCCGGTGCTGTCCGCGCTGGGCGTGGCCGCCCTCAACGCGGCGGCGTCCAGGCTCGCCGCCGGCTACGCGCGCGGCGACCTGATGGATCACCTGAGGGTGAGGAGGGGCGACAGGGTCTGCATGGTCGGGTACGTGCCGGCCATAGCGAGGGGCGCCAGGGAGGCGGGCGCGGAGGTCGCGGTGTTCGAGTTCAGGCCCGTCGATGACCCCGGATACAGGCCCTGGTGGGCCTCCGAGGTCCTGATGGGGAGGTGCGACGTGGCCGTGCTGAGCGGCGCCACCCTGGTGAACAAGACGCTCGACAGGCTCCTGGAGCTCTCGTCCCGCGCAAGGATCAGGGCGATAGTGGGGCCGACCACCGTCATGGCCCCCGGCACGTTCTCGAGGCACGGCGTGGACCTGCTGGCCGGCACGCGGGTCCTGGACGCGGACCTCGCCTCCAGGATAATAGCCGAGGGCGGGGGGACGAGGACCCTTTACTCGGCGGGCGCCGCCGAGAAGGTCGTGGCCGTGCTGCGCTAGGGGGCCTGGGCGACCAGTCCGGCCAGTCCTCCGAGCGCTCCAGCCACCAGCGGGGGACGCGGGGCGAGAGCACCGAGTCCCAGTGATCGTAGGGCTTCACGTCGAGCACGGGGGACCCTGGGAGGGCGTCCAGGCCGCGGACCACGAGCAGGCCGGCGCCCGGATCCACGAGCTCCAGCGCGACCACCGATATCCCTATCGGGTTCGGGCGGTCGGGGCTCCTGGTGGCGAAGACGCCGAGGGGGCGGGGCGCCCAGCGCGGCCGGGCCTTCAGGCTGCCGCTCCACCTCGATCCGCTCAGCAGATATATTATGAAGGCGTGGCTGTATTCCTCCAGCCCCTCGAGCCCCCGCGCGTAGGCGCCCAGGATCCTCAGGGTGGACCTCCTGGACCACCTGGGCCCGCCCTCGACAGACTCCACGCAGCCTATGGGCGCGAGGCTCGCGGGCTCGCCGCACGCGCCGCCGGCCATCGGAGCTCCATCACCAGCCCGCTCCTGAACTCGCAGTACCTCTCGGGATATCTCGCCCTCAGGTACTCCCTGGCCTCGTCGCCGCTGCAGTGCCCCGGGCACAGGCGCCCCGCGACCCCGGCCAGCCGGTCCAGCGCGGGGCGCGGCGGCGCGTGGAATCCCCCCGCGATCAGGGAGATCCTGCCGCCGACGTCTGACACCGCCCTGGACGCAAGCTCGCCGACGCCGGGATGGCCGCACCCCACGAGCAGGGCGCGCTCCCCGGGGCCGACGTCGAGCGCCAGGGCGAGCTCGCTGAAGCCCCGGGACTCGAGCGGCCCCACCGCGTGGGCCCCCGGGGCCACCTCCGACGTGGACTCGACGACCACCGGCTCCAGGCCGGCCGCCTCCAGCCTCTCGACGGGCCCCGGCGGGGCGTAGACCCTGAGGCCCCGGCGGAACAGGCCCCAGCCCAGGAACCCGCCGACGTGGCCCAGGTGATGGTGGCTCAGCACGGCGAAGTCGAGCGATGAGAGGTCCACCCCCAGGGCGCGGGCGTTGAACTCGAGGACCGCGGGATCGGAGTCCGCGTCGAAGAGCGCGCGCCAGCGTCCCGAGTCCACGTAGATGCTGAGGCCATGATCGGCCCTGAGCCCCGGCCCCGCGCTGTCGTCCACGAGGACCACGATCCTCATCGGCCGCTCATGGGCGGATCGCGCTTAAGGCCTTGACGATCGCCCATCCGCCTGAGCAGCGCTTCCCCGGCGTCGCTGAGCTTATAGTACCTATGATGGACGCGGGTCTCGGCCTTCGGCTTCGCCCTCCGCTCATGGCGCTTTATTATCCTCGATCTCGAGACCTCCATGAGGCCCATGCCGACCAGCCGCTCGAGCTCGGACTCCACCTCCTCGAGCGGCCTCCCGACGAGCTTCGCGTAGGTCAGCGCGTTGTCCACCCCGATCCTGCGGGCTGCTTCGAGGATCTTCACGGCCAGAGGGTCGTCCCGCAGCGCGAGCCTGCAGCCCTCGATGAATGAATCCCGGTCGAGCGACCTCAGGAGCAGATCCCCGGCATCGCTGAGCTCATAGTACATGTGATGCCTGTGGACCTCGTCGCTGAGCTTCAGCTTGGCCTCAGACCTCTTCACGGATGACCCGGGGACCCTCCTTATGAGTCCCATGGATTCGAGCTCGTCCAGCACCCCCAGCACATCCTCGAGCGGGATCCCGGTGGAGATCGCGATCGACACCCCGTAGTCCACGCGCGCCCTCCTCAGATGGGCGAGCACGCGCAGCGCGCCCGGGATCGCCAGCACGCTGGCCAGCGGGGGAGGCCGGCCATCCGACATTCACCGACCACCGCGCCGGAACAGGCCGCCCAGCCGCCTCCGGGTGCCCGGATTGGGGGCGTGGACCAGCGCGGCCTCCAGCTCGGCCAGGAACCCCGCCGCGAACTCCTGGAAATCCTCGTAGTAAGCCCTGAAGGAGCAGGTCATGGTGCCGGATGCAGCGGACGGCGGCATGCAGAGGGGCCTCTCGCACCCGAGGGAGTCGCTCGCCGCGGCGAGCGCGGAGGCGAGCGCGGAGGCGCGGCCCGCGTCGCCCCTCAGCCCCCTCGCCTCCACTATCACCGTCCTGTACATGCCGTCTATGGCGGACGACAGCGCCGCGCCGAATTCCTGCGGCATCCTCGGAGGCCGCTCGCGCGATCCCTCGTGGAGCCTGATCACCACGGGCTTCCCGCGGACGTCGAGGACCGCCTCGGGGTCCATTGCGTCCCCTCGCGTGCGCCGACCGCGGCGTGGAATATTAAGGCTGAGGGCGCGCCACTTCAGGCCGGCGCCCTGGCCCTCGTGGACTTGCGGAGGAGCTTCCTGAGGACCGTCTGCAGTATCCCGCCGTTCTCGTAGTACTCGACCTCCACCTCGGTGTCCAGCCTCGCCAGCACGTTGAAGGTGACCTCGGTTCCATCGTCCCTCCTGGCCCTGACCCTCAGCACCTTCTTCGGCCTCAGGCCCTCCTCTATCCCCTCTATGTAGTAGGTCTCCCTCCCGGTCAGCCCGAGGCTCCTCCAGCCCTGCCCTTCCATGAACTGGAGCGGGAGTATGCCCATGCCGACTAGGTTGCTCCTGTGGATCCTCTCGAAGCTCTCCGCTATTACAGCGCGCACGCCCAGCAGGTAGGGCCCCTTCGCGGCCCAGTCGCGGGAGCTCCCCGCGCCGTACTGCTTCCCGCCGATGACTATGACCGGGACCCCCTCCTGCTTGTACCTCATCGCGGCGTCGTAGATGCTCATCAGCTGCCCGTCCGGCAGGTGCACCGTCCACCAGCCCTCCCTGTCGGGCACCAGCATGTTCCTCAGCCTGACGTTCGCGAACGTGCCGCGCACCATCACCTCGTGGTTGCCCCTCCTGGACCCGTAGGTGTTGAAGTCCTCCGGCTTCACCCCATGCTCTATAAGGTAGCGGCCGGCCGGGCTGTCCGGCGGTATGGACCCTGCGGGCGATATGTGGTCCGTGGTCACCCTGTCGCCCAGGAGCACGAGGACGCGCGCGCCCACTATGTCCCTGGGCTTCCCGGGCTCCAGCGACATCCCCTCGAAGAAGGGCGGGCGCTTCAGGTACGTGGAGCCGGGATCCCACTGGTAAATTGCGGAGCTCGGGGCGGGCAGGCTCCTCCAGTCCTCCTCGCCCTCGAAGACCTCGGAGTACACCTCCTTGAACTCCCTCGGGTCCAGGTAGCGCTCGACCACCTCCCTTATCTCGGCGGGGGAGGGCCATATGTCCCTCAGGTAAACGGGCCTCCCGTTGGGATCGTAGCCTATGGGCTCGCTGTAGAAGTCTATGTCTATCCTCCCGGCGAGCGCGTACGCGACCACGAGGGGCGGCGACGCCAGGAAGCTGCCCCTGGTCAGCGGGTTTATCCTGCCCTCGAAGTTCCTGTTGCCGCTCAGGACGCTCACAGCGTAGAGGCCGTTCGCCTTTATGGCGCCCTCGACCTCCCTGATCAGGGGGCCGCTGTTCCCTATGCAGACCGTGCAGCCGAAGCCGGTGAGGTGGAAGCGCAGCGCCTCCAGGTACGGCATGAGGCCGGCCCTCCTCAGGTACTCGACGACCACCCTGCTGCCCGGGGCGAAGCTCGTCTTGACCCAGGGCTTGACGGCCAGCCCCCTCTCGACGGCCTTCTTGGCCAGAAGCGCCGCCCCCACCATGAGGTAGGGGTTGGAGGTGTTGGTGCAGCTGGTTATGGCGGCGAGGGCCACGAAGCCGTGGCCCAGCTCGGCGCTCACGCCGCCTATCTCCACCCTGACGCGCGCGTCCCTCGGCCGGGCGTCCTTGGCGACCTCGAGGTACTTCCCCAGGATCTCGGGGAACTTCTGCTTCACGGACCTCAGGGATATCCTGTCCTCGGGGTTGGCGGGCCCGGCTATGGACGGCTCCACCTTGGAGAGGTCCACCTCGATGACCCTGGAGTACTCCGGGTCGGGCGCCCCCGGCTCGCGGAGGAGGCCGGTGCGCCTCGCGTAATCCTCGACGAACTTCACGTGCTTCTCGCTCTTCCCGGTCAGCCTGAGGTAGGAGAGCGTGGCCTCGTCTATCGGGAAGAAGCCGGTGGTGGCGCCGTACTCGGGGGCCATGTTGGCTATGGTGGCCCTGTCGGGCACGGGGAGCTTCTCCACGCCGGGGCCGAAGAACTCGACTATCCTGCCGACGACGTCGCTCTTCCTCAGGATCTCGGTTATCGTGAGCACTATGTCCGTGGCGGTGACCCCCTCCGGCGGCTCCCCGACCAGCCTCACGCCCACGACCTCCGGGATGGGTATGTAGTATGGCTGGCCCAGCATGGCCGCCTCCGCCTCTATCCCGCCCACGCCCCACGCCAGGACGCCGACGCCCGCCGCCATTGTGGTGTGGGAGTCCGTCCCTATCACGGTGTCGGGGAAGGCCGCGAGGCCCCTCCCCTGCCTCCTGATGTGGACCACCTGCGCCAGGTACTCGATGTTGACCTGGTGTATTATGCCCCTGCCCGGCGGCACCACGCGGAAGTTGCGGAGGGCCCCCTGAGCCCAGCGCAGGAACGTGTAGCGCTCCCTGTTCCTCTCCATCTCGAGCCTCATGTTCTGGGCCAGCGCGTCGGCGGTGCCGAAGTAGTCCACCTGGACCGAGTGGTCTATTATCAGGTCGGCCGGTATCGTGGGGTTCGCGGCTGCCGGGTCCCCGCCGAGGTCCCTGAGGGCCTCCCTCATCGCGGCGATGTCCGCGACCGCGGGGACGCCGGTGAAGTCCTGGAGGACGACCCTGGAGGGCATGTAGGGTATCTCCCTGCCCACGTTCTCCCTCCACCTGGCGACCGCCTCGGCGTCCTCCGCCCTCACCGCGTATCCGTCGTAGTTCCTGAGCATGTTCTCGAGGAGCACCCTAATCGAGTAGGGGAGCCTGGAGACGTCGTAGCCCTGCTCCGAGAGCTTCCTCGGGTTCCACACGTTGACCTTGCCCCTGTAGCTGTCCATCTGCTCCATCGTGCGCGTCGGATCCAGGGACATCGCGCGGGCTCCCCGGCACGTGTTAAAATGCATTTGCGCGACGCTTTTATTTCGGGGGCCGGGCGCGATCGCCGGCGTGCCTAGGGCCCTCGTCCTGGTCCATGACCTCTTCGATGAGATAGAGGCCTTCTACACGATATATCGCCTGAGGGAGATGGGGATGGACGTCAGGGTAGCGAGCACCGAGCTGAGGGAGTTCAGGGGCAAGAACTGGGCGGCGACCCTGAGGCCGGACCTCACGGTCAGGGAGGCGCTGTCCGAGCGCTGGGACGTCGTGGCCATACCCGGCGGCTACGCGCCCGACAGGCTGCGCAGGTACGATGAGGTGAAGGAGCTGGCCAGGCGCGCCGTCGAGCAGGGGGGAGTCCTCGTGTCGATATGCCACGCGGCCTGGGTGGTGATAAGCGCCGGCCTGGCCAGGGGGAGGAGGCTGACCGGGTCCCGCGGGGTCTGGGACGACATAAGGAACGCGGGCGGCATGGTGGTGGACGAGCCCTACGTCGAGGACGGCAACGTGATCTCCACGAGGTCCTACTCGGACTTCCCTGAGTTCTGGCCGAGGCTGGAGGCGAAGCTCAGGGGCATGGGGATGCTTCCGGGCCGCCACCCGATGGGGCCGGCCGATTCCCGGGAGGCTCCGAACGCGGCGGCTCGGGGACCTGACCGAGTACGGCCCTCGGCCATCCCCGGGCTCCCCGGAGGGGCGCCCTGGCCAGGGCCCACCGATGCTGCCCTCCGTCCGCGACGGGCGACATCGCCAGCCGGGCCCCGAGCGCCCCTCGCGCGGGGCGCCCCCTCGCTATCCCCGCCGCGCCGGCCAGCCGCGATCTCACGCCCGAACATCCGGGGGCCCGATCGCTCCCCAGCTCCCTCGCCGGGTCGAGGTGGAATCGGCGCGGTAACTTTATCCCGGGGCGGCGCGCGGCGTGCCCCATGGTGGGCAAGCTGCCCCCGGACTTGCTGAGGGAGCTCGTGCTGAGCAGGACGGGCGCCGGGGACCCCGCGGTGCTGGTGGGCCCGGGCATCGGCGAGGACGCGGCCGTGGTGGATCTGGGGGGAGGCAGGGTGCTCGTGGCCCACGCGGACCCGATAACCGGCGCGGTGGAGTACATAGGCCGCCTAGCCGTCCACGTTGCCAGCAACGACGTGGCCGCGAGGGGGGTCAGGCCCAGGTGGCTGCTGCCGGTCCTCCAGTTCCCGGAGGGCGCCGGGCCGGACCTGATCGGGGACGTGACTTCCCAGCTGGACGAGGCCGCCAGGGAGGTGGGCGCCGCGATCGTCGGGGGCCACTCGGAGGTGACGCCCGGCCTCCCCAGGCCCATGATATCGATGACCGCGATCGGGATAGGGGAGGGGGGCAGGTACGTGACCACTTCGGGGGCCCGCGCTGGCGACCTGATCCTCATGACGAAGTCCGCCGCCATAGAGGGCACCGCGATACTCTCGGCGGACTTCGGGGGGGCGCTGCTGGAGGCGGGGGGGCCCCGCGACGTCATCGAGAGGGGAAGATCGTTCATAGGAATGATCAGCGTCCTCAGGGAGGGCGTGGCGCTGGGGGAGGCGGGCCTCGCCACCTCGATGCACGACCCGACCGAGGGAGGGCTGATCGGGGGGCTGGCGGAGGTGGCCCACGCCTCGGGGAGGACGCTGGAGGTGTGGGAGGACGAGGTGCCCGTGGCCGAGGAGACGCGGATCATCGCCAGGGCCTTGGGGCTGGACCCGCTCAGGCTGATAGGCTCGGGGGCGCTGATAGCTACCGTGCCGCGGGGCGGGGCGGACAGGGCCCTAGAGCTGCTCGGCGATCTCGGGATAAGGGCGTCCGTGATAGGGAAGGTCCATGAATACTCGGGACATCGCCTAGTGGTGCACAGGAGGGGCGGGGCAACGGAGTTCGTGGACGACATCTACGTGAGGGACGAGCTGAACAGGGTGTGGGAGAGATATGGGGAGAGGCGGCCCCTTAGCGCTGCACGGTAGGTGCCCGCCGAGCGGCCCGTGCGGGGCCGTGACCTACGCGCTGAGGTCCCGGAGGAGGGGAAGGTCCATAGGCATTAACCTGTTCCCCCTGGCCCAGGTCTGCAGCTTCAACTGCGTCTACTGCTTCAGGGGGCCCACGAGGATCCTGACCGCGGAGCCCCGCGACGACGGCTCCGAGATCGATGGGCGGCTCCTCCTGGAGGCGCTGGAGGCGGCCCACGAGGCCACCGGGGGCATGGAGGGCGTGGAGTCCCTAGACTTCTCCGGCAACGGCGAGCCCACGCTGCACCCCAGGTTCCCCGAGCTGGTGGAGGTGGCCAGGTCGTTCCTCAGGGAACGCGGCCTGGACGCCAGCCTGGGCGTCTTCACCAACTCATCGACGCTCGGCGCCGAGCCCGTGATCGGCGCGCTCGGGAGGGTCGACTACGTCGAGGCGAAGCTGGACGCCGCCTCGCGGGAGAAGTTCCTCGCGATAAACGCGCCCCACGGCGCGCTGAGCCTCGATCGGATAATCGGCAGCCTCGGGGAGCTCAGGAGGCGGTTCGGCGGCACGCTCGCGATCCAAGTGATGCTCCTGCGGCACCGCGGCCTAGTCAACTACGGGATGGAGGACGCCAGGGCCATGGCCGAGGCCCTCTCCCGCGTGGGGCCGGACGAGGTCCACCTGTACACGGTATATAGGGCGCCCAGGCTGCCAGACGTCGAGCGCGCGCCCCGGGATGCCATGGAGGAGTTCGCCGAGGTGCTCGCGGGGCACGGACTGAACGTGAAGGTGTACCCGGATCGATCGGGCGAGGCCCCATATCCCCGTCGGCCCCCGGCCGGACCGCGGGCCGCTGCGCCCGGGCGGCCCGGGGAGGCACGGGCGCCGCCCTTCAGTGCGGCCACCCACTCCCTCACGCTGATCAGGACGGGCGCGCTTGGGTCCACGGACCTCCTGTAGGCGTGGCTGAGCTTCACAGCCATGGGCGGACTCATCGAGAGGGACCTCAGGAGCCCCTCGTCGCTGAAGAAGCCCCTGGTCGGGCCGTCGTACACGACGACGCCGAAGTGCATGACTATCACCCTCCTCAGGTATTCCGCGACCATGGACATGTCGTGGGTGATCACTATCACCGTCGAGCCCTCCCTGTTGAGCTGGCTGAGCAGGGACATTATGTCCTCGGTCATCCTGAAGTCCTGGCCGGTCGTCGGCTCGTCCACTATGAGCACCCTCGGCCTCATCGCGATTATGGACGCCACCGTGAGCCTCCTCCTCTCACCCCTGCTCAGGAACACCGGGTCCTCGTCCACCTTGTGCGAGAGCCCCACCCTCTCCAGGGCCTCCCTGACGCGCGCGTCCACCTCCCCGGAGGGGAGCCTCAGGTTGCGGAGCCCGTACGCCACCTCGTCGTAGACCCTCCTCATGAATATCTGGTGGTCGGGGTTCTGGAACACGTAGCCCACGTGGAGCGGCACCCTCTCGGCGACCCTCCTGTCCCTGAGGCTCGCCCCCATCACCCTGATGTCCCCCCTGCCCTTGAACCTCCCATATACTCCGGCGATCAGCTTAGAGATGGTGGTCTTGCCCGACCCGTTCTGCCCTATGAGGCCGACGAACTCGCCATCGTGGATCCTGAAGTCGACGCCCCTCAGGGCGTAAGTCCCGTCCTCGTACCAGTAATGCACGCCCTCGACCTCGATCACCGGCTCGCCGCGCGCCGGCTCGCCGTCCTGCTCCACGCGCGAGAAGTCCGGCCTCTCGCGCCTGAGGGCCTCGAGGCCCTCCTCCACGCTGATGGGTATGCGCCCCCCGTACCTGAGCCCGGCCTCCTGCCCTATTCTGGACACGTCGGAGGGGTACAGCCCGTGGCCGCGCAGGAGATCCGGGTCCGAGTAGATCTCCTCCACGCCCCCCACCGCGACTACCTCGCCGTTATCCATGACAGCGACGCGGTCGGCGTGCCTCATTATGACCTCGGGATTGTGCTCCACGAGAATTATCGTGAGGTCGTGCTCCCTCCTCAGGCGGTCTATCGCGCCCATCACCTCCAGCTTTCCCATGGGATCCAGGTCGGAGGTCGGCTCGTCCAGGATGAGTATCCTAGGCCTCATTGCGAGGAAGGAGGCTATGGCCGCGCGCTGCTTCTGGCCCCCCGAGAGCTCCGATGGGTGCACCAGGTGGGCTATCGGGAACAGGGAGCCCAGCCCGACGATCTCCATCGCCTCCCTGACGCGCCTCTCTATCTCGTCCTCGGGCAGCCCCAAGAGCTCGGCGCCGAAGGCGACCTCGTGCAGCAGGTCCATCCTGAGGAACTGGTTCTCCGGGTCCTGGAGCAGCAGGCCGGCCGCCGGCGCCGCGTACTTCCTGCCGGTGAAGGCCGGGCGCCGGGCTCCCGAGGGGTCCTCAACCATCTCGAGCTTCGTCAGGGTCTCCCCCTCGATGCGGACCTCGCCCCTGAAGTGCTCGGGCTCCTCCCCGTAGGGCGGGCTGAACATGTGGGGTATCACGCCCGCCATCGCGTAGCAGAGGGTCGACTTCCCGGCACCGCTCGGCCCCACGATCGCGAGGAACTCGCCCTCGTCCACCCTCAGGTTGATCCCCCTGAGGGCGTACTGATGGCCCTCGCCCCCGTAGGATGGATACCTCCACCACAGGTCGATGAGCTCCACGGCGGGGGGCATGCCATCACCCGTATCCGGCAAGGCGCAGCATCGAGTCGAACCTGTACCCGAGGACCACGTCGAACACTGCGAGCGCTGCGAGCAGGGCCACCACCGCCCAATCGACATAGGTGAACGGCCTCCTCTCCCTGTACTCGGTTATCCTCGCGGCCGAGTAGAAGCCCCTGGCGTAGAGGGCTATGCCCATCTCGACCGATCTCCTTATCATCGAGGCCACCAGCGGCACCGAGATGCGCGCCAGGTCCGCGAGCCTGGCGAGCGGGCCCCTCCTCGCGACCATGGCTCCCCGCGCCACCTGCGCGTTCCTTATGTTCGTGTAGTCCGACATGACCGTGTCCAGGTTCCTGAACACGAGGCTGGCGTAGAACGATGCCCTGTAGGGCACCCCGAGCTGCCTCAGCGCCCCGGCCACCTCGGCGTCCCTGGTGGTGAGCAGGAGGAGGAACGTCGAGTAGATCATGACGGCGAAGCCGAGCACCTTGGCCACGGCGACCACGAGCGCCCACCGCGGGACATCGACGGCCACCGCGGCGCCGAGCGGGATTCTGGCCCACGAAGTCATCGGGCTCTCGTCGAGCGCCGGGGGCATGAGCGAGAGCCACCAGAGTATGAGGGCGGCCGCGAGGGGGCCCGGGACGCTGCGCGCCCTGAGGTACAGGGCCGCGAGGGCGGCCGCGAGGACCACCGTGGACAGTCCCAGGGGCACGTACCCGGGCCATAGGTACAGTTGCATCCTGGGGCCGGGCAGGCCCCGGTTGAAGTAGAGCCACCAGACGAAGATTCCCAGGAGCACCGGCAGGGCCAGCACCAGATACGAGGTGACCAGATACCTCGCGACGCGCGCCGCCCCCAGGAGCGCCACGACTATCAGCAGCAGGAGCGCGAGCCCCACGAGGTCCGGGCCGCCCCTCTCCACAGGTATGTTGAACATGTGGAGCGCGAGGGTGGACAGGGTGAGCATCAGCACCACCTTCGTTATCACATGGAGCCTCTCCACCGGGGTGCCGATGCGCATCGAGTAGAGGAACGTGCGCACGCGCGTCTTCTCCAGGCGACGCCCCGCCTCGGAGATCCCGGCCCCCATGCCAGCGATCCCCCGCCTCCCCGCTTAAGGCTTTAGCATTAGAAATAAAATCGATAAAATCGAATTATGATGAACTATCATGTGAACCAGCCGTAATTGATCAGGCCGTACCTCTCCACCATGCTCGTCAGCCCCTTCACCAGGATCGGCGTCAGGATCACCATCGCCAGGAGGTCGCCCACGAACCAGCCTATCCACCAGAACCAGTAGGCGTCGGGCGGCACCAGCCCCATGGCGTACTGAATCCCGACCCCGATCTCCGCGCTGAGGGCGTTGAGCACGAGCCCGTTCAGGAGGATGAACCAGAACCACGCGGCGCTCCTCCTCGCCCTGTAGCCCCTTATCTCGCGCTCGACGAGGTCCCTCATCAGGGGATCCACGCCCAGCCTGGCCAGCACGCCCCTGTAGAGGGCGAACATCACCAGGAAAGGCACCAGGTCGCTCAGCGCGTACGCGATCGAGGGTAGCAGCGGCAGCCCGACCATGAGGCCGGCACCCACGACGCATCCTATGTAGCCGGCGAGGGCCCCCCAGAAGCCCCACCACAGGGTGAATACTATTATGAACGGGTAGACGAAGTAGAAGAGGGAGATCCCGGAGTAGCTCAGCGGGCCCAGCAGGACGACGCTCAGGTAGGACAGTACTATCACGACGGCTATCTGGACGGCGTAGAGAACGTAGAGGGTCGGAGGCGCCGGTCCCCTCCTGCAGCACGCCAGCGTGTAGTGTGACCAGGGATACTCGCGCTTCTGCTCAGATGACATCCTCGAGCACAGGAGGAGACTGGGTATATATAAACAATACCGCATAGACTACTGTAATTTTGACTCGAAGATGTAAAAGCGGCTGCGGGGATGCGCCAGGGCCGAGCTTGCCGGAGCCTTCCGCCGATTCCTGCAGAGGTTGCGGAGGAACGGGGGGCGCCGCGCCGGGAGCGATCGGGGGGAGGAGCCCTCTCGGCCGAGTTCCTCCAGCTCCCTGCCCGAGCTCTCGATGCCCAGGGCGCGCCACAGGGCAGCGATCGCCACTCCCGAGCCCCACAGAGCCGCGAGCAACCAGAGGAGCGACCAGGCGCCGGCCTCGCCGCCCCAGACTATCGCTGCGGTGTTCACGAGCCACGAGAGGGCTGTGACGAGCCCCACGGCGGTCGACCTGCGGGCCGTGGGGAAGAGCTCGCTCTCGAGGGCGCTGACGACCGCCCACGTCCACTCGACGAAGATCATGTTGGCGAACAGAGCCACCATGTAGATCGCCAGGGGTCCCCCGTGCGCGGCCATCAGCACCAGCGCTGTGGCGAGCCCTCCGGCCATCGACAGGAGGAACGAGGAGCGGCGGGACCTGTCGATGAGCGGCAACAGGAGAAACGCCCCCACGGAAGCCCCCACGTTCGACACGGCCACATTGAGGGCCGCGGCGTATCCATACGCGAACCCAGGGGCGTATGGCAGGTAGTACGACGCCACGTTGTAGGCGAGCAGCTGTATGGTGAAGGACGCCGTCAGCAGGAGGAGCCGCCAGGCGTACCGGCCGAGGCCCCCTCCGGCGCCCGCGGGGTTCCCGGCGGGGACCCGGACGCCGTAGCGCCTCGAGACCTCCTCCGCCTCCCTCGCCCTGCCCCTGGCCAACAGCCACCTGGGGGACTCCGGTATGTGGTACCTGATGATCAGCAGGAGGAGGGCCAGCACAACGGCCGTGGCGAACGTGTAGGTGGTCGCCGCGCGCGGGTCGCCGGTCAGCTCGGCGTAGCGGAGGGAGAGCGCCGCTATGAGGGCCGCGCCGACGTTCCAGAAGTTAGGCGCCAGCACCATCACCCAGCCCCTGCGCCTCGCCGGGGCGTACTCCGCCAGCGCGGCGTAGGCCGGCCCGGTCTCGCCGCCCACCCCGAAGTTCACCAGCGAGGTGGTCGCTATCGCCACCGCGAGGTCCAACCGGCCCAGCTGGAATGCCGCGGCGAACGCGGCCGCCCCCGCCGTGTAGATCAGCAGGGATGTCACCAGGGTGGACCTGCGCCCCATGCGGTCCCCCAGCCGGCCGAGGACGAGCGCGCCCGCCACGAAGGAGATGGAGTCAGCCGCAAGGATCGCGGTCGCGTGGCCGCTCAGCGGCTCCACGAGGTACAGGGTGGCCGGGACCAGGCTGAACAGGATCCCATCCATCAGGAAGCTGGAGGCGATCATCGCGAACAGAGCCCAGTGAACGGGCCGCCAGGCGTCCGCGTTCACGGCACCCCCTCGTTAATTACCCGTTTATTGTTTTTTTATAATGTGGTTTGAGGTGCCCCGCATGGCCCTTGCGGCATCAATGGGGACGCTACATCCCGCCGCTCCCTCGATCGCACGATGGAGGGACCATGGTGTTTGAGGAGTCCGACGCCCGGAGCGGCGCGCGGAGCTGGATCGATTCCCAAGCAGGGGGCACGCGGTTCGGACCGCCGCGATGACCCACGAGGAGGCGCCGGAGCCCATTCGAAACCTACCCCCCGCCCCTAGGGGCGAGGGTTCCGCTGGGGTCTTGGGAGTTGTCCGACCTCGGCACGGGCTGCTGAACATCCCGACTTGACCCGTTCGAAACCTTCCGCTTTAGCACGCGCAGCGGAACCCCGCCTAATCCGCCTGGGGCCGCGAGCCCACCCTCTCCCTCAGCGCCGCCCTGGCGGCGGCGAGCCTGGCCACCATCACGCGGTAGGGCGAAGCGCTCACGTAGTCCAGGCCGGCCGAGTGGAAGAACTCTATCGACCTCGGGTCCCCGCCGTGCTCGCCGCACACCCCGACCTCTAGGGACGGGTTGGAGGCCTTGCCCTCGGAGGTGGCGATCCTCACGAGCCTCCCCACCCCCTCCACGTCGAGCGTCTGGAACGGGTTGTCGCTCAGTATCTGGAGCTCCAGGTACTTGGGAAGGAACTTGTTCTCCACGTCGTCCCTGCTGAAGCTCAGCGTCGCCTGCGTCAGGTCGTTGGTGCCGAAGCTGAAGAACGCCACCTCCCTCGCTATCTCGGACGCCGTGAGGGCCGCCCTCACCGTCTCCACCATCGTGCCCACCAGGATGCCGAGCCTCCGCCCGTTCCCCGAGATCGTGTAGCGCGCCGCGCTGGACGGGTCCGCCTCCAGCCTGTATCCCCTCTCCGCCGCGGCGTCCGACATCGCGGGCACCAGAGCGCTCGACTTCACGTACCTGATCTCCTCGACGTCCATCACCTGGGGTATCATTATCTCGACGACCGGGTTCCGGCCCTCCTCCACCAGGTCGAGCGCGGCCTCCACTATGGCCCTCGTGAGGTAGTAGTAGAAGTCCGGGTCGGTCACGCCCACCCTGACCCCCCTGTGCCCCATCATCGGGTTGTGCTCCGCCAGAGCGCTGATCCTCGAGTACAGCTCCTCCAGCTCGGCGAGCTTCGCCTCGTACTGCTTCAGGACCTCCGGCGACGAGGAGCGCGCCAGCTCCGAGTTCCTGAGGGCCGCGTAGACCGCCCTCGCGTCCTGGAGCTGCCTGAGCACCTCGACCTGCGACGGCAGGAACTCGTGCAGCGGCGGGTCTATCAGCCTTATCACGACGGGGAGCCCGTCCATTATCTTCAGTATCTCCTTGAAGTCTGGCCTGATCATGTCGGAGAGCCTGCGCAGCAGCTCGCGCCTCTCCTCGGACCTCCCGGTCAGTATCACCTTCCTCAGGAGCTCGAGGCGATCGGCCCTGCGGAACATCCTCTCTATCCTGAGGAGCCCTATGCCCTGCGCGCCGAACTTCCTGGCGATCTCGGCGTCCTCCGGGACGTCGGCGTTAGCCCTCACGCCGAGCCTCCTGAAGCCGTCCGCCCATGAGAGGAGGACCTCCAGCTCGGGTATAATCTCGGGCTCCACCGTGGGGACCCTGCCCGCGTACAGGCCCCCGCTGCTCCCGTCGATCGTTATCCAGTCCCCCTCCCTTATGACGTTGCCGCCCACGCGTATCTCCTTGGCGTCGTAGTCCACCGTTATGGCCTCGGCGCCCACGACGGCGGGCTTCCCTATGGCCCTGGCCACCACCGCCGCGTGGGACGTCATCCCTCCCCTGGACGTGAGTATCCCCTTGGCCGCGTAGAACCCGTGGACGTCGTCGGGCTTCGTCTCCACCCTCACGAGTATCACGTCCTTCCCGGACCTGGCCCAGGCCACGGCGTCGTCCGGGTGGAAGACGACCTGGCCGCTCACGGCCCCGGGCGAGGCGGGCAGCCCCGTCGCTATGGGGGTCGCCTTGGCCCTCGGATCCACCCTCGGGTACAGAAGGTTCTGGACTGTGGAGGGCTCGACCTTCATCACGGCCTCCTCCCTGGTGATTATGCCCTCGTTCGCCAGGTCGACCGCCGTCTTCACCCTGGCGGCGGGCGTCATCTTGGCCACCCTGTTCTGGAGGAAGTAGAGCCTCCCCCTCTCCACCGTGAACTCGATGTCCATCACGTCGCCGTTCATGCGCTCCAGCCTCTTCCCAGCCTCTATGAGCTGCTCGTAGAGGGATGGCATCCTCCTGCGCAGCTCCTCGAGGTCCATCGGCGTCCTGACGCCGGCCACCACGTCCTCGCCCTGCGCGTTCGGCAGGAACTCGCCGTATGGCTCGTCCCTCCCGGTGGACGGGTTCCTCGTGAAGTACACGCCGGTGCCCGAGTCCCAGCCGATGTTGCCGAAGACCATCGTCACCACGTTGACTGCGGTGCAGTCGGCCACCTCGGGCGTCACCCCGTTGGCCATCCTGTAGTATATCGCCCTGGGGTTCATCCAGGACCTGAAGACCGCCCTGATCGCCAGCTCGAGCTGCCTCCAGGGGTCCTGGGGGAACTCGCCCCACTTGGAGGCTATGACGGACTTGAGCTCCTCCACCGCGGACTTGAGCTCCGCGACGGCGTCGGCCCAGAGCCCGGGGGCCAGCTCCCTGGGTGGCTGCGCGTCCACCCTCGGCGAGTAACCCGGCAGCTCCGACGAGAGCCTGGAGAGCTCATCAGCGTGCCTCGAGCGCGCGAGGTCCCTGATCCTCTCCTCGTGCCGGGCCAGCACCTCGCCGAAGGCGGAGTCGTCGATCCCCAGGACTATCCTCCCGAACATCTGGAGGAACCTCCTGTAGGCATCGTAGGCGAACCACTCGTTCCCGGTGAGGGACGCGAGGCCGCCCACCGTCGAGTCGTTGAGCCCCAGGTTGAGCACTGTGTCCATCATGCCGGGCATTGATATTGCGGCCCCGGAGCGCACCGAGACCAGCAGCGGGTTGCCGGGGTCCCCGAACCCCTTCCCGGTCTCAGACTCGAGCTCGCGCACGCGGGCGCGGACCTCGTCCATGAGGCCGCCCGGGAGCTCGAGCGAGTCTATGATGGACCATATCCTGGACACGAGCTCGTCGCGCGCCGACGGGGATGCGCTCCTCTCTATCTCCCTCACGAGCTCGTCCATCTCAGCCCTCCTGGGCGCGAAGAAGTCCCTGCAGGCGGCGGTGGTTATCGTGAAGCCGGGGGGCACGGGCAGGCCCATCTGGGTCATCTGGGCCAGGGACGAGCCCTTGCCCCCTAGGAGCTTCTTGTCCCTCCAGTCGCCCTCGCGGAACGAGACCGTGTACTTGTAGGGACCAGCCACTGACATCTCGTCGCCTTTGCGATCCGGGAGATTATGATATTAAGCTTGCCCCCCGAGGGACTTTTCATGCATCCGGTCGCCCCTCGCGGAGCGAGGCTCGGGAGGTCAGCCCGACATCCCGGCAGGGGGACGCGGACTCCGCGGCGATTTAAAAGGCTCACTGGACGCCTCGAAGGAAGCGGCTGACGCTATGGTTCAAGGGTGAGGAGGCCTCTCCTCGTGGATCACGGTGAGCAGCAACCGTGAAGGGGCGCGACCCCTGAGACCTCGGATCCTCGCCCTTCAGGGCGGGGAGGAATCAGAAGGCTTCTCGGGCGCGATCGGGCGCGCGGCCGCCGCGCAGGTCGGGGCGCACCGACTCGGATATCCACGACAGGTACTCCGGCAGGCCCCCCGACGCGTCCACGGATATTATCTCCGGCAGCTCGTATGGGTGGAGCTCGCGGACCCTCCTGATCAGCTCGCCGAGCGCCGCCGACGTGGTCTTCGCGATGATCAGGACCTCCTCCGACTCCTCGATCGATCCCCTCCAGCGGTAGAAGGACCTGACCCCCGGGACCACGCTGACGCAGGCCGCGAGCCCCTCCTCGACGAGGGCCCTGGCGACCCTCCCGGCGGCCTCGGCGTCGGGGAAGGTGGAGAGGACTATCGAGTACGCCGGGCGGTCGCTCACGGCCGCGAGCATCGGCGGCCGCGATTTAAAGGCTGGCGGCCGCGCTAGGCGCAGAGCTCGGCCATCGATTCCAGGGCGGGATTTCCGGACCCGCGGAGCCTCCCGCAGGAGCCGATCGGCACGATCGCGAGGGTCGCGCCGGGCGCCACCTCGATCGCGCGGCCGCCGATCCCGCCCAGGGGCCCGGCCAGCTCCTCGGCGCGGGCTGGGACGGCGAAGGCCGCCTCGCCGGGCGCCACGCCGTCCTCCGGCCCCAGCAGGCGGGTGAGGTCCAGGACCGCCCCGGAGGACCGGGGCGGAGCCCTCAGGGCCTCGCCGATCCTGGCCGCCTGTACGGCCTCGCGCACGTCGTGCGCCCTTACGGCGTGGGCCCCGGCGAACACCGCTATCGCCTCCGCGGCGACCGTGCCTATCAGGCGGTCGCGCGGATCCGGGAGCCCCAGGATTTTCCCTATGAACGACTTCCTGGAGACGCCTATCACGATTGGCCGCAGGAGGGCGAGGAGCCGGCCGAGCCCCCTCAGGACCGCGGCGTCCCACTCGTGCCACTCCATCCCGGTCCGGCGGAAGAAGCCGATCCCGGGGTCCACGGCCACGCGCGAGGGGTCCACGCCCGCCGACTCGCATATGCGGAGGGCGTCCGACAGCCCGCGCCGAATTGACTCGATCGGGGATCCGGCCGCCGGCGTCTCCTCCTCGCGCTCCCCCAGTATCGCCGAGGCGCCGCTGGATCCCACGACGCGCGCCATCTCGGGGTCGGCCTTGCAGCCGGAGACGTCGTTCACCACCTCGGCGCCGGCGCCGATCGCCGCCTCGGCCACCCGCGCCCTGAGGGTGTCCACTGAGACCACGGCCCCCAGCTCGCGGCTTATCGCCCGCACAGCGGGCACGACCCTGGAGGCCTCCACCTCGGGCGGCACGAGCCTGGAGTCCACGTAGGGGGCGGTCGACATCCCGCCCACGTCGATGACGTCGGCCCCCTCCTCGAGCATCCTCGATGCCATCCTCACGGCGTCCTCGGGCGAGGCCGCCACGGACCCCCCGTAGAAGGACTCCGGGCTCACGTTGATCGCGCCGATTATCCTCACGGGCAGGCCGAGGCCCACCTCGACCCGGCCGAGGCGCGCGCGGAGCACGCGGGCCCCCAGGCGGCGCCCAGTTAAATCGATCGCAACCGATTTCGCGGGGGGCCGCCGATCCCCCCGCGTGGTCCCCGCCTCCAGGTGGCTGCCAGCGTACGCGGCCATAGCCAGGATCCTGCGGCTGAACCCCCTGGCCGACCTGGCCGCGGCCCTGGCCCTGGGGATTGCCGCCCTCCCGAGGACCATGAGGGAGGACGAGCTGAGGGCCCGCGTGTGCTGCAGGACGGCGGTCATCGTGGGGGCGGGCCCGTCGCTCGACGCGTGGGCCGACCGCATCGCCCGGGGGTGGCCGCCGATCCCGCACTCCCTGATCGCGGCGGACGACGCCGCCGCGGCCCTCCTGGAGAGGGGGGTGGTGCCCGACGTCCTAGTGACGGACCTGGACGGCGACCCGGGGACGGTGCTCAGGGCGGCGAGGATGGGCTCGGCCGTCGTCGTGCTTGCCCACGGGGACAACGTGGCGAGGGCGCTGTGGGCCGCGAGGGCGCTGCGCAGGCTCCTCCCGACGGGCCAGGTGATCCCGCTGCCCAACTCGGCAGTCCACGGCGGTTTCACGGACGGCGACAGGGCGGCCTACCTGGCGGCCGCCATGGGGGCGGGGCGCGCGGTCCTCGTGGGGATGGACCTCGAGGGCGAGGTCGGGCGCTACTCGATGAAGGGGAAGGGCGGGGAGCGCTGGCTCGCTAGGAAGAGGCTCAAGCTCAGGATAGCCAGGGCGCTGCTCGACTCGCTGGCGGAGTCCGGGTTCGAGCTCCTTCAGCCCGAGGCGCTCGACCAGGGGGCCGGCGACGAGCGACGACGCCAGCCCGAGGGCGGCCCCTCCGATGACGTCGAGGGAGTAGTGCGCCTCGATCAGCACGCGGCTCACGGCTATGGCCGCGGCCAGCGCGAGGAGGAGCCACCTGCAGATCCCCCTGAGGTTGAGGGGCAGCGAGAAGGTCCTAGAAGCGTGGCCCGAGGGGTAGGAGTAGCTGTCCACGAGGAGCGGCTCGTGGAGGGGGCAGGAGGCCTCCATGGGGCGGCATATCGAGAAGGAGACCTTGAGGACGCCGTCGACGACCTCGGCCAGCAGCAGGGAAGCCAGCAGCGCGACCGGCAGCCCCCGGCGCCTGAGGTACACGTACGCCGAGTAGGCGAGGACGGCCGCCCACACCACCTCGATGCTGCCCACCAGCCCGAGGGCGTAGAGCGCCGGCCGGTAGGCGGCCGGGGCCGGGATGGCGGAGCGCAGCCCGGGGGAGAGCTCCTCGGCCAGCCCCAGCGCGAGCGCGGCCGCGTAGAGCGCGGCCGCCGCGCCCAGGCCGCCGCGCCCCCGCATGCGGGGGCGCGGCGGCCCACCGTAATATCGGTTTCGCGCGCTATAGTGCTATCGCGGTCGCCCGCCCGAACCTCCCCAGGTCCACCCGGGTCCCCGGCGGGTCGCCGACCGGTATGAGCCTGATCCCTATCGGCTTCCCCGCGGAGGCCGAGAGGGCGCGAGCGTCCAGGAGGAAGCGGCGGACCTCCTCGGGGCCCGCGGAGACCACCGCCATGTCGACGCCGGCCACGCACACCGAGGATAGGCGGAGCAGGTCCGAGGCGCGTATCGAGCCCTCGCGCGCCATGGCCTTGAGCGCGGAGTCCTCCTCCACGGGGAGCATGACCTCGTTGAACCCCAGCGCCCCGGGGCCCGCGCCCCTCCTGATGGCGCGGTTGAGCTCGTGGACCGCGTGCATGGAGCCCGGCGACCCCACGCGCGCGCCGTAGGCGCGCTCCACGAGCGCGGCGACGCTGTCCTCCATCCACGGGCTCAGGGAGTAGTCGAACGCCGCCCCGGGGACCGCGCCCTCCGCGCGCCTGAAGATGCTCGCCACGGAGCCGGCCACGGACGAGGCATCGACGTCGGACGCGTAGAGGATGGAGGCGGCGAGGATCCTCCTCCCAGGCGGGGCCGACGAGACGGGGAAGTAGGGCGTGGCTATTATGTGGCCGCCCGCGCTGACCGCGACGCGCGTGGCCAGCTCGGGGTCCCTGCCGGCGATCCTGACTATGGCCGACGCGGCCGCGGCCGCATCGCCCGGCCCCTGGATGGGCATGTACGCGTACAGCCCCTGCAGCGCCGCCTCCTCGAGGACCTCGGGCCTGCGCGTGTGGCCTATCGAGACCAGCACGCCATCGGGGGAGGCCGAGGATACCCTCGCCACCAGCGAGGGGTCGTCGCCGGGGAGGCCGGGGAGCGATATGCGCCTGGTCCAGACCTCGACCCCCGCGGAGGACGCCTCCCTGGCCCTCCCGGAGAGCTCGGCGGCCCAGTCCTCCATAGCATCCCTGAGCCGGGCCGCCTCCCAGGACGGGGGATCCCCGAGAATCGCCAGGGCCCTGATCCTCAACACCGAAGAGCCGGCGGCGTCGGATTTTTCCTTTCCGGGGGATCCCTGGGGCCCGACAACCCAAATTAGGAAGGAGCGCCCGACGCGCCGCGTTGAGGGGGGGCAGGAGGTACCGCCTGCTGCGCGGAATAGTCTCGCTGCTCGTGCTGAGGTACCTGGCCGAGGGGGAGGAGTGCGGCTACGGCCTCAGGAGGAGGATATCCGGGGTGCTGGGGGAGGCGCTCCCGCCCGGCTACATCTACGTGATCCTGAAGTCCCTCAGGGGGAGGGGGCTGCTGGACGCCAGGGAGGGCTCGAGGAACGGGAGGAGGGTCGTGTACTACCGGATAACGGACAGCGGGATGGACTTCCTGCTCCGGCACAGGGGCGCCGTGGAGGCGGGCAGGAGGGCGATAGAGGAGCTCACCAGGTTCCTGGAGGGGAGGGGCGGCGAATCGGCGCGCGGGGACCGAGACCGGCATCAAACTTATTGGCGCCGGGGGGCCCGATGCGCCGTGCCAGCCGGATCCCCCGGGAGGTGCGCGATCTGCGGCAGGCCTGCCGCCGTGAGGGTTCCATACGCCAACGCGTCCTTCTGCGAGGAGCACTACCCCCAGTGGCTGGAGAGGAGGATTAGGAGGGTGACCGACAGGTACGGGATGTTCGACGGCGTGAGGAGGGTGGCTGTGGCAGTGTCCGGGGGGAAGGACAGCGTGTCGCTGCTCCACGCGCTGGCGGGGCTGAGGGACGATCACGGCTTCGAGGTCGTGGGGATCCACCTGGACCTGGGGATCGGGGACTACTCGCGCGCGAGCGCCGAGGCCGCCAGGAGGAACTTCGAGATGCTGGGGGTGGAGGGCAGGATCGTGGACCTGAGGGCGAGGTACGGCTTCTCGGTCCCGGAGGCGGTCAGGGCCGTGAGGAGGCCAGCGTGCTCCACGTGCGGCGTGGTGAAGCGCTACGCGCTGGAGGAGGCCGCGGAGGACGCGGGGGCGGACGCCCTGGCGACGGGGCACAACCTGGACGACGTGGCGCAGTTCGTCATGATGGGCTACCAGTCCGGGGACCTCGAGGGGCTCGCCAGGCTCAGGCCGGTGATCCCGGCCGGCCGCCACTACGGGGTGAGGAGCGTGAAGCCGCTCTTCCTCATCTACGAGAGGGACCTGGCGGAGTACGCGCGGATCAGGGGGCTCCCCGTAGCGGGCGCCGAGTGCCCGCTGAGGGACAGGACCTCCCAGGGGTTCATCAGGAGGAAGCTCCTGGAGATTGAGGAGGGGATGCCGGGGTTCATGCTGAGGCTCGTCCAAGAGTTCGCGGACGGCGTGCAGCCGGCCCTGGCGGAGAGGTACCTGAGGGAGGAGGATGTCGGGACCTGCAGGATCTGCGGGAGGCCGACCTCGAAGGGGAGGGAGATCTGCTCTTTCTGCGCGATAAGGGCGAGGGCCCTGGGGACGGGGACGGTCCCCGGCGCTACGGGGTGACCACGAGCTCCCCCGTTATCGGCGCGTAGTAGTTGTCGATGTTTATCGAGACGGCCGAGGAGTAGCTGAGCGGGTTCACCTCCTTGAGGAACACGGGCCTGCCGATGGCGTCCCTCCCGATTATCTCGACGGTGCCGCCGGGGGGCACGTTGTACACGGTGACGGTGTCGTTGGTGTACGCGGAGACTGTGGCGACGTACCAGCGATCGCCCGGCGCGGCGGTAGTCGCGAAGACGTAGATCCCCTGGATGCCCGATGAGCTCCCGCCCGGATGATAGTAGGACCTGAGGACGCCGTCCAGGTACTCCACGTAGGTGTTCGACGCCGCGTTGGCGACGAACTTGATCACGTGGTAGTTGTAGGGCGAGAACCACACCCGGGTCTGGTTGTGGGCTTGGGCTTTGTCGCTGGAGCCCTTCGCGCTGATTATGGACGCGTAGGACGCCGTGTACCAGTCATACGTGGTGACCTTCGCCCCGTAGCCCTGGGGGACGTTCTGCGATGACGAGCTGGGATTCGTCGAGATCCCAACTATTACCGTTGAGTTCGATGGGGGCGGCGGGCCGCTCACGCTGTACGGCGCGTACCTCAGGTAGAGGACGATCACGGCCGAGGTGTAGGACCAGCTCGTGTTGCGGTATCTCAGCTCGGAGGAAGAGCCTGGAGATGGGCTCATATTGATCTCGTAGCGATCGTCGATGACCACCGTGGAGACCGAGCTGATCTTTGTCCAGTTCGACAGCGAGCTCGAGGAGTTCCACAGGAACATCTTCCCGCTCACGACCCTGCTGACGGAGTTGCCCACCTGGCTGTAGCTGTATTTGTCCCCTCCCCAGATCTCCCCCTTGTACACCGCGGGCGCCGGGAGCGACGTCGAGGGCGCCGGGGGGCGAGCGCAAGTGAACACGTTCCCCAGCGCCGTGACCACCGCGAACTGCGGCGTCCCCCAGCTGCCCCCCGGGTTCACGTTTATCGTGACCGTGGAGCCCGGGCCGACGCTGCGGTTCACCCAGCTCCACCCGAAGGCCGTCGAGTTGTAGTAGTAGACCCTCAGCACCTCCGACGCGAACGGCGAGTTATCGGTCACGTTGATCGCGTACGTCCCGTTGGAGTACCTGGAGCACAGCACCGTGAGGCTCTCCGCGGACCTCAGCTGATCCTCCTGGACCGACTGCTGGAACTGGTTCACGTAGCTCTGCTGGGCCGCCAGGACGTTCGCGAACCCGACCGCGAGTATCATCAGGGCTATTATCACGAAGAGCGCCGCCACTATGGACGCCTGGGCGCGCCTCCTCACGGCCCCACCCCCACGACCGCCGACGCCCTCGCGCCGCTCGAGGTCAGCACGGACACGATGTAGGGCGAGTTGGCCTCCAGGTACCCGCGAGCCACCACGCGCACCTCGACGACCCCGTATGGCTGTATCTGGACGGAGCTGGATTGCACCCAGGAGGTCCCGCTGTACACGTAGAACTGGGGATAGTACTCGTAGGACGTGGAGTTCGATATTATGATGCCGACCACCGTGACCGGCAGCTGGCCCTCGTCCGACACCATGAGGGTCACGTTCCCCGAGGACGCGCTGGCGACCGCGAACTCTATCACGGGGTGCTGGCGGAGGGCCGCCTGAGCCCTGTAGGCGCTCGATGCCAGGCCGCCCAGCGCTCCCGAGCTGTAGGAGCTGGCCCAGGACACGAGGATCACGCCCGCGCTCGCGGCAACCACTATGAGCAGGAGCGTCGCGATGACCTCGCTCACGGCCGCGCGGCGCACGTGTGAATGATCAACGACGGCCCTATTTAAGCTGGAGGCGCAACCGATTTCCGGCGCCGCGGCGCACGGGGGGCGTGGAGACCCTGGAGGAGGTGGCGGCGGCGGTCAGGGCATGCCGCGCGTGCCCGCTCCACGAGCACCGCAGGAACGCTGTGCCGGGGGAGGGGACTGGGAGGAGCGGCGTCATGTTCGTCGGGGAGGCGCCCGGGAGGAACGAGGACGAGCAGGGGAGGCCATTCGTCGGGGCGGCGGGGCAGCTCCTGACGGACCTGATGGCGAGGGTCCTCGGGCTCAGCAGGGAGGACGTCTTCATAACGAACGTCGTCAAGTGCAGGCCGCCCGGGAACAGGGAGCCGGAGCCCTGGGAGGTGGCCGCCTGCTGGAGGTACCTGGAGGCCCAGGTCAGGATCCTCAGGCCGAGGATAATCGTGGCCCTGGGCAGGCACGCGGCGACGGCGCTGCTCGCGGGGCCGGGCGCCGAGCCTATCAGCATAAGCGAGGTCAGGGGGAGGCCCAGGGCGGCGAGGATAGGGGGCCACGAGGTCACCGTGTTCCCGACGCTCCACCCGGCCGCCGCGCTCTACAACAGGCAGCAGGTGGGCGTCCTGGAGGAGGACTTCAGGAGGCTCTCCTCCCTCATCCGGGGGCGCGGGACCCTGGACCAGTTCATGCGATGCAGCGGAAACGCTTAACTGGGGAGCCGCGGCCCTACGGCCGTGGTGCGCGTGGAGGACGCGCCCTATCCCAGGGTCCTGGGCATAAGGGAGGAGCTGAGGGAGAGGGGCAGGGCAGTCGTCGCGATGGACGTGGACCCCCGCGTCCACATGAACGCCATGGGGACGGTGCACGGGGGAGCAATAGCGAGCCTCGTGGACTCGGCCGCTGCGAGGGCGGTCGCCTCCCTGGTCGGCGAGGTGGCCCGCATGTCGACGATCGAGCTCAAGGTCAACTACCTGAGGCCCTCGGCCGGCGGGACCCTGAGGGCGGAGGGGCGCGTCGTCCACGCGGGGACCCGGATAGCGGTCGTCGAGGTCGACGTGAGCCAGGAGGGGTCGCTGATCGCCAAGGCGCTCGCCACGTACTACGTGGCCGGCGGGGCGGACCGGGACGGGCGACCGGCTCATATCCACCCGCCGGGCCACGGCGGAGTCCCGCCCCTTGTGGGCCTGAAGTCCGCCGGATCGCTGTAGCGGCGCCTCCACTGGGCGTCCAGCTCCTCTATCCTGGCCCTGATGCGCGCGGCGCGCTCCCTGGCGAGCTCCAGGGCCCCGGGGTCCCTGGCCAGCATGACCACCCTGCTCCTCCGATCCACCTCGGCGACGCGGTACCCCGTGCGGGCCTCCAGCTCCGAGGCGAACGCCTCCATCTCCTCCAGCGACGGCATGGCATCGATGGGGAGCCTCCTGGTGCTCTCCCCGACCCACGTGTAGCCCTTCAGCTCGACGAACATCGGATCCCCCGAGCGCACGATCCGCGCGTAGCCGTCCGGGTCGACCATGTTGAGGCCCCTCACCAGGGTCAGCCTCATTACCGTGTTCGATCCCGCGCGCTCGAAGTCCCCCATCATGCTAACGCTCTCCATGACCCTCTCCCATGCCCCGGTGAACAGCGGGCGGGCGGCGCGCTCCATGACCTCCCGGGATGGCCCGTAGACGCTCAGGTAGAGGTTGTGGGGAGGGACCGCCCTGAGCTCCCTGAGCCTGGCGGGCACGCTGCCGTTCGTCACCAGGAAGGCGGTGATGCCCCTGCGCCTGGCGGCGGCCACGAGCTCGCGGAGCCAGGGGTAGATCGTGGGCTCCCCCTCCAGGCTTATCGCCATGTGCCTCGGGAACATCGCCTCGAGGAGCCTGCCCCTGTCGGCCGACGGGTTGCCCTTATAGCCTATCAGGAGGGCGCGCTGGGCGCGTATCGCGCCCTCGACGACCTCCTCCGGGCCGTCCCAGGACGCGGGGCCCCCGCGCGCGCCATGGGGCCTCCAGCAGAACTGGCACTTGAAGTTGCACAGGGGCGCGTTGGGCGTCATCTGAATGCAGCGGTGGCTCGACACGCCGTACCAGCGCTTGTAGCACATAGGCCCGCCGAGCAGGGCGCTCCTCGTCCACCTGCACACCTCCACGGCGGCGCTGCGCCCCACGCGCATGTAGCCCGGCCTGGCGGGCTCCAGCCGCGCGGGGCCGCCCCCTACTGGGGCCTGTGCGCGCAGCGCCTCGCCGGCGCTCACGCCGCGCCGATGGCGGGCGGCGGCTTATAACCGAGCTCCCCGCGCCCCGGGGCTCGGCCCCGGGATGGGCCGGCCTGGTGGCCCTGGGCCTCCCGCCCGGCGCTCGGGGAGGGGAAGCCGTCGGCCAGCGCCCTCTCGAGGAGCGCCGGGAGGTCCGATGGATCCCCGGAGGTGATTATGCGCGCCCGCAGGCCGGTGATCGCAGCCGACATCAGGACCCTCAGCGCGGCGTCCTCCACCTCCGGCGCTATCAGCAGTATGACGGGCAGCTCGGCGGAGGCGTCGAACGCCTTCGTGACGCTCCTCAGGACCCTCGGGGGGTCGCCGCATATCACCAGGTCGACGAGGACCCTCGAGCCCCCGCCGTCCAGGCCCATGCAGAACTCGTGGAGGACGCCGGATTTGCCCGTGAGCCTGAAGCGCCAGGACACGGCGTAGCCCCTGGAGGAGGCCACCCCCTCCAGCCGCCCCAGGAGGCCCAGCAGCTCCCGGACCGCGGGGGCCGCCTCCTCCGACAGCGCGTAGCTGACCTCCTTCACGGGCTCGAGCTGCTCGGGGGACACCTCGCTGCCCGAATCCGCCCCGATCAGCGAGATGTTGGGGCGGGGGAAGGTCTGGCGGCAGCCGTTGCACTCGTACCAGAAGCCTATGGACCTCAGCGACGGCCCGTCGACGGGGGAGCCGCACCTGGGGCAGCGCAGAGATCCGTCCTTCGCCCTGAAGTCCGACAGCCTGCCCACGTAGCCGCAGCCGGTGTGCTCCACGAGCTCCTCCCTCTCCAGGTCCTGCGAGCCGCAGAAGGGGCAGCTGAGCTTCACGTAGAACCGGGTGTCGCCGGTCGAGCGCGCCACGGTGCCGTAGGAGGTCCCGGCCACCCTCACGACGCCGGAGAGCCGCGAGAGCGCTTCCTCGACCGCGCCGACTCCGGATCTCTCCGCTATCTGGCGCGCTGTGAGGGGGGACTTCGCCTTCAACAGCTCGGCGAGCACGGCCCTGATCCCCGGATCGCAGTAGGGCGCCAGGGACTCCCCCAGCCGCTGGACCTCGGCGCAGTCCAAGCTCCTCCTCGGCCGCGGATATGTGCGCCCCGTTAGAAATCCTTTGCCGGGGGTTTAACTCTACGTAGGCGCACGCATGTACGCATCAGCGTGCCTGTCGTACGCGTAGAGCTTGGGCTTCACGGCATCATACAGGCCCCTCGCGAGTTCATCGGGGCCCCTCCGCTCCGCCCCCGTCAGGGGGTACCCATTCACCAGCGATGGCAGGATGTCAGCGTCCCACCGCTCGCGCCGGTGGGGAACCCTCTCCATCCTCAGGTAGAGGTTGATGGCCGCGTTCAGCTGCCTGTCCATGGTGAGGCCGCAGCTCTCGCACCTGATGGACGGCGCTCCCCACGGTGCCCCACAAATTCATGGGGCTCCGGGGCGGCTCGGCGCGGTTCCACGGCGTCCCTGCACGCTTCGGGGAGCGGCGAGAGCTCCCCTCCCCGCTCACGTTTGGGCGAATAGCTCTTCAGCGCGATCCACGACCTCTTCATGCTTATGGCTTCTCATTCCTACTCTACTACGAACATCTATTAAAACCCATATGTGATGAAACTGTTTTAAACGGCGAGGGAATTTCACCGCCCGCTTCGGGAGGGCGATTGGGCCGTCGATCCACCGTCCCCTTTATCCCGGCCGCCGAGCCGCGCCTCCACTCGTCGCGCTCCAGCGCCGACCTCAGCGCCGCCCCGAGCGCCCTGAAGGCCGACTCCCAGGCGTGGTGGGGGTCCGCCCCCCTCACCAAGTCCACGTGTATCGTGGCCCTCATCCCCTGGGCCATCCCCTCTATCAGCGCCACCAGGAACTCCTCCTGCAGGTCCTCGACCTGCCCGAAGCGGACCCCCCTCTCGACCACCGCCAGGGCGCGGCCCTCGTAGGAGACGCGCGCCTGGGAGTACGCCTCGTCCAGCACCGCCTGCGCGAATCCGTGGCACTTGCAGCCCTGGGAGCCGATCCTCGCGTCCGCCATCTCCCTCAGGGCCGCGCCGAGCGTTATGCCCAGGTCCTCCGCCACCGTGTGCATGAGCCTCCTGCCCGCCTCCACGTGGGCGTCCACGTTCAGCCCCGAGTAGAAGGCCAGCACCTCCACCATGTGGTCGAGGAACGGCGATCCCGTGGATATGCGCCAGGGCCTCCTGGGCCCCTCCTCCACCGAGACGCGGACCACGGTCTCGGCGGTCCTCCTCTCGACGGACGCGGATGAGGGGGACGACCCCAGGACCGAGATGCCGTGGCTCACGCGGCCGCTGGGGCCCGGGGCTATTTCTCCGTTTGGCCGAGCCTCTCCTCGACGGCCCTGGCGTGGCTCGGAAAGCCCTCGTGCCTGGCCATCGTGAGCACGACGGGGGCGAAGCCCCTGAGCCCCTCCGGGGTCGCGATCTCCACCGTGGGCTTCCTCAGGAACGCGTCGACGCTCAGGCCCGAGTAGAGGCGGGCGTAGCCGCCGGTCGGCAACGTGGCGTTGGGCCCCAGGCCGTAGTTGCCCGCCGATATCGGCGTGCCCAGGCAGACCGTGCCGAAGTTCCTCAGCCTCCCCCTGTAGCGGGCGTAGATCTCCTCCGCGCGGTCGCTGTCTATCAGGAGGTGCTCGGCCGCGTACTCGTTGGCGAAGTCCACCGCCTCATCCATAGAGGACGCCACCAGGATGGCGCTGTACTTGCCGGCGTTCGCCAGCACGTAGGACCTCCTCGGCTCGGGCAGCTCCTCTATCGCGCGGTCGATCTCCTCGGCCACCCTGCGCGCGTAGTCCTCGGAGATCGTCACGAGGACCGCCGACGAGTCGGGGCCGTGCTCAGCCTCGTTCAGGACATCCCAGGCCACGATGCGCGGGTCCAGGGTCCCGTCCGCTATCACGAGCGCCTCGCTGGGGCCGGCGGGCAGGTCGACCCTCACCAGGTCCCTCACGAGCCTCTTCGCGGCGTAGGTCCAGGGGCCGCCGGGACCGGCCACCGCGTCGACGCGCCTGACCGTGCGGGTCCCCAGGGCGAAGGCGGCCACGGCGTGGGCCCCGCCCATTATGTAGAATTCGCGCGCGCCCGACATGTGCGCCGCCACGAGCGTCGCCGGCTCCATCCTCATCTCGTTCCCCCAGGGCGGCGACGCGACCGCTATCCTGGGCACCCCGGCGACGCTCGCGGGCACGGTGACCATCACCGAGACGGAGGGGTAGCTCGCCTTCCCGGCGGGCACGTAGAGCCCGGCGGAGTCCAGGGGGATCACCTCCATCCCCGCCACGAGCCCGGGCTCCACCTCGATCCTCAGCGGCCTCGGCATGAGCGCCTCGTGGAACTTCCTCACGTTGGCTATCATGCGCCTGATGGCGGACAGCACCCCGTCGTCCAGGCTCCTGTAGGCCCGCGAGATCTCCTCGGGCCCCACGACCATCTCCTCCGGCCTCACGCGGCGCCCCACCTGGGAGGAGAGGAACTCCGCTATGGCGTCGTCGCCCCTCTCCCTCACGTCTTCTATTATCCTGCGCACCTCCGGCTCTATTCCGGAGACGTCCAGCTCCGACCTCCTGAGGATCCTCTCCATCACCTCGCGGGGGGCGTCGCGGATCGAATAGATGGGGTACGAGGCCACGCCGCGGGGGCGTCGGGCGGGCCCTATTACCTTATGCCCGGGGGCGGCGCAGCGCGGGGCCGAGCACCGCCGCCGCCAGAGCTGCGGCGGCGGCCCCCAGCGCGTCGACGGAGCCCCAGAGGGCGATCGGGTCCCCCAGGAGGGCCGACATGGCGAGCCCCCCGTAGAGGGCCCCGACCGACCTCAAGAGCCCCGTCAGCATGCCGAAGGCGCCCAGGTAGGAGCCCCTCCTGGCGGGATCGGCGAGCGCGTTCGCTATGGCGGAGACGACCGGCGACGTCACGTCCTCGCCGACCGTGAGCACGGCCACGGAGAGCATCGCCCACGGGAGCCCCCCGCGCAGCGCCAGCATGAGGAACCCGGCCGCGTAGAGCGCGATGCCGGCGTGGAGCCACCTCAGGGCGTCCCCGCGCGAGGCCGCCGCTGCTATCGGGCGCTGGAGGGCGACGACCACGAGCCCGTTCACCGTGTAGAGCGATCCTATCTCGGCCGCGCTGAACCCGTGCACCGAGCTCTCGAAGACGGTGAGCGTGAGGCCGAACTGCGCTATGAAGGCGTAGAGGAGCACGAAGGGCGACATGCGCGCCAGGTAGACGCGGTCGGGGGCCCCGGGCCTCCCGGTGGGGCCGGCCGCCTCCACCGTCAGCACGAAGAGCGCCGAGGCTGCGAGCGCTACGCCCGATACTATGAACGCGGTCCCGTAGCCCAGCGCGTCAGCCAGCAGCCCCCCGGCGAGGGGCCCCAGGGCCCATCCCAGGTTTATCCCTCTGACCCCCTCCCCGCCCTTCTAGGGCGAGGGTCCCCGGGGGATCCCGGGGCGGGGTCTCGGCGGTTACGCCCCCTTGGCGGGCGCTACTCCGCTATGATCCACGAGGAAGGAGAGCGGCCTCCTGAGCGTTGCCGGGATCGAGCCCGCGCCGCGCCTCAGTATGTTCAGGGCCCCGTTGAGGTCGCTGTGCAACTTATGCCCGAGCGGGCAGGTGACCACGCCCCTCGGGCCCCTCGCCACCTCCACGCCGTGTATCGCGCAGTGATTCGAGGTGTTGTACTCCAGGACCTCGTACACGCGGATTCCATACTCCTGCGCCTTGAGCTCGATCGCGTCCATCAACTTGCGGTAGGTCCAGAGGTTGGAGGTGAGCTTGTTCCCCCTGTCCTGCGCTATATCGTGGGGATACCCGAGGTAGATCCTAGACACACCGAGCTCCCAGAGGCCCCTCACCAGGTGGTTGGCCAGGTTCCGGTACAGGTGCGCCATGCGCCCCACCAGCTTCCGGAACAGCCTCCGCCTCCTCCTGTTGAGCCTCCGAAACTTCTCCTCGTCGCTGCCCTTCCTCGCCTCGTCCGCCTCTGACTGTATCCTCGCTATCCTCCTGCTGAGGTAGAAGAAGTCCTCCTTCGCCCTGGACCCCCTGTAGAGGAGCCAAGTGCCATCGCTCGTCACCGCGCTCGCGAGTATGTTGATCCCTAGGTCCACCCCCGCGGCCCCATCGCCCCTCGGCCCCGCCATCCGGATCGATTTCCTCTTCCCGCGGACAATATGCTTCGATTCATTGCCATTCCTCGCGGTCTCAACCCCGACCTCAACTGGTATGGAGGCGTGCCAGGTCCTCCTCGCCCCATCGTGGCGTATCTCCAGCCTGCCCTGCTTGCCGTGCCACCTCAGCCTGCCGGCGAACTCTATTTCGAGGCCGAAGTCCTTAAGGACTAGTCTATGGTTCATCTCGTCCACGATGTATCTGTCCTGCCTGACGACCAGTATGAGTTTCCTCTCCTTACTCCCCCTGTCCTTCCAGTACTTTGGCGGGCCGACGCGCATCATGTGGGGCGGCAACTTCCCCTCTTTCTTCCGCTTCAATAATGAGAAGAACGAGCTCCATGTCTCGTTGTTCTTCTGCAGAACCGCCTGGGCGTTGACGCCGAGCGCACCCTTGTACCTCTCGTAGTATCTGTCCCACGTCCCCTCGAGGTCCACTTTCTCCCCGCGAAAGAACTGCTGCCTCCTCTCGTAGTTGACCTCGTTGAAGAGTTTTGCTGAGGTGCTCGCCAGCCTCCTGAGCTTCCTCTCCTGGGAGCCATTCGGCAGGAGGCGGACCACGTTCGCCCTCCTATCCGTGTACTTGACTTCTTGGATGCTCGCCTCCGGTATTGCGGGAGGGATCGGCTCCCGCCCCTCATCTCCGGGAAGTTGACCGGAGGCGAGCATCCGGAGGGAAATAGAGTCTCGAATTTAAAAGCTTTCACACCGCCCTGGAAGGGGCGAGGTTTGCCGTTTTAATATCACAGTATGCGGAGCATGGATCCCCCGTCGACCGCCACCGTGGCGCCGTTGACGTAGCGCGCGGCGTCGCTCGCCAGGAAGACGACGACCGACGCCACCTCGGAGGGATCGGCCGCCCTCCCGAGGGGTATCCCGGAGGTCAGCGCGCGCTCCGCCTCCTCCTCGCTGATGCCCCGCGACCGGGCGGTCCTGCGGACCAGCGCCTCCATGCGGTCGGTCCTGGCGAGGCCGGGGAGCACCATGTTCGCCCTCAGGCCGAGCGCTCCGGCCTCGTGGGAGACCACCCTCAGGAGCCCGGCCAGGCTCGTCCTCAGCACGGTGCTGAGCGCCAGGTCCAGGTTCGCCTCCGCTATCGACGTGCTTGACATGTACACTATGCTCCCCCCGGGCCTCCTGAGCCTGTCGATCGCCCTGTAGGTTATCCAGACGGCGCTCAGCACCAGGAGCCTGGACGCGTACTCCCAGTCATCGGGCGACAGCTCGAGGAGCCTGCCTGCCTTGGGCGGCCCCGTCACGTAGACGACGGAGTCCAGGCCACCCATCAGGTCGTGTGCCCTGTCCACGAGCCCCTCGGCCTGCTCCCTCACGGTCAGGTCGGCCGGCACCGCGTACACGCTCCCAGAGCCGACCCTGGATAGCTCCTTGGCGGCGGCGTCCAGCGCCGTCCTGTCCCTGCTCGATATCGTGACGGCCGCAGCGCCGCCCTCCAGGAACCCCCTGGCTATAGCCTTCCCGAGGCCCCTCGATGACGCTGTGACGAGGACCCTGTAACCCTCGACGAGCAACCCCGCCGATTATATTGTGGCGCGATATAAGCCTGGCGAATGCCGCTCCTCGTCGTGGAGGAGGCCGGGAGCGGGGGGCTGGCGGCCAGGAGGGCGGGCATGGGCGACTACGCGGAGGCGCTGAGGGCGCTGCTGCTCCTGCTGGAGCCCGGCGAGGTCACGACGTACGGCGAGCTGGCGGCGCTCATGGGCGTGAGCCCCAGGCTCGTCGGCCGCCTCCTGGCCTCGAACCCCGACGCCGTGGTGATCCCCTGCCACAGGGTGGTGTCGGAGCGCGGCATCGGGGGCTACAGCTCGGGGGGACCCCGCGTGAAGGCGGCGCTGCTGGAGCTGGAGTCAGGCGGGGGGCCGCCCCGCCTGAGGCGCCTCTCGGCGGAGCTCCTGGGGAGGGAGCGGGCGATCGCTCCATCAGGCCGGCGGACGAGAAGAGCCCGACGAGGCGCTCGAGGTGCCTCCTGCCCTCCTCGCTCCTCGGGTACGTGACGCCGCGGACCGGCCTGGGTATGCGGAGGGCCGCCACCCTCTCCCTGTACTTATCTGGCCAGTTGGACGGATCGAACCCCTTCTGCGACAGGAGCGCGAGGAGCCACCTCTGGGTGCCGAACCCCGAGCACCCGGACCAGAGAGTCTCGCCCTTGTTGTGCTTGGCGCGGAAGGACTTCGTGTACTTCGTGCCGTGGATCGATATGTTGCCTATCTCCAGCCACGACTTGCGATCCGAGCGATCCCCCTTGTAGGGCAGCCAGGCCTCGAAGTCTATCGTGCCTGGCTGGTTTATGTCTGGGGCGGCGGCCTCGGCCGCCTCCACCTCGCCCGACTGCTCCAAGTAGAAGGGGGTGACCCAGGCCCATCTCCACTCGAGGTCCAGGACCTCATCCATGAACCTCCTGTATCCCTCCAGGAGCTGGTTCCGGATCTCCACGGCCTGCTCGACCCTGCCCATCCAGACGACCTCCACCCTGTGGAACTCCACCATCCTCTCTATGCCGTATATCCCGCCGGACTCCCACCTGTAGGACGGGCCGGAGCGGTCGAACCACTTCACGGGCAGCCCGGCGTCGTCCATCACCTCGCCGCCGAAGAACCAGTAGAAGGGCTCGCACTGAGCGTAGCAGAGGAAGTTGCCCGGCGGCTCGAGCCTCCCGGCCAGGTCCTCCACAGGCACCTCGTCCATGAGGGTCATGTAGTCCGTCAGGTCCTCGAACTCCGATATATCGTAGGACTTGGGGAACGTGGCGAATACCATGGAGTTTATCGTGCCCTTGAGGTGGCCGGTCCTCAGGCCCACCTCCAGCGGGTACATCTTGGGGAACAGCGCCTCGCGGAACCCCAGGGGCCTCACGACCTCGTCGACGAAGAGGTCGGCGAGCGGCTTGAGGAGAGCGTAGAAGGTGGGCGTGTAGACCCACTGCCCGACCGAGAACCTCTTGATGAGGCCGGATGCCTCCAGGACCTTGTTCGGGTCCTCCGAGCAGCGGGGCTCCTTCTCCGCGCTCCTGGCTATCTGGACCCAGTGCTCGGCCTTCCCTCCCCAGGCCGCCCTGGCCTCCTTGTCCTCCAGCAGCTTCAGGAGCCTGTCGAGCAGCGGCCTCTTCATCTCGGACTCGCCGAGCCTGGCGAGCGACACGCGGGTCCTGCCGCCCTCCGACGATGTGCCGATGACGTAGGGGAGCTTGAGGGAGACCCTGTACTCCCTGTCCAGCTCGACGATGACGTCCTCCAGCGAGACCTCCCTTATGCCCAGCCTGTGGGCCCTGCCCCAGGCCCCCTCCAGGTAGTTCCTGATGCGGAGGGCGACGTTGTGTATCTTCGCGCGCCTGCCGGTCTCCAGCCCGAGCCTGAGGGTGTCGCCCGATGCCTGGTAGGAGGTCACCCTCGCGTCCGTCCCGCCGAGCACGCCCGAGTTCAGCTCCTCGACCAGGGCCCCCAGAGAGCCGACGACCTCGGGCGGCAGATCCCTGCTGAACCGGTAGACGGCGCTCCCGACGAACTTCATGCCGGGGACCCCGGGGAACCGCCTAATATTTCATCTTCCGCCGTGCCCGCTTCGCCAGCGAAGGTTCTGAACCCCGCCCTTAAGGGCGAGGGTTCCACCGGGGTCCTGGGCGCCACCCCCTGCGCGGACTGCTGAACACCCTAACAAGGCCCGGTTTGAAACCTATCACTTCAGCCCGCACGGTGGGGCGACCCCTCAGAGGGGGTAGGTCTGCCGCTCACTTTATTACCGCGCGGCCCCGCGGAGCTCTGCGCGCCATGAGGGAGGTCGGCCAGTCTCCTGACGCCGGATGATGTCCCGTGGCTAACCCGAGCGCGCAATCGCTTTTAACCGGACGCGCCGAGGAACGCGCGAGTTGGATCCGAAGAGGAGGGCGGCCGAGGGGGCGCTGAGCTTCCTGGAGGGCGCGAGGATCGTGGGGATGGGCACAGGCTCGACGGTCATGGAGCTCGTGGGGCTGCTGGAGCCCGACGACCGCGTCTACGTGGCTTCATCGGCGGAGACGGCGCTCGCGCTGGCCCGCAGGGGATTCAGGGTGGCCCACCCGTCGACGGTCAGGTCGATGGACGTCTACGTGGACGGGGCGGACGAGGTCGACGGCAACCTCGACATGATAAAGGGGAGGGGGGGAGCGCTCACGATGGAGAAGCTCCTGGCCAGCCACTCCAAGTCCAGGGTGTTCATAGTGGACGAATCGAAGCTCGTGTCGGCGCTGGGGGAGAGGGGAGGGGTGCCCGTGGAGGTCCTCCCGGAGGCCATAGGGATGGTGGAGGGCAGGCTGGAGGAGATGGGCCTCCGCTACTCCGAGCGCACCTGCCAGGGCAAGCGCGGGCCCCTGGCCTCCGACACGAGGGGGTACTTGCTGGACGTGGAGGTGCCCCGCGGCGCCGACCCCCGGGAGCTGGACGCGAGGATAAGGTCCATCGCCGGCGTGGTGGAGACCGGCTTCTTCCTGGGGATCGCCGACGTGGTCGTGGTCGGCTACCCGGACAGGACCAGGCTGCTGACGCGCGGGCGAGAGGCTACCCGCGACGGTGGGAAGCGCCGGGGGAGGCCGGCCTGCGCTCGCGCGGCGGCCTCATGACTCCTTCCTCGGGATCGTAGTCGGCCAGGTGGGCGTAGAGGAGCCAGGCCAGCAGGCAGCGGAGGACCCGCTCGGCCTCCTCCTCGCTCTCCCAGTAGAAATACCTCCTGAGGACCTCCAGCGCCTCGCCGCGCCCGAGGGATCCCCGCGAGCGCAGGGCCTGCAGGATGGACCTGAATGGCTCCAGCTCCACGAGCCTCTCCCTGAGGGTCCTGCGCGCCTGGGCAGCCCTCTCGCTCCCCAGCCTGCTCCCGAGCTTCGTCAGCATTATGTACCCGGAGTCCGACTCTACGAGGCCCAGCATCTCGGCGGCCTTCAGCACGTGCGGCAGCACGTCCATGTCGACGCCCGACGCGCGGTTCACCTCGCCGGCCTCGGCCACGCCCCCCAAACCGCTCAGGTAGCCGAGGAACCCCATGACGTGATCGGGAGAGACGCAGATCTCGAATACCTCAGATTCCATCCTTAACTCCGAACCTCCAGCTGAAGTGGGAGGAGGATTTATTTAAAGTTAGCTTAACGGCGGCGAGCCCGAACGGGGCGCGGGGTGGCGCGGCCCCGCAGCAACACTTATTGCCACCCGCCGCGCCGCACCGCGTCGATGCCCCTCGAGCATAAGGGCGTCAGGATAACCTATCTGGAGCATGACTCGTTCCTGATCGAGTGGAAGGGCATGCGCATCTACACGGACCCGTACAAGCTCCCGCAGCCGAGGTATCCGGTGGGCGACGTGGTCACCATAAGCCACGAGCACTTCGACCACCTGAGCCCCGATGACCTCCGCAAGGTGGCGGGGCCCGGGACCGACGTGGTCGCGTCGGCCAACTGCAGGGGGAAGATCCCGGTGGGCAGGGCGACGTACCTTTCCCCGGGGTCCTCCGCGACCGTCAGGGGGATCGAGATCTCGGCCGTGCCGGCGTACAACGTGAACAAGTTCAGCGCGCCCGGGAAGCCGTTCCACCCCAGGGACTACGCCGGCGTCGGGTTCCTCATCAGGCTCGGGGACGTCACCGTGTATCACGCGGGGGACACCGACCATATACCCGAGATGAGGGACCTCAGGGGGAAGGTCGCGGTGGCGCTCCTGCCGGTCAGCGGGACCTACGTGATGACGGCGGAGGAGGCCGCGGAGGCGGCCGCCGAAATCTCGCCCGAGATCGCCGTCCCCATGCACTGGGGCGCAATAGTCGGGGACAGGAAGGACGCGGAGCGCTTCAGGGACCTGCTCAAGGGTAAGGTCCGCGTGGAGGTCCTCGACAAGGAGAGGGTGCCGGGCTGAGCCTCGGCGCGCGGCCCTCAGGTGCACCACGTACAGGTAGAACCTCTCCACGTTGGTCTCGATCGCCAGCGCCAGGACCAGGGCCACCCCCACCAGGGGGAGGCCGAGCGCGCTCAGCACGCCCAGCGCGAGCAGCCTCTCGGCCCTCTCGCCCAGCTCGAGCCCCCTCGGCCTCTCGCGCGAGAGGGACTCCAGCCTTGCCCTCATGTAGCTCACCGTGAGCGAGAGCCCGAGGGCTAGGGCGATCATCCAGCCGGGGGCGCGGCCGCCGGCCGCCAGCCCGGCGTAGACCGCGACCTCGGCGAACCTGTCCATGCTGGAGTCCGTGAAGGCGCCGGCGGCGCTCACGCGCGAGGTGGCCCTGGCCACGGCGCCGTCCACGACGTCGAGGAACCCGGAGGCTAGGAGCAGCAGGCCGGCCGCCCAGACGGGCCCCACCCAGTAAGCGAGGCCGGCGAGCATAGCGAGCGCCAGCCCGAGCGCCGTCCAGGCGGAGGGATCCGGCATCAGCGACGCGGCGGCCCTGCCCAGGCGGCCCTGGAGGCCGGACAGGCGCGAGCGCAGCCAGTTGAGCACGCGCGCGACGATGGATGGATCTCTTTAAACGGTTGCCCGCCGCCCCGGCCCTGCGTGGGATGCGCGTCCCTGAGCGAGGGTAGGGGGCTCTACGTCCTCCTCGTGTCTCTCGACTCGGACATCCGCGTGGGGGGGAGGGAGCTGGAGCGCGGCACCTACGCGTACGTGGGCAGCGCGGGGGGGCCGGGCGGGCTCAGGGGGCGCGTGTGCAGGCACGCTAGGCGCGGGGGCAAGGTCCGTTGGCACATAGATCGCCTGCTGGCGAGGGGGAGGGCGATCGGCGCGTACGTCCTGGAGGGCACCAGCGGGCCGGCGGCGGAGAGGGAGCTGGCGGCGAGGCTGGCCCGCGCGCTCCCGGAGGCCGCGCCCGGCTTCGGGAACACCGACACGGGGGGGCCATCGCACCTGTTCAGGCTGGACCCCGCGGCGGACCTGGGATCGCTGCTCGGGGCGGGGTGGCGCTACGTGGACCTCGCGGGGCCCTGAGGACGGCGCTCACCCTGCTGGCCCTGGCCTCCGAGACGCTGGAGTACCCGCGCTCCCTCATTGCCGCCAGCAGCTCCTCCGACATCGCGCGGAAGGCGAGCGGGCCGCGGAAGGCCACCGCGGTCAGCGACTGCACGGCGTCGGCGCCGGCCTCGAGCGCCGCCAGCGCCTGCGAGCCGGTGAATATCCCGCCCACCGCCATAAGCGGAACCCTGTCCGATACGCTCCTTATCCTGGCGACTGCGGAGAGCATCATCCCGTAGAGCGGGAGGCCGCTCATGCCGCCCCTCCCGGCGCCCAGGGCGCCGCTCCTCACGGGTATCGTGTTGTAGACCGTTATGCCCAGGCCGTGCTCCTCGGCTATGCCGGCGGCCTCCTCCAGCACCCTGGAGTGCCTGGGGCTGAGCTTGATGAACGACGGCTTGCGCGTCAGGCCCGAGGAGAGCTCGGCCAGCTCCTCCATGCCGGCCGGGTCGTCGAAGAGGGGACAGCTTATGTTGAGCTCGATGGCTGACACCTGCGGCAGCGCGTCGGCCGCCCTTATGAGGATCGAGAACTCCTCCAAGGAGAACCCCGCCAGGCTCGCGAATATGGGCACCCTGGGCCGCTCCCCCAGGCCATTGAGCCTGCGGGCGACGGAGATCACCCCCTCCGAGGGGAGGCCGAAGGCGTTGAGCATCCAGAGGCCATCCCTCGGCCTGTAGAGCCTGGGCCTCCTGAGGGGCCTCCTCCTGAAGGCGGTTATCGAGCCCACAACGTAAAACCCCATCCCCCACCGGGAGAACGCGGGGTACAGGTACCCGTCCTTGTCGTAACCCGCCGCCAGCCCTATCGGGTTCGGAAGCCTGAGCCCGGCGAACTCCACCTCCAGCCCCTCATCGATCAGGGGCCCCGGCGAGGGCGCGGAGAGCGCGTATCTTGCGAGCGAGTGCGCGACGTCGGGCGGCACAAGGTGCGCGACCCGCATGTACCAGGGCACTAAACCCACTGTGAACCCTCGCCCTCTTAGCGAAGATTAGTTATAAGGTTAACGCGCCGCTGCGCGCCGGACGGCCCTCGTGCCAGCAGCTCCACGAGCTCCTTGACGTCGCCCATCGACTCCATCCTCAACACGCGCCCCACAACCTACTTCGCCGTGCCGTCATCCAGCGGCCTGGAGGAGCGCCGGGCGTTGCGCATGAACTTTTCAATGACCTCATCGCGACTCATTGGATTTTCCGGATGTCCCCTCGGGGGACCGCACTCGACCTCCACGCGCGAGCCTCCCCTGAGCGATATCGATAGCCGCGAGCGGAACTCGGTGTCTATCGAAGGGTCCTCTACGACGTGCACCCTGCGCAGGAATCCGAGCACTCCATTGTGCAGCACCGCGCAATCCTCGTAGTGCTCCAGCAGCGGAGGCCCCCTCACCATGAGGTTCGCTGTGGCGTACTGGAGGTTGAACTGCACGCTCACCTGAGGGCTGCGCCCGGGCTCGAACGGGCGGCCGACCACGCCGTACGCGTAGGGACCAATGAACGCCGTTATCTCCTCGACGTCCCCGGGCGAGACCTTCGATTCCTCCAACATGCGGGTGAGGCACCGACCCCTCCCCGCCCTTCAGGGCGGGGTCCCGTCGGTTACGCCCCCTTGGCGGGCGCTACTCCGCTATGATCCACGAGGAAGGAGAGCGGCCTCCTGAGCGTTGCCGGGATCGCGCCCGCGCCGCGCCTCAGGATGTTCAGGGCCCCATTGAGATCGCTGTGCAACTTATGTCCGAGCGGGCAGGTGACCACGCCCCTCGGGCCCCTCGCCAACTTCGTCCCATGTTGAAGAGTTTAGCTGAGGTGCTCGCCAGCCTCCTGAGCTCCCTCCCCTGCGCGCCGCTCGGCAGGAGGCGGACCACGTTCGCCCTCCTGCCCGCGCACTTGACCTCGCGGATGCCCTCCCCCGGTATCGCGGGAGGGATCGGCTCCCGCCCCTCATCTCCGAGAAGTTGACCGGAGGCGAGCATCCGGATGGAAATAGAGTCTTGAATTTAAAGGCTTTCACCACCCTAAAGGGCGAGGCTTCCATTTGTAATTGCGAGAGGGTAGCTACTCGTGAGGGCACTTCCCGATTAGCGCCCTGACGGCGCTCACCGCGCGATCGCGATCGCCTGGACCCTTGCACTCGCATATGAGTTCGCCATCATTGAGGGCGAAATTCCTGCCCCCCATGGATATTACGTGAACGCCCGACAAGTCCGACAGCTCCCCGCTGAAGCCCTCCAAGAGTATCAGGTCGGGCGCCGAGAGCTCCTCCACGACCCTCAGGAGCGCCGGGAGCTCCATGGCCCCCCTAATGCCTATGAGCGTCCTCGAGGAGGAGGCCCCGACCACCGCGACCGAGCCCGCGTGGAATGCCCTCCAGGTGTCTTTGCCGGGGACGTCGAACTCGAACTCCTCGTGATGTATGTGCTTCAGGACCGCGACCCTGCAGCCGAGGGCGGAGAGCTCCCTGACCAGCGCCTCTATCATCGAGGTCTTGCCGCTCTTCCTGGACCCTACGACGGCGACTATCAGCACGCCGACGCGGTCGCGCGCCGGATTTTTTCCGTTGCGCGCCCTCGGTAGAGCCTAGTGACGCGCCTCCCGCACCTGTTGCAGGCGAACGTGAGCTCGTAGATCCCGTCCCTGTAGCGCTCGGACGTGAGCTGCATCGTGCCGCCGCACGTGCAGACGTTCCCGTAGGCCTCGGCGTACCTCCTGAGGGGGCCATCAGGGGCGACGAGCCCCATCAGCGCCTCGTCCAGCGCGTCGATCGCGGCGGCCGCCGCCGGGAAGTCGGAGAGCGCGAGCGACATCTCCCTCTCGGAGGATCTGTAGCGCTCCGACACGCCCTCCAGCATCCTCACAACGTCGCCCATGTGCTTGTGCCTGGACATCAGCAATATCGCGGGCAGGGCCCTAGCGATCAGGTCGTCCAGCGCCCGCACCAGCTGCGAGAGGTCGCCCAGCGTGTCCTCGACCTCGCGATCCGGGAGGCCCGCGAGGTCCCCTAGGAGGCGCGCGGGGCGGCCCCCCGGGGCCTCGCGGGCCTCCTCCCTCGTGAAGGCTATCACCAGGTCCGCGTGGGGGAGGGAGGAGGCCTCGATCACCCTGGAGGGCGGAACGTCCACGCTGGCATTGGACAGCGCCTCCAGGACGCGCCCGACGATGCCGCTGATGTACGCATCCGTGCGCGAGACCACGACTATGGACCTGAGGGGGACCCTGCCGCCGTACCTATCCTTCAGCGACCTGTCGAGCAGCGCCGACGCGACCAGCCCCCTGGCGGGGCTCTCCCCCGAGTAGAACTCCACGACGAAGGGCTCCAGCTCCACACCCACGCGCCGGAGAACCCGCCAGAAATAAAGGCTACGAAGTGGGCGGCCCGGGCCGTGCGTTAGCATGAGGGAACCCGCGCTTGGGCTCGCGCCCTGGGGAGCGCAGGCCGGAAGCGGGGAGGCCCGGGGGCCGCCCGCGGATCCCATGGGCGAGGCGGCGCTCCTCCCGGCCGGAGGCCGGGCCGGAGGGCCCCACGCCGATGGGGATCCCGGGGAGGTCCGGGCTCCCCCTTCCACCCGCGCGCCCCTGTCCGGCGCATTGGGGCAGCCTCGGGGGATGGGGGTCCCCCCCTCCCCCTCCCGGGACGAGGGAGGGAGCGCGCTCCAAGCCCCCTGCGCTGCCCCGCCGCTCCCGGACGGGCGCGGGTTCGATGGCAGGTCTACGGGAACTCTATCTAAGGCTAGAGGACAATTTGCGTGAACGAACCGGACACTTGGCATTGCGCAGGACAAGTCTTTATTAGAATCCGCGCCGCGGAGGCCGCCAATGATTATCGTCCCCGGCTCCTCGAACGGCCCCCTCGCCTACAGGGTGGCCAAGCTCACGGGCGCCCGCCTGGCCAAGGTGGAGTACAGGCGCTTCCCGGACGGCGAGAAGTATGTGCGCGTGCTTGACGATGTCGGCGGGGAGGACGCGGTCTTCCTGCAGTCAGCGGCGCTCTCTCCGGACGAGTACCTCGTGGAGACGTTCCTGGCCTCCGACGCCCTGAAGGACCTCGGGGCCAGGAGCGTCACCGTTGTCCTCTCATACTTCCCCTACGCGAGGCAGGACGAGAGGTTCAAGCCCGGCGAGGCCGTCAGCCTAGTCACGGTCTCGAAGCTCCTCAGGAGCGCGGGCGCCGATCGCCTGGTCACGGTGGACGTCCACAGGCACAGGGTGCTCGACATGAGCAAGCTTGTCGGGATCCCCTATGTGGACGCGAGCGCCATGCCCCTCCTGGCCAGGTACGCCGCGGACGCCGGGCTCGTGGACCCCGGGAGGACGGTTGTGGTGGGGCCCGACGCGGAGGCCGAGCAGTGGGCCGAGCTCGCGAGCCGTGAGCTCGGGGCGGAGCACGCGGCGCTCGTCAAGACGAGGCTCGGCGACAGGGAGGTCAAGGTGTCCGTGACGAGGGGCGTGGACGTGCGCGGCAGGGACGTGCTGCTGGTCGACGACATAATAAGCACGGGCGGCACAATCAGGGAGGCATCGAAGCTGCTGGCGGGGCTCGGCGCCCGCAGGATAGTCGTGGGCGTCACCCACGCGCTGCTGGTCGAGAACGCGCTCGAGAAGATACTGGAGGACGGCGTGGAGGAGGTGTTCAGCTCCGACACGGTGCCCAACCAGACCACGCGCGTGAGCGCGGCGCCGGCCATAGCGGGGGCCCTCAGGTCCCTGGGACTGGCCGGCGGGTGATCGCCCAGGATCGCTTGTGGAGGAGCCTGCCCGGGGTCTTCCGCTCCTCCTCCGAGCGGACCTTCACTATGCCGTAATGTACGGCGCAGGACACGCAGTAGTACTTGGTCACCAGCGTTGTGGGCACGTAGGAGCCCCTCTCCCTGAGCTCCTTCGCGAGGGCCGGATCCACCGGCGAGTACCTGGCGGTGACCTTTATCGCCTTGTCCCTGGGCACGAGAGCGCCGCACCTGGCGCAGTGCACGAGATCGCTCCTCCCCCTATCGCCCTTCGACCTGCCCCTGCTCTTCCTCTTCTTGGTCAAGACGTCGCGGTTCCCCGGGGCTCGGATAAAAACATGAGGTTGAGCGCGCCTCAGTAGGCCTTGGCCATGTAGACGACCCTCTTGGCCGGGCGGCCGCACCAGGCGCAGTTACCGGTGGGCCGCTCATCCACGTCTATCCTCCTGCCCCTGACCTCGTAGCCGGTCTCCTCCTTTATTGCGCGGGCGCACTCCTCCTCGCCGCAGAAGTTGGCCCTGATAATGCGGCCCTCCCTCGCGAGCCTCACCACGTCCTCCCTGGTGCGCGCGTCGGCCACTGATTCCGCTAGCCTGTCCCAGGCGCGCCTCCTCAGGTTGTCCAGGATCTCGCGCGCCAGCTCGCCGACGCGCCTCACCAGGTCGGCGTCGGCCACGCGCTCCCGCTCCCTCGTGTCCCTCCTGAAGAGGGTCACGTAGCCGCCCTCCACCTCCCTCCTGCCGACCTCCAGGCGCACCGGGACCCCGAGCATCTCCCAGCGGTAGAACTTGTCGCCCGGGGTGTCCTCGGAGTCGTCCAGGTGGACGTTGAAGCCCGCGGCGCCGAGCTCCTCCTCCAGGCGCCTCGCCTTTGATAGCACGCCCTCCGCCGAGCCCCCCTGGACTATCGGCACTATCACGACGTCGTGCACGGAGAGGCCGAAGGGGAGGACCAGCCCGTAGCGGTCTCCGTGGGTCATTATGAGCGCGGCCAGGGTCCTGGATATCCCTATCCCGAAGCACGTCGTGTGCGGGCGCCTGCGATTCCCCTCGCGGTCCACGAACGTGACCTCGAACGCCCGGGTGAAGTGCTCCCCTAGGTAGTGGGTGGTCGCTATCTGGAGGACAGTTCCATTGGGCAGGAGGGCGTCGTACGCGTAGCTGGACTCGGCGCCCGGGAACTTATCGTAGGGCTCCCTCTCGACCACCAGGAAAGCGAGGCCCAGGGACTCGTACACCCTCCTGGCGACCTCGAGGTCCTCCTTTATCTGCGCCAGCGCCCCCCGCTCGTCCTCGAACGCGTCGTGCGTCTCTATCCAGAGGAACTCCCTGCCCCTGAGCAGCGGCCTGGTCGCCTTCGTCTCATACCTGTAGACGGCGACGCTCTGGTAGAGCTTCAGTGGCAGGTCCTTGTAGCTGTGGATCCAGAGCGCCATCATGGGGTATATCGCGGTCTCGGACGTGGGCCTGACGATCAGCTTCTCGTTCAGGGGCTTCCCGCCAGCCTCCGTTATGTAGAAGACCTGATCCTCGAAACCCTTCACGTGCTCGGTCTCCCTCCTGAAGTTCGCCATCGGTATGACGAGGGGGAGCAGCATGGGCGAGTGCCCCCTCGCCTCGAGCTCCCTCTCGAACATCGAGTACACGCGCTTCACTATCCTCATCGCGTTGGGCCTGTAGACCACGAAACCCTTCACGCCGTACCTCACGTCTATCAGCTCGGCCCTCTCCAGGACCTCGTCGTACCACCTCCCCAGGTCCTCTGCCTTGTCGGGGAGGGGCGCCTCCGGGGCCGAGCCGCCATCGGAGCTCCGGGCCGGCACGCGCGGCCGGGAGGCTCCGTGCTTAAATGCGTTAGGCAGGAGCGAGGCCGCCCAGCGTCCTCCGGGCCGTCACCACGAACGTCGTGTGCGCCACCGTGGAGCTGGAGGGCCTGGTGGCTCCGGGCTTGGACTCTATCCTCCTGTACGTGGTCTCGAAGGCCTCGACCCTCACGTAGCCGCTGGAGCGGAGCCATGACACTATCCTCTCGACCTGGTTGAACGTGGGCGCGATCACCGCCAGCCCCCCGGAGGGGCGCAGGGCTTCGTGCACCGCCCCCAGGACGCGCAGGGCGTCGCCGACGTCCACGACGGCGGCGTCCACCCCCCTCTCGTCGACGCCCGTGGACGCGTCCCTGACCTTTATTTCAACGTACTTAGACAGGCCGGCCCTCTCCAAGTTCCTCCTGGCGGCATCGGCGAACTCGGGCCTCACCTCGTAGCTGTGGACGCGGCCCTCGGGCGCCACCACCGCGGCTAGGAACATCGTGAGCGCGCCGCTGCCGGTCCCGACCTCCAGGACCCTGGACCCGGGCATGGCCCCTATCCTGGCCACTATCAGCCCCATGTCCTTGGGATAGACTATCTGGGTCGGCCTTTCGCCGAGCATGATGAAGTCCTCGAGGGACGGCCTCAGCAGGTGCAGCCTCCCGCCGAGCTGGGATTCCACGGGTGAGCCGTAGGGCCTCCCTATCAGGTCGTCGTGCCTTATTATCCCGAGGTGGGTGTGGAGCTCCGACCCCCTGGAGACGCGGACGAGCCAGGCCACCCCCTTGGGCGCCAGCAGCAGCACCATATCGCCTTCTGACACGACGTCGGAGGACACGCGCCGGCTGGGCGCGGTCGGGATATTAGCGTTCCCGCGCGGCGGCCACCTTGCGAACTACCCAGCCCTAGAGGGCAGGCTTTCCACCGCATAATACAACGTCAGGTGTCTCCCGTTCCTGCGGTGGAAATCCTGTCCGCCCGCCGCAGGGCATTGTAGATCTCGCAGGCCAGCCGCAACTGGGCCCTTAACGCCCCCGACGTCCGCTGGCCCGCGTGCGCCCTGAATCTGAACCCCACGGCGGGCATCGTGAAGGCGTAGGAGGCATCGCACTTTAAGCCGTCCCCGCCACGAATGGCGAGGTTTCCCACCACGTCTCTTATAAGAAGAGGGAGCGGACCGGAGGACGCATTGAGCAGGCGCCTGGAGCGCGAGCCGGTGCACTTGAGGGCGAGGCCCGGCGACGTCGCCGAGCTCGCTATAATAATGGGGGACCCGGCGCGCGTGGAGCAGGCCTCGGCCCTCCTCAGCGACGCCAGGCTGATCAACTCGTACCGCGGCTACGTCGCCTACACGGGGACCTATGGGGGCTCCCGGGTGACCCTGGCATGCCACTGCATAGGGGGGCCCTCGGCCGCAATAGCCGTGGAGGAGCTCGCCATGCTGGGAGCCCGCACGGTCGTGCGCGTGGGAACGGCGGGGGCCTTCGCGCCGGAGGTGGGCGAGGGGGATCTGGTGGTCCCGGACGCGGCCCTCCACGTGAGCACCCTCCCCCTGATGTACTCCGGCGTGGCCGGGCCCGTCCCCGCGGACCCTGAGCTGACGGATGCCATCGCCGGCGCCCTCGCCAGGGACGGGCTGAGGGTCCACGTGGGGCACGTGTTCTCCAGCGACGCGTTCTACTTGGAGGGGCCGGAGGTCATGGAGAGGTGGAGGAGGGCGGGCGCCATGGCCGTGGAGATGGAGTGCGCGACGATCTTCGCCGTGGCGGCGGCCCGCGGGCTGCGGGCCGCCGCCGCGCTGATAGTGAGCAACAACCTGGCGCGCCAGAGCAGGATACTAACGTCGGAGGAGCTGAAGCCGTTGACGCTCAGGGTGGTGCGCTCGATACTGGAGGGCCTGATCTGATCCCCGGTATCAGGCGCGGGGCGCGGCGCCCCGCGGTCAGCGCGACCTTCCTAGATGATCGCATGGTGAGCTACCCCGCCCTTCAGGGCGGGGCTTCCTGCTTCACGACCCCACCTTGCCCGCGACCCATGGCCGCGGGTAGAGGGCGGAGCTCCACAGGCGCCGCGGGTGGCTCCCACCCTGCCCTCCTCAGTATGTTGAGGGATGCGTTGTAATCCCTGTCGGCCCTCCAGCCGCAGGCCGGGCACTCGAAGGCCCTGTCATGTAACGTCAAATCACGGTTCACGAATCCGCACCTCGCGCACGTCCTCGAGGAGTCCCTCGGGTCGACGAGGAGGAATGCCTTCCCGTACTTCCCGACCTGATATTTTATTATCGAGCGCATCGTGCCGAGGGCGGCGTCCTGGAGGCTCCTCCTGAGCGCCCTGCTCGACTCACCGATCAGCCGCTTAACATCGATGTCCTCCATGGCCACCACGTCGTAGCGCTCGGCGAGGTATCTGCCCAGCTTCATATACATATCCCTCCTCAGGTTCGCCAGGTGCTCGTGCGCCCTGGCCAGCTTTACTTTGGTTTTGAGCCAGTTGCGGGAGAGGAACACCTTCCTGGAGAGCTCCCTCTGGAGCCTCCTCAGCCTCCCGAGGGCCTTCCTGTAGGGCCTCGGGTTGGGGAAGTATTCACCATCGGAGGTCACAAGCAACTTCTCTACCCCGACGTCGATGGCGACCGCCCTGCCCGTCCCGGGGAGCCGCGGAAATTCATAGTCCTCGACTAAGAAGGATACGTACACCCTCCCTGACCTGGCGAGCTTCACCGCCACCCTCCTCACATCGTCCATCGGGAAGTCCCTGTGGGCGATGACCCTGAAGGTGCCCAGGTGGGACAGCCTCAGCGTGATTAGTTTCTTCCTGTTCCTGCTCCCAGTCCGTATTTCCCTGACGCCGAGTATCCTCCAGCCATTCTGCGGGTACGTCAACGAGTAGTACTTGTGGGGTTTCTTCTCCCTGGGGAACCTAGCCAAGCCCTCGAGGAACCTCTGCCTGGCGTTGTGGAACCGGTCGGCGATCTCCTGCGCCACCTGGGAGTAGAGCTGTTGATAGCTCTCGTTCCGCTTCCTCAGGTCCAGCGCCAGCTGCCTCAGCTCCGTGAGGGTCAGGCCCCTACCGTTCCTATGGTAGAAATCAGTGTCCGCCCGCCGCAGGGCATTGTAGATCTCGCAGGCCAGCCGCAACTGGGCCTTTAACGCCCCCAACGTTTGCTGGCCCGCGTAAGCCCTGAATCTGAACCCCACGGCGGGCATCGGAAGAAGTAGGAGGCATCGCCCTTTAAGCAATTCCCACCATCCCCGCCATGAATGGCGAGGTTTTCCACCACATCTTATAACGGTCATGACGATGCCCGCGTCCAACGCGACCGCGACCGTCACCGCCGGCTGAGGCGCCGCCTGGAGGGCCCGCTCCCTCCTCGGGCCGAGTAAGAGGGGCGGGGCATTCTCAGCCTACCCCGAGGCCAGGGGCGTCAGCCACGTGGCTGACGAGCACCTGTGGGGGGGCAGACTCAGGGCACCAACCTCCTCCTCACCCCCGCGGCGATGGGCCCGACGGCCGCCCATGAGCCAACTCCGATAGCACGTGAGGAGTGGGCGATGTGGAGGTCCCTAGTGCAATGAGTGATCATAATTATGAATGAACATTCTAGGGACTAGCGGCTTCAGCCGCCTAGGCCCTCAAGGATTAGGACAGCAGTCCTTCCAGGGAGGGAAGGTGGACCCAGAAATGGTCGCGGAGTGGGCACCGCGAGAAGCGCTGGGGCGAAGTTGGACTGGAAGCCCGGGCAGCGGCGCGCGGAGAGGCAGCGGGGGGCGCTTTCGACCGCGGGGGAGCAACGTTCATTGCCGGCGGGCCCGCAGGAGCGACGCGAAGGGGGGCGAAGTCTGAGGCCTCGGGGGATCCTAGCCCAGAGAGGCGAGGATGGGATCAGGGTGATAGTGATGGCCGGGGGCAGGGGGAGCAGGCTGGGGTTCGTGGAGAAGCCCGCGCTGAGGGTCTGCGGGCGCCCCCTGATCGAGGCGGCGCTGGCAGCCGCCTCGGAGCTGGGCGAGCCGCTGCTCTGCACCAGCGGCTCGACCCCGCTCACGGAGGAGCTCTACTGCGGGCGCGTGCGCTGCCTGCGCGGGTCAGGTGACTACGTGAGCGACCTAGCGCTCTCGCTCGAGGCGGCCGGGACGCCGGCGCTGGTCCTGCCGGCGGACATGCCGTTCATCGATCGCGCCGTCCCGGAGCTCCGCGCGTTCGTGGGTTTAGCCACCAGGTCCAGGGCCGAGGTGGTCACGCTGAACGCCTGCAGGGGCGGGCGCTGCTGGCAGACGGGGATCTCCCTGTTCAGGGCGCCGGCGGGCGAGTGGGAGGATATATTCATCTCGTGGCGCCCAGCGCTCCTGGATGTGGACACCGCGGAGGACCTGGAGGAGGCGACCGCGCTGTGCGGCACCATGGGGGAAGGTGGGAGGGGGACGGGCCGGACTTCAGCGTGAACCTGAATCCGCTTCCCCCGCCACCGGAGGCCGCCGAGGCCCTGAGGGGATGCCTGTCAGAGGACGTCGCCCGCAGGTACCCTGACTACGAGTACTCGGAGCTCAGGGAGGCGCTGCGCTCCTTCTACGGCGTGGACGAGGTGGTCCCGCTGAACGGATCGTCCGAGGGGGTCCTCCTCGCGGCGCTCGCCGTCCGCGCGCGGACCCTGGTGGCCGTCCAGCCATCGTATGGGGAGCACCGCGACCTGGCCGAGGCCCTGGGCCTGCGCTACGAGCCCCTGACCATGGAGATGCGCGGCGACGAGTTCGCCCTGGACCTGGGGGAGCTCGAGGCGCGCTGCGGGGACCCCGCAGCGCTGATTGCCCTGACGAATCCGAACAACCCCACGGGCAGCTTCGTGGATCCCCGCGCCCTGGAGGATCTGGCGGCCGGCTGCAGGTCGTGGGTGCTGCTCGACGAGGCCTACGCTGAGCTGAGCGACGCTTACCCCGGCCTGAGGCCTCCCGTGGGTGACAGGCTGATCGTGCTCAGGTCCCTCACCAAATGGCTCTCGGTGCCCGGCCTCAGGCTCGGGTTCGCGGTCGCGCCCCGGGAGATCGCCGCCAGGATGGACGCGCTCAGGGCACCCTGGAACGTGGGATCCATAGCCGAATGCTTCGCGCGCAGGTCGCTCGGCAGCGCGGCCGGCGCCATGTATATCCATATTATTAAGTCAAGGGAGTACCTGTCCGTGGAGAGGGCGCGCGTGGCCGACCGCGTTCGGGGCATCGGCCTCCTGCCGTTCAGGAGCTCGGCCAACTTCCTGCTCCTCATGCACCGGCGCTCGGCCCGCCCGCTGGTGGAGCGCCTCAGGGCGCGCGGGATCAACGTGAGGGAGGGGTGGACCTTCGAGGGGCTCGACGACAGGTTCCTCCGCGTGGCGGTGAGGTCGCGCGAGGACGACGACCTGCTCCTCGGCTCGCTGGAGGAGGCGGCGATTGAGCGACGGGGACCCCATAAGGGGGCTGGCGGCGCTCCTGGGAGTCCTGACCGTAATACCGTCCAGGGGCTCGATGGAGGAGGCCGCGCGCTGGTTCGGCGCGGCCCCCGTGATAGGGTTCGTCAGGGGGCTCCTGACTTCGATCCCACTGCTGGCCATCGGGCGCCTCCCGCCGTACGCCGTGGCGGCCCTGGCCCTGGCGATGCACTACCTGGGGCAGGGCTTCATGCACGCTGACGGGTTCTCCGACTTCAGCGAGGCGCTGCTGGCCTCGAGGTCGGGCGCCGACCCCCGCTCGGTGCTCAAGGACACCCACAGGGGATCGTTCGCGGTGGCATCGTTCTCGGTGATGGCGATCCTGCTCTTCTCGTCGTCGATCCGCGCCGTGTCCTCCGGGTTCCTCCTGGCGTTCGTGATCGCCGAGATAGGGGAGGTGGCCGCGATCGCGGCGGCCCTCGGCCTGGGGAGGATCGAGCCGTATGAGGGGATGGCCAGGGCCTTCAAGGAGCGCACCGGTGCCGGCACTGTGGCCGCGATCTACGCGATGTCGGCGGTCCTGATCTTCCTGCTCGGTGGAGGGCCCATGACGCTGACGGTGCCGATCGCGGCGCTCGCCGTGGGCTGCGCGACGGCGCTCGCCGCGAACAGGGTTGTGGGATACGTGAACGGGGATGCCCTCGGCTTCGCGGGGGAGGTCGCGTTCCTCGCAGCGCTCCTGCTGGTGAGGGCATGAGGGCCCGCGCGGGGCCGGCGGGGGGCCGGCGGGTTGCTCGAGGAGAGGATCGCGGAGGCCCTGATCCCCCTGGCGCTCGGGCTGGCCCTGGACGCCGCGTACCCATCCCACGGCGGCCCGCTGCTCTCGGTGCACCCCGTCCACACGTCCTACGTGATGGCCATGAGGCTGCAGGGCGCCCTCAGGAGGTTCGGCAGGGCCGGCGGGGCGGCGCTCTGGGCGCTGGTGGTGGGCGTCCACGCGCTAGCTTACGGGGCGGCGCTCTGGGCCGCCTGGCGCGCCGGCATGATCCCATGGATACTCGTATCGTCCTACGTGGTCAAGGTCTCGGTGCCCGTCAGGCTGCTCTTCGAGCAGGTGGGCGAGGTGGGCTCGCGCCTCGGATCCGGCGACCTGAGCGGCGCCAGGGAGGCGGCGCAGGGGCTGGTCAGGAGGCAGCTGGCCTCCGCGGGCGCGGGCCACGTCGCGTCCGCGGCGATCGAGTCCCTCTTCGAGAGCCTGGTCGACGGGGTGACGTCCCCGCTCCTCTATTACCTGCTGCTGGGCCCCATCGGGGCGCTGCTGCAGAGGCTCTCCAACACGATGGACGGCGCCGTGGGCTTCAGGGATCCCCAGATGGAGGCGGTGGGATGGTTCTCGGCGAAGGTGGACACCGCGCTCAACTACGTCCCCGCGAGGCTGACCGCGATGCTGGAGGTCCTGGCATGCCGGGCGCCTGGGGGCGACGCCGCCCGGGCCCTCAGGACCCATTCGCGCTACGGGGGCTCCACGCCGAGCGCCAATGCCGGCCATCCCATGTCGGCGGCCGCCGGCTGCCTCGGGGTGAGGCTGGAGAAGGCCGGCGAGTACGCCCTGGGCGAGGGCGAGCTGCCGGGCCCGGCCGACGTGGGGCGGGGCCTGAGGCTGGCGGCCGCGTCATTATCGATCGCCCTGGCGCTGTACGTCGCCGCGCTCCTCGCGTGCGCCGCGGGCTGCCCGTGGGTCCCGTGGGCCCCCCTGCGATGTAAAGGGATTAAATAGCGCCGGCGGGAGTAGCTGCGCGCCATGAGTGACGGGTTCGTTCTGACGAAGTTCAAGGACGCCCCCGCGTACGATGCCAGTGGGCACGTGGGCAGCGTGAGCTACAGGATGCAGCACAGGGACATGGGCGGACCCGAGAGCTTCTGGGTGGCCCTGAGCTACTTCCTGCCCGGCGGGGGCGCGGAGATGAGCGCCTCGGACGCCGAGCGCGTCTACGTGGTGCTATCGGGCTCCGTCACGGTGATATCGGAGGATGGCCGGGAGTACTCGCTCAACGCGATGGACTCCCTGTACGTGTCGCCGGGGACCAAGCGCTCCATAGTGAACCGCTCCAAGGAGCCGGCGGCAATGCTCGTGATAGCGACTTACGGGCAGGGGAAGCGCCGAGTCGTTGCAGCTCGACCGGGAGGTCCGGGTCGTCGAGCAGGATCCGCCTCCCATCATAGTGCATGGACAGGGCGCGTATCTCCACGCCGGCTGAGGCGGCGCGGGCCAGCAGCTCGGGCATCACGGGATCGCCCGACGCGTTCGGGCGAAACGCAGCGGCGCCCGGGAGCGCCGCGATGAACGCCACGATCATCCTGGCCGAGCGCGAGTGCCGGATCATCTCCAGCAGCTGGCGCCTCCCCCTCTCGGTGGGGCAGTCCGGATACATCGCCGCGCCGCCCGGCCCCCTGAGCACCGCGCTCTTGACCTCGACGTAAGCGAGGCCGGGCGGGTGGGCGCACTCGAGGAGGTAGTCCAGGACGGAGCCGCCGAGCCTGGGCGACCTCCTCGCGATGGAGCAGGCGGGTGCCCATGGGATGAGACCCCCGGCGAGCGCGGCCTCGAACGCGCGCATCTGGAGGGACGTGTCGACGAGCGCGGCGGCTTCGCCATCGGCGAACGCGATGAGCCGGTAGCCCGTCCTGCCGGGCGCAGTCCTGGGGGAGCAGTAGGCGGACGCGCCGGGCCTCAGGTAGTCGAGGAGCCTGCCGGTGTTGTTCAGGTGCGCCAGCGACGCGCCGCCCTGGAGCTCGACGCGCACGACGAACCTGTTCAGGCGCTCTATGACCCTGCACGGCACCGAGGACACCTCGAGCAGGGGCACCGGGCGTTGGCGGCTCATGCGGGCGCCGGCCGTGCGGCCGCAGGCCACTTATATGCGCGCGCCAAATATTGGATAGCATTCTCCGGATGGTGGCGCGGACACAACGGTTAAAATATAGTTAATATCGGCCGCTGTGCGTGAGATTCGACGCCGTGGTTGTGGGCGCCGGGCCGGCCGGCGCCGCCGCGGCCTACGCCGCGGCAAGTGGAGGGCTCAAGGTCCTGCTCGTGGAGAGGGGGAGGGGGGCCGGATCGAAGCAGGTCTACGGCGGGAAGGTCTACTCGCACTACCTGGAGGAGGCCCTGGGCGACCTCAAGGGCGCGCCCATCGAGAGGTGGGTCGGGAAGGAGAGGCTCTCGATCGTCGACGACGCCGGCAGGACGGCCACGCTGGAGTACGAGGGCGGGTCGACTCGCGCCTTCACCGCGCACCTGACGAAGCTGGCGGCGTGGCTCGTGGATCGCGCCACGTCGGCAGGCGCGGTCTTCGTGGACGAGGTCAGGGTCGACTCGCTGAGGAGGGACCCATCCGGCAGGTTCTCCGGCGTGGAGGCGGGGGGCGAGCTCGTGGAGGCCGACGTGATCATAGACGCGGAGGGCGTCAACAGGCTCCTCCTGGAGCGCGCGGGGCTCGTGGAGAGGGCCAACACCAGGGACCTCGCCCTGGGGGTTAAGGAGGTCGTGCGGATCGGCGAGAAGGAGGTTGAGGAGAGGTTCGGATTGGACAAGGGCGAGGGCCTCTCCTGGATACTGGTGGGCGGCGTCACCGGGGGCCTGCCCGGGGGCGCGTTCGTGTACACTAACAAGGACACCGTGAGCCTGGGCCTCGTCCTGTACGTGGACGCGGCGGCGCGCGCGATAGAGGAACCGGTGCACTCTATGATCGAGAAGCTGCGCACGCACCCGGCGCTCCATCGCTACTGGGCCGACGGCGACGTCGTCGAGTACGCGGCCAAGCTGACGCCCGAGTCCGGCTATAGGTACATGCCCAGGAGGCTCGTGGCCGACGGGCTCATGGTGGCAGGCGACGCAGCGGGCATGCTCCTCAACCTGGGGTACACGTTCCGGGGCGTGGACTACGCCGTCTACAGCGGCTACATGGCCGGCAGGGCGGCGATCGCGGCCAGGGACAGGGGAGGCCCGACGGAGGAGAACCTGAGGGAGCTCTACGAGGAGCCGCTCAGGAGGAGCAGGCCGTTCCGCGACCTGTGGAGGCTGAGGGGGGTGGAGCGCGCCATGGAGGGGGGAGACAGGTACTTCAGGAGGTACCCGACGCTGATGGGGGCCGCGCTCAGGAGCGTGTTCGAGCTCGGGGAATCCACGCCCTCGATCTACGAGGCGCTGATGGGGGCCGCTGAGGAGTCCGGGATATCCATAATTGGCGCGCTGGTCGACGCGCTGATGATGGCGAGGTCGATATGATATGAGTGAGACGGCCGGCCTGCAGCGGATCAAGGTCGAGGACCTGCTGCAGAGGGACTCCTGGGACGTCGACCCGAGGCCCCACATAAGGCTGAACGCCGAGAAGTGCGCCGGGTGCCCGACCAAGCCCTGCACCCGGATGTGCCCGGCCGGATGCTACGTGGAGGCGGGGGGATCCATAGTCTTCAGCTACGAGGGATGCCTCGAGTGCGGCACATGCAGGGTCGTGTGCCCGATGGAAGCGATAGAGTGGGACTACCCGGTGAGCGGCAGGGGCATCCAGTACAGGACCGCGTAGGGGGGGCGATCATGGGGCTCACAATCGCGGTCGGGATAAAGTGGGTCCCCAACCAGCAGGCGGTCAGGTTCGACGAGAGGACCGGCACCCTCATCAGGGAGGGGGTGACGAGCATAGTGAACCCACACGACCTGGACGCCGTGGAGCTCGCGCTGAGAATAAGGGACAGGTACGGCGGGAAGGTTGTGGCACTCAGCATGAGCCCGCCATCGGCGGTGAAGGGCCTGGAGCACGTGATAGGAATGGGCGTGGACGAGGGCGTGCTGATAAGCGATAGGGTGTTCGCGGGGGCCGACACCCTGGCCACCAGCTACGTGATATCGAGCGCCCTGAGGAGGCTCGGGGGCTTCGACCTGGCGCTCTTCGGCCAGGAGACCATAGACAGCTCAACCGCGCACATACCGGCGCAGGTGGCCGGGTGGCTGGGGCTGCCCTACCTGTACTATGCGACGGAGGTGGAGCTGGACGGCTCAGGCCGCAAGGTGATCGTCAAGAGGATGCTCGAGGACAGGGCCGAGTGGTACGAGCTGGATATGCCGGCAGTGCTCGGCGTGGCCATGAAGAGCCAGCTGCCCCGCCCCGTCAAGCTCAGCAATAAGCTGAGGCTGAGGGAGGAGAACCCGATAAGGACCTGGTCCAACGCCGAGCTGAAGCTGGACCAGCGCTGCGTCGGGCTCAGGGGGAGCCCGACCATCGTCGCCAAGTCGACGTGGACCCCGGAGGTGCCCCGGAGGAGGCAGATCCTGGAGGGGACGCCCGAGGAGGCGGCCAGGAAGCTTGTCGACGCGCTGTTCAGGGAGGGGGTGATAAGGTAGTTGAGCCTCGCGCAGAAGAGGAAGTCCAAGCGCGTGGACTGCGCCACGGTGTGCCCCGAATGGGGCTGCAGGCAGCCCGGCGAGCACGAGGGCATATGGGTCGTCGGCGAGGTGGAGGGCGGCGCCATATCGGAGCCGAGCCTCCAGATGCTGACCCCCGCGAGGATGGTCGCGAACAAGCTGGGCACGTTCGTCGAGGGCGTGCTGCTCGGGGGGGACGAGGGGGCCCTGAGGGCCGCCGCCTCGGAGATGATAAAGCGCGGCGCGGACAGGGCGACCGTGATAGCGGGGAGGGAGCTCTCGGAGTACGCCCCGCCGGCGTTCGCCGGCGCGATAGCCGCGCTGGCGGCGGAGCGCAGGCCGGACGTAATACTGCTTTCGGCGACCATGAGGGGGAGGGAGATAGCGCCCTACGTGGCGTCGCTGCTGAGGGCCGGGATAACCGCGGACTGCACGCAGTTCGACGTCGACGAGGACAGCGGGGACCTGTTCATGATAAGGCCGCCGTTCGCCGCCATAATGCTCGCGTACATAAAGACCCCGACCAGGAGGCCGCAGATAGCGACCGCGCGCCCCAACGTGTTCCCGGTGCCGCCCAGGGATGAGGCGCGGGATGGGCCGGTGGAGGTCAGGCCCGCGTCGAGCTACGTGAGGGCGCCGCCGGGGATGAGGCTACTGAGGAGCGAGGCCCTGAGGAGGGACGAGGTACCCTTGGAGAAGGCGGAGTACGTGGTGGCGGGGGGCAGGGGCGTCGGCACCAAGGAGGGGTTCGCCGCGCTGGAGGAGCTGGCCAGGACCCTGGGCGGGGTCGTGGCAGGCAGCCGCAGGGCTGTGGACCTCGGGCTGGTGCCGCACGAGAGGCAGGTGGGGCAGACCGGGAAGAGCGTCCGGCCGAAGCTCTACATAGCGGTCGGCATAAGCGGCGCCGCGCAGCACGTCATGGGGATAAGGGAGGCCGGGACCGTCGTGGCCATAAACATCGACAGGGACGCGCCGATCTTCAGGAGCGCGGACTACGGGATAGTGGCGGACTGGCGCGACGTGATCCCCGCGCTCATAAGGGAGATATCCGCTAGAAGGATCTCCCCCGGAAAAGGTACCTGAGGAGCTCCCTCTCGAGTATCGTGCCGACCAGCCGGCAGTCCGCGTCGACGACCGCGACCGCCTGGGGCAGGACGCGGTAAAGCACGGAATACGGCGCCGCCAGCACCTCGAGGATCGACATCAGGTGGCGGTTTCTCAGCCTCAGGAGCGGCATCCGTTAACCTTCGCCGATCTCCACTATATATTTGCTGAACGCCTTCCTGAACGCGTCGGCGTCCATCAGCGGCGCCCCGCCGGAGTCCACAGGCTCGGCCGCTGGCGGCACCTTCAGGTAGCCGGGGAGCCTCCCCGCGATCCTGTCCTCGAAGCTGGGCACGTGAGCGTTCCTGTAGAACACGCCTATCGGTATCCTGTCGCCCCACTCGAACGCCTTGGCGTACGCCTCCGCTGCCTTCCTCGCGGCCTCCGACTCGTCCCTCACGTCGGGGTCCCAGCCGGACTCCTCCAGCGCGTAGACCCTCTTGTCGTAGTAATCATATGTGAACACGTCGTTGTACGTGACGCACGGCTGCAGCACGTCTATGAACGCGGCGCCCCTGTGCTCGACCGCGGCCTTTATGAGGTCCTTCAGGTGCTTGACCCTCGATGAGTACCCCCTCGCCACGAACGTGTAGCCGGACGCTATGGCGAGGGCGACCGGGTTCACGGGGTCCTGCAAGTTGGGCATCGGCAGCGCCTTTGTCCGGATGCCCCTGGGGAGAGTCGGCGAGGCCTGCCCCTTCGTCAGCCCGTAGACCTGGTTGTCGTGCATTATGACGGTGATGTCGATGTTCCTCCTCCCGAGCGCGACGAAGTGGCCGGCGCCTATCCCCAGCAGGTCGCCGTCGCCGCCGTTCACTATGACGTTGAGGCCGGGGTTGGCCAGCTTTATCCCGGTCGCGAACGGTATCGCCCTACCGTGGAGGGTGTGGACGCCGCTCACGCTCAGGAAGTGCGGGATCTTCCCCGAGCACCCTATGCCCGACACCACGACAGTCGCCTTGGGATCGGCGTTCAGCTCGGCGAGCGCCTGGTACATCGCAGCCACTATGCCGAAGTTCCCGCACCCGGGGCACCAGTCGTTCCAGACGTCGCTCCTGTAGTCGCTCGGGGAAGGCCTACGCGCCATAGCTCAGCACCTCCCTCTCGGATCCCGAGAGCACGGACTTCACGGCGCGCGCCAGCTCATCGGCGTACATCGGCCTCCCAGTGAACTTGAGCACGCTCCTGCGGATCCTGAAGCCGGTGTTCATCGCGAGGAGGCTGGCCGCCTGCGCCGTGTAGTTGTGCTCGACGTCGATCACCCTGTCCGGCTCGAAACTCGCGAGTATCCTGCTCACGAGCCTGGATGGGTACGGGGAGAACATGCGCACGTGGAGGTAGGCCCCCCTCAGCCCCTCGGCGGACAGGTCCTCGAGCGCTGCCAGGGCGGCGCCCTTCACGAAGCCCCAGCCGACCAGCAGGAAGTCCGCGCGCTCGGGCCCGTAGTAGGAGGCCCTCGCCTCCTCCGGTATCTCGGAGTCGGCTATCTCGAGCTTCCTCATGCGCTTCTCCATTATCTTGACGCGGCTCTCCGGGTCCTCCGTTACGTGGCCCCACTCATCGTGCTCGTCCCCAGTGTACCACATCACCGCCTGACCCAGGAAGGCCCTGGGCGATATGGGCGAGGAGAAGTCGAACCTCTTGTAGCCCCCTGCGCCGGCGGCCTCCCCCACCAGCTTCCCCCGATCTATCCTAATGCTGGACAGGTCGGGCATGGGAATGGACGCTATCGTGTTGGCTAGGAACTTGTCCACCAGGTGGATCACGGGCGTCTGGTAGCGCTCCGCGTAGTTCAGGGCCTCTATCGCGTCCCGGAACACCTCCTCGTGGTCGCCGGACGCGATGACTATCCTGGGGTACTCGCCGTGTGACGCGAACACCGAGGACAGCAGGTCGCTCTGCGCGCCCCTGGTGGGCTGGCCGGTGCTCGGCCCGCCCCTCTGATAGTATGTGACGACCACCGGGACCTCGTTCATGCCGGCCCATCCCAGGCCCTCCACCATCAGGTCGAAGCCGGGACCGCTCGTGGCCGTGGCGCTCCTGGCGCCGGCGAGCGCCGCCCCTATTGCGGCGTTTATTGCCGCTAGCTCGTCCTCGGTCTGGAGGACGACCACCTCCGAGTCGAAGCCGTCCAAGTGCAGGCTCTCGTACTCCTCCAGCGTGAAGCTCTCGTCGGCTGCGGGCGTTATCGGATAGTAGGACTGGAAGCGGAGGCCGCCGACTATCTTTGCCATCGCTGCGACGTCGTTCCCGCTGGCCACGAGCAGCTCCCGCTGCCCAATGGAGGAGGCCTCCAGGGCGAGCGGGGCCCCGAACTTGGACTTGACGTACGACGCGACGGCGCCCGCGACGTACCTATTGGGCTCGTACAGCTCCTTCTTCGGGAACCTCCTGGACAGCCCGTACGACACTGGGCCGTCGCCCAGGCCCGTCAGGCCGGCGACGGCGCCCACGAGTATCGCGCTCACGTACCTCGAGGCCTGTGACGCGGCTATGCCGACCTCCTTCTGGGCCTCCGATAGCACGGACGCGTAATGGAGCCCGACCGGCACCACGCGGCGGGAGGCGGAGAGGTACTTGACCAGGGATCCGAGCGTCCCATCGAGGCCGGCCTCGCGGAACGCCGCACGGAGCCTCGCCTTGAGTTCCGGCTCTATGCTCGGTATGGATTCATAGACCTTGCCCTCCTCGCCGGTGTCGTACACCAGGTAGGACCCGGGCGCCAGGTCGCCGAAGTGAGTGAAGACCGTCTCGGCGTCCATGGCGCCCAGCAGATGTATGGGATACCTGAGCGCCCTGGGCAGCCCGGCCGCCGAGACCTCGGCGTGCACGTAGCTGTGGCGGCCCCTTATGTTGGAGAAGTACTCGCGATCGGAGATCACGCCGTATCCGGCCCTGGCGAAGGCCCAGGTCAGGATCTGGGAGGAGGTCTCCAGGCCCCCGCCCTGCGGGCCGCCGAGTATGAAGTCCAGCGCGCGGAGCGTCAATCCGCGACCAACGCCTCCTCGGCGGCCACGGCGTCCGACATGAACTCCGCGGTGAGCAGCTCGCCCCTCCTCAAGTGCGCAAGCACCTCCTCAGCGTCGAACAGCGCGCGGCGGCAGTCGACGCAGTATACCCATCCACGGGCCCTCAGGACGTCGATCAGGCGATCCGCGCTCATCGGGGTGAACCCTTCGCAGTACTGGTGCCCGAAGACAATGCCGCGCTCATCGCAGTACCCCATGTACCCGTACTGGGGATGGGGTAAGTAGTGGGCGCACATGTAACATGCCCCTTGTTTAGGCGATGACTCGACCATTGTTCTCATCTTGAAGCTAAGCACTTTTAAACCTTGGGCTACAACATCCGCGCCGGATGCCGCCCAGGCGAAGCGCCGCCGGCGCGGTGGCCGGGCGCAAGCTTATTTCCTGATCGGACCATCGCGGCGTCCGTGGGATCGGTCGGCGATGCGGGCAGGCACCTGATGAGGCTGCCGGAGCGCGTGATCGTCGGGGAGGAGCTGCTGGGGAGGATGGGGGAGGAGATCAGGGAGCTCGGCGACATCCGCAGGGCGTTGGTGGTGACGGGCCAGAACGTCTGGCGCATATTCGGGGGGAGCGTCGAGAGGAGCCTCGAGGGCTCCGGTATAAAGCCGACCGTGACGTTCGCGAACGCCGCTACGAAGGAGGAGGCACTGAGGATAGCGGGCGCCCGCGGAGGATTCGACCTGATCATAGGCCTGGGTGGGGGCAGGCCCATCGACGTGGCTAAGTACGCGGCGCACGTGAGCGGCGCTTGGTTCATAAGCGCCCCGACGAGCGCGGCGCACGACGGAATAGCGAGCCCCATGGCATCCCTCAAGGGATCGGACGCCCCCTACAGCGAGATGACGTCCCCCCCGAGGGCGGTGATAGCCGACATATCCGCCATAGCATCATCGCCGCCCAACCTGTCGAGGAGCGGATTCGGCGACCTGCTGGCCAAGATCACCGCGACGAGGGACTGGAAGCTCGCTAATTTGGAGAGGGGGGAGTACTATGGCGAGTATGCAGCCCACTTGGCGCTGCTGAGCGCAAGGGTCGTGATCAATAACAGGAAAAGGATAGGCAGGATGAGCGAGGACGGCGTAAGGGTGCTAGTGGAGGCGCTGATAAGCGCGGGGGTCGCTGCCGGCATAGCCGGGAGTAGCAGGCCCTGCAGCGGATCAGAGCACCTGATAAGCCACGCGCTGGATCTGATATCGCCGGGCAAGGGGCTCCATGGTGAGAAGGTCGGGATAGCGACCATAGTGGCTGCCAAGCTCCACGGATTGAATTGGATGCGCATCAGGAAGGCGCTCGAGGACGTGGGCGCCCCGACCACTTTCCACGAATTGGGGATCTCGAGGGATCAGGCCTGCCGGGCCATAGTGATGGCGCCCAGCGTGAGGCCGGATAGGTACACTATAATTCACAAGCTGAGACCGGATTACGATCAGGCCTGCTCTCTTGTGGACGAATTAGAGGTAGCCTGAGATTTCGGCGCGGAGCGCCTGCGCCTCCTCCCGCGCTCGCTTTCCTCTGCTGGCTTAGCGCTTTCCTCTGCTGGCTTAGCGCTTTCCTCTGCTGGCTTAGCGCTTTCCTCTGCTGGCTTAGCGCTTTCCTCTGCTGGCTTAGCGCTTTCCTCTGCTGGCTTAGCGCTTTCCTCTGCTGGCTTCTCATAGATCTCCTGGAAAATGAGCCTCTTAATGCCTGGCACGTACTTGAAAACGTAGCTCGCGGCTATTCTCCTCATGTAATAAGCCCCCTCATCATATTTATCGACCGGCAGCGTCACCGTGGCGGACTCCGCATCGGTTGATACTACTATGTCACCCTCGCGTATCTTGAGCGTGTACGACACCAGTGCCCTGACCTTCTCGCCGACATCCTTCAGTGCCTTCACGACCTCGACGTCATATATCAGCGTCTTGCCGGCCAGCCTGTGATTGAAGTCGATCGCGACGCGGCCGGACCCTATGTAGCTCACGACGCCCACCTGGCCGCCGACGTCCACCTGGTCGCCCACGCGCATCTTGGAGGCATCGGCGCCGAACTTCCTGAGGGGTATCAGCTTTATCCTCGCGGGGTCCCTCTGGCCATATGCCTTCTCCGGCGGAACTTCGAGCGTCCTCTTCTCGCCCTCTGACATCTGCAGCAGCGCCTCATCCAGCCCAGGTACCACCCATCCGTCGCCCACCGCTACCAATGAGGGTTCGTACCTGACCTCGGGATTGTATATGCCAGCCTGCTTGGCGACATCCTCAAGCGTGGTATCGACCACTTTACCCTCGTCTTTTATCCTTAAAGTATAATTAATGTAAACCAGCGAGCCCTTCTCCAAGGCTGTCGGCCATGAACTATCGGATCGTTTTATAAAGGTTGCTTGCCACGCCATCCCCCTGAAGCCGAGGAGATTGAGCGCCGCTGATGCGGCATGCGCGTATCTGGATGGGCGTCGCGCGACTGCGGCGCTCGCGCGGCAAACGCGAGGAGCGTCACTCGCGGCCTCGATCCGTTCGCGCGAAACGCAGAGGGAGGCAGGGGCCATCGATGCCGATCAGCTCATCAGCGGCTTCAGGTAATCCCTCGCCGCCGCGAGCATCGCCGAGGCGTCCACCCTCACGCCCAGATCCGAAAGCGCGCCCGCTATCCCCAGCAGCGTCTGGGTTATATTTATCGGGCTGATGTCGCCCATGTTGCCTATCCTGAAGATCTTGCCCCTCAAGCTCCCGAAGCCGCCGGCGACAACGACCCCGAACTTCCTGTCCAGCAGATCCCTGAAGACCGCGTCGTCGACCCCGGGCGGATACTGGACGGCTATCACCACGTTGGACCTGACGCGCGGCTCGACGAACGGCTTGAGGCCAGCCGCCTCCAGCGCGCTGTAATACGCGCCGGCCGCCAAGCGGTGCCTCTCTATCCTCTTGTCCAGGCCCTCCTCCAGGACCATGTTCAGGGATTCGTCGAGCGCGTAGAATATCGGGATCGCCGGCGTGAACGGGATCTCCAGCTTCTTGTTGAACTCGAAGTACTTGCTGAGGTCGAAGTATATTGTGGTCGACGGCGGATTGCGCGATATGTAGTCCTTGAGCTCCCTGCTCACGGAGATGAGGGTTATGCCTGGGGGCAGGCTGAGGCATTTCTGGGCGCCCGCCACGACCATATCGATACCCCAATCGTCCTGGGGCAGCTCGTCACCGCCGAAGACCGAGATCGCGTCGACCACTACGAACGCGCCCACGTCCTTGGCCGCCCTGGAAACGTCCCTCAGCCATCTATACGTGACGCCCGGCGACGTGTCGTTGTACACCACGAACAGCGCCTTGGCGCCGGACGACTTCAGGGCCCTCTCCACCTCGGACGGCTCGGGGGCGGTCCCGTAGGGGGCCCTGACCTCCACGACCGAGCCCCCGGCGCGCTTCACGTGCTCCACCATCCTCTCGCCGAACTCCCCGAAAACGGGCACCACGACCTTGTCGCCGGGCCTCACGACGTTCAGCGCCGCGGCCTCCACGCCGCCCGTGCCCGACGCGGATATGACGACGACCTCGCCCTCCTTCGTCCTGAATAGCTCCTTGGATTTCCTGAGTATGCCCTCGTACAGCTGGTGGAACTCGGGACCCCTGTGGTTTATCATGGGCCTGGCCATGGCCAGGAGTATCCTCTCAGGGACGTTCGTGGGGCCGGGGAGCATCACGAGCTTGCGCCTGGGGTAGAACGAGTTATCCGTGGCCGTCACCATCCCGGTCGCCGCGGCCCAGCTCACATAAAAACGTTCGCGGAGCGCGCTAATCTCTCATGAGCCTCCGCACCCTCTCAACGGCGCCTATGCTCCGCAGGTACTCCGCCACGGGGGCGGGCACGAGGTCCTCCCACCTGCCTCCGTTAGCCATCCTCTGCCTCACCTCGGTCGCCATGTAGAGGGGGCGATTGACGAGCGGCACCTCCACGGCCTCGTAGCCCTCGGCCCGGAACAGCTCGAGCGTCAGCTGATCGTTGGAGAAAACTATCGAGAACTCCGGCACGGAAGTCACGACGAGCCTGACCCATGTTGCGTGGTTCTCGACGTCCTGCACCGGCACCATGAGCACCCTGTCCAGCAGCCCCTCGGCCCTGAGAGTCCTCCAGATCATCTCGATCCTCTCGCCCAACGTGAACGGGTTGCGCGGTTCATAGTTCCTCTGGGCGCTCCCTATCACGATCACCAGGCGATCCACCACGCCGAGGGCGTACTTGACGGCCTCCAGATGTCCCCTGTGGAACGGCTGGAACCTGCCCACGAACAGGCCGGTGCGCACGTGCTGCACCGTCAGCCGGCGTTTAATAAGATACCGCGCCCATCCATCCGTCCCTAGATATGCGATCTTCCTGGGTACATGGGGACCTCCACCTCGCCCACTCCTCAAGGGCTATCGGAGTGGGCCCATGGGCGGCCGTCGGGCCCAACGGCAAGGGGCCCCATCCACGGGAACAGCCTCAGGCGGCGCGGGGCCCTCAGGAGGAGGTCGGTACCCCGAGTCTGCCCTCCAGTGGTCGTCGAGCCACGTGCTGACGCCCCTGACCTCAGAGTAGGGCGAGAAGGCCCCGCCCATTCTCCTCAGCCTGAGGAGGGAGTGGGCACTCCCGGCGGCGTCCTGGCGGGCGGCGTAAGCGTAGTGGGAGGGAAGCTGACGGTGAGGTCACCTCACGGTACTTCTCGGCCTCGAGCCCGGCGGACTTGGTTACGTGGCCGCTCGTGGCGTATGGGGCGATCCGCTCGTCCGGGCCTATCAGATCAAAGCCACTCGATCGTGGTTCCACGGGATATTTCCGATGATCAGGACTGCCCTAGGACCAGCCCTTGGACCTGAGGACCTGCGCCAGGGCCTCCGCCTGCGCATGCGCGGCGGCCAGGACAGCCGCCGCGTTCTCATCGGTCACGTATCCTGCGCTGCTGGCCAGAGCGTTCGCCTCTGCGCTTGCCCTGATCAGGAGCGCGGGCAGCACCTCCGGCGTCGGGTAGCCTATGCCCACCGCCAGCGCCAGGGCCTCCGCGTGCGCGGCCCTCAGCTCGTCGGCGTAGGCCTCCGGATTTATCCTCAGCTGCTCGCCCGGGATAATTCTACCCTTCCAGTATATCACCTCGAGCGATATGCCGCGCCTTATCGGCTTGATTCCCAGCTTCGAGAGGAGCGCGGCTAGGTCAGCTGATATCGTCTCGCCGGCCTTGGCCACCACCGTGTCCTGGGTCACGAATATGCTGCCGCTCTCTATCCTAGTGGGTATCTTGAACTGCTTGAAGGAGCTCAGCACGGGCCCCGGCTGCAGCCCGGTGTTGCCGCTGGGCACCACGATGTCGGAGGTCGCCACGTCGCCCGCCTTAGCGGGCATCTCGACCTTTGACTTCTCGAGGAGGAGGCTCAGCTCGAAGGGGTTCATGTTGGTGAAGATCAGCATCGTCTGGCCCCTAAGGTAGGGCTCCAGCTGGTCCACGCCCTCCAGCCCCGCCTCCCTCAGCGCCTTGAGCGCCAGCCTATTCTTGATCCCCAGCATCACGACCTTGCCCCGGAGCTTCCTGCGGACCTCGTTGATCAGCGAAGCCTTCACCTTGTAGAGCTTGGATACCCCTATGACGGAGTACTCCCTCGGCAGCCTCTGCAGCTTGGCGTAGAGCTCGCCCTTCTTCCCGCCATATCTGCGTTGCGCGGCCACCACGCTCAAGCGCTGGTCACCACCGCCTCCACGGGCTTGCCCATCGTGGCCTTCACCACAACCTTCCTGATGGCCCTCTCGCCCTGCGGCAGCTTGTTCCTCAGCGCCTCGAGGACGGCCATCGCGTTGTCGGCTATCTCCTCGTCGCTCATGCCCTCATCGCCCACCTTGACCGCGAGCGAGAACTGGCCCCTGGCGCGCACCCTGACGCTCGACCTCGCGCGCGCGATCGCGACAGCCATCTGGGAGCTGGAGGGCACCGGGATCGGCATCTTGCCCCTAGGCCCGAGGTACCTGCCGAGCGTCCTCCCCACCCTCGGCATTAGGGCCGCCTCCGCGAGGAAGAAGTCGTACGACTTGACCAGCCTCCTCACCTCGCTCCTGTTCGTGGAGATGCGGTCCACCTCCTCCGGGGGTATGACGGCGTCGGCTCCGGCGTCCTTCGCCCTCAGTGCCGCGTCGCCCCCTGCTATCACCGCCACCCTGGGCGCGCGGGAGAACCCGTGAGGTAGCGGCACCACCTCGTTCAGCTGTATCTCCTCCTTCTTGATCCTGTTGGCGTCTAGCACGACATAGAGGTCGAACGACTGCTTGAATCCGCGCCTGCCCGCCTTGGCGCGCGCCTCCCTGATGAGCCTGAGGATCTCATCCCTATCCATGGCGCATCGCCTCAGCCCGCGGACCCCCTCAGGAGGGAGTCCCAGGCGCCGCTCTCCAGCTCCCTCATCGCCTCCTTGGGAGGTCTACCCTCCACCTTCAGTCCGAGGCTGACGCAGGCGCCTATGACCTCCTTCACAGCGGACTTGAGGTCCGCCGAGTTCATCTCGGGCATCTTCAGCTTGGCGATCTTCACCACCTGCTCCATGGTCACGTTGCCGACGAACTCCTTCCCGGGCTGCGATGACCCCTTCTCCACGCCCGCCTCCTTGATCAGCAGCGCGGTGGTGGTCGGCACCCCCACCTCCACCTCGAACTCCTTCGTCTCTTGGTCCACGTGGACCTTCACCGGCACCTTCATGCCGCGGAAGTCGGCCGTCAGCTCGTTTATCCTCTTGACGACCTGCATCACGTTGAGCCCGAGGGGGCCCAGGGCGGGCCCTATGGGCGGCCCGCCCGTGGCCTGACCCCCATCGACTATGAAGGACAGCGTCTTCTTCTCAGCCATGATGAACCCGGCTCACCGGCGGACCCTTATAAGGGTTCTGAGCCGGGGGGCGCGCGTCGCTCCTCGATCTTCCTCAGGTAGTTCGCGTTCACGGTCACCTGGAGCTGATAGGGCACGTCCATGAGGTTCACCGTCGCCTCCTTCTTGCTCTCCTCGAACCTGACCACGCGCGCCCTCATCCCCTTGAAGGGCCCGGACGTCACCTCGACGAGCTCGCCGGGCTCCAGCTTGATCTCCTCCTTCTTCCTGCTCAGCATCGGCTCCAGGTCGCTCACCTTGAACATCCCGGGCATCACGGACTTCACGTTCTTCACGCCGGCCACCGCCTCGTTCACGCTCTCTATGCCGTCAGCCTCGAGCACGATGTATCCCCTGATCCTCGGGAGCACGAGGATCGAGTAGACCTTCAGCCCCCTGAGTTGCACCCTGGTGGCGATCAGCTTAGCCACGTTGGCCTCCTGCCCGCTCGCCACCTTGACCGCGAACAGCTGAGCCCCGGCGCCTCCCGGGCGCCCCGCCCCTGCGGAGTCGCTCATCGTATAGCGCCCGAGATAACGGTCGCTATTAAGTGTATTATGAACGCGATGCCGCCGACCACCAGCAGCGCCAGCCCGACGACCCTCAGGAACAGAGCGTACTCGTCGCCTCCCGGCTTCCTGCTGTACCTGAACACCCTGATCACGGACTCCCAGCGCTCGCGGAGCCCGCTGCCCTCCCTCCGGGGCCGCTCCCTCCTGCCCCGATCCTTGGAGCCGGCGCCCTTCACGCCCCCTGCGCGGATCAAGATTTAATTAAGCATTGCACCGCCGGATGTGATGCGTGAGGAAGGACCTCCTGTCCGCCTCCGACCTCGAGCCCTCGGACGTCGAGGCGATATACTCCCTCGCCGATCACCTGCGGGCAGTCCCCCTATCGAGGGCGCTGGAGGGGCGCGCCGTGGCGCTCCTGTTCGAGAGGCCCTCGACCAGGACCAGGGTGAGCTTCGAGGTCGGGGTGAGCCAGCTGGGCGGCCACCCCGTGTACTTGGACTACACGACCACCCAGCTGTCCAGGGGGGAGAGCGTCGAGGACACCGCGCGCACGCTTGAGCGCTACGTCAGCGCGATAGTGGCGAGGGTCAGCCGCCACGACACGCTGGAGAGGATGGCGGCGGCCGCGAGGATCCCGGTCATAAATGCGCTCTCGGACCTGGAGCACCCCTGCCAGGCGCTGTCCGACTACTACACTGTGAGGGAGAAGCTGGGCAGGCTGAGGGGGGTGGTCCTGGCCTTCATAGGCGACTCCACCAATGTCTTCAACTCGCTGGCTCTTCTCGGCGCCATCCTCGGGGTCGAGGTGCGCATAGCGTCCCCCAGGGGCTACGGTCCCTCACGCGCCCTCATGAGCAGGGTGCGGGACCTGGGCGGAGACGTCCTGGTCTACGAGGACCCGGAGGAGGCTGTGCGCGGCGCGGACGTCGTCTACACCGACGTGTTCATCAGCATGGGGCAGGAGTCCGAGCGCGAGGCCAGGCTCAGGGCTTTCCTCCCGCGCTATCGCGTCACGGAGGAGCTCATGTCGAGGACCGGCAAGCGCTCCATATTCATGCACTGCCTCCCGGCCCACAGGGGAGAGGAGGTGGAGGACGCGGTCATGGACTCCGGGAGCTCCGTGGTATTCGACCAGGCCGGGAACAGGCTCCACGTGCAGAAGGCGATCCTCGTCAGGCTCGCGGAGGAGGGTCACCTGCGGCGACGTCCCATCGGACTCGGCCGCCCAGCAGCTCCCCCACGAGGGCCTCGGCGCTGAAGGGCCTCAGGTCCTCGTATCCCTGGCCGACCCCGAGGTACCTGATCGGCCTCCGGAGCTCGTAGGCCAGGGTCAGCACGACGCCGCCCCTGACGTCCGCGTCCACCTTCGTGACGATAACGCTGTCGACGCCCACGGCCGCGTCGAACTCCTTCGCCTGCGAGACCGCGTCGTTGCCGGTCAGCGCGTCCACTATCATTATCCTCTCGTGAGCGCCGGAGACCTCCACTATCTTCCTGAGCTCGTCCATCAGGTGGGACTTCGTGTACATGCGCCCCGCGGTGTCCACGAGGACCGCGTCGTAGCGCCTCGAGGCCGCGCGCTCCACCGCGTCCCTCGCCACCGCGGCCGGGTCGGCGCCGTACCCCTGGGACACCACCTCGACCCCTATCCTCTGCGCGTGGAGGCTCAGCTGCTCTATGGCGCCGGCCCTGAAGGTGTCGGCCGCCGCTATTATCGGCCTGAGCCCGCTCCTCTTCAGGGCGTACGCCACCTTCGCGATCGTGGTCGTCTTGCCGCCGCCGTTGATCCCGAGGAAGACCGCGACGTAGGGCCTGGCGCGCCTCACCCCCTCCTCGAGCGGGGGCGCCTCGAGGGGCCTCAGCCACGACAGGAGGACCCCCCTCACCAGGGAGGACACGTCCTCCTCCTGGTGCCCGCGCCTGACCTTCGCGCCCAGGAGGGCCCCCCTGAGGTCGCGCGCGAGCCCCTCGGCCGCGTCCAGCGCGACCTCGCCCTCTATTAGTCGCCACTTGAGGTCCTCGAGGGCCGCCGAAACCTCCTCCTCGCTCAGCTCCTTCGTGGAGAGGGCCCTCCTGAGGTCCGAGAGGGCCTCCCTCAGCTTGCCGAACATCGCGCCCTCCCCGCCCCCGCGGCCCCGTAGATCGCGTTGATGCGGTCCTCGAGCTTCGCCAGCTCCTCCTCGACCCTCCTCCGCTGCTCGGCGACCTCGCGCAGGGCGGACTCGAGCTCCTTGAGCTTCCTGTCCAGGAAGGCCACGGTCTCGTCCCTGCCCTTCTTCATGAAGACGCCGGCGCCGATCGCGACTAGGTACATGGAGGACCCCCTGACGGTGGCCGGGACGCTCACGCCGCCCCCCAGGGGCATCATGCACGGGACCTCCGCGTCGCCGCTGGGGAGGCTCTCTATGGCCTCCAGGGCCGCCTTGTGGTCCGCTATGAGCCTGGACACGAGCGTCTCGCGCGACACCAGATCGCTCAGGTAGTCCCTGAGTATCCTGACGCTGTAGGCGAGCGTCTGGAGCTCCTGCTCCTGGCTCCTGTCCTGCCCGCTCACGAGGGCGCTGGCGCCTAGCCGCCCTTAAAGACTTTGCTCACGATGAAGAGCTCGGGCCCCGTGGTCTTGGAGCCGACCAGCACGGCCCGATCGTTGGCTATGATGCCGGAGGAGACGAAGGGCACGCCCTCGTTGACGGTGCCGCGGTCCACGTCCCTGACCCTCAGGACCTCGGCTATCCTGGAGAGCTCGTCATCGCTGGCCAGCGGGTGGACGAGCGCGCCCAAGTTGTTGGCCGCGATGACGGCGCCGACCTGGCTGAACCCGGCCACCCTCATGGGCTCGACCTCGACGTCCAGGACGTCCCTGATCTGGGACAGCTCCTGCGCCCCGAGCGAGCTGGACGCGATGGCGCCCCGGTCGTTGGCGGCCAGCAGGTTGCCGACGGCCGTCGCCCTCGAGCGGAAGCGCTCGATCGCCCTGCCCGGCATGGCCCTCCTCAGGGCGGACAGCTCCTCCTCGTCCGCCATCCAGCTGAGGAGGACGCCGCTCCTGTTCATCACGCTCAGCGGCCCCAGCAGCCTCGTGCCGGCCACCGAGATCTCGATCAGCGAGCTCCCCAGGAGGTCCGCGAGGCGCCTCCCCTTCTCGAGGGGGAAGCCGCTGGGCAGCAGGAGGAACTCGTCGTCGGCCCTCGAGTATATTCCTATGTTGGGGTTGTTGTAGAGCGCCACCCTGTGGATCTCCATGTTGCCATCCAAAGCCGGAGACGCGCCCTAGGAGGGGGACACCCTGTAGGTCTCCTCCTCCTTGGTGACCTTGACCCTTATCCTCCGCAGTCCCCCCGCGCCCATACCCCTGGACCACAGGATCTCGTTCAGCGCCGGGTCCAGCCTCACGGAGCCGGGCTCCACGCGCAGGTGACGCGCCACGAATTCCCTGATGATTCTCACTGCCCGCTCCGCGCGCTTGTACCTGGGCGCGAGGACCACCCTGCCGAGCGGTATCGTGTAAGTGCGCTCCTCGGCGCCCAAGCCCACCACCTCAGATGTCTAGCTTGTGCGTCCTCCAGTTCCGATGCGCGGGGCTGCGCATCACCCTGCGCTTGGTCCTCACGATTACCCAGGCGGGCGGCGGCCTGTTTGACTTCAGGTACGCCATATAGCGGATCTTCTCCCCCGACGTCTTCCTGCTGCTCATGGGCGGGCTTTGCCCCCTAAATGAACTTAAATCTTATCTCGCGCTGCTTGGGGGTGAACCTCTCCAGTATCTCGCGCAGCTCGTCGTCGTCTATGGGCCTCCTTATCTTGCCCGCGAGGCCCAGCTGCAGAACGTAGCTCTCGACCTGCTCCGCGACCTCGGGCCTGACCATCCTCACGTTGGCCAGCCTCTCCCTGGCCTCGGAGGTCAGGAATATGCGCAGATACTGTTCCCTGAGCGCGCGCTCCTTGGCGCGCTCCTCCTCCCTCGCGCCCTCCGGCTGGCCGCGCTGATCCCAGCTCAACTCCCCGCCAACACCCGCTTAATCGGCGAGCTCGGGTCCGCCTTAACCATTTCCTTGAAAATCTCCGTGCTTATGGCGTCCAGGATGCTCCTGCCCTTGGATGTGATGACCCTCCCCTTCGGAGTCTTCTCGATGAGCCCCACGGCCTCCAGCTGGTGCAGGACGTGCCTCACTATCGAGCTGCCGGACCTGACGTGATGCGCGGGGGCGACGCGCTTCCTGGCCCTCCCCCCGTACTCGGAGCGCAGGTCCTTGACGCTGAGCGGCCCGTGTATGTAGACCTTCCTCAGCACCGAGGCGCAGCGCACGTACCACCAGTCCCTGTCAGCCGGCGGCCTCTCGCGGTCGCTCGACGTCTTGACGTAGAGCGACCAGTCGGGGGGCCTGATCTCCGGGAACTGCTGCTTGAGGTACTCCGCCAGCTTGGCGATGAGCGCGTCCGGTGGGACATCGTATACTGTCGGCATTCCCAGTCCCACGTGAGCCCCGGGGGGCATAATAGGCTTTGTGCGCCCGCCCGCGCCGGCGGGCCGCAGCGCCCCCGTACCACACGCGGCTGATCGAGCCGCAGACCTCACAGTGGAGGACCACGTAGCCCCTCCTGAGGCGCACGCTGCGGGTGACGCCGACCGGGGAGTACCTCTTGCACCTCCTGCAATACACCAACCTGTACTCGTAGGGTTTCCTCTCGCCCGCCTTCTCGAGGAGCTCCCTGGCATACCTGGCTAGGAGCTCCCCCGGCTCGCCCCCGTACCTAGCTGACAGGTAGAGTGCGTCCAGCGCCACCGAGCGGACGAGCCTGCCCCTTCGCACGCCGAAACGACGCGTGCCCCTGTTTTTTTAGTTTCGCCGGGGGTCTGCGCCGACGTGAAAAGGCTCCTCCTAGTGATAGTGGAGGCAGCTGTGGAGCTGGTGCCGCGCGAGCTGCTGGGGCACCCCGCCGTGAGGAAGCACGCCGCGAGGACGGGAAAGGATCCCTCCCGGATGCTCCTGGACAGGAGCTATCACCACGCAGCGATGAGGAGGCTCGAGGACTCCGCCAAGAGGGGGAGGCCCGACATCCCGTACCATATATTGTTGGACGCGGTCGATTCGCCGCTCTACGCGTCGGGGGGCCTCGGATTGTACGTCAGCACCCGCGATGGCATGGTCTTGGAGGTGGGCGAGCGGGTCCGCCTGCCCAGGTCCTACCACAGGTTCGTGGGGCTGCTCGAGGACCTCTACGTGAAGGGCGTCGTGCGCGATAGCGCGGGCAACGTACTGCTCAGGATGAGGCGCGCATCCCTCGGCGAATTGCTTTCGGAGCTCGCACCGGATCGCGCCGTCCTCCTGAGGGAATCCGGCGCGCCCATGGCACTCGAGGAGCTCGCGCGCGAGCTCTCCGCCTCCGACAGGCCGCTCGTGGGCATAGGGGGCTTCCCGGCCGGCGACTTCTCGGGCGAGGTCCTGAGGCTCTTCGGGGAGCAGGTGTCCCTCGGTGGGACCTCGTACAGCGCGAGCCTGCTGGCGTGCCGCCTGATATATGAGGTCGAGAAGGCGCTCCGGCCCGCTAACGCTTAAAGGCCGGCGGGCCGTGGCCGCGATTGCGGCGGTCGTCTAGTCTGGACTAGGACGCTGGCCCTCCAAGCCAGCAATCGCGGGTTCGAATCCCGCCCGCCGCACCACCCAGGGAAATCGCGCGTGGCGCCGGGCGGTTGACTCGATCTGATCGTCCACGGAGTGCAGGCTGGGCCCCAGAGGAGGTATGCCCCACGGGCCGGCCCGGGGGTCATCGCACAGGCGTCTGACCTCCTCCCCACCCCAAAGGGCGAGGCTTTCAGCTGTAAAGTTCTAGCAGCACGGCTGGTACGGACATAGTAGAGGCCCCCGACCGCAAAAGGGGGAGAGGGAGGAGCGGGATCGCCGGATGGGCCTCGAGGCCCCCGGCAATCGGCGCTACGCGCGATATGCGGTGTTGACCTCGTATGCGTCGACCTTCCAGCTCGGCTTGAGGGAACCGGCGACCTGCAGCAGGTGATCGATGCTCTGACCCCCTCCCCGCCCTTCTAGGGCGAGGGTCCCCCGGGGGATCCCGGGGCGGGGTCTCGGCGGTTACGCCCCCTTGGCGGGCGCTACTCCGCCGTGATCCACGAGGAAGGAGAGCGGCCTCCCGACCGCTGCCGGCATCGAGCCAACGCCGCGCCTCAGGATGTTCAGGGCCCCATTGAGGTCGCTGTGCAACTTATGTCCGAGCGGGCAGGTGACCACGCCCCTCGGGCCCCTCGCCACCTTCGTCCCATGGACGGCGCAGTGATTCGAGGTGTTGTGCTCCAGGACCTCGTACACGCGGATTCCATACTCCTGCGCCTTGAGCTCGATCGCGTCCATCAACTTGCGGTAGGTCCAGAGGTTCACCGTGAGCTTGTTTCCCCTGTCCTGCGCTATATCATGAGGATACCCGAGGTAGATCCTAGACACCCCGAGCTCCCAGAGGCCCCTCACCAGGTGGTTGGCCAGGTTCCAGTACAGGTGCGCAATGCGCCCCACCAGCTTCCGGAACAGCCTCCGCTTCTCCCGGTTGAGCCTCAGGGACTTAGCCTCGTCGCCGCCCTTCCTGGCGCTGTCCGCCTCGGACTGCACCCTCGCTATCCTCCTGCTGAAGTAGAAGAAGTCCTCCTTCGCCCTCGATCCCCTGTAGAGGAGCCAGGCGCCAGTGCTCGTCACCGCGCTCGCGAGCATGTTGATCCCTAGGTCCACCCCCGCGGCCCCATCGCCCCTCGGCCCCGCGATCCGGATCGACCTCCTCTCGCCGCGGACCACGTGCTTCGACCTATTGCCATTCCTCGTGGTCTCAACCCCGACCTCGACTGGTATGGAGGCGTGCCAGGCCCCCTCGCCCCATCGTGGCGTATCTCCAGCCTGCCCTGCTTTCCGTGCCACCTCAGCCTGCCGGCGAACTCTATTTCCATGTCGAAGTCCCTCAGGAATAGTCTGCGATTCTGCTCGTCCACGATGTATCTGTCCTGCCTGAAGACCAGTATGAGTTTCCTCTCCTTACTCCCCCTATCCTTCCAGTAACGCGGCGGGCCGACGCGCCTCGCGTGGGGCGGCAGCTTCCCCTCCTTCCTCAGCTTCAGCAGGGAGAAGAAGGAAGACCAGGCCTCGTTGTTCTTGTTGAGCACCTGCTGCGCGTTGACGCCGAGCGCGCTTCTATATTTCTCATAAGCGGTATGTGCCCTCTAAGTCCACTCCCTCCCCGCGGAAGAACTGCTGCCTCCTCTCGTAGTTGACCTCGTTGAAGAGCCTCGCCGAGATGCTCGCCAGCCTCCTGAGCTTCCTCTCCTGGGAGCCGCTCGGCAGGAGGCGGACCACGTTCGCCCTCCTGCCCGCGTGCTTGACCTCTTGGATGCCCTCCCCCGGTATCGCGGGAGGGATCGGCTCCCGCCCCTCATCCTCGAGAAGTTGACCGGAGGCTGGCATCCGGAGGGAAAATAGTGGCTTGAATTTAAAAGCTTTCACCCCGCCCCTGGAAGGGGCGAGGCTTGTCGTTCATTTTGTCAACGCTCCACCTGCAGATCGCCACGTTCTTGCCCTTGGCAAGGAAGACCTCCTCGAGCTTGAGGCCCGGCGGCAGCTTCCCGCCCTTCGCCACCGCCATGACGTCCCCCGCGAACTTGTCGAACGCCGCCTTCTGCGAGTCGTTCCAGCTGTGGATGACTATTACGTCGACCATCGAGAAATAATATAAGTATTTATTATTAAATATTGCTCGGAATGCGCGCCGACGCTCAGACATGCGGCACGGGAATCGAGACCATGATCCAATCGGCGCATCGAGCTGCCCCGCGCGAGCCGGTGCCGCCGTCGATCGACCCATGCTCGATAGGGGACGCGGTGAGTCGCAGCTGCTCCACGCGGAGCGTGGCGCCGGGGGTGGGATTCGAACCCACACGGGCTTTCGCCCACAGGCTCTCCAGCCCTGCACGCTGCGATCTCGAGGCCTGCCCCTTAGCCGCTCGGGCACCCCGGCTCCGGTCGTCTCGAACGAGCCCGTCTAAAACGATTTCGCAACCCGCGCGGGGAACGCTTTTAGTGAGGAGCGCCAGGTCGACGGAGCGCGGGGGTTGCCGAGCGGCCAAAGGCGCGGGGCTTAGGCCCCCGTCCCGAAGGGGTTCGTGGGTTCGAATCCCACCCCCCGCACCAGCGCTGCGCGCCCCCGGGCCGGCGCCCGCAGGTCGAGGATCCCCGCGCGGGGCGCGACATCCCTCAAGTTTATCTCGAGAGCCTTTGTTGCCCGGCGCACATGCCCGGCTTCGGCGAGCTGGCGGCCGGCGCGATGCTGGCCTCACTGACAATCTTCCTGGTGGTCAGGGTCAGGTATCCCAGGGTGCCCATCTGGTCCTTCATGTCCTTCCTGGCCTTCCTGAGCGTCATCCTAGGGCTCGTGCCGGTCGACAGCATAGGCGAGGCAGTGAACTACGACGTCGTGCTCTTCCTGATAGGCATGTTCAGCCTCGTGTCCATAGCCGAACATGCGGGGCTGCTGGACTACCTGTCGTACCGCTTCCTGGGCGCCTTCAGGTCGAGGCTGGGGATGATGACCGCGGCCTCGCTGCTCTTCGGGCTCCTGGCCGCAATCTCGGTGAACGACACCGTCGCTATGGCGGGCGTTCCCATCGCGCTCTCGGCCGCCTACTCGGCGGGCGTGGACCCGGAGGCGATGGTGCTCCTGCTGATGTTCTCGCTCACCGTGGGCTCCGTGTTCACCCCCATCGGGAACCCCCAGAACGTCCTGATAGCCGTGGAATCGGGCATGGAGGCGCCTTTCCTGACGTTCGTGAAGTACCTGGCGATCCCGACGCTGATCAACCTGCTCCTGCTCCCCCCCATAATCATGGCCTTCTACCGCGGCGCCGCCGAGCCCGGTGGAGGCCGCGAGCGCCCCCAGCTGAGGGACAGGAGGGACGCCGCGATCGCGGCGGCGGGGCTCTCGACGGCCGTCGCGGCGCTCGTGGTGAACGACCTGCTGGAGCTGAGGGGGCTCCCGCACGTGCAGAACGTCGGCTTCATACCGTTCGTCGTGGCGGCCGGCACATATCTGTTCGTCAGGGACCCGAGGGAGGCCCTGAGGGGGGTCGAGTGGGGCACCGTGATATTCTTCATATCAATGTTCATCACGATGTATGGGGTGTGGAGGAGCGGGCTGTTCTACTGGCTCGCGCGCCTGATGATGCCCAGCGCGACCTCAGGCATGGTGGGCATCCTCCAGATAAGCGCCGTGTCCCTGGGGCTCAGCCAGCTGCTCAGCAACGTCCCCTTCGTGAACCTGTTCATCGAGTACATGAAGGGGATCGGCTACGGACCCGGGTCCGCCTGGGCCTGGCTGACCCTGGCCTATTCGTCCACGATCGCCGGGAACCTCACCCTCCTGGGGGCGGCTTCCAACATAATAGTGCTGGAGTCCCTGGAGTCCAGGCACGGCAGGACGATATCTTTCGCGCGGTTCGCGGAGGTCGGCGCCCTGGTGACGCTGGTCAACGTGGCGGTCTACTCGGCCTTCATCTACCTGATGCTCGGATAGCGATCCTCCGAACGGCGCGCATTTGGAAGTCGTTCGACCATCAGGGATGGCGCCGCGGAGTGGACCGGGGGGGACTCGAACCCCCGACCTCCTGCGTGCAAGGCAGGCGTTCTACCCCTGAACTACCGGCCCGACCGGCGTGCGCCCGGGGCGCGATTATCCTTTTCCCTCGCTCCGCCCCTCGTACAGCCCCTGGAGCTCCTCCGGGGATTCGGGGACCTTCCTGAAGAGGGGCCTTGGCTCCCCGAGGGGGCCGCGCGGTAGGGCGGGCGATGAGAGGCGCGAGTCGGCCGGGGAGCCCGCGCGGCCCAGCGAGCGCCAAAGTTCCTCGGCCCTGGACGGCATGAACGGGTAAGACATGATCGCCAGGGCGTCGAGCGCCGCCAGATGGTCGCAGAGCGAGGCGTCGAGATCGGGGCCGGGGCTCCTCATGAGCTCCCAGGGCCTGTCGGAGCTGAGGCGCTCGTTGCCGGCCGCCGAAAGCTCCAGGATCCTCCTAGCGCCGTCGCGTATCCTGAACGAGTCCATGTCCGACGCATAGCGCGCCAGGGTGGCGGAGGCCGCCGCGGCCATCGGGCCCGGGCGCGCTCCCCCGCAGCTCGGCCGCTCGGGCCCGTACCGCCTGCGCGCCAGCGTGAGCACCCTGTGCACGTAGTTCCCCAGGTTGTCGTTCAGCTCGGAGTTCACCACCCTGGCGAACTCCTCCCATGAGAAGCTCACGTCCCTTGACTCAGGCCTCATATACATCGCCACGAACCTCCAGGTCTCGCCGTCCGCCACGTTCAGCGCCCTATCCATCCAGACCCCTATGCCCGCGCTCTTCGAGAACTTCTCGCCGCCGAAGGTCACGTACTCCGTCGAGGACACCTGCCAGGGGAGGACGTAGCCGTCGCCCGACGCCATGAGGAGGGCCGGGAATATTATCGTGTGGAAGGGGACGTTGTCCTTCCCTATGAAGCAGACGGGCCTCGAGCCCGGGGTCCTCCAGAACCGGTCGAAGAGGCCCGGGTCCCCCCTCAGCATCCCCAGCTCCTTCACCGCCGATAGGTACCCCAGGACCGCCTCCATCCAGACGTAGATGGTCTTGCCCTCGGCGCCGCGGAAGGGGGCCGGTATCCCCCACCTGTTGTCGCGCGTGAGGGCCCTCGGCCTGAGGCCCTCGTCGATCATCCGGAGGCTGGCGTTCCTCGCGTTGTCCGGCAGCCTGTCGTTCGACGATATGTACTCGCGCAGCCTCCCGGCGAACCTGGGGAGGTCGAAGTACCAGTGGACAGTCCTCCTGATCTCCGGCGTCGAGCCGCAGATGGCGCACCTGGGCCCTATGAGCATCGTGGGCTCCAGCAGCTTGCCGCAGCGGTCGCACTGGTCTCCCTTCGCGTTCTCGTACCCGCAGAAGGGGCACGTGCCCACCACGAAGCGGTCGGGGAGGAAGATCCCGTCCCTGGGGCAGAACGGCATCTCGACCTCCTCCCTGAACACGTAGCCGTTGTCCTCGACCCTGCGGTAGAACTCGGCGACGAACTCCCTGTGGACGGGCGACTCCGTGCGCGTGTAGTAGAGCTCCCCGACGGAGTACTCGCGCAGGAGGCGCAGTATGGCCGAGTGGTTGGCGTCGGTTATCGAGCGGGGATCGATCCCGCGGCGCAGCGCCTCCACCTCTATCGGGGTCCCGTGCTCATCGGATCCGGAGACCGCGATCACCTCCTCCCCCCTCATGCGCAGGTAGCGCGCGTAGACGTCGGCCGAGAGCAGGTGCATGAACGTCCCCAGGTGGGGGATCGAGTTCGCGTAGGGCCAAGCCGAGCACACTATCCAGCGGGCCATCGCGCGGCTGCCGCGGCGTCGGGGGTCGCCCTCTATAAGCGTAGGCCTGAGGGGTGCTATGGGGCGGGATCAGGAGAGGTGCATCCGGCCATCGATGGGCCAGCAGATCAGTCTCATCATCCCCTGGAGCCCGAGATCGCCCTGAAGTATAAGCATTCGGACGGGCTCACGTAGGTCTCGCGCGACGAGTGCGCGACTGCGTCCACCAGGTCGCCCAGACCGCTCACAACGGCCATGGGCGTCATCTCCCCCGATTCCCCCATCACGAGCTCGGCGGCGGAGGCCACCCCGTCGGCGATCGCGCGATAGGTGTGGCGCAGCCTCCGCCCGAAGATGTCCGGGGAACCGCGCTCGTCCAGGACCCCCTCGAGGCCCGAGTACGCGACCGCCACGCCGACGGTCCCCCTGCGCATGGGGAGGACGCGGCTGTCCGCGATCACCACGCCGACGGGGCCGTCGGCAGCCCTCTCGAGCTTCCACCTTATCTCGTCGGCGGTCCTGAATGGCCTGCTCGGCGGGAGCACCACGGCGCCGCCCGGCGCGTTGGACCTGTCGATGGACGAGTTCGGGGTTATGCCCTCGGGCCTGGCGGTTATCACTATGCCGAGCGCGTGCCCGAGGAAGCGGCTGGACTCCCTGAGCGCCAGCTCCACGAACTCGGGCTGCGAGCCCGCCTCCAGGGCTATCGCGCGCGCATCGCCGAGCGCGGACACCGCCTCCAGGTGATAGACGCGCCCCTGGCCTATCGCCACGTACTTGGAGGACACCACCAGCACGTCCCCCCTGCGCAGCCCGACGCCGGAGGCGGCGAGCTCGGAGGCTATGTGCGACCCGATGTCCCCCACCCTCGACGTCAGGGGGGCCCTGACCGCCACCCCGCGGACCCTCAGCTCGGTCGCGATCGCCCTCCTCGGCTCCGTCCCCATCGCCTCCGCCCCTCATTGCGCGAACCCTCAGCTCGAGGTATCTGTCGTCGGGCGAGAATGGCGGGGGATGCGCCAGTTCGGTCGGACCCCCGCAGATGGGGCAGGACCGCTCGAACGTGTACCTGTAACACCTGCGGCATATGCGCAGAAGCCTGGGCCTCATTTGCCCCGGAGGAGCTCGAAGTGCCCCCTGCCCCTTAACGATTCCTGCGCCGCTTCGGAGAAGGCCGCCAGGGCGGCCTCCGCGACCTTGTAGTTGTCGGCGTCTATCCTGAGGAGGTAGCGCGGGCTCCCCGCGTAGGTCAAGCGCACGTTAACGCCGAGGGAGCGCGCGGCCTCCGCGGCGCCGGAGAGCGCGCTCTTCACGACCTCTATGCCGTTCGGCGCCGGCGAGTACGCCTTGATCTCCGCCGAGAGCACGGCCCTCTTGGGCTTGAGCCTCTCCGAGGCGAACTGCGCCGCCACGTCCAGATACGTCTCCAGCGCCTTCCGGTCCACTCCCTTGGCGGCCTCCGCGATGACCTTGAGCACTCCCTCCCGGTCCCGGCTGAGCGCCCGCAACGATTCCTGGAGGCTCCCGAACGCCTGGACCAGCGCGGACCTTATCTGGCCGTCGTCCTTGATGCCCGCCCTGGACGCGGCGACGTCCAGCACGCGGCGGGCCCCCACCTCCTGCTTGTAACCCTGCATCTTCTTCCTCCTCTCATCATCAGTCACGCGCCTGAGCGATAGATCCACCTGGAGCCTGTCCGGGTTGGAGTAGAGGACCTTCAGCACCACCTTCTGCTTCGGCTTGAAGTAGCTGACCAGGTTCCTAGTCATGGTGCTCGGTATCTCCTTGACGGGGACGAACCCGCGGATGCCGCCGTACTCGTCGAGCGACACGTAGAGGCCGAAGGACTCCACGCTCGTCACGGTGCCCACTACGAGATCCCCGGGCTCGGGGAACCTCTGGGGACCGGCGCCCGAGTCAGTCAAGCCTCCTGATTATCTCCCCCAGGATCTTCGCCTTTCCGCCTGTGGGCCTCGCCAGCTCGGCACCGCAGCTGGGGCACTTGACGACCACCTTGGAGTGGGAGAACATCACGCGCTCGGCACCGCAGCTGGGGCACTTGACCAGGAGGAACGCGCTCCTGGGCAGCGGTATGAGCACGTGCTCCCTCCTCATTCTCCCTTGGCCCTCCCGGCCTCGACTATCTCCAGCTTCTTCAGGCGGATGCCCTCCCTCATCGTCACGTGCCCGCAAACCTTGCACTTGAGCTTGAGCGTCTGCTTCTTAGTCGTCTTGGCCGTCCTCTTGAGCTCCGGCTCCTTCTGTCCTCCGTAGCCCTTCTTCTCCCACTCGTGGCGCCTGGCGCCCCAGGCCAGCTTGCGGTCCTTCCCCTTCTTGTAGAGGCTCACGCTGTGCTCCGTGTGCTTGCGGCACCTAGGGCAGTACGTCACGATCACGTTCGGCACCTTCACAGCACCACCACCTCCTCGACCAGGCCCTTCGATATGAGCGCCCTGGCGTCCTCCCTAGGAATCATCGCCACATCGCCGGGCGACAGCGGGCCGTAGCTATTTAAGTCTACCCCCCTGAAGGCCGGCACTTCGTGCTCGGCGCGGACCGTTACCATGTCCCTGGAGGCCTCCCAGCGGGCTGCGAGGATCGCCAGCGGGCTGCCGCCCTGGATGGCCTCCTTCAGCAGGTTGGCCCTCGAGGCGGCCTCCTCCAGGAGCCCGCTCACGAAGTTCTCCTCCGGGAGCCCGGATGGGGGCGCGATCCCTCTCTCGGACACGCGGTCGACGGCCTTCGAGAGCCGGAGCTCCAGCAGGGACCCGCCCACGGAGGCGCCGTACTCGGCCAAACTCGATATGACGTCGGAGCCGGGGGCCCCCAGCGCGGCCTGCACCGAGAGCTCTTGGAGCACGGTGGATGCCCTGATCAGTAGGTCGGCGTCGGCCGCCACGAGGTCCTCCGCGCCCGCCTCCCTTGAGAGGGCAGCCAGGAACTCCTCCAGCCTGTGCTGGCCCTGGCTCACGGCCCCGATGCGCCCCCTCGCGATTTAACGATTTTCGCGACGCCCTTGCTGACGAGGAACGCCGCGACGAAGCCCGGCAGCTTGAGCGTCGAGCGCCTGTATGGGCCGTAAGTGTAGCCCTTCAGCTGCAGCTTCGGGGCGTAGGACACCTCCACCTTCACGGGCTCCTCGCTCAGCACGGCGGCCTCCGTCAGGGGGTCGCACGCGACTATGTCGGCGCACGGGAGCTTGGACATGCCGGTCTTCTCGTTGAGGGACGTGGGCATCCTGAAGATCCTGGATATGTCCACCGTGACCTGCGGATCTATGCGCACCCTGACAGCGGCGACCGCCGCGTCTATGGCGGCCCTGAGGTCGCCGCCGACCAGCGCCTCGAGGGCGGGGCGCGTGGGGGGCACGCCGTACTTGGCGCGGAGGGCCTCCGCCACGCGCGCGGGCCACCCCACGAGGGTCCCCAGGTGCCCCTCCGAGATGGGCAGGAGCCGGGCGAAGAACGCGGGATCGTAGGAGCTGAGCGAGACGTAGTCCGCTACCTGGGCCCGGGCCTCCCTGCCCAGGTCACGCAGCCCCTCGTCCTCCACGTGCACGTGGAATCCCCTGTGGCCCGAGTAGTAGATGGAGATGGAGTCGGGCCGCACTCCCAGGTCGCGCTGCAGCAGGTCGAGGAGCCTGAGGACCTCCCTCCTGCCGGCCTCCACGCAGCTCGGGCAGACCCAGTCCACCCTGCGGCAGCCCGGGAGGGCGCCATCCGAGAGGGGGCGCACGCTGCCGTCAGCGCAGGCGTAGAAGTCGTGCGCGTCCATGCAGGCCGGATGGAGGTCCTTGACGTCTATGTCGAACGCCAGGTCGGCGCCGAGCCATCCCTTCTCGTCCATGTCGGGGTTCCCGGGATCCTCGTAGTAGGACACGGAGTAGAATATCCCCCACGGGACCTCGCGGAGCACCGCGCCGACGAGCTCCCCCGGGGTGCCGGCGCGCATGTGGCGCTTGAAGTGGCCCTCGAACGTCAGGAACCCTATCTCCCGCGACTCCAGGCGCGGGGGGATCCAGAGGGAGGACGAGCTGCGGTAATAGTACTCCCTATAGCTCGTCCTCAGGAATTCTATCTCCCCTTCTCCCAGGCCTCCCTCCACCCTCCTCACCCCCGGTCCGGGGCTGGCCCCCGCCCCTCCTGCGCCTCAGGTATGCGAGGGGACTCCTCACGCCGTCGCAGGTCGCGTCGCGCGCGCAGAGGCCCAGCGCCTCCAGCTTGGCGCACGATGGGACGCTGTAGCGCTTGCCTCCCCTCGCGCCAGCTATGTGCTCGACCTGGTACCTGGTGATCCTCTCGTTGAAGTCCGGCGAGCGCGAGAAAGCCGCGACGATCTCGTCCAGCGGCACCCCCGCGTTCACCAGGAACGCGGCCAGGAAGAACCTGGCGAAGTGCGGCAGGTTCTCCCCGGATTCCAGGCGCCTCAGCAGGGATCTCACGCAGGGAGGGTACTCGCCGCTGGAGGCGGGCGGGGCGGCGGACTCAGCGGGGCGGGCCCTGGCCAGCTCCCTCGACAGCTCCGCGGCCGCTGCGGCCAGCCACTCCGGAGGGCTCGTGACCCGGGCGGAGAGCACGCGGCGCTCCAGGTGCTTGGCGACGCCCTCCCTCAGGAGCCTTATGGATTCCTCCAGCTTCATGTACACGTATCCACCATCGACGACCCTGGCCACTATGCCCCACTTGGACGGATCGAGCGAGGATGAGAGGAGCAGGTACCCGCTCAGCCCCAGGCGCACCTCGAAGAGCTCCGCGCCGATCAGGCGGTCCACGGGCTCCAGCCGCATACCGAGGACTTTGGAGTAGATCGCGGAGACCAGGGTCCTGGCGTCGCCCCTGTTCGCCCTGGCGCGGTCCCTAAGCAATCCCTCCAAGTGCCTCGCCTCAGCCAGCGCGAACCTCCTGATGGCGTATGCGTTCCCGGTGGCGCCCACTATCAGCGCCGCGATGACGAAGGAGAGTATCCTGTGCTCCGGCGGCGCGCCGCGGAGGATCCCGGGGTCCAGCCTGCCGTCTACGACGCCTGCCCTCGCCCTCCTGAGCCCCAGCTCCACGTAGGGCTCGCCGGGCCCCCCGGCCAGCTCCGACAGCGAAAGGGCGTAGCCCCTCCTGACCAGGAGGTCCCCCGCCTCCTGCAGGAAAGGGAGATCCCCGAGCTCCTCCTCGCCGAACGACACGCGAAGCACCCCTCCGGGGGCGCGCTGGCGCCCCCACAGATCCTGTGGCGCGCGGGGGCGCGCATTATTAAGGTTAACGGAGGGCGATCTGCTTATATCCACGGCGGGCGGAATTTCCACGCGGCATGTCTTTCAGGATGGTCAGCTCCAACCCGGATGCTTGGAAGGCCCTCGCGGACGCGCTGGCGGGGATGGTGGAGGAGGCATCGTTCGAGGTGTCCCCTGAGGGCATCTCGCTGAGGGCCATGGACCCGTCCAGGGTCGCGATGATCAGCCTCTCGTGGTCGAGCTCATCGTTCGAGGAGTACAGGTGCGGATCCAGCACCACGATATCCCTGAGGGTGGACGACCTCAGGAAGGTCATGAAGCGCGCGGATAAGAAGGACAAGGTGACCGTGGAGCTGGGCGAGGGCGCTCTGACGTTCAGGCTGAAGGACGGGTACGAGAGGGAGTTCGTGGTGCCCCTCGTGGAGGCCGGCGAGGCGCTGAGGCCGCTCCCCAAGCTATCGTTCAACGTCGAGGCCAAGATCCTCCAGAGGTCGCTCAGGAGGGTCCTCGAGGACGTGGAGGCAGTCTCAGATCACGTCACCCTGAGGGCGCAGCAGGACTCGATGGAGTTCCTCGGCAAGAGCGAGCTCGGGCAGGCCAGGGTCAGGCTGGCGACGGGCGACCCGGACCTCCTCGAGCTGAAGGTGAAGGAGCAGAGCGAGGCCACCTACAGCCTGGAGTACCTGTCGGGCTTCGTGAAGAGCGTGAAGCCGGCGGAGGTCGCGACGCTCGAGTTCTCCAGCAAGATGCCGATAAAGCTGACTTTCCCGCTGGACGAGCGCGGCAGCCTGATCGAGTTCTACCTGGCGCCCAGGGTCGAGTGAGGCGGACCGGGGCGCCCATTATCGTGACGCTGTCGGACGCGTGCCTGAATATGTTGTAGACGTAGCGGTGCTTCCTCTGAAACCAGTGCTCCGCGGCCACGCACAGCTGGACGTTCAGCGCCCTGGAGGCGGCGCTCGCCCTGAGCGCGAACGAAGCCAGGGCGGGGACGGATCCCCTGAGGCCGAGCTGCGCGTAGGATATCGCCCAGAGGGCGGAGAGCGAATACGCGCAGAGGCCAGAGCGCGCTCCGGCGGCGCCCAGCGCGCGCAGGAGCTCGAGGAGCGCGGAATCCAGGTCCCAGGAGTCGACGGCCGCGATCGCGGCCTCCGGGGCGAGCCTCGCGATCCTCCCCGAGTAATCCAGCACGAGGAACTCGCGGGAAGCCGCCCGGCGCGCCAGCTCGAGCTCCGAACCCTCGGGGAGGAGGATTAGCTTCAACGCGGACGCCGCGCGGGCGCGCCATAAATTAATTCCAGGGCGCCGGAGGTCCGGCGTGGAACCGGTGCGGAGCCTCAGGGAGCACCTGCTCAGGCTCAGGGAGGCCGGCGAGCTCAGGGAGCTCGGGCAGGCCGGGCTGGGCGACGTCCCATCGCTGATCGCGGAATCGGGGGGGATGGCCGGCATGGTGAGCGTCCGCGGGTACGCCGCGCCGTTCGCGTTCAACACGATGTCCAGCCGGAGGCATGCCGCGCTCGCCCTGGGCATCGAGGAGGAGGATCTGAGGAGCCGCTTCCTCGAGGCGGCCGCCAAGCCCCGGGCGCCGGAATCCCTCGCTGACCTTGGCATGAGGGGGCCCATGGAGCCCGACCTCGAGGCGCTGCCGATCCCGAAGTACTACGAGCGCGACGCGGGACGCTACATAACCAGCGCGATAGTCTTCGCGAGGGATCCCGATGGCGGCACGATGAACGCGTCCTTCCACAGGATAAGGGTCCTGGACGGCCGCAGGGGCGTGATAAGGATGGTGGAAAACCGCCATCTTCACAGGATCTACATGAGCGCTAGGGAGAGGGGCGAGGATCTGAAAATCGCCGTGGAAATAGGAGCGAACCCGATAGTGGAGCTGGCCGCGGCGTACCAGGCGCCATTCGGCTCGTACGAGGCGTGGATAGCGAACGCGATGGCCGGAGGTGGCCTGCGGTTCTCGGACGTCGCGGGCGTGGACGTCCCGCTTGAGACGGAGGTGCTGCTCGAGGGGAGGATCAGGCACGATGCCGAGGGCGAGGACGCCATGGTCGACATGCTGGGCCTCTACGACAGGCCCAGGATGCAGCCCGTCGTGGAGTTCGACAGGATGTACGTGAGCGAGGGGTTCGTGTTCAGGGGCCTGCTGGCCGGCGGGCCCGAGCACAGGTTCCTGATGTCCTTCCCGATCGAGGTGAAGCTGGAGCGCCAGCTCAGGGACGTGCTCCCGGGCGTGAGGAGGGTGGTGCTGACGGAGGGCGGGGGGCGCTGGCTGCACGCGGTGATACAGATGGAGAAGAGGCTGGAGAGCGACCCCAGGACAGCGATAATCGCCGCGTTCACGTTCGATCCGTCGCTGAAGATGGTCGTGGTGGTCGACGAGGACGTGGACCCCGAGGATCCGGAGGAGGTGGAGTTCGCGCTGGCCACGAGGTTCCAGCCGGATAGGGACCTCGTGATCTTGGAGGGGATGCGTGGGTCCTCCCTGGATCCGTCCAGCGACCAGGCGACGCTGACCACGAGCAAGTGGGGGCTCGACGCGACCGCGCCCATGGATCAGAGGGACAGGTTCAGGCGCGCGGCGGTGGTCCGCGGTGGATGAGGGGGTCCCCGCGGGGGCCCGCGTGCTCGTGGAGGGCAGGGGGCGGGGGAGGCCCATCCTGCTGGACGAGCCGCTCTCGCCCCTCGGGGACATCGACGTGCGGCGCGGCGTGCTCCGCCGCACGGGGGAGGAGCTCCGGGGCTCCCTGCTGATGTTCCCCCACCCCGCCGGCAGCAGCGTCGGGAGCTACGTCCTGTACGCCCTGGCGTCGAGGGGGGCCGCGCCGGCGGCCGTCCTGGTCAGGAGGGCCGACCTGATGCTGATCTCGGGGTGCGCCCTGGGAGGCATACCGCTCGTGGAGCTGCGCGGCGAGTACGAGCGCGTGAGGGGACTCCTGTCCGGCTGCGGGGTGGCAGAGTTCTCGGCGGAGCTCCGCGGGGGGTTCAGGATCGCCTGCGGAGGAAGTCCCTGATCGCCTGCTGAAGCTCGCGGTTGACCGCCCCGGGCTCGCGCGAGGCATCCACCCTGACGACGGCGGATCCCGGGAAGTACTTCCCCAGGTCCATCAGCACCGCCCTGGCCGCCGAGAGCAGCCCGAGCCTCGATTCGAAGGTGTCGGCGTCCCCCTCCATCCTGCGCGCGGATACCTCAGGATCCACGTCCAGCACCAGGAAGAGGTCCGGCTGGATGAACCTGCCCTCCAGGGAGAGTATGCGGTCCGGGCTCACGCCCTGCGCCGCGTGGTAGGCGACGTTGCTCTCGCTCCACCTCTTGGACACCAGGGCGCGGCCCTCGCCCGACAGCCAGAGCGCGGCGGGAGCGTTGAGGAGGGCCCTGTTCAGCGACCAGAGGATCCAGGCGACGTCCCGCGAAAGGTGCCCCGAGATCCTGCACGAGCCCTCAGCCCCCAGGTAAGACCTTATCAGCTGCCCGCTCAGGAGATCGTACTCCGGCTGCCGGATGCCCATGGCGTCGTACCCCAGGTCGCGCATGAAGTCGACCAGGGGCCTGACGCCCCCCACGTGGCGCGGGTTGAACACGTGCGTCTCCTTCCCCGACCTGTCTATGCCGGTCACGACTATGAACGTCCCCCTCCTTTCGCGGCGGCCCTCGATCGCCAGCGCGGACGCGAGCGCGAGCTCGGGCCCCGCCGGGGACCCCAGCGCCGCGGCGGCGCGCACGGCCGCCGGGTCGCGCGCCTCGACCAGGGACAGCAGCTCCTCGAGGGACGGTGCGTCCACGACGCAGTCGGCGGTCATCCCTCGGACTTGCTTCTCAGCTCCTTGAGCCTAAGCACTATCTCCAACACCTCGAGCTCCTCCTTCAGCGACCTGAGCAGGGCGCCCCTCTCCTCGTGCCCCTTGGCGCCCCTCAGGGAGCGCAAGTCGTCCCTCAGGCCCTCGTAGAGGACCTTCTCGAGGTTCTCCAGGAGGTCGCCCGGGGCCACGAGCGTAGACTCGACTTCCTCGACGCTCGTGAAGCCGGAGCACCTGGGACAGAAAGTCACGCCCCTGTACCGCAGCATCACGCCGCCGCACGTGGGGCAGCTCTCGCTGAGCAGCGTGGCTCCGCGGCGCATTAGCTCCACCACGAGCCGGCTGGTGTCCCTGGAGCTCACGCGGATTGCGAGCCCCCAGTAATGTTTAAGTCTAGTGCTCCTCCTCGGCCCCGTGAGGTGTCGAGCGATGTCGGCCGAGAACCTCGAAAACATCAGGCAGGCGATCGCCATTCTGCAGACCCTCACCAACGACAACGTCATCCCTAGGAACGTCAGGCGCTCCATAAAGGGCGTCATAGACGTCCTGAACGACGGGTCGCTGACGCCGGCGGTCAGGGCCGCGAACGCGATAGCGGCGCTGGAGGAGATCGCCCAGGACCCCAACGTGCCCTCCTACGCGAGGGTCACGCTGTGGAACGCGTTCTCCTACCTCGAGAGGATAAGGGAAACCTGAGGCTCCGGACCGAGGGCGCGGGCCGGAGGGCCGATCCTTGACGCTCGTCGATTTAGCGTTGCCTCGGGGCCCAGGGCCCCGTCACCTTGAGTCCACCTCCCACCCGAGCGGGAGATCGGGCGCGGCCCGTCCAGCCACGGGGCATCCCCTCCCTCCACTCGAGCGGGGGCCTGGGGAGGCCCTCGCCCTCGAAAGCGAAGTCGTGCGTGGACATGGACGACGGCAGCCAGTTGGGCGCGCCCGAGCGCCCCCGAGCCAGCCCGCCCCCCTCGGATTCAGGCTCACCAATGGGTCAGCTTAAGGTGAAGGAGCCGCGGCACCGCTCAGAACCCTTATAAGAGCCTACGGAACCAACGATGCCGACTCGCGGGGGTTGCCGAGCGGCCAAAGGCGCGAGGTTCAGGCCCTCGTCCCGTAGGGGTTCGTGGGTTCGAATCCCACCCCCCGCACCAGCGCTGCGCGTCCCCGGGCCGGCCGCCGCCCTAGCCGCGCGCGGACAGATAGATTCCGATCGAGAGTATGGAGTAGCCCGCTAGCTCCGCGCCAGAGGCCGTGGTCCCCAAGATCGCGTAGCTGAATATCATGGAGAACGCGGGCACCAGGAACATGTAGGGCGCCACCCTGCTCACCTCGTGCCGGGAGTACATGTATACGTATATCGTGAATGCCAGCGCGGTGCCCGGGATCCCTATGAGGGCGAGCGCGGCGATCGCTAGGGGCGTCCAGCGGATGGCCGCGGAGGGCCCCTCCCAGAGCATGAGCGCCGCCGCCATCGGGAGGGCGTAGATCATGTGGTAGAGGTTCACGCTCGAGAAGTCCTCACTCCTCAAGTACTTCCTGTACACTATGGTGGCGAGGGACCAGCTGATGGCCGAGCCCAGAAGCAGCGCGTACGCCTCGGAGTCGGCGGGCACCGCCCCCCCGGAGAAGATCATGACCGTGCCCAGGAATCCGAGCAGCAGCCCGACGGCGCGCCCCCGGGTCACCCTCTCCCCTAGGAGTATTGCGCCGAGCGCAGTCACTATGATCGGGTAAGTGTAGATCACGATCGACGCGGTGGCCGGAGAGGTCTCGGACTCCCCAGAGTACCACAGCGCCTGCATGGCCACTATGTCCAGCGCGCCGAAGAGCGCCGTGAGCAAGTTGATCCTCAGTCCGGCCGGGGGCCGGGCGCTGCGGGGCAGCAGCGCCACTAGGGAGGGTATGGCTATGGCCAGCCTCAGGAACAGCAGCTGCAGCGGCGCGACCGACGCCAGCGCCACCTTCACGAGCGGATAGTTCAGCCCCCAGAACGTCGCCAGCGCTAGGAAGAGCAGGGCCTCCCTGGCCGCCCGCACGCGGTCCTCTCACCCCGCTGGCCATAAAATGCTTAGTGGGAGCCGCCCTCTCCCCGGCGGAAAGCTTTTGCGGCCGCCCTCCCTCCCACTCCCAGGGATGTGCGGCCTGGAGACCAAGTTGTGGGCGGAGAAGAAATCCGTGCTCAGTAAGGAGCTCGCCACGATACTTGTGGGCCTCGGCGCGCTCAAGTTCGGCGACTTCGTTCTGTCGTCCGGTAGGAGGAGTCCCTACTACATAGACCTGCGCCTCCTGCCATCTTACCCCAGCGCGCTGGAGAGGATAGCCGAGATGTATGTGGAGGTGCTCGAGAACGAGGTGGGCCTGGGCAACTTGAAGGTCGCCGGCATACCCACGGCGGGCCTCCCCCTGGCCACGGCGGTCAGCCTCAGGGCCAGGTTGCCCCTCATATACGTCAGGGAGACGCCGAAGCTGCATGGCGAGATGAAGATGATAGAGGGGGCGCTCTCGAGGGGGGACACCGTGGTCCTCATAGACGACCTCGTGACGACGGGCGGGAGCCTGCTCAAGGCGGCCGAGGCGGTCAGGGCGTCCGGCGGGCGCGTGGAGCACGCCGTCGTGCTGATAGATCGCGAGGAGGGCGGATCCGAGAACCTCGCCAGGGCCGGGATAAGGCTGCACGCGGTCTCCAAGATAAGCGAGCTCCTCTCATGGCTCGAGTCCGCCGGCGGCTTGCCGAGCGATAAGGCCGAGCTGGTGAGGGCCTACCTCAGGGGGGTGGGGCGCAGTTGACCGGCGAAGCGGCCCGCCTGGCGTCCATCCTGAGGAACCGCGGGATGATAAAGAGGGGCAGCTACATGCTGCATCTGGGCAACTCCAGCGAGTACTACGTCGACCTGAGGGCCCTGCCATCCTACCCCGACGACTTCGACGAGGTGACGTCGGCCCTCGCGAGGCTCCTCTCCGAGGAGGTCGGCGGCTTCGATCGCCTGGTCGGCATCGGGGACGGCGCCGCGCCCCTGACGGTCGCCGTGAGCCTGAAGCTCCAGAAGCCCTACGCGATAGTGAAGAAGATGGAGGCCGAGAACAGCTTCAGGGACCCGCTGCTGGGCGAGCTCCGCGCGGGCGAGAGGGCCATACTGCTGGACGACGTGGCCTCGACAGGCGTCACCCTCGCCTGCGCGGCGTCGATAGTCAGGGCGCTGGGGGCGCGCGTGGACACGGCGGTGGTCCTGGTGGACAGGGACCTGGGGGCGCGCGAGCTCCTGTCGACCCTCGGCATAAGGCTGAGGAGCCTGATCAGCCTGAGCGAGATCCTCGGCGGCGCGCAGAGATCCCCCTGAGGGCCTCGGCCCTCAGCCTCTCCAGCTCCGCCCGCGGGCGCCCCGACCTCATTATGCTCCTGCCCACCACTATCATGTCCGCCCCCGCGAGCGTGGCCGCCGCGGCGTCGCCCCCCTGCGCGCCGACGCCCGGCGCGATTATCGCCAGGTCCCTCCCCACGACGCGCCTCAGAGCCGATATCCTCTCCGGCCTCGTGGCCGGCGCGACTATGCCATCGGCTCCAGCATCCCTGGCCAGCCTCGCTATCTCGTCCGAGCACCCGGCGTAGCAGAGCGCGGCGCCGGCGTTGGACGTCTCGGCCACCACTATCACGCCGGACCCGCCCGCGGACCTCACGACCTCCTCCACGACGTCCGGCCCCAGGAACCCGTGAATTATGACCGCGTCCGCCCCCGCGCCCAGCAGCTCCCTGGCGACGCTGCCGCTCACGTGCGGCACGTCCGCCAGCTTCAGGTCGGCTATCACGATCCCGCCGCCCGCGGCCTCGCGGGCGGCGCCGATGGCCCCCAGCCCCCCGCGCAGGACGGGCATCCAGCCCACCTTCAGGTTCAGGGGGCCGCCCGCGGAGAGCTCCTCTAGGACGGGCGCCGCCTCGTCGATAGGCTCGTCGACCGCGATTATGACCGGATCGCTGAGGGAGGCGCCGATTAACCTTTCGGAGAACTTCCCCAAGGCTGACTCCCTCCCCGCCCCGAAGGGCGAGGCTTGCCCGAGGCCTTAAGGGTTACATCCCCTTTACGCGCGCTACTCCATGCCCTAACGCACAATCGATCTTACCGTATTTCCGGGCTTTTATCTCCACGATATCCATGAGCAACTCTCCGGTGAGCTACCCCCGCCCTGAAGGGCGAGGTTTGCCGTTTTAATGTCATGTCATATGAAGAGGTCATGGTCTTGAGGCCGCCGGCGATCGCGCCCTCGCGCCACAACGCTTAATTTTGGACGCGCCGCTGCGGGCGGCATGCCCCGCGAGGAGGAAAAGCGCGAGCTGCTGGAGAAGTTCTCGTCGGAGCCCCAGAAGTACTACGAGGTGGAGCTATTCAGGAGGGAGGGGTTCGTGAGGAAGCGCTGCGAGGTCTGCGGCAGGCACTTCTGGACGCTGGACCCATCGGTGGAGCGGTGCCCGGATCACTGGGGCGGCAGGACGTTCATAGGCGACAGGGCCACGAGCCGCCCCTTCGGCTACGTGGAGGCCTGGAGGAACGTTGAGGAGTTCTTCGTCTCAGAGGGGCACACGAGCGTGCCGCGGTACCCTGTGGTCGCGAGGTGGAGGCCGGACCTATACTTCACCGTCGCATCGATAATAGATTTCCAGAGGGTGGAGGGCGGCAAGGTGGTCTTCGAGTTCCCGGCGAACCCGCTAGTGGTGCCGCAGGCCTCGCTGAGGTTCAACGACGTGGAGAACGTCGGCTTCACGGGCCGCCACTACACCGAGTTCGTCATGATAGGGCAGCACGCGCTGAACGATGGGAGGGGGTACTGGAAGGACAGGACGGTGGAGCTGGACTTCAGGCTCCTCACCGAGAGGTTCGGCGTGCGGCGCGAGGAGGTGGTGTTCGTCGAGGACGTTTGGTTGGGATACGGCGCCTTCGGGTACTCCCTGGAGTACTACGTCAGGGGGCTCGAGCTTGGCAACGCCGTGTTCACGGAGTTCGAGGGGACCCCGTCTGACTACAGGAGGCTCGAGCCCCAGGTCGTGGACATGGGGGCCGGGCTCGAGAGGTTCGTGTGGCTGTCCCAGGGCACGCCCGCGAGCTACGATGCGGTGTTCGCGGGCGAGCTGGGGGAGCTGAGGAGGAGGCTCGGCATCCCCCGCGATGAGGGGATGATCTCCAGGTTCTTCGCCGCCAGCGGGAAGCGCGACCTGACGGAGGCGACGGATCCCTCGGCGGTCATGCGCGAGGTGCTGGCCGAGGCGGGGATCGACGAGGAGGAATACGAGCGGGGCGTGAAGCCATGGGTTGACCTCTACGCGGTCCTCGATCACTCCAGGGCGCTGCTCTTCGCCATAGCCGATGGGGCGCTGCCCAGCAACGTGGGCGGCGGGTATAACCTCAGGGCGATACTCAGGCGCGCGCAGGGGATAATAGATGCGAATTCATGGGACTTGACGCTGGTCGACGTCGCGGAGCTCATCGCTGGGTCCCTGAGGCCGATGTTCCCGGAGCTGCTCGAGGCGATCCCCGCCTTCCGCGAGGTCATCGATGTGGAGCTGCAGCGCTACAGGGCTACCAAGGCCCGCGTGGCCAGCATAATAGAGGACATTAGGCGCTCGGGCAAGCGGCTCACCACGGACGAGGCGATCCGGCTCTACGAGTCCAACGGCGTCACCCCGGAGATGCTGGTGGAGGCCGGGGCCCTCACGTCAGTGCCGATGGACTTCTATTCGGAGCTGGCCAGGAGGCACTCGACCCGGCCGAGGGAGAGGGCCGAGAGGCCCCCGGTCGATGTGAGGGGGCTCCCGCCCACGAGGGCGCTGTACTACGAGGACCAGTACGCCACCAGGTGCCGCTCGAGGGTCCTCCGGTCCTATCCCGAGGAGCGGGCGGTGGTCCTGGAGAGCACGATCTTCTACCCCAGGGGAGGGGGCCAGGAGCCGGATCGCGGGCTGCTGGGCGGGTTCCGCGTGAGGGACGTCGTCAAGGTGGGGGGCGTCGTCGTGCACTTCCTGGAGGGCGGGGCGCCGAGCGAGGGCGAGGTCGTCGAGTGCGAGATAGACGAGGCCAGGAGGAGGGCCCTGATGAGGCACCACACGGCGACGCACATAGTCAACGGGGCCGCCAGGCGGGTGCTGGGCCCCTGGGTCTGGCAGCACTCGGCCTTCAAGGAGGAGGACATGGCCAGGCTCGACGTGACCCATCACTCGGCGCTGACCAGGGAGCAGCTGGAGGCCATAGAGAGGGTCGCCAACGAGATTGTGCAGGCCGACATCCCCGTGGACGTGCAGGTGCTCCCCAGGGGCAGGGCGGAGTCGCTCTACGGCTTCAGGCTCTACCAGGGCGGCGCGATACCGGAGAGGGAGCTGCGCGTGATCAGGATAGGGGATTTCGACGTGGAGGCCTGCGGCGGCACGCACGTGCGCAGGACGGGAGAGGTGGGGCCGATCAGGATCCTCCGCTCCGAGAGGATACAGGACGGCGTGGTGAGGCTGGAGTTCGTGGCTGGCATGAGGGCAGTGGAGCACTCGATCGAGCAGTCCAGGCTGATTCGCGAGATAGCCGACAGGCTGGGCGCGCCGCCCGAGCAGGCGGCCAGGAGGCTGGAGGAGCTGCTCGGGGAGCTGGAGGCGAAGGAGGGCGAGCGCAGGAGGCTGAGCAGCGCCCTGGCATCCTACGTGGCCGCGCTGGGGCCCAGGGGCGAGCTGGAGGGCAGGCCCATCTACGCCGTGGCGCTGGAGGGGGTCCCGCAGAGGACGCTGATCGAAATAGGGGATGCGGTATCCAGGAGCGTCCCCGAGGCGATATACCTGGGGATCAGTGTAATCAGGGAGGAGGGGCGCTCGCTCCTGGTCATAATCTCCCAGGGCGGAAGGCCCGATGCTGGGGAGCTCGCCGCCCGGGCGCTCGGGGCCCTGGGGGGGCGCGGCGGAGGGAGGGGGCGCATAGGCCAGGGATCCGTGCCCCGCGCGCTGAGCCTCGACGAGGCCATCGCCGCCCTGAGGGGCGGAGCGCGAGGCCTGCCTCACGCTTATTAGGGACGCGCCGGCGCGCTACCACGTGCCTGGCCAGACCGTGCCCCGCGCTTGGATAGTGACGCTGGGCAACGAGGTCCTCCTGGGAGAGGTCGAGAACACGAACGCGGGATGGCTGGCCAGGAGGCTCACATCCCTGGGAGTGAGGGTCAGGAGGATGGTGACGTCCCCGGACGACGAGGAGTCGGCCGAGGTCTTCAGGGACGCCGTGGGGAGGGTGGAGCTGGTCGTGTCGACTGGAGGGCTGGGGCCCACGTACGACGATAGGACCATGTACCTGCTCTCCCGGGCGCTCGGCCTGCCGCTGGAGCGCAACCCGGCGGCTGAGGAGATGGTGAGGAGGAGGGTGGCGGAGAGGGGCTTCCAGCTGACGCCCGCGAGGCTCAAGATGGCCGATATGCCCAGGGGCGCTGAGCCGCTCGAGAATCGCGTGGGAACCGCTCCCGGCGCCATCCTCAGGCACGAGGGCACGACGTTCGTGGTCTTGCCGGGCGTCCCGGCGGAGATGACGCAGATGTTCGAGGAGGCCGCGGCGCGCCTCGCCGGGATGTGGCGCGGGCCGCCGTGCAGGCGCGAGGCGACCTTCCAGGGGATAGTCGAGGCCGACCTGGCGGACGCGCTGATGGAGCTGTCGATGGACGAGTCCGTCTACGTGAAGACTCAGCCCAGGGGCCAGCCGGGGAGGCCGGGCGTCAGGATACTGGTCATATCCTTCGAGGGGCGTTGCGATGAGGCGTTCGCGAGATTGCTGCAGGCCGCGCGCGCGGCCGGCGGGTCCGCGCTCGAGTAGGGCTCGGATCCCCGCGAAGCGCCCTCACTGCGCGATGCCGAGGGTGTTCCCGACGCCGATGACCACAGCGACGCCGTCCTGCGGGACCATCTCGCGCAGGATGCTGCGCAGCGCCTCGTGGACGTAATCGACGGACTTGGCCAGGTCCCTCGTCATGATCGTTATGGCCTCGGCGTAGCTCTCCTTGACCAGTATTGCGTAGAGAGGAATGCCCCCGCTGGCGGCCTGGCTCTCTATGTTGAAGCGCTCGACGCCCAGGCCCCCTATGGCGACGCCGACGCCGCGGGCGGACTCGCCGCTGCGCTCGCTCTCCAGCCTCAGCTGGGCATCGATGGTTATTATGGCCGATATCCTGCCGTAAATCAGGCCGGCGCGGCGGACCGCATCGTCGAGGTTGCCCAGGTTGTTGGCGGGCCCCTTGGCCTTGATGAAGAGGACCCTGCGGCCCTCCAGCTCCCCGAGCGCGGCAGAGGTGTCCGGGGCTATGTCGAACTTCTGCAGGCCGCGCATCAGCAGCCCGACGCTCATTGGGCCTATGCCATCGCCTATGGGGGCCCCGCTGTCCAGGGCGTCCATGAAGCCGAGGAAGGCTCTGCCCTGCTTGAGGAAGAGCGGCATGACCGCGTAGAGCTGCTGCAGGAGGCCCAGGCTGGAGTACTTGTTTGCCAGCCAGAGGAAGTGATCCACTACCTTGTATAGCGTGTTGAGGGCGGCCGCGGCCTCAGCGTAACCCACGGTCCTGCCCACCGGCACCGGGTCCTCGGTCCCGAGCGCCGCGGACGCCTCCGCCTTGAACTTGCGCTCGTAGTTGTCCATCAGGTGCTTCAGCTTACCGACTATCCCGACCGGGTCCAGGTCCACCGGATACACCGCGAACAGGTCCAGCAACGACCTCAGACGGGACCTGGCGGCCGCGTCCTGCGTCGCGGAGGAGATGTAGGACTCGTACCTCGACAGGCCGCGATCCCGGAGCTCCCTCAGTTCCCTGAATGCCCTGGCGACCTCGCCGCTCATCGTCCAGAACTGGAACCTGTTGGCGTAGACGGTCATCAGGGCCATGTAAATGGTTGGCAGTATTATGTACCAGGCCAGATAGTAGTATACTATTTGGTCGCCGGAGGCCGCCAACGTCTCGGTCCTTCGGGCGGCCTCTATTTAAAGAAAGTCGGGCCGCCCATCACATCCCGCATGAGAGCCGCGACCAGCTTCAGGGGCGCCGGCACCGCCGCTTCGCGAGGGCTCGCGCACCTCACTAGCACGGCGGCGACGGCGGGTTTCACTTCCGGGATCGGACGAGACCGGGTGGGTCCCCGCCGCTATGGCCGGCTGAGCCTCTTCCGAACCGACAGTAAATAAACGTTTCCGGCGCGGACTGCTGCACGGGGATTCCTAGCGGCAGCAATCGCAGGGGCGCCCTCGCGCCGATGGGCCTTAGCGACCGCAGCCCACCGTTGAGCGCCGCGCTACCGGCGCGCTGGCGAGGGAAGCTCACTTCTTGACCTTGATTATCTTGGACTTGCCCATTATGCGCCAGTACTCCACCTCGGCGCCCGGCTCCAGCCTGTCCCTCACCTCGTCCTCCACGTACTGGGTCTCGAACGTCTCGAAGGTCTCCAGGTCCATCAGCTGCACGTTCCCATTGGAGATGCTGAGCACCTGGCCGACGCGCTTCTCGACCTCCGGCACGTCTATCTTGGCGCTGGAGGGACCCATGTAGGATCTCTTGGATCCCGTGAAGAAACCCATGGCCACGAGCCGGACCTTGGCGCTCCCATGCTTCCCCGGCTTGCTCTTCTCGACCTCGACGACCCTGCAGGGCTCATCGTCTATGACGACGAACGCGCCCTCCTTGATGTCGCCGAGCTCCACGGGTTTAGCGCTCATCATCCAGCTTTCGCTCAATCCCGGATAAATATGTTATTTCCATCCGTCCCTAGATATGCGATCTTCCTGGGCACCCGGGGACCTCCACCTCGCCCACTCCTCACGGGCTATCGGAGTGGGCCCACGGGTGGTCGTCAGCCACGTGCTGACGCCCCTGACCTCAGGGTAGGCTAATGCCCCGCCCCTCTCCCTAGGCCCGAGGAGGGAGTGGGCACTCCCGGCGGCGCCCTGGCGGGCGGCGTAAGCGTGGTGGGAGGGAGGCCGGGGGTGAGGCGACCTCACATCATGATGCTCCTCGGCCTAGAGCCCGGCGGACTTGGTTATGTGGTTACTCGCACGTATGGGGCGAGCCGCTCGACAATGCCCCTGTACATGCCCTCGAGCTCGGCTAGGACATTGAAGGTCCTCCTGGCGACGGCGCGGACTCGACGATGGCCGCCCTGGCGACCTCGCTCATCAGCCTCGGAGGCACTAGATCTAATGATAATGGAAACCAGGGATTGTAAACTTAACCACTAAACACAAACAACGCAACAGCCCGCGCGCCGGCGGCGCGACCGCCGAAGCCATCAGAAGTTTTATCTCCCGGTTCCTTCACGCTGAGGGGCAGCGGCCGCCGTGGTGTAATGGTAGCACAGGGGCCTGTGGAGCCCCCAGACCGGGTTCGATAGGCCTGTGGCCCGAAAATCCCGGCGGCGGCCCCATCCGGATTTCAACTCAATCCTCGACCGCGCAGTGGAAGGAATCCTCCCAGAGCGAGGCCTCCACGGGCCTCGTAAGGTGGCGATGCGCCCTCGGAGGGGGTAGGTAGGTGCCGCGGACTATCCTGCGGGGGAGCCTGACCTCCACGGGCACGGCACCGGGATCGCGGTGGCCGCACCGCGTGCACCTGTACCCTTTGCCGGAGCCCTCACTCTCCATCCGGGAGCCGCAGACCGGGCACTTGGGGGCGGATCTGGCCCTGAGCTCCACCAGCTCGAGCACCTCGAGCAGCTCCAGGTTTATCGTGGGAGGGTCCGGGGGGTGCGGCCTGAAGGACCCGACGACCCTGACGCGGTCCCCCGGCTCCAGCCCCAGGACCACCTGCCTGAAGTGCTTCGTCGGCTCGTAGGCGGCCACCCTTATCCTGCCCCCGCGGGAGTCCTCCAGCGTGAAGAAGACGTGGGATCCGCGCTCGAAGCTGGGCCGCGTCGCGACGCGGCCCTCCAGCCTGACGGTCGTGTAGGGCTCGATCTCCGACACGGCATCCACGTCCACAACGTGGGAGCCCGAGCCGTGGTTTGTCCGATAAATGGCCACCCTCTCGACGCGCGTCCCTATCCTGAGCGCGCTGTAGGCCCTGATCACGGATGACCTGTCAGGCCCCCTCACCCCGACGATGACCGGATCAGGGCCGCGCGGCGCCACGAGCGCCTCCATGCTATACCAGTCGTAGTTATCGTACGTCATAGGCCAGGTCTCCAGGTCGGCGATCCTGACGGACTCCTCGTCGACCGGCCGGGGCCCGCGCGGAGAGCCCGGGGAGCGGTACGCCAGCAGCTCGTACATGCGCGTGGCGTCCTCCGGGGCGCCAATCGCGGCGGCGGCGCCCACCAGCCCGCGACCGCTCTTGAACCAGGAGGCGATCGCCCCCAGCGAAGCCAGCAGCTTGATGGCCGCGGGGAGGCTCACTATCCTCCTCAGAGCTTCCTCGTAGATGGGCGAGAGGGCCGCGGGGGGCGATGCGTCGGGAGTGACGATCATCACGAGCCCTGGATCTACCTTCGAATCCGCCAGGGCGGCGCTGCGCGCCAGGATGTCCTCCACCCGCCCGAAGAGGCGCATTGCGTCGGCACGCCCCTCGACGCGGTACCTGAGGTGGATCGCGCCGTTCCCCCTGGTCTTCATGGGGTAGGCGGGGTTCAGGCGCACCAGCCTCGGCTCGCCGGCGCCCGCGTAGCCCAAGCCCCTAAGTTCGTCCTCGATCAGCGCGCCGATGTAGGTCGTGCACATCCCGAGGTAGTTGGAGTCGGTGTCATCGATGCCGATGTGCGCGACGGGCAAGGCCGCCGATCGCTACTCTATCACTATGATGCTGAGCGTCGACCTCACGTGCTCCAGCCTGCGCACGCGGGAGCTTATGGTCTCCTTGACGCGCTCCAGTGAATCGGCCTCCACCTTCGCTATTATGTCGTAGACCCCATAGACCATGTGGGCCTCGGTGACGTAGGGCAACTGCTTCAACGCCTTCAGCACGTCCTCCTCCTTCCCCATCTCCGTGTTTATCAGGACGTACGCCTTAGCCAACTCCTATAGGGAGGAGCGCGCCCGTTAAAAATATTCGGCGGCGCCCGGCGGGCGCCGCCCATTGGGGAGCCGCCCGCGATGAGGGCAACGCTTATTGCCGGCCGCGGATATCTCAGGCACGCGCGTCGAGCTGGCGGGTGGGCCACGGGGAGCTCCCGAGGAAGCTCCTCCCTCCACCGGGGGAGCGCGGCGCCGCGAGGCGCGGCGGGAGACCGCCGGCAACGGAAAAGAAACGACACCCCCCGGCGAGGCGGTGACCGTGAAGGGGTGCGCGGAACCCCGGAGGAGGCGCCGGGGAGGATGAAACGGCCGCCCCGCGCGGAGCAAGGCCGAACGGGGCCGATGAGTCCCCCGGCGAGGCCCGGGTGGGCCTCTCAGCCCAATCCCACCGGAACAGAAGGAGGGCTACGTCCAGCACGACGCGCGCTAACCCCTCAGGCTGGACACGGGAGGCGGGAAGCGGCCGCCGCGCGAGATCAGGCGCGCGGCCCCCAGCCGCGGGATCGGCAGCACGACGCCGGAGCCGAACAGCCCGCCGAAGTCGACGACGTCGCCGGGCTTGGCCCCGGGGACGGGCAGCAGCCGGACCCCCACCGGCTTCCCCGTAGCGACGCCGATCGCCATCTGATCCAAGATTATAGAAGACAGGACCTCCGGCGGCGTGTCGCCGGGCACTGGCACCATGTCCGTGCCGGTGGCCGACACGGCGCTCATCGCCAGGAGCGCCCACAACCCCAGGTGGCCCTCCGCAGCCCTCCGCGCCATCCCCAAGTCCTCGGACAGGGGGGTCATAGCGCCGCTGAAGCCGCCCACCCTCGAGGCCGCCATCGCCCCGCCCTTCTTCAGGGAGTCGGTCAACAGCATGAGCGCGCCCAGGGTGCCGGGGGAGCCCACGGCGTCGACGCCCATGGCCTCGAGGACCTCCGCCACGCTCTCGCCCTCCACGGGCGCCGGCGCCAATGATATGTCGACAGCCCCGAATTGGACGCCCAGCTTCGACGCGACCTCGCGGCCTACGAGCTCGCCAACGCGGGTTATCTTGAAGGCGACCCTCTTCAGCGTCTCCGCCAGGCCCGTCACGTCCACCTCGCCCGCGCTCTTGACCGCCGCCAGGAGGACGGCGGGGCCGCTTATGCCGACGTTCACCACGGCGTCGCCCGTCCCCACCCCGTGGAACCCGCCGGCCATGAACGGGTTGTCGTCGGGGGCATTGGCCAGCACCATCAGCCTCGCGCAGGACTCGCCCCTCCCGCCGGGGGACAGCTGCGCGGCGCGGGATATAACGCGGCCCATCCTGAGCACAGCGTCCACGTTTATCCCGGAGCGGCTGTCCGCGACGTTGACGGCGGCGCAGACCCTCTTGGTCGCGGCGAGCGCCTCGGGTATGCTCTCCTCCAGCGCGACGTCCGCGCTGCTCTCGCCCTTCTGGACCAGGGAGCCGTACCCGCCCACGAGGTCGACGCCGACGTCGGCGGCCGCGTCGTCTATGTCCTGGGCGAGCGCGACCAGCTCCTCCCTCGAGCGGGGACCGACGCTGCTTATCATCGGGGACGCGACGAGCGACAGAGGCGTCAGGGCCACCCGCCGGTTCACGACCTCCACCCCATACTTCTCGCTGACCTCCGAGACCGCGTCGGCCAGGCGCGAAGCCCCCTCGCGTATGATCCTGGCGACCCCCCTCCTGAGGGCGCCCGGGTCGCTGGAGGCCGCCGGCAGCGCGTTCAGCCCCAGGGTGACCGCCCGTATGTTCAGGTGCCTGTAGACTATCATGTCGACCGTCTCCAGGATCTCGTCTATGCTTATCCTGGACGACATCCGCCGATCGCACCCTGTGCATTACCTTAAAGATATTATAATGATAGACGGCGACCTGCACGCCGAGCTCCCTGGCCCTGGCTTCCAGCCCCTCCTTGAGCTCCGCTATCCCCACGCTGGAGCCCGAGAGGTCCGCCAGGAGCACCATCACGAAGATGTCGCCCATCTTCGTGGACGCCAGGTCCACTATGTTCGCGTTGTACTCCGCCAGCGCCGTGGCAATCCCCGCCACTATGCCGACCCTGTCCGCGCCCATCACCATGATGACCGCCCTGTCCTCCTCGCCCACGGCACCCTGCGCCGGCGCGCTGGCGATTTAAAGGCACCGCGGGCGGGGCAAGCGACTTATAAGTTCCCGTGACGGGAGACCGCGCCCATGGAGGCGCAGTACGATGTCGTGGTGGTCGGCGGGGGCCCGGCGGGGCTCGCGGCCGCCAGGGCGGCCGCGGAGGCTGGCGCCAGCACGATCCTGCTCGAGAAGCAGCCAGCCATAATGGCCTGGAAGCCCTGCGGCGAGGCGACGAGCAGGGGGACCTTCGACACGGCGGGCGTTAAGCCCACGCCGCACATAGTGATCAGGGAGGCCTACGCGCGCGTGTACGCGCCGGGCGGCAGGTACGTGGAGATAAGGGACGTGGGCTACAGCATAAACAAGTCGGCCTTCCTGCAGGCCATGGCCGAGCTGGCCGCCGCCTCGGGCGCTGCCATAAGGGTGAGGGAGGAGGTGGAGGCCGTGTCCAGGAAGCCGGACGGAACCATGGAGGTCAAGGCCAGGAGAAACCTGTACAGGGCGCGGGTCGTGATAGGCGCGGACGGTTACAACTCGACCGTGGCGAGGTCGCTCGGGATCAGGGAGAGGTCCGAGCCCATACCCACGGTCCAGTACGTGATGGCGAACGCCAAGCTCGAGGTCTGGGACGCTGTGAGGTTCTACCTGGGGAACTCCGTGGCGCCCAAGGGCTACGCGTGGATCTTCCCCAAGGCGGGGACGATCGCCGAGGTGGGGATAGGGACCAGGGGGGCCGTCGCGAAGGAGTACCTGGACAGGTTCGTCGCGCGCTTCTCCGGGGAGCTCGGGGGAGCGCAGGTGATAGACTACAGGGGGGCCCCGGTGCCCATAGGCGGGATAATCAGCAGGAACGTCGTGGACGGCGCAATTCTGGTGGGGGACGCCGCGGGCACCGTTATACCCTTCACGGGCGCCGGCATCCACTCATCGATAGCTGCGGGGCTCGTCGCCGGCAGGGTCGCGGCCGAGGCGGCGAGGGAGGGCGACAACAGCGAGCGCCGGCTGAGGGAGTTCGACTCGCTCTACTACGAGCCGTGGGGGAGGCGCATCAGGGACAGCCTCAGGGCCATGAGGATATTCGAGCGCCTGAGCGATGAGGACCTGGACGAGCTGGCCGGCATCCTGGGGCCGCAGGACGTGGTCGACCTGGCGAACGGGCTGAACCTCAGGTCGGTCGCCGCCAAGCTGATCACCCACCCCCGCCTGGCCGCCCGGGTGGCCAGGGCTCTCATCTCCTGAGGTCCGCGGAGAGGAACTCCTCGTAGCCCATGACGCTCAGGTTGACCCTCACGAACTCGGGCAGGAGCGACATGTACTCCCTGCGGGCGTACCTCCCGTCGGCCAGCAGGAACACCCCGCGGTCGCTCTCCGACCTTATGACGCGCCCGAGGGCCTGGGCCGCCCTCCTCAGCGCCGGCACGACGTAGGCCAGGTACCTGCCCCTCTCCCGCCCGTAGAGCCGCTGGTAGTAGGAGATGTAGGTCCTCACCTTCAGGGTGGGCCTCTCGAACGGCACCCCGACTATCGCCGCGGCCTCCAGCTCCTCGCCAGGGAAGTCCGCGCCCTCCGAGAACCTGCCGGAGGCGCTCGCGAACAGGATGCCCTTCCTGTCGGACCTGGCGGCGGACTTGAAGGACTCCAGCAGCCTCCTGGACTCCTCGCCGCTCATCCCCTCCCTCTCGACGTACGCCCTGGACAGGACCTCGTCCGGGAGGGATTTCAGTATCTCGTCCTGGATCCTGTAGCTGGACGAGAAGACGGCGACGTTCCTGTCGGAGAGCTCCGTGAGGAACTTCACCAGGACCTCGCGGTACCGGCGCCGCATCTCCTCGCCGAGCCTCTCCCCCCTAGTCGATATCCCCCTGACGAGGTAGGACCTGACGTTCGCCGGGTCGATCCTGAAGCTGGACCTAACCTCCTCGCACCCCTCGACTCCCGCGACGTCAGCGAAAGCGTCGAGCGGCTCCAGGGTGCCGGACATGAACACCACCCCGCGGAACCTCCCCCAAATCTCGCGCAGGACCTCGGAGGCCCTCATGTCCCACCTCTCCAGCTCATACCCATTCCGGGTCCTGCTCAGGAAGAAGGCCACGCCCTCCTCCTCCGCCAGGTCCATCGATTCGGATAGGAACCTGTAAAGGTGCCAGAGGCTGGAGCGCGGCCTCTCGCCCCTCTCCAGCCTCGCCATCCTGACCCTCTCGCCGAGCCTACCCACCTCCCCGAGGACCCCGCCGATGCCCGAGGCGGCCACGAGGTCCCCGAGGCGGACCCTGGTCTCCCTCCTGCGGCCCAGGGCGGCGCGCGCAGCAGCGTCCAGCGCATCCAGGGCCCGCTCGAGCTCAGGGAACTCCCCGAGGGCCCTGAGCTCCCCCTTAGCACGCTCGAGGGTCTCGCTCGTCACAGAGTCGCTGCGCAGGTTCATGATGGCGTACTGCAGGTTGTGTGCCTCGTCCACGACCAGGTACAGATCCCCGAAGCGCAGGGCGCCCCGCAGCGTCCAAGAGACGTCCTCGCTCAGCACGTAGTTATAGCTGACGGCCACGACGTCCATCGACCTCAGGATCGCCCTCTGGTAGTAGTAGGGACATATCCCCTCCCTCCTGCCCAGATCCAGCACCTCGGAGTAGAGCATCGGCTCATCTGGGGGGCGGGCCGTCCCCAGCCTGGAGTAGTAGGGGCAGGCGTCCCTGTTCCGGTTGCAGAAGTACGAGACGTCCTCATAGTCCAAGTCGCCGCCGAGCCTCTCCCTCGCCAGGATGCACATGTCCCTCTTGCCCCTGAAGGAGATCCCCAGGAAGGGCGACCCGCGGCGATTGAAGCGCTTGAGCTCCTCGATGGGCCTGTCGGTCTCGTTGCCGGTCCTCACGGCCCAGAGCACCCTAGCGCCCGAGTCCAGGAGCGCCGCGAGGACCACGGGCGTCTTGCCGAATCCGGTGGGCGCCTGGAAGCAGATGGGCCTCCGGGACCTCAGCGCTCTCCTCAGGGCCTCGTACGCCTCGCGCTGGCCGGCCCTGAACTCGTAGGGGAACGATGTGTACCCCCCACCCCGGGGCTCGGAGGACGCCCGAGGCATCGGGCGCCGACCTCCCCCGGGCCGGTTCCCCCGGGCTGCTGCGCCCCAAGCCAGGCTGCCCGCACAGGCCTGCAGCGGGGAGCTACGTATTTATCCCCATCCGTCCCCCCGGCCGCCCTCCTCGGCTTCGGCGGGGGACACGGCGGGCGCGCAAATCGAGCGCCGTGAGGGCCACGTGGAGGATTATGCGGACGGCGGCCGATCCCAGCGAGGGGGCCAGGAACCCTGCGCCGCCGCTGACACGACGCTCCAGTCGGCAGCCGGCGCGTATCCCCAGCCCATCAGCACGGCGTCCCAGAGCGCCGAGCCGATCGCGGTGTAGACCCCAAACTTCGCGGCGCCCATCCCCAGGGCCCCCGCGGTGAAAGAGATCAGCGCCCTCATGCCCGGGATCATCCTCGTGACGATGACCATGGGCTCCCCGTACCCGCGGAACCACTCCTCGGCCCTCCACAGGGCATCGCAACTCACCCACGGGAGCCTCCCGAGCACCTCACCCCGAAGGCGCGCCCCACGTAGTAATCGACGTAGGACCTCACGAGGAATCCAGCGGGCGCAGCCAGGAAGGCGGCTATCGGGTTCATTGCACCCGTGCGGGACAGGTAGCCAGAGAGCGGCAGCATCACCTCGCTCGGGTAGGAGGAGCCTAAGTTAACGGAGCCAGCGCATGAGCGGCAACGTTTATAGGCGTCCCTCTGACATTAGATTTGCCATGCCCAGGGAGGAGGATTCCTGGAGGAGGAGCTGGTTCAGGAGGATGCTGGACGATATAGAGAGGGACTTCGAGATGTTCGACAGGATGTTTGACGAGATGATCGAGAGCTTGGAGAAGGGAACCGCGTTCTCCAAGCCCGTGTTCTACGGTTTCTCGATAACGGTCGGACCTGACGGCAGGCCCGTGGTGAGGGAGTTCGGCAACGTCAGGCAGGCGGGCGGGAAGAAGGTCGTGGCCAGCGACGTGCGCGAGCCCCTGGTTGACGTCATCTACGACGAGCAGAACGGCGAGGTGAAGGTCATAGCCGAGATGCCGGGCGTCGACAAGGACAAGATACAGGTGGAGGCGACCGATGACAGCATATACCTGAAGGCCGAGGGAGACGATCGCAAGTACGAGACGAGCGTCCCGCTGGACGTCAGGGTCGATCCGGGATCCGCGAAGGCCAACTACAAGAACGGCGTCCTCGAGATCACGCTGAAGACCAAGGAGAAGGCGAAGAAAGGCGGCGTCAAGATAGCGGTGGAGCGAGGCCGAACAGCTTCACGTGGCCCGCTCCCAGAAAGGCTTTTATCTCGCGTTTCCGGAGAGCCCACACAGCGCCCGCGGTAGCTCAGCCTGGTAGAGCGTCCGGCTGTAGTCCTCGGCCGGGGCCGAGGGGCCCCCAGCCTACCAGGCGGACAGAGACCGGATGGCCGCAGGTTCAAATCCTGCCCGCGGGACCACTGAACGCGGAAGCTCTGTGGGCGCGATCCCCGGCTCGCCTGCGGGGTGATCCGCGGCTATATCGGTGGCGCCTCGCCGCCGGGCGGGACGCGCTCCGTCCCCGGGAGGACCATATTCGGTGCAATGTTCTGGACCGGCCCTCATGGAAAATATGACATTAAAACGACAAGCCTCGCCCTTTACTGTAGACCCAAAATCACCTCCTTAAATATGGATCCCTTAAATATGGATCATGGCAGGCATGATGATCGCCGCTGAACGGTTCGATCGGATCGACCTCGACCTCCACCATCCCCCGGATGAGAATCAGCGCCAGCAGCAGCCTGAACTCCTCCCTCCTCAGGCTGCCCCTGAAGATGGTGGAGAAGGAGTAGATGAGCGCCGCGAGGAGGAAGGCGAAGAGCCTGAAGACCCTCTTCGTGGAGCTCGTGAACAGGAGGAAGCTCTTGATGTCCCTGTAGGACGTCTCGATCGGCGCCCTGATCCTGTCGTAGAGCCTCAGGACGTCGCGCCCCGGCAGCTCCAGGTTGGTGGCCCTGGCGACGTACTCGGGTCCCCGGCGCCGGCTGACTATCAGCCTGAAGTCGACCTGCTCGATCGGCGACCCGACAATCCCGGCCTCGCTCATCCCCCTCACGTACGGCGAGAACGCAAGCAGCAGTATCCTGCCCCTGTATTTCGTGGTGGCGGTTGCGTAGTTCCAGGGATATCCCTCATCGCCGGATCCCAGGCCCTCCACGTATTTGCCGTAGTACCTTATCCCGGTCCAGTCGAGCGATAGATCTATCCTCCTGGCCCCCTCCAGCATCTTCGCGGATATCCCCCTGACCTCCTCCAGCACGTTCCCGATCACGCTGAGCCCCTGGTCCTCCACGTAGTTCCTGACCGTCTGGGCCGACACGCCGTACGTCCCCGATTTGCCCTCCACGGAATCCCTCCAGATGGACGCGGAGACCAGGGTCCTGGCCGCCGCATCCCCCTTCCTCCCCCTGAAGCTCAGCAGGGAAACCAGTTTATACCCTGCCAGCCGCACCTCATCCCGGCGAGGGTGGTTTGCCATTCTGGATCGCTTGGATGGGAAACCATCCTCGCCAAATGCGTTTCCAGCTCGGGATCGTCGGGGATGAATTTTGGGTCTACAGTTTAGGGCGGGGTGAAGGCTTTTAAACTCAAACCTCCACTTCCCTCCGGATGCTCGCCTCCGGTCAACTTCTCGGAGATGAGGGGCGGGAGCCGATTCCTCCCGCAATACCGGAGGCGGGCATCCGCGAGGTCAAGTACGCGGGCAGGAGGACGAACGTGGTCCGCCTCCTGCCGAGCTGCTCCCAGGGGAGGAAGCTCAGGAGGCTGGCGAGCATCTCGGCGAGGCTCTTCAACGAGGTCAACTACGAGAGGAGGCAGCAGTTCTTCCGCGGGGAGGGAGTGGACCTAGAGGGCACATACCGCAAATATTACGAGAAATATAGAAGCGTGCTCGGCGTCAACGCGCAGCAGGTGCTCAATAAGAACAACGAGGCATGGAGCTCGTTCTTCTCCCTGCTGAAGCGGAAGAGGGAGGGGAAGCTGCCGCCATATATGATGCGCGTCGGCCCGCCGAGCTACTGGAAGGACAGGGGGAGCAAGGAGAGGAAACTCATACTGGTCGTCAGGCAGGACAGATATGTAGTGGACGAGCAGAATCACAGACTGATCCTCAGGGACTTCGGCCTTGAAATCGATTTCGCCGGCAGGCTGAGGTGGCACGGCAAGCAGGGCAGGCTGGAGGTACGCTATGGTGAGGCGAGGGGGGCCTGGCACGCCTCCATACCAGTTGAGGTCGGGGTTGAGACCACGAGGAACGGTAATGAATCGAAGCATATTGTCCGCGGGGAGAGGAAATCGATCCGGATGGCGGGGCCGAGGGGCGATAGGGCCGCGGGGGTGGACCTCGGGATCAACATTTTGGCGAGCGCGGTGACGAGCAATGGCACTTGGCTCCTCTACAGGGGGTCGAGGGCGAAGGAGGATTACTTCTACCTCACCAGGAGGATCGCCGAGGTACAATCCAAGGCGGACATCGCCAGGAACTCGGGCGATAATGGGGAGTTCCTGAGGCTCAATAGAAAGAAACGGAGGCTGTTCCGGAAGCTCGCGGGACGCGTGGCGCACCTGTACTGGAACCTGGCCAACCACCTGGTGAGGAACCTCTGGGAGCTCGGCGTGTCCAAGATATACATCGGGTATCCGTTCAACATTGCGCAGGAGAGGGGGAACAAGCTCACGGTGAACCTCTGGACCTACCGCAAGTTGATGGACGCGATCGAGCTGAAGGCGCAGGAGTACGGCATCCGCGTGTACGAGGTCGTGGAGTACAGCACCTCGAACCACTGCGCGGTCCACGGGACGAAGGTGGCGAGGGGCCCGAGGGGAGTGGTCACCTGCCCGCTCGGGCACAGATTACACTCGGATCTCAATGGGGCCCTGAACATACTGAGGCGCGGCGTTGGCTCGATGCCGGCAGCGGTCGGGAGGCCGCTCTCCTTCCTCGTGGACCACGGCGGAGTAGCGCCCGTCAAGGGGGCGTAACCGACGAGACCCCGCCCCGGGGATCCCCCGGGGAACCCTCGCCCTTCAGGGCGGGGAGGGGGTCAGATCAAGGGAATGCCCGCATCAGACGCTCAGGGGGGCGGGGATCTCGGCCTCCCCCTGGACGAGCTCCTCCATCGACGCCTCCTCGAGGGTCCTCCCGGCGGGCTCCCTGAGCAGGAGCGTGACGGCCGCGCCGACGATGCTGATGATCGCCAGGACATCGAGGGTCGTCGCCAGGCCATAAGTCGTCCTGAGGTACGGTATGAGTAGGAGCGTCCCGATGCCCGCGCCCAGCTTCCCCATGGCCGCCGATATCCCGTGGCCGGTCGTCCTGTACCTCACCGGGTACACCTCCGACGGTATCACGAAGGTCATCGTGTTGGGCCCCGCGTCTATCGCGAAGAAGGACAGCGAGTATATCGCCAGGCCGAGGAACGCGGGTATGGCCTTCGTTATAGCGCCGCCCGTCACGGCCAGCAGGTGCCCCATGTAGATGTAGACGAGGGCCATCGCCAGGAATCCCCCTATCTGCAGCGATCTCCTGCCGACCCTGTCTGTCAGCGCGACCGCTGTGAAGTACCCGGGCACCCCGACGAGGAACGGTATCCCCGCTTCGAATATTGTCATAACTATGGAGCTCGAGGACCCGACGATCCCGCTCACTATGCTCGAGGAGTATATCCCCGTGCCGTAGAGCGCTATGTCCACCAGGAACCACGGGACGGTGGTGGCTATCAGCGTGACCCAGTACCTCCTGATGAAGGTCAGGAGGCCGACGCGCCTAGCGACCACGCCTTCGCCGGTTAGATTCGCGCCGAGGACGCCGGCCGCCCTGCGGGCCTCGTCGTAGTTCCCCCTGACAAGGGCGGAGTACCTGGGGGTCTCCGGCAGCTTCCTCCTGAGATAGATGACCGACAGCGCCGGGATGGCGCCGACGCCGGCCGCGACCCTCCACGCCAGATCCGGCGGGAGGTACGCGACCGCCGCCACCGCGACCGCGACGGCCGCTATCGTGCCGAACCCCTGGTTCGCGAACACCAGGGAGACGAGCTTCCCCCTCTGCCTGCGCCCCGAATACTCGCTGGCTATCGTCGCGGAGAGCGGGTAGTCGCCCCCGATCCCTATCCCGAGTATGGACCTGAAGACCAGCAGCCAGAGTATGTTCGGCGAGAAGGCGCTGAGCAGCGCGCCCGCCGACAGTATCGCGGCCTCTATCCCGTAGACGAACTTCCTCCCCATGATGTCCGCTATCCTGCCGAAGATCAGCTGTCCCACTATGGCGGTGAAGATCGCCGAGGAGGCCAGGAGTCCCTCCAGGCCGGGATTGTAGAACCCCGGGAGCTTGTAGGCGTCGAATATCGCAATTATAGCGCCGATCACGAACAAGTCGTACGCGTCCGTGAAGAATCCCATCCCCGCCGTGAGCCAGACCTTCAGGTGGGCGCGGGTGAAGGGTAGCTCCTCGATGGGCCCGAAGGGGCCCGATGGGCCCGCGCCGCCCGTCGGTCCGCCCGCGGATTTCGTTCCGGACCGCATTTCGATCGTGGGGGTAATTGCCCCATCTTTATACCTTTTCACAATTCTATATAGCGCACTCGATATAGCTATATTGGACTATTGTGGAAGGGCTCGGCATCGCATCGAGAGGAAGTGAGAGCCCCGGGCGGGATTTGAACCCGCGATCTCCCGCTTACGAGGCGGGCGCATTGACCGAGCTATGCTACCGGGGCCCGCGGCGATGCGCGCTCCACTTTTTAAAAGGCTTGCCCCGAGGCGCCGCGTGGGCCGCAGGGTAGGCGAGAGGGAGGCCATAGGCATACTCAGGGGGGCGGCGCTCCCCGCGCCCCTGGGCATGTACGACGACGCCCATCCCATCGGTTGCGAGGGGGGGTTCATACTCGTGAAGCAGGATGCGGTCGCCAGGTCCACGGACATGCTCCCGGGGATGAGGCCGGATCAGCTCGCGAGGAAGGCCGTGCTCGCGGCCGCCTCGGACATCTCGGCCAAGGGCGGAATGCCCAGGTGGTATATGGCGGCGGTCATGCTTCCCCCCGAGGAGGCCACGGAGGAGAACTTCGCTGCCATAAGGGATGGTTTCGCGCGCGCGTCGGCGGAGTACGGGCTGGAGCTCGTCGCCGGCGACACGGGCTCCGCGAAGGAGCTCGTGATAGACGTGACCGCGATCGGGACCGCGAGGCGGTTCGTGGGCAGGGCAGGCGGCAGGGACGGCGACCTGGTCTTCGCCGCCGGCTGGGGCTTCGGGTACACGTGGCTGGGCTACAGGGTCCTGCTGGGCGGCGAGAGGCCCAGCCTGGACGAGAGGTTGGTGGAGGCGGCCCTGAGGCACCTGTACGAGCCCAGGATCCCCATGCGCTTCGGGTGGCGCGCGGCGGAGCTCGTGGACGCGACCATGGACTCCAGCGACGGCTTGGCGACGACCCTGTACGAGCTCGCCGACCTAAACGGCATGGACCTAGAGCTCAGGGAGCTGCCGTTGGACCGCGAGCTGGAGGCGGCCCTGAGGGCCGCCTCGCTGGACAGCGCGGAGGCGGCGCTCTACGGCGGCGAGGAGTACGGGATAGTGGGGCTCGTCAGCGGCGAGGCCGCCGACAGGCTCCGGGAGCTAGCGAGGGAGGAGGGGGTTCCGCTCTGGATCCTCGGCGAAGCCCACCGTGCCGAGGGGCGCCCGCGGGTCACGCTTGAGGGGGTCGGCGAGGTGGAGAGGCGCGGTTGGACGCACTTCTAGCTGGGCGATCGTCCCCAGGAACGCGCTCGCAGGATGGGCCGGCCAGGATTCGAACCTGGGACCTCCGCCGTGTGAGGGCGGCGTCCTGACCAGACTAGACGACCGGCCCACCACCGCCTCCGTCGCACCATCTTTTAGGCTTTCGCGGCCCGGCCGCGCCTTGGAAAGATTATTATAGAGCGCGATCCCATGTGGGACGGGATGGCCAAGATACTGGTTAACATGGATATTGAGATCGACGACGCCCTGGCCGAGAAGGTCGTGGAGCTGCTCGGGAAGGCCACCGAGAGGGAGATCCCGGAGGGCCTAGAGCTCGAGGTCAATAACGTGGGAGGAAAGCTGATCCTCAAGGTGGTCGAGGGCGGCAAGCGTGAGGCTGCGCCTAAGGGCTGAGCTGTCGGCCCGGGGCAGCAGGATCTCTTTCGAGGCGCCCCCTGCATACCTTAGGCTGAACGGGAGGGTGTCCGTGGGCGGGAGCGAGGCGTGGATATCCCTGGAGGGCAACTCCCTGACCATAGACATCAGGAGGTTAGGGGGGCGCGTCCTTCTGAGGCCCGCGGAGGCCCTGAGGGACCTCAGGGATCTGGCGGAGGCGGCCAGGAGCCTCGAGGAGGCCGGCTACGCTGTGAACATAAGGATCAGGGGGATAAAGATCCTCACTATGGGCTGAGCTCCGCGCGCGTCAGGGCAGCAGGCCCTCCCTCTCCAGCACTCCCCGGGCAGCGAGGACCCCTGTCGCGGCCGCGCCGTTTATCCCACGCGAGAGCCCGACGCCATCGCCCGCGGCGTAGACGCGCTCTAGGCTCGTCTCGAGGCGCCCGCTCACCCTGGCCTTAACGCTATAATATTTGATCTCCGGCGCGTAGAGGAGCGTCTGGGGCGAGGCGACCCCCGGCATTATCACGTCGAGCTTCGTCAGCGCCTCCAGCAGGTCCTCCACTATCCTGTGCGGATACGCCATTGATATGTCGCCGGCTGTGAAGTCCCCGAGCGTGGGCTCCACGAGGCTCCTCTCTATCCTCGAGCGCGTGCTGCGGCGGCCGGCCTCCAAGTCGCCGAGGCGCTGCAGCAGGGGCCTCCCGCCGCCCAGCCTAGTCGCGAGCCTCGCTATGGACTTGCCGTACTCTATCGTGTCCTCGAGCGGATCGGTCAGCTTGACGGTGACCAGGAGGGCGAAGTTGGTGTTCCTGCTGGACCTCGAAGCGTAGCTCTCGCCGTTGACGCCGACGGTCCCGTCCTCGTAGTACTCCTCGACCACGTAGCCGCCCTGGTTGGTGCAGAAGGTCCTGGCCTTGTCGTCGTACTTGCGCGTGTACATTATGAATTTGGGGTCCCTGACGACGGAGGTCACGGGCTCCGCGACGTAGGCCGGGACCTCCACCCTGACCCCGATGTCCAGCGGGCCCGGCTCCACCTCTATTCCGCGCCTCCTGGAGAGCTCCGAGAACCATTCGGCACCGCTGCGGCCGGGGGCCAGGATCACGTAGCGGGACCTCAGTTCCCCCCTGCTCGTGAGCACCGAGTAGCTCCCCCCGTCCCTGATCAGATCGTGGGCCTTGGTCATCGTCATTATAGTGACCCCGGAGGACTCTAGGTAGTCCGTGAGCGCGTCTATAACCTTGGGCGTGTTCTCGGTGCCCATGTGCCTCTGCACTACCGGTATGAAGCGGGCGCCGGCCCTCGCCGCGAGCCTCTCCAGCTCGCTCGACCTGTCCCTGTCGGGCACGAAGAGGCGATCCGGGGCCCCGAACTGGACGAACACGGAGTCCACATAGCGTATCAGCTCGTCCGCCTTCTCCCAGCTTCCCACGAGCCTGTCTAAGTCCCCTCCTATGTCGGGCCTGAGATTTATGGTCCCGCTACTCAACGCGCCAGCGCCGCCGAGGCCGCTCATCACGTGGCAGGGCCTGCAGCCCACGCACACGGGCTTCTTACCCCTGGCGGCGAGCACGTTCATCGGACAGATGCGCCTGGAGGCCTCCAGTCCCTGCTCGACGAGCGCGACGCGAAGTTTCCCCTTGGACGCCGTGGCCAGCTCGTAGGCGGCGAAGAGGCCCGCGGGGCCACCGCCCACTATCACGACGTCGAGATCGGCCAACCGTATCCCGATTGCCGGCCTACCGGACCGGCCCCTATTTAAGTTAGACCGAGAACCCCCCGCGACCGAGCCTCCTGGGGCGCGCGAGGGCGCTCGCTGCCTAGCCTGAGGGAACAATCGAATGAAAAATAAAATTGCGATTTCTCGGGAATGGGCCCTGATCGCGTCACTTCTTGCCGTACTTCTCCGCCTCGGCCTTCGTCAGGAACCTGAAGACCTTGATTCCGGTCTCGGCGCTCTTGCCGACGACGGCCCAGCGGCCGTTCTTCAGCTGCTTGATCTCGGGGTCGATGATCTTCACCTTCTTCCTCGCCTTGACGTCGAATGCCTCCCAAGTGCTCATTTTCAAGCAACATGTACGCGTGGTTAGATATAAACTTTGTGCGGCCTCAGCCGGCCATGATTCATTAAGCCGATCGATGAACCTAAATCCGAGGGGAGCCCCCCCCCGCTCGTCTCCGCAATGAGCATCCTTCCGATCCGATGTGGATCGCGTTTGAGCTGGGGACGTCGCCGTAGCTGGATGGGACGCGCTGGACGCCGCGGCTCTGGATTGCGGGCTTAGTGAAACGCGGCCCGCGGCTTCGGGGGAGCCACCTCGAATGCCAGACCTATCCGCTATTAAGGAGGATCGCGCCCCTCATCGCCGTGTCCTGGCGCGTCTTCGGAGACCTGGTGGAGAGGTATGACTCGTGGTACGCCAGGAACAACATCACCTATGAGAACGAGCTGGACGCGGTGGCGGCGCTCGGTCTCCGCGGCCTAGGCGCGGAGATCGGCGTGGGGACGGGGAGGTTCGCGTCCAAGCTCGGCGCGCGGATCGGGATAGACCTGAGCGAGGGCATGCTGCGCGCGGCAGCCGGCAGGGGCGTGGAGGTGCTGAGGGCCCCGGCCGAGCGGCTCCCGCTGAGGGCCTCCTCCCTCGATTACGTGCTGTTCGTGGTCACGTTGTGCTTCCTGGACGACCCGACCGGGGCGCTCGTGGAGGCGCGCCGCGCGCTGAGGAGCGGCGGGGTGGTCGCAGCGTGCATAGTGCCGGCGGACAGCGAGTGGGGCAGGTACTACGCATCTAAGGGCGGGCCATTCTATCGCCTGGCGAGATTCTACACGACGGACGAGCTGCAATCCATGATGCGCTCGGCGGGCCTGGATCCGGACACAATCTCGTCCACCCTCAGCTACGGCCCCCTCGACGCGCCCCACAGGGAGCGCCCGTCCTCGAATCCGCGCGCGGGCTTCGTCTGCATCAGGTCCCGGGCGGCCTAGCCCTGTTCAGCACATCCTCCACGAGCTGGTCGTACCCCCACTCGCGTAGCCCGCTGATGACCGAGTCCAGGTACGCCCTCGATGGCTGAACGAACCTGCGCTTATTTACCATGACGTATGTGTACGCGTCGACCTCGCCTATCCCTTCCACCTCTATCCTCACGTGGAGCCTCCTAGCGATCGTTGGGACGCCCTCGTACCTGTCGAGGACCGACGCCCTCGCATCATCTATCAGGTAAGCCACGCCGCGGGTCACAGCGCCCTCCCTCTCCTCCAAGTCCAGGACGCCGCACCCCCACTGCGGCGAGTAGGAGTAGAATCCCGCCTCGTAGCCGCGCAGCAACGCCCTCCTGGCGTCGTCCCAGGAGCCCACGGCCCTCCTCATCCTTCGAGTGCTCATGTTGCTGCCGAACGCGAAGTACCAGAGGCTCACGCGCTCCCTGCGCCGCGCGGATAAATTTGGATATCGCTGGGCCCGGCCGGCGGATTGGCGCGGGCAGGGCCATCCCCAATGCTTATTTTCCGTATTAACGTTGATGGGGGCGTGGGCCTGGAGTACCTGACCGGCAGGGGATTCCTCTATCCGGACTATTCGCCGAGGTTCCAGCGCGCATACAGCTACAGCCCCCGCTCGCTCTCGCTCAGGATATCCATAGACACTAGCTCGAGGACCATGAGCGGGACGGCCCTCTACGATCTGGAGTCGCGGGGCGAGATAGAGCTCGACGCCCGCGAGATGAGGATCGAGGGGGTCTCCGTGGACGGCGCTGCCGCGGGCTTCCACTACGACGGCAGGGTGCTGCGGATCCCCGCGGATCCGGGATCCCACTCGGTCTCCATCTCGTACTCCGTCGCCCCACGCAAGGGCGTGTACTTCGTCGAGCGCGGCGGCGTGTACGTCTGGAGCCACGGTGAGCCGGAGGACAACAGGTACTGGATACCGCTCCCCGACGCACCATACGTGAAGTTCCCGACGGAGGTCGCGATCGACGTGCCAGCCGGCATGACCGCCGTGTCGAACGGCGTCCTGAAGGGCGTCAGGGAGGCCGGGGGCCGCGCGGAGTGGACCTGGGCCATGGAGAGGCCCCACTCGCCATATCTGATCGCTTTCGCCGCCGGCGATTTCGTGGTCATGAGGGAGGACTGCGGCGGGATCGCGCTCGAGTACTACGTTCCCAAGTACGCGTCCGGGGACGCGAGGCTGAGCTTCCACAGGACCTGCGACATCCTCAGGTTCTACGAGGACTACACCGGGGTGAAGTACCCCTGGCCCAACTATAAGCAGGTCGCGGTCCCCGAGTTCATCTACGGCGGGATGGAGAACACGACCGCGACGATATTGATGGACTACACGCTCCACGATGAGCACGCCCACTGCCCCGGGTCCAAGTTCCCCTGCCCGGGCGCGGAGGACTATACGTCGGATCCCCTAGTGGCGCACGAGCTGGCCCATCAGTGGTTCGGCGACCTGGTCACCGCGGAGGACTGGCCCCACATATGGCTCAACGAGTCCTTCGCCACCTTCATGGAGGCTATTTACGAGAGGCATTCCCTCGGCGAGGATGAGTTCCGCTATACGCTTCACAGGTGCCTCCGCACCTACCTATCCGAGTACCGCGATAGGTACGCCCGGCCCATAGTGTTCCGCGTGTACGGCGACCCGGAGGAGCTCTTCGACTCCCACAGCTACGAGAAGGGGTGCCTGGTCCTCTGGCACCTGGCGAACGTCGTGGGGGAGGACAATTTCAGGTCAGCCCTGGGCAGCTACCTGAGGGCCCGCGGCCTCGGCTCCGCTTCGACGGAGGACCTGCAGGACTTCCTGGAGGAGGCCTCCGGGAGGAGGCTCGACTGGTTCTTCTACCAGTTCCTGTACTCATCCGGCCACCCGGTCGTGCGCTACTCGTGGGAGTACGATCCCTCCTCCGGGCTCCTCAGGCTGAAGGTGGAGCAGGCCCAGGGCGAGGACTCCTATCCGGTTTACGCGCTCGAGATGGACGCCCTGATAGCGACCGATGACGGCGAGCGCAGGGTGCGCCTGAGGCTCGATGAGAGGAGCACTACCTTCCAGATCCGCATCGACGCGAAGCCGAGGTACGTGTGCCTGGACCCGGACCTCACAGTCTTCATGGAGAGGAGGCCTCAGAAGGGGCTCGAGGACGCCATCAACGAGCTTTCCTCCCGGTATCTGGCGTGCAGGCTCGAGGCGGTGGCGGCGCTCGAGGAGGACGGCAGCGCCAGGGCAGTCGAGGCCCTGGCCCGCGCGCTCTCCAGCGACGCGTTCTGGGGCGTTAGGGCGGAGGCGGCCAGGGCCCTGGGCAAGGTGGGCGGCGGCCCCGCGCTGAGCGCGCTCCTCTCGGCGCTCGCCTCGGAGAGGCACCCCAGGGTCAGGCAGGCGATCGCCGAGGCCCTCGGCTCCTTCAGGTCGGAGCCGCGCGCCGCCGAGGCGCTCAGGTCGCTCCTCGCCGATGCCCGCGAGAGCTACTACACGCGCGCCCGCGCGGCGTCCTCGCTGGGCCGCGCCGGCGGCGAACAATACGTGCCGGCGCTCGTGGAGGCCCTCGGATATGGGGGCCACAACTGGTCCATAACGGCCGGGGCCATAGAGGGGCTCTCCAAGGCCGGCGGCGAGCAAGCGCTCTCCGTGATCCTGAAGTACACGGAGGGCGGCAACGATACCCTGGTGAGGGCCGCGTCCGCGAGGGCCCTCGGGGCGTTCCCGGACAGCGCGAGGGCGATCGACCGCGTCCGCGACCTGCTGAGGGACCCCTCCTTCAGGGTCAGGAGGGCGGCTGTCGAGGCCGCGGGGCGCATGCTCAGCGGGAGGCTGCTCGACGCCCTCGACGAGGCCTCCAGGAGGGACGTGGACGGGAGGATAAGGAGGCTGTCGCGGGACACCGCGAGGAAGATCCGCGAGGCGATGGAGAAGGGCGCCGATTACTCGAGGCTCCGCGAGGACCTGGATCGCCTGCGCGAGGATCAGCGCCGCCTGGAGGATCGCCTCGATCGCCTGGAGCGCGTGGTCTGATTGATCTTGGGGGCCTTCGAGTCCTGGCACGGGGGCGATGAGCGATGGGCCCGACGAGGGGGGATTCCGAGCAGATATCGATAAGGCCGTCCCCTCCATACAGGATCAGCCCGCACCTCGAAGCCTACTGCCTGAGCGGCGAGCCCCTGCCCTGCGTCTACGAGAGCGGCGCCAAGAGGTTGAGGCTCCTCGCGGGGGTTGGGGGCTCCCCTAGGCCGTTCTCAGTCTCCATAAGGTCGGAGGGCCAGTTTCCCCTCCTCCAGGTGCAGGTCGCCGGGGGCGAGGACTCGGGGCGCGGCGCGAGGTCCGATGCCCAGTCGATCGCATCGTGGGTGATGTCGGTCGACGTGGATTACATGGAGTTCATGAGGAGGACCGAGGGCACCCCCCTCCACTCCCTGGCCTGGAGGGGCTTCGGACTGCGCCCCGCGAGGGCCACGGGGGTCTATGAGGCGCTGCTCATCGCGCTCGCGTGGGGGCAGGAGAAGCCGCTGCGCGCCCTGGCGGCGCTCGTGAGGAGGACCTCGCCGTCCTCCTCCGTGCGCGGCGAGCAGTTCTACGGCCCCCCCGATCCCGCCGCCGTCGCGGCGCTCGGGATCGAGGGCCTGAAGTCGCTCGGCTTCTCCCAGCAGAAGGCGGAGGCTATGCTGGAGGTCTCGGCCGCAGCCGCGTCGGGATCGCTCCCCTCCATGGAGGAGGCCTCCAGCAATCCGCGCCGGGCGGCCAGGGCGTTCGCCGAGCTGAGGGGCGTCGGCAGATCCGCGGCCGAGCTGGCGGCGTCGCTGGTGTCCAAGATCCCGTGGGGCGGCCATTCCCCGGAGGCCGCCGCGCGCAGGATATCCGAGCTGCTGGGATCCGGATATACCGCGAGGGACGTCGAGAACGTATTGGGCGATTACTTGGGGCTGGCGTACTACTTAGTTGAGTACGCGCCCTCCGGGCCCGGCAACCCTTAAGTGTGCCCGATCGGTACCGGATCCGATGTCCGGGGCCAGCTGGCTGAGGGAGGTGCTGTCCAAGCGCGCGGAAGAGCTTGCTGACGGCGACCCGCTCTTCGTGGACGAGTCCTCGAGCGCCAAGGAGGTCGCGGCTGCGATGCGCGAGCGCGGCAAGTGCGCCGCCGTGGTCAGGTTCCGCGACGGATCCCTCGGGATAGTCACCGAGAGGGACGTGCTGTACAGGCTCGTGGCCGAGGGGCTGGACCCGAACTCGACCCCCGTGGGGCGCCTGGCCTCGAGGCCCCTTGAGTCCGTGAGGGAGGGGACCCTCGTCGAGGAGGCGGTGGCCCTCATGGCCTCGAGGGGCTTCAGGAGGCTCGGGGTGGTGGGGGCCGACGGCCGCCTCAGGGGGCTCCTGACGCTCGAGCATCTGCTCGGCCCGGGAGGACCGGCCCTCCTGCCCGTGCCTAGGGTGTCGAAGGGATACATCTGCCCGTTCTGCGGCAGCATGTTCCAGACCAAGGAGGAGCTCTCGAAGCACATAGACCGGGTGCACATAGGGCTAGGCCTGCTCGAGGGCAACGTGTCGAAGTGGTAGCGGATGGCGCGGCCGGAGGCCAGAGTCCCCATCGCAGACAACCACGCCCACGCCAACCCCGTCAGGGGGATGGGTGCCCGCGAGATCGCCCGGAGGTTCAGGGCCTCCGGCGGTGCGCTGCTCGTGCTGGTGTCGCTCCCCGCGCGCGACTTGGGGCTCTCCCTCGGGTCCAGGGACGACCTGGAGAGGTCCTATTCGATGGTCGTCGAGTCGGTGCGCGAGGCGCGGGAGGAGGGGCTGCTGGGCGCGGCCATACTGGGATTCCACCCGGCAGAGGTGGCCGAGCTCCTGGGGGCCGGCCGCTCGCCGGCCGATGTCCTCGAATTCGGCGAACTGAGCGTCAGGCTGGCGGCGAGGTTCGTCGACGAGGGGCTGGCGTCCGGCTACGGCGAGTACGGCAGGCCCCACTGGGATGCCGATCCGTCGCTCGTCGAGCTCTGCGACAGGATAACCTTCATGGCGCTGAGGGCCGCGAGGGATCACGGCGGCGTGGTCCACGTGCACTCGGAGAGGGCGAATCCCGACACCGTGCGCAGGATGTACGCAATGGCGTCGGCCGCCGGCGTGGACCCCTCTAGGATAGTGCTCCACCACGCCCTCCCCAGCTCCATAGATCCCGCGTCGGCCGTCGGCATGGCGCCCAGCGTGCCGGCCGGCAGGAGGGGCGAGCTGGAGGAGGCCGTCCGCCACGGGCCCCGCTTCGTCATCGAGAGCGACTTCCTGGACGACCCCGCGAGGCCCGGCGCGGTCACGACCCCCTGGGGCCTCTCCAAGAGGGTCCACCGCCTCATACGTTCCGGCGCCATGGATGAGGAATTTTACATGAAAACTCTGGAAATATATAAAAAACTTTACAGTATCGAGATCCCGCGAGGCGCTCAGAGGAACTTCCTGAGTCTCTGCTCCGCGTAGTCCCAGTTGACCAGGTTCCACCAGGCCTCCACGTAGTCCGCCCTCTTGTTCTTATACTGCAGGTAGTAGGCGTGCTCGAACTCGTCCACTATCAGTACTATCGGCAGTTCGCCTATGTGGTTCATGAAGTGGTTCTCGATGGTCATTATCTGGAGGTTCCCGGTCTCCTGGTCGTAGTAGAGAGCGGTCCACCCGGTCCCCGGCAGGGAGTTCTCCGCCTCCGTCATGACCTGCCTGAAGCGCTCGAATGACCCGTACTGCTTCGTTATCAGGTCGCCCAGCGATCCCCCGGGCTTCCCACCTCCCTTCCCGGCGGGCGCCATCGAGTTCCAGTACAGAGTGTGGAGCTTGTGCCCGTTTATGTTGAACGTGAGTCCCCTGAGTATTCCCTGGATGTCGTACTGCCCCTGCGCGAGCCCGCCGCTCACTACCTTGTCCAGCCTTTCGAGGAGGCCGTTCGCCCCGTTCACATAGCCCTTGTGATGGCCGTTGTAGTGGACGTCCACTATGTCCCTGCTCAAGTAGGGCTCCAGCGCGTCGAGCTTGTAGGGCAACTGCGGAAGTTCATACTTCTTGAAGGCCATTTCAGGCTACAGGGGACCTCATCATTAATAAAGCATTCTATAGAACCCCGACTGTTAACATCGGACTTAGATGTTGAACGACAGAATCTTCAGGTTGGTCATGGCCTCGATCGTGCTACGGACGCCCTCCCTGGGGCCGAGGCCGCTCAACTTGACGCCCCCGAAGGGCAGCGCATCCCACCTGAGGCGGGTGCTCTCATTCACCATCACGGCCCCGGCCGCCAGCCTCCTAGCGATCCTGAGCGCCCTCCCGAGGTCCCTTGAGAATATCGATGCCTGGAGGCCGTAGACGGTCGAGTTCGCCAGCTCGATCGCCTCGTCCTCGTCCGAGAACTCGCGGACGGGCGCCACGGGCCCGAAGACCTCCTCCCTCATGGCGCGCGAGTCGGGGGGCGCGTCGCTGATGACGGTCGGCTCGAAGAAGAATCCCGGCCTCCCCATCCGGTGCCCCCCCAGCTCCAGCCTGCCTCCCCTCTCCAGGGCGTCCCGGACTATCTCCCCCATGGCATCCGCGCTCCGCTCCGATATGAGCGGCCCCACGTCGGTCGACTCATCGGTCGCGTCGCCCACCCTCATCGAGGCCACGGCGGCCCTGAAGGCCCTCATGAAGTCGCCGGCGACGCGCGAGCTAACGAGTATCCTCTTGACCGCGTTGCAGTTCTGCCCCGCGTACTCGAACCTGGCCCTGGCGGCGGTCGACGCCGCCGCCGCCACGTCGGCGTCCTCCAGCACTATCAGCGGATCGGATCCCCCCATCTCCATCATGATGCGCTTCCCCAGGGAGCTGGCCTTCGAGGCTATGCTCAGCCCCACGGCCGTGGAGCCCGTGAACGTGATCCCGGACACCTTCCCGCTCGACACCAGGGCGTCGCCCGCCTCAGCGCCCCCCGGGACCACGCTGAGCGCCCCCCTGGGCAGCCCCGCGCCGTACAGAACCTCCGCCATCAGGAGGGGCGTCAGCGGGGTCGCGGGCGCCGGCTTGACCACGACGGGGTTGCCGGCCGCGATGTTGGGCGCCACCTTGTGAGCGAAGCTGTTGGCCGGGAAATTGAACGGGAGTATAGCGCCCACTATCCCCAGGGGCTCGCGCACGCTGAGGACGAGCCTGCGGTCGTTCCCCGGCGGGTAATCGTAGGCGTCCACCCGGTAGACGCTGCCCTCGAGCACGAAGCGCGCCTCCTCGGCTGCCGCGCGGAATAGCGAGACGGCGCGCCTGACCTCGACGCGCGCGTCCCTGATGGGCTTCCCGCCCTCCCTCGCCAGCAGAAGCGCTATTTCCTCGGACCTCGACTCCAGGGCGTCCGCCGCCCTCAGCAGCACGCGCCCGCGCTCCGACAGCGGCATCGCCGAGAGCGCGCGGGCGCCCTCCTCGGCGGCGTCTATCGCCGCCCCAACGAGGTCGCCGTCGGCGTCCATCGCGACCTCCTCGAACTGCGCACCGTTGGACGGATCTATGACGGGGGCCACCGAGCCGCCCTCCGCCGGCTCGCCACCAATTATGGGGCGCCTCACGCGTCCTCGGGCGGGCGCTGCCTATTTTAGCCGATCGCGCGGGATCCCCGCGCAGTGGCCGCGCATGAGCTCCTGGAGCTCCTGGCCGTGGCTGGCCGCGAATCTCAGGATGCACTCCATCCTGCCCAGAAGCTCGTCGCTTATGAGGTGCTCCAGGTAGCAAGCCATGCGCTCCGCCTCCTCCGGCTCGGCCCCCAGGATCACCTCGAAGAACTCCTCCAGCGTCCTCCTCCTGCGGTCGATGCGCTCCGCTAAGCGCTCCGCGTCCTCTGTGAGCCTCACGGATCCCCTGCTGTACCTAATGAGCCCCTCGCGCTCCAGCTCCCTCAGCTCCTCGAGCGCTGAGGGCATCGACACCCCCAGGGCCCTGCTGACGTCCCTCATCCTCACGGATCCCTGGGACCTCTGGAGCTCGTAGATGGTCCTCAGGTAGTCCTCCTTCCTCTTGCCCTTCGGGGCGCTGTCCGCGGGCACACGCCGGGAGGGGGCGGCTCGGATTAAAGATTGGCGCCGCGCGTTGTAGTTACGGCGTAAATACTCCAGGTCGGGGCTCCGCACAAACGCTTATAGGATCGGCAATAACGCCGTTATTAGAAAGGGTATGCTGGAGGTCGACGGCATATCGGTGGACGTGATCAGGGACGGCGCCGCCAAGCGCGTGCTGGAGGGCGTGACGCTGTCCGTGAGGCCCGGCGAGGTGCACGCCCTCATGGGGCCCAACGGCAGCGGCAAATCCACGCTCCTGTACACGCTGGCCGGGCACCCGAGCTACAGGCTCGCGGCCGGCCGCATCTCCATGGATGGGGAGGACGTATCCTCGCTGTCGCCCGAGGAGAGATTCCTCCGGGGGCTCCTGCTCGCGTTCCAGAGCCCGGTCGAGGTGCCGGGCGTCAGGCTCTCATCGCTGCTGCTCGCCTCCTACAATAAGAGGAACGGCATCGCCTCCGGCCGCAATCTCCTCGAGGTGCGCGACCCTAAGTTCCTGTCCGCAATGAGGGACGCCGCCGCGGCCCTCGGCATCGGGCCGGACCTCCTGAATAGGGACGTTAACGTCGGCTTCAGCGGAGGCGAGAAGAAGAGGGCAGAGGTGCTCCAGGCGATCCTGCTGAAGCCCAAGTATCTGCTGCTGGACGAGCCGGACAGCGGCCTCGACGTGGACGGCGTAGACACTGTGGCTCGGGCCGTGAGGGACATGGCATCCTCCGGCGTGGGCGTGCTCCTAGTGACGCACTACGCTCGCATCTTGCACCGCGTGGTCCCGGACGAGGTCACCCTCCTGATCGACGGCCGGATCGCCGGCCGCGGGGGCCCCGAGCTGGCGGAGAGGGTCGAGAGGGAGGGATACTCGTCGCTGAGGGGGGGATCCGCTCGAGCAGGGATGAGATATCGGGCATCCTGGGGTACAGGGCGCCGGAGGAGCTCCTGGGACCAGAGGAAGTCCGCCCTGGCGGCGTGATCCTGAGGGGCAGGATAAGCCGCGGGCTCGTGGAGGAGATCTCGAGGATCAAGCGCGAGCCGGAGTGGATGCTCAGGCTCAGGCTGAGGGCGCTGGAGCTCTTCGAGAGCCTCCCGACCCCCCAGTGGCTGAGGGGCGTGGAGGACCTGGACCTCGATCAGATATCCGCCTACGTCAGCTCGGGATCGCCGAGGGCGGAATCGTGGAGCGAGCTGCCGGATTATATGAGGAAGTACTACGAGAGGCTGGGCATACCCGAGCTGGAGGCGCGCTTCCTATCGGGCCTGACAGCCGTCCTGGACAGCGAGACCGTCTACTTCAGGATGAAGGAGTACCTGGAGAAGCTGGGCGTGATACTCCTGCCCATGGAGGAGGCGGTCCAGAGGTATCCGGACCTCGTGCGGGAGCACTTCTCGCGCGTCTTCCCGCCCTCGGATCACAAGTTCGCGGCCCTCCACACCGCGCTCTGGAGCGGCGGCGCCTTCGTCTACGTCCCGAAGGGCGTCAGGGTCCCCCAGCCGATAGAGGCATACTTCATAATAGGGGGGTCGCTGGAGGGGCAGTTCGAGCACACCCTAATAGTGGCCGATGAGGGAAGCGAGCTCACGTTCATAGAGGGATGCTCCGCTCCCATGCTCAAGAATTACAGCTTCCACGACGGCATGGTCGAGATACACGCGCTGAGGGGCTCGAGGGTCAAGTTCATAACTGTGCAGAACTGGAGCAGGAACGTAATTAACTTCAACAACAAGAGGGCCATAGCGGAGGAGGACGCCACGGTCGAGTGGGTGGAGGGGAGCATAGGGAGCAGGGTCACCTACACCTATCCGTCGACGATTCTGAGGGGCAGGGGATCCAGGACCAGCAACGTGGTCGTGGGGATAGCTAATGGCCCCTACCTCAAGGACACGGGCTCCAAGGTCATACACGCCGCCCCCGACACCAGGAGCTCGATAGTGTCGAAGAACATAAGCAACGGCGGCGGCGTCAACGTCTACAGGGGGCTCGTCAGGATGCTGAAGGGCGCGACAAACAGCGTGAGCCACGTGGAGTGCAGCTCGCTGATAATGGACAAGGCGAGCAAGGCGCACACCTACCCACACGTCCAGCTGGAGGAGCCCACGGCCAGCGCGTCCCACGAGGCGACGACCAGCAGGCTGACGGAGGACCAGCTCTTCTACCTGAGGAGCAGGGGGCTGAAGGAGGGGGAGGCGAAGAGCCTGATAGTGCTGGGCTTCCTCCAGGACGTGATGCAGGACCTGCCCATAGAGTACGTGAGCGTGCTCACTAAGGTGATGCAGGTGGAGTTCTCGGAGGTGGGCGGGCTCGGCCGAGATCCCCGGCGGGGCACTCGCGTTCCAGAGGATCTCGGACTCCCCCACCGTCAAGCACTACACCGACTGGAGCGCGTACGAGCCCTTCTCATCCGGTGTCTCCCGGTGCTCGGGGGACGGCTTCTCCTATCAAATAGAAGGGAATGTCCGGACCGGGGGGATGCAGCCGGGCTCCCTGATGCCGGCTCATGAGTCCAGGCTGGCCGCCATGCACTACGGCGCGCTGGGCGGCTCGACGTCGCTGATCGTGGGCGGCCGCGCGTACATACGCGCATCGCCGCGCGCGGTGGATTGCGGCTCCGTGGTCTCCCGCCACTCCGTGGTGATCCTGGAGCCCGGGGCCTACGTGGACCTCCGCGTGGATCTGGAGCCCGGCTCCGGCCCCCTGGACCTCTCTTTCGTAGAGCTCGTCCTGGGCGAGGGCTCCGCGGCCAACGTGCTCATAGGCGTGAGGGCAGCCGGCCCCTCGCCCTCCGCCTCCGGCCTCAGGGCGGCCCTGGGCAGGGGCTCGCGGCTCAACTACGCGCTGCTCGGCTCGGGCGATCGCATGCACAGGCAGGATGATAGGATGGTGCTGGGCCCCGCCTCCTCGCTGAGGTCCGGCGCCTTCCTGATCTCCCGGCGCGGCGCCGGGGTGGATCGCTTCCTCGGCGTGGAGCACTCGGGCGAGGACAGCTCCAGCAGCGCGTCCGCGGTGGGGATAGCCCTCGACGGAGGGTACGTCGTGGTGAGGGGGCTGGTCAGCATCGGTGAGGGCGCCGCGCGCAGCCGCGCGGATTTCACGGCGGGCGTGGCCCTCCTGGGCGAGGGCGCTCGCGGCCACGCCGCCCCCATGCTGGAGGTCCACACGGGCGACGTCCTCGAGGCCAGGCACCACTCGTTCGAGGCTAAGCCCGGCCCGGATCAGCTCTTCTACCTGAGGAGCAGGGGGCTCAGCGAGCCTGAGGCCAGGGACCTCATAATAACCGGGTTCGCCGAGTCCCAGCTCGGCGCCCTCGAGGGCCGCCTGGCCCAGGAGGGCGCGGGGCTCCTGAGGGACCTGGTGCGGTTGATCGGCGACGACGCATAATTGGACGGAAGTAACTGAATCCTTAAATCGGAGATGCGCGAGTTCCCCCGCATGCAGGCATCCGATTACCTCATGGGGATCAAGAGGGGCTGCGCCTCCAGCTCCTACCTGGCCCTGGTGAAGTGGGACAAGCGCGACGAGGTCCTCGAGCTGCTGAGGAGGAAGCTCTCCGACTTCGCCGGGTTCGAGGACCTGTTCTACAGCGGGGACTTCGAGGGCTGCAGGATCGTGTACTATTACAAGAGCGGCCGCCTGCTGGTCGAGGAGCCCCGGGGCGACGTCGAGGGGCTGCTGTCCAGGCTGCTCTCCCCCTAGGCATCCCCCGCAAGTTTTAATAGGCGTGGATCCGGCTCCGGGGCTGATGTCAGTTCATAAAACCCCCCGACGTGCTCGAGGGTCGCCTGAGGATAGCGGTGCCCAACAAGGGGCGCCTGCGCGGCCCCGCGCTCAGGCTCCTCGAGGAATCGGGGATCAGCCCTATCTACGATCCGGGCTCCCGCAGCCTGGTCACGCCCACGAGCCTCGAGGGCGCGTACATCGTGTACGTGCGGGCCGAGGACATACCCGGGGTCGTGGCCGCGGGGGCCGCCGACCTCGGCATCACGGGGCACGACCTGGTGGCCGAGTCCGGGGAGAGGGTGGACGAGCTTCTAGACCTCGGATTCGGGAAGGCCAGGCTCGTGTTCGCCGTGCCGGAGGAATCCCCCATCGCTTCCATATCCGACGTGCGCCCCGGGCTCCGCGTGGCCACGAAGTTCGTGAGGCTCACGGAGGAGTTCTTCCGCGGCCTGGGAGTGGACGTGGAGGTCATCAAGATAAGCGGGGCGGCCGAGGTCATGCCGATCCTGGGGGCGGCCGACGCCATAGTGGACGTGAGCTCCACGGGGACCACGCTAGCGCTCCACGGGCTCAGGCCTGTGCACGTGATACTTGAGAGCTCGGCCCGCCTGATAGGCGGGCCCTCCAGGGCGGCGCACAGGGAGCTCGCCGACTACGTGGTGGAATCGATGCGGAGCGTCCTGCTGGCCAGGGGGAGGAGGCTGCTCCTGATGAACGTCCCGGAGGCGAGCCTCGGCGACGTCCTCTCCATCCTACCATCCATGAGCGGCCCGATGGTGGCCAGGATAAGGTCCGAGTCGCCGATGTGGGAGGTCATGGCGGCAGTCCCCATCGAGGACGTGCCCTCGCTCGTCGTTGAGCTACGCAGGCGCGGGGCCAGGGACATAGTAGCGCTGGGCATAGAGAGGTTGATGCCGCGATGGAGGTGATTCCGTCCCTCGACATAGAGGGCGGGAGGGCGGTGAAGAGGGTGAGGGGCGTGAGGGGCACCGGGATCGTCCTCGGGGACCCCGTGCGCATCGCCGCGGGCTTCCTGGAGTCCGGCGCGGCCTGGGTCCACGTGGTCGACTTGGACGGGGCTGAGTCTGGGCGGCCCTCCAACCTCGGCGTCCTGCGCGCGCTGAAGGACCTGGGCCTCAGGGTGCAGTACGGGGGCGGGCTGCGGAGGGAGGAGGACCTGAAGGCGGCGGCATCCGCCGGCGCCGACAGGGTCGTCATAGGGTCCGCCTGGGTGCTCGATCCCTCGTTCCTGATGCTCGCCGCGCGCGAGCTGGGGGGAGATGCCGTCCTCGCTGCGGTGGACGAGCGCGGCGGGCACGTGGTGTACGGGGGCTGGAGGGCCGACAGCGGGATCTCGGTGGAGGAGGCCATCCGGCGCCTGGAGCCCCTCCGGCTGGCGGGCTACCTGTACACGCAGGTGGACGTGGAGGGGACCATGGGCGGCCCCGACCTTTCCAGGGCCAGGGCGGTGCGCTCCCTCACCGGGAGGCTACTCTTATTCGCCGGCGGCGTGTCCTCGATCTCGGATCTCCTGGGCCTCTGCCGCGCCGGGATGGACGCGGCCGTGCTGGGGATGGCGCTCCACAGCGGAGCCATCAGGCTGGGGGAGGCGCTGCGCGCGCTCAGGGGGTGCAATTGATGCCGGCCAAGAGGATAATTCCCTGCCTGGACGTCAAGGGGGGCCGCGTGGTCAAGGGGGTCATGTTCTCCGACCTCAGGGACGCGGGGGATCCCGTGGAGCTGGCCGCGAGGTACGAGGAGGAGGGCGCGGACGAGCTGGTGTTCCTAGACATCTCGGCCACGGAGGAGCAGAGGAAGCCGCTCTACCGCGTGGTCAGGGACGTCGCGGGCTCGATAACGGTGCCCTTCACGGTGGGCGGTGGCGTGTCGAGCGTCGAGGACTTCGGGAGGCTGCTCGACTCGGGCGCGGACAAGGTGTCCATAAACACCGCGGCGGTGAGGGATCCGTCGCTGATAGCGGCGGCCTCCCGCGAGTACGGCAGCCAGGCCGTGGTCGTCGCGATAGACGCGAAGAGGAGGGACGGCTGGTGGGAGGTGCGCGTGGTGGGGGGGAAGGAGCCGACCGGGATCGACGCCGCCGAGTGGGCCGAGCGTGCAGCCTCGCTGGGCGCGGGCGAGATCCTCCTCACGAGCATAGACCGCGACGGCACCAGGCTCGGGTACGACCTGGAGCTGACCTCCGCCGTCCTCTCCAGGGTCAGCGTGCCCGTCATAGCGAGCGGCGGGGCGGGCTCCCCGGAGCACTTCCTCGAGGCGTTCAGGGTGGGCGCCGACGCGGCGCTCGCGGCGGGGCTCTTCCACTACGGCGGCCTCAGGATAGGCGACCTCAAGGCTTATCTCGCCGCCCGCGGAGTGGAGGTGCGGATTTGAGCGAGGGCCGCGAGTGCACGATCGAGAAACTATACGGGATAATACTCGACAGGCTGGAGAGGCGGCCGGCCGGCAGCTACACCGCGAGCCTGGCCGAGAGGGGCTTGGGCCACGTCGCCAGGAAGGTTGGCGAGGAGGCGGCCGAGCTGATGGTCGCCGCGCTGACGGGCGAGGGCGTAGCGGCGGAGGCGGCGGACCTCGTGTACCACGTGCTGGTGCTCCTGGCCATGACGGGCGTGGGGCTGGATGGCCTGAACGCCGAGCTCGAGAGCAGGATGCCGGAGGCGAGGGCGCGGGGGGTGAAGGAGCAGCGATGGCCGCCGCGCCCAGGATAGGAATAATCAAGTACGGGGTGGGCAACGTCTTCAGCGTGTCGGCCGGCCTCCGCAGGGCGGGCGCGGACGTCGAGGTTGTGGACGCGCCCTCCCCCGGCTACGACGCCCTGGTGCTGCCCGGCGTGGGGGCCTACGGCCCGGCCATCGAGCGCCTCGAGCCCCACAGGCGGACCCTGCTGGACCTCCTGGACGACGGCGTCCCCGTTCTCGGGATATGCCTGGGCATGCAGCTCCTCTTCGAGCGCAGCGAGGAGGGAGGCTGGCGCGAGGGCCTGGGGCTGCTGCCGGGGGAGGTCGTCAGGCTGGGCGCGAGGAAGCTGCCGCACATAGGGTGGAGCAGGATCGAGATCTCGAGGGAGTGCAGGCTGCTGGAGGGGGTCGAGCGCGGCAGCTACTTCTACTTCGTGCACAGCTACGCGAACCTGGACACGTCGCGGGGCTTCGTGTGCTCGACCGCCAGCCACGAGGGGCAGCGCTTCGTCGCGGCGGTGGAGTCACCGCCCCTCTATGGCACGCAGTTCCACCCGGAACGGAGCGATGGCCCGGGATCCACGGTCCTGCGCAACTTCGTGCGCATAGCCTCCGGCGGCCGATGGCTCCCTCAAGCTTATCATTCCCGGCCGCACGCGCGCAGGTGGGAGCGATGAAGGGGGCGGATCTCCTGGGGGCGATCGATTTCGGGAAGGGAGGCGGCCTGATCCCCGTCGTCGTCCAGGACGCTGTGAGCGGCGAGGTCCTGATGCTGGGGTACGCGGACAGGAGGGCTATCGAGCTCACCCTGGAGACGGGCCTCGCGCACTTCTACTCCAGGAGCAGGCGCAGGCTGTGGATGAAGGGGGAGACCTCCGGGAACGCGCTGAGGGTTCTCGATGTGACGGCGGACTGCGACCTGGACTCGGTCCTGTACCTCGCGGTGCCCTCCGGCAACACGTGCCACACGGGCAAGTGGTCCTGCTTCCACAACTCCATGTGGGATCGCCCCCTCATGGACGCCCTCTGGGACCTCCTCAGGGAGTCGCTGAGAGCGGGCCCCGGCGCGTCGTCCCTCAGATCCTGCGACCCACCGCCCGACCCGTTGCTCCTCTCGCTCTCGGCGGCGGTCCTGCTCCAGGGATACGACAGGCGCGTCGCGGACGCGGCGATCGTGCTAGGGTGCCAGTCCGCGGGCCTGACGATGGCACAGCGCCTAGGGCTCAGGGCGTACGCGTCCGGGGCCCCGCGGGAGCGCCGCGTGGTGGTCCTGGGCGGGTACTACGATGAGGCCGCGCACGAGAGGATCGCCGCGCTGGAGGCGGATCACGACGTCCGGCTGGCCGCCTTCGTGCTGGCGGACGCCGGCGCCCCCGGGCTGCGCCGCGTCCGCAGGGTGGCGGACCTGCGCTCCGAGGGCGGCCGCCTCCTCCTGAGGGACCCGCTCGGCATCCGCAGCGCCGAGATCTAGCCCGGCGCCCTGATCCTCCTCACGGGCAGCTCCCGCGAGCGCAGCCTCCTCGACATCTCGAGCAGGGGCAGCCTGGAGCGCGCCTCGTCCACGGCCCCGCGGTCCAGCGCCCACTGCGCCACCCTCTCGCCTGACCCCAGGTCTAGCTCGACGTGCCCCCAGGGGTCGACGATCAGGCTCCTGCCGATGAAAGCGTGGCCATACATGTCGGCCGCCGCCAGATATGACGTGTTCTCCATGGCCCTGGCCGCGGCGCTGATCACCCACTGCTCCTCCTTCAGGGGGCCCGCGTACCAGGCCGACGGCACTATGAACAGGTCCGCGCCGGCGGCGGCGAGCGACCGGAAGATCTCGGGGAACCTGAGCTCGAAGCACGTGGCGAACCCCGCCGTGAACTCCCCGATCTCCATGAGGGTCAGGGGCATATCGCCCGGCCTGACGTAGCGGGACTCCGCCGACCCCAGGGCGTCGAAGAGGATCGCCTTCCGGTGGACGACTATGGCCTCCCCTCCCCCCAGCGCCACTATGGAGTTGAAGGGCCCGCCCTCGGCCCTCTCCAGGATCCCCATTATGACCAGCGTCCCGGCCTCAGCCGCAGCGGAGGCCAGGCGGCCGATCAGCGGCCCGTCCAGGGGCTCCGCCAAGCGGTCGGAGTCCTCAATCCTGGCCCCGAGCGAGTACTCGGGGAATATCACCAAGTCCGCGCCGCGAGCCCCCCGTATGATCTCCTCCACCCTATCGGCGTTCCTCCCCGGGTCCGCCCCCGCCGAGATCTGCGCGATCGCGATCCTCAGCACGCGGCCCCGGGGGTCGGCGCATCCCTAAACCGTTGCGATTAATCCCTTCAGATATTAAGATAACATTTATAAGCATCTTAATCGAGTAATAAACCGCAATGCCCGGTCAGATACCCCTCATAGGAGAGAGGTTCCCCGAAATCGACGTGGTCACGACGAAGGGCAAGCTGAAGCTCCCCGACTACTTCAAGGGCAAGTGGTTCATCCTGTTCAGCCACCCCGGCGACTTCACGCCGGTCTGCACGACGGAGTTCTACTCCTTCTCCAAGAGGATCGATGAGTTCCGCAAGCTAGGAGTCGAGCTCATAGGGCTCAGCGTGGACAGCAACATCAGCCACATAGAGTGGGTCAGGTGGATAAAGGAGAAGCTCGGGATCGAGGTCCCCTTCCCGATAATAGCGGACCCCACGGGCTCGGTGGCCGCCAAGCTGGGGATGATACACGCGGAATCCGCCACCGCCACCGTCAGGGCCGTGTTCATAGTGGATCCCAACGGCATCGTGAGGGCGATACTGTACTATCCGCTGGAGCTCGGCAGGAACATCGATGAGATACTGAGGATGGTGCGCGGCCTGCAGACGATTGACAGGAGCGGCTTAGTCCTCCCGGCGAACTGGCCGAACAACGAGCTGATCGGATCAAAGGGCCTGGTGAGGCCTCCGGCCACGGTCGGCGACGCCGATGAGTACTTGAAGAGGTACAAGGGCTACGCCTGGTGGTTCCTCTACAGCGATATACCTCAGTGATCGGGCCCAGCTATCTCAGCTTTGTATTTATTTCTATATTTTATGGTACGATCACATCTCGTCGAACTTGAGCACCTCGAGAACCATTGATGGGCAGATCCTCTTCACGCCCGGGAGCGCCGAGATCTCCGAGTGGTAGCTCGCCAGCTCCTCACTGTTCCTCGCCTTTATTATCGCAATTATCTGATGATCGCCCGAGCTGATGGCCACGTACTTCGCGTAGGGCTTCTCCTTGAGCGCGGAGGCCACGTCGAATAGGTGATCGGGCTCCACATCGATGCCCGTGATGGACGTTGCGCCGTATCCCACGGCCTTATCGTCCGCTATTATCGTGTACGCCTTTATGACCCCCTGGGATTCCAGCTTCCTGATCCTCTTCATCACCGCCACATCGCTTATTCCGAGCTCCTTTGCTATCTCGCCGTAGGAGCTCCTCGCGTTCCTCCTCAGCTTCTCTATTATCACCAGATCCCGCTCATCCACCAGATCGCTGCCCACGGTTACGCTCCCCGTTCACAGATGAGCAATAATATGTTATTAAACCTTAACTAAAAATTCCCAGCAAAACAGATCCGGGATGCGCGCCGCCTCAGGGTCGCGCTACTCCTCCCACTCCTCCTCTTCCTCCCACTCCTCCTCCCCTTCCTCTTCCCCCCACTCCTCCTCCCCTTCCTCTTCCCCCCACTCCTCCTCTTCTCCTTCCTCGGCCCTGAGGATCAAGCCCTCGAAGTAGGTCATGCGGCATGCGACGCGGCCAACCCCCTCTAATAATTCTTTCGGTCGGGAGGGGGGGTGTTGGTCAGATAAGCCCAAATGGGCGGACCATCCCCACCGGCCCCCATGCACGTACGGGTACCCTTCCACTTCAACCCGGTGAGGGAGCTGGAGGGGATGATCCGCGCCCTCGGTATATTCAAGCGGAATAAAATACCTATCGAGGAGAGGGCGCACGCGCTCTACCTCCACACGGCCGGCCTATCGTCCTGGGAGATAGCCGACGCGATGGGGGATCACTACGGGAGGAAGCCGTCCCACTC
>Ga0209739_100004_pt1 | contig 146640 bp, 155 predicted proteins | sample JossMetagenome_2_FD_184729 | JGI IMG/M metagenome (GOLD analysis project Ga0209739, IMG submission 184729) | Hot spring sediment microbial communities from Joseph's Coat, Yellowstone National Park, USA - JC3_ASED (SPAdes) (version 3) | ecosystem: Environmental > Aquatic > Thermal springs > Hot...
GAGACTATTCGGAGCACCAGACGTAACAGACCTAGTCGAAGCAATGAGGGAAGCCGAGAGGGTGGTAAAAACGGTAACGAAGGAAGAAATAGAACAAACAAAACAAAAAATAAAACAACTAAGGTGATGAGTGATGCCAGTAACCGTTAATTTTAGTCTTAGGGAGGAGCTTCTGAAAGTTGTACCAACACTAAGCCTATGCTATCAATGCGGGACCTGCAGTACATACTGCCCCATAACTGATGAGTCCTACAATATTAGATTACTCGTTAAGAAGGCCCAGTTGGGCGTGGTTGATAATAGGGACTTCAAGGTCATTTGGGATTGCGTTACCTGTGGTACCTGCCAGGCACTATGTCCTAACAATGTTGAGATTGTGAACCTGGTGGAGGTAATTAGGACCATGGCTATGAAGTCTAAGGTATTCCCAACGAAAATTAATGAAATACTTTGGAAGATTTATGAAAATCAGAATCCGTGGGGTTACACGGTTACTGATAAGAGGAGATTCGCTGCCCAATTCAGTGGTTTGATAAATAATGAGAACCCCGATGTTGTAATATACCCATGCTGCCTCTCCGTGGGTGACCCAAGGCTCCAGAGACATATCAAGGCGTTGATTAGGGTTTTAACGAAGGCAGGTCTTAAGGTTGGTATGTACATGGGTTTGTCATGCTGTGGCGATATCATTGAGCATACAGGCAATAAGGCATTCTATGAGGAGTACACAACGAAGCTCAGGGATGCAATAATGAATAATGTTAAGGCTCCAGTAATAGTTACGCTATCACCGCACTGTGAATACTCACTTAAGAAGTACCTTAAGGGTGTGAAGATTGTACATTACGTAGAACTTCTCGATGAGCTCATCCGCACAGGCAAGTTGAAGGTCGATAAGAAGGCTGACATCACGGTGACATACCACGACCCATGCTACTTATCTAAGCACCAGAAGGTCATCGAAGAGCCGAGGAGGGTGATAACGTCAATACCAGGCGTGAGGCTTGTGGAGATGGAGCATTCTAGAGAGAAATCACTCTGTTGTGGTGCTGGTGGAGGTGGTATAGCGCTTGAGACTAGGGTCTCCACGGAACTATCTAAACGTAGGTTAAGAGAGGCTGTTAACACGGGCGCATCTGTTGTGCTGACGGCATGCACATACTGCTTCAGGATGCTTGAGGATGCGAATAAGGTCATGAGGACGAACCTGAAGGTTATGGATCTTGTGGAATTCCTAGACAGTGTCTTGGGTGATTAGTATGAGTGAGTGGAGGGGCATCTCGGTATTCATTGAGCAGGACAATGGAGAACTGGAGAGAGCATCACTTGAGGTGCTTACCAGGGCTGGTGAGTTGGGTAGGAAGTTTAATGAGGAGGTTCTCGGCATACTGTTGGGTCATGAAACGGATAACCTGGTTAAGGAGGCGTCTGGGTACGGCGCTGATAAATTGATTGTGATAGATCACCCAGACCTGAGGCATTATAATAGTGATGCCTATACCGAGGTCGTGTCTTACATTATTAATAAGTACAGGCCACGGTATTTACTACTGCCCGCCACCAGAAACTCTAGGGACCTGGCTGGTAGGTTGGCGGTTAGGTTTAGGGCATGCTTAAGCGCCCATGTTATTATGGTGGACATTGATGAAAAGGATAGAAAACTTGTAACTGCTGTGCCAGGTTTTGGCGGGAATATAGTGGCTACCGTGGTCTGCACAGGGGGTAAACCTGAGATAGCTACAGTTAGTCCAGGTACCTATGAGGCAAGGGTGAGCGATAAGGAGGCCACTGTTATTAAGGAAACTGTTCCAGCGGATCTTGTTGAAAGGCGTAGGATAGAGCTTGTCGAGAAGAGTGTTTCGCCAATGCCTGACCTCTCCAGGGCTGAAAGGGTTGTTGTGGCTGGACTTGGAACAGGCGGTGATTTAGAGTTAGTTAAGGAATTCGCTAATTTAATAGGCGCAGCTGTTGGCGTGACTAGACCCCTTGCTGACATGGGCATAGTACCTAGGGATTACCAGATAGGAACCACAGGAGTTTCACTTAGGGCAAAGGTTGCATTTGTATTTGGTGCCAGCGGTGCCCCCCATTTTGTTTATGGCATTAGGGATTGCGGAACAATAGTTGCCGTAAACACCGATAGGGAGGCTCCAATATTTGAGAACTGTGATTATTGTGTTGTGGCTGATTTATTCGATATATTAAAGGCATTAATAAAGGAGTTAGGGGGTGGTAAGTAATGGTTGCGCTGAAAAACATAATAGTAACAATGAAGGTAACACCAAAGCCCGAGGAGATCAGGTTTGACCCAATAACGAAGACGGTGGATAGGTCTAAGGCGACCAATGAGATAAATCCCGCGGACAAAAACGCCCTGGAATTAGCATTACAGTTGAAGGAGAAGTATGGTGGTAAGGTCATAATACTCTCAATGGGGCCACCATTCTGGGATCAGTTCATTAAAATGGGTATTGCGATGGGCGCTGATGATGCCGTGTTAGTGAGCGATAGGGCGTTGGGAGGCTCCGATGCCTTTGTAACGTCTAAGGTACTTGCGGCGGCGATCAAGAAGATAGGTGATTATTCACTCGTTATAACTGGTGAGGAGAGTGAGGATGGATCAACAGGGCAGGTACCACCAGGCATTGCTGAGTGGCTTGGGATACCCGCGGTTACCTACGTATCGCAGGTTGTGGATGTCACTGAGGATTCCATAATCGTTAGAAGGACCATTAAGGGAGGTTATGAGGTTGTGAAGGTTAAATTACCCGCGGTACTCTCTGTGGAGTTAGGCGTCAACACGCCTAGATTTCCAGATTTTGAGAGGCTTCAGTGGGCACAGAGTGAGTTTAAGCTCACAATATGGGGTATAAAGGACCTTGGGCTCACTGAGGATGAGGTTGGTTTTAAGGGTTCATTGACCGCCGTCACAGAGCTTAGGGAGTTGAGACCGCGTGAGCGCTTGCGTCAATTCATTGAGGGAAGTCCCGAGGAGATAGCCAGGGAGCTCATTAAGAGACTTGGGCTTAAGTAATGCTCCTTATAAAACTAAATCATTATCTTCGTATCAACGGGGACTTAGGTCTTTGCCTGGTATGATCACTGCGTAATTTATTACGTTATATTGCATTGTTAGTTTTCGCATTTATTCATACCTGGTTTACTTCATTGATAGTAATGAAATAGAAATACCCAATTAATTCGTGGGTTATTATCCTGCTAGTTCGTCTAATTGATTTAGTATATCCGCATAACCGCTCTGCCTTAATTCGTTGACTTCGCCCTTCTCATACTTATATATTAAGTCAGCCCTATTTGGTTCGAAATCCCAAGGTGCAACCAGTACGTAATCACCAACCCTCAACCACATCTTCTTCCTATACTTACCTGGTATCCTAACTAGCCTAATCTTACCATCCTGGCAAATAGCCTTGGCCCTATCATCACCAACAAGCTCCACAATTTTCGCAAGCATCTCACCTTCCCCAGGCAATCTCACCTTACTGCCCTGTTGATTCTCCCTAGGCATCTAAGGCAATTAGTCGCATGTACTTATAAACCCAACCTTTACCGTTTAACATGCATTATTAATCATGTATCTTTCACTACCAATGATCACCTCAAGTGCCCTAGTGTTGCCTTTCTCGATACAGGTTGCTTCATATTTCGGGATGCTAATTCCATGCCTTATCAAATCCCCAACCCTCACATTAACCGTCTCGTTACTTGATAAATCAAGTACCCTGAAGGTACCTTGGGAATAACCAAGTACATAATATGGCTTGTTTAAGTACATTATCACGGAACCCCGCCCCACGGGTACAACAACAACACTTATGGTTAGCTTAGTGATTACCTTATCACCACGACCCTTAACCACACTCTGGCTCTCCAAAACTCTGCTGGGTAGTGTTTTATGTATCCTATACGCTATAGCTCTAGCCAGGCCTTGATCCGATAGCTTGATGTCAAGACCGCCTTGTACATCATCAATCCTCAAAAAACCACTCCTCTCTTCACCCCTCATAGCCTCCTTCCTGGTTATGTCGATCACAAGCCTCCTCAAATGATCGTTTATCGGCACGATACTCCTAACCTGCACAATGGCTCTCTCCTTCTCATTAACCATATCTCTACACCTTGGGCATAACTCCTCACTATACCTAACCTTAACAGGGGCTTCCTCCTCATACTCTTTAATTAGGTCGTGAACGGTACCCCTAACCCTGACAATGGCCGTGGTTAGACCATACCTTAACTCAAGACTTTCAATGCTCGTACTCGAAACCTTGCCTAAATAATCGAGCGATTCAAGTATTAGCTTCTCAATCACCTTATTATCCTTAACCCACCTACCTCTATATAGCACTGCCCCACAACTCGGGCACCTAACTATCCCGACAAAGTCCCTCTTAACCCTAACCAATGGGTGCGTCTTCCTGTAGCAATCTGGGCACAGTCCCTCGATCAATATGTCAGTTTCCCTACCGCATAATGCACAAACCCTACGCATTTTAGGTACAGGTGCTATTCTTGCTGGGTTATTATTATTTTTGTTTGCGTAAGGCTCTACCTTCAGTAGCGCATCGCTTATTTACATGCCCTAGTTAGAAAGAACCTGACTCTCTTTGTTGGTGATGAATTGGCATCATAGCATAATACTTAATTAGGGCAAATACTTACTTCCGTGTGAGTAGGGATATTGAGTCTAGGATTATAGATATTGTTGAGGGCGTTAGGTCTTCCGTGGTTAGTATAATAACGACTAGGCTGATGGTTGATGAGTGGTTAAATGCAACACCAATGAAGGGATTGGGCACGGGCTTCTTCATAGACGATAAGCACATAATCACTGCAAACCACGTTGTCCAGGGCGCAGCCGAACTCAGTGTGGTGACGCCAGATGGTGAAGAATACGAGGCGGAACTATTGGGTACAGATCCAGAGTTTGATACAGCATTAATTAGAACCAGGGGTATTGGTTCTGTGAAACCTGTAAGGCTTGGTGATTCCGATAAATTAAGGGTTGGTCAGATGGTGCTTGCCGTAGGATATCCACTCGGTCTTCTGGGCGAGCCTACGGTGACCTTAGGCGTTATTTCGGCAATAGGTAGGAGCATAAGGACGCCCGTTGGTATCCTTGAGGGCTTAATACAGACAGATGCCGCAATAAATCCAGGAAACTCGGGTGGCCCATTACTCAACTTGGATGGTGAGGTTATTGGCGTTAATACGGCAATAATAGCTGGCGCCCAGGGCATTGGCTTCGCCATACCCATAAACCTAGTCAAGCTCTCCGTTGAGGAGATACTCAGGTTTGGTAGAGTGATTAGACCACGCCTTGGTATTTACGGCGTTGACCTTAACAAACCCATGGCTAAGTACTTCAGGTTGTCTGTGGATAGGGGAATACTCGTAGCCGGCGTTATACCTGGCTCCCCCGCTGATGATGCAGGTATTAGGCAGGGTGATGTGATAACAGCGATCGATGATGAGGAGTTAACAAGCATAGTACAACTGAAGGTTCACTTAGCCAAGAAATTCATGGAAGGCAATAGGCTATTCAACCTAACCATTATTAGGGGTAGAACTAGATATAGAGTCAGGGTTGAGATTTAAACAGGATTCGGCATGCTGACCTCGCCCTTGTCCTTTAGGGCGAGGCTTATCGTTAATTTTATCATGTTTTAACGAATATTGAGGCATGGGGCTTAGACGATTAGAACGGAGGTTAATGTATTGATGGCTTCAATAGAGTATTGAAAGAATGTGGGCTAAATAGCCATGGAGCAGATCCCAACACAGCATGCCGAATCTTACCTGACCTTAAATTTAATATTTAATTTCCTGACCTATTCACACAGATTGTTATGAGTAAATCCTTAGTACCTGACTACACAGGCTTTGGGATCTATAACCTAGCCAACACCCTACTATCCCACTTCGGCATTGCTCCAAGGGGTCCTAAGTTAAGGCTTGACTTGGACCTAGGTAGGCATGTGGTTTTGATATTAATTGATGGGGTTAGCTATCAAGACCTCATTGATGTTTTTAATAATTCATTACAGGTTAGTAGGTTGTATAGATTATCATCGGTATTCCCTACCACGACGGCTACGGTATTGACGACCCTATTCACAGGATTAAGTCCAGGGCAGCACGGTGTTCTTGGACCAAATCTATACATTAAGGAGATTGGTACTATTGTGAACACATTAAATATGGGATCAATAGTTGGTGAGAGGGATGGCCTTCATAAGTCCGGCTTCGACTTGAAGCAGTTATTCCCTGTAAAGTCAACGATATTTGAGGAATTGGGGTCATTAGGGATTAGGAATAGGGTTTATGTACCGAAAGGTCTGTCTGGAGGTTTATCGAGAATAACGTATGCAGGCGCCGAGGTTGTGGAATACGCAACGCATTATGACGCGATAATCAATGCGGCAAAGTTCCTTAATGAACAAGATATGGCTTTCGTGCATATATACATAACCACAGTAGACTCAGCCGCACATAAGTACGGACCTAACTCTGAGGAGAGTAAGGTTGTTCTGAGGGAGACTATGGATTCGGTGATTAGGTTGTCTAGGAATTACCTTGGTAAGTTTAGTGTCTTGATCACCGCGGACCATGGTCATGATGAGGTTTTAAGGAATGTGAAGGCCAATGATATCCAAGGCTTAATGGGTATGCTCAATATACCACCGTACGGCGATGCAAGGGCCGTTTATTTCAAGCTTAATGATGGTGTCGGCATTAACGATTTGATGGAGCTGCTTGGGCGGAATGGTGTTGATGGTGTGATTATGAGTAGGGATGAAGCCATAAGCATGGGTTTGTTTGGTGAGGTTGATAAGGGCGTTGTTGATAGGATTAGTGATGCCGTCTTCATACCAAGTAGTGGCTCATCGCTCATATACCTATACAAACCTGGCAATGAGGAGGTGCTCACGTTGAAGGGCCAGCATGGTGGATTGACAGGGAGGGAGTTATACATACCACTGATTCAATTATGATATTACTCGCCAATTAATCTACCAAGCCTCCTCCTCGACTTCTTTATTTGATTAATCATTCTCTTCATTAATTGGTAATAATTAAGTAGTTCCTTAACGTCCTTAGGCGTCACACCGGCGCCCTTGGCTATCCTCCTTATCCTCGACGCATTAATTATCTCTGGGTTAAGTAACTCCTCCTTCGTCATTGAATCCAGTATGTGTCTCCACCGCCTAAGCATCTCCTGCGCGTTGCTCATCCTCTCCTCATCCGTCATGATCGCCCTATACTGTATTGGGAGCATGCTTGTGGGTAATAATTCCATTATCTTGCTTAGGGGCCCAAGCTTCATCATAGAGTCCAACTGCTTCTTTATGGTTAATAGGTTTAATTTACCCTCCCCTATCTCCTCCATAATCTCCCTCTCCTCCTCAACAGCCCTTATCTTCTCAATCAACGCCTCAAGATCACCCATACCCAGCAGTCTTGAAACGAACTTATTGGCATCAAATACCTCAATCTCATCCACATCCTCACCCACACCGATGAACTTAATCCTGGCGCCACTCTTTATTACCGAGGTTAACGCACCACCTGCCTTAGCCGTGCTATCCATCTTTGTCAGGAATACACTATTTATTGGGACATACCTCATGAATGCCTCAGTCTGGGCTGCCGCCTGTCTGCCAATCGTTGCGTCTATCACGAGCATGACTTCATCCGGTTTCGCCTCATCGTAGATAGCCCTTGCCTCCTTCAGCAATTCCTCCTCATTTCTATGCCTACCTGCTGTGTCGATAATCACCAGGTCAACCTTATTCCTCTGCATATACTCTAGCCCATGCCTTAGGATACTTAATGGATCCCTCGAATTTTCCTCCCCATAGAATAGGGCGTTGACCTTCTCAGCCAATTGCTTAAGCTGGTAATACGCACCAGGCCTGTACACGTCAGTCTCAATAAGCCCGACCCTCATGTTTCGCCTTATGTAGAACCTAGCTAACTTGGCTGCCGTAGTGGTTTTGCCACTGCCCTCAACACCAATGAGCATCAATTTATACGGTCTCTTGGTAATATCAACACTAGGTGCACCCTCACCGCCCAACGCCTTAACAAGCTCCTGATATAGTAGGTATACCAGGAATTCCTTGGATGTTACCCCCTCGGGAGGTCTCTCCTGCCTAAATCTTTCCTCAATGGTCTTCGTTATTGACGACACAACATCAGCGCTCACGTCGGCTCTTAACAAAATTCTCTGGATCTCCCTCAACACCTCCTTTAGCGTTGCCTCATCTATATAGTTCAATCCCCTAATCCTGGCAATCAAATTGGTAAACGCATCAATGAGTGGTTTCACAGTGGTTAGTACAAACCTACACTTATAAATAAATTTAGATTACTGTGGGTATTGCTGGGTTTCGTAATACTGCGACGTGTAGTATTGCTGTGGGTAGTATTGTGGGTAGTAGTAATAGCCCTGCCCGTACTGCTGGCCACAGTAATAATTCCTATAGTAATTCAGCGTGTTTTCATCATTCAAAGGCCCTATTATGTAAATTCCACTGGGCCCTATCTCGTATATCAGCTTTATCGGCCTAATCGGCATCCACCTCATCTTCCTAATGAACATGACCCTAGCTAAACACCCAAAGTCACTATTCGCCATGGCTATTTCCCTGAGAGATAGCATTATCACACCGCTCGCCAAATACTCCTCAACACCGAACCTACTCAATTTATTCTCCTCACCCGTCGGTATCTCCGACGTCATTATTGTAGTTACGTCCTTAAGGCGCTTAAGTTGGAAAACGAGTTCCCTTAAATACTCCCTTATCCAAATAACGTCCTGGTGGCTCATTATTATTAATGGAGCTATTGGGTCAATCACTAACCTCTTAACATCATACTTCTTGACTTGCTCAATAATCATCTTAGCTAAATCCCTGGGATCTAGCGTTATCTTCTCATCTCGTGCATAAATTCTAAAGTATGTCCTGAAATCAGCCATTATTAATTTACCACCCTTCTCGTAGGCATCTAAATCCCACCCAAGCGCATCACGAACACCTCTCTTAACATCTTCGGAGGGTTCGTCCACCGTAACGTACATACCCACCTCACCAAGATCAACACCAGTTCTTAGAAAGGTTAGGCTAAATATGGTCTTGCCAGTACCTGCCTCACCGGCTATTAAGTAAACCTCTCCTCTCTTAAATCCACCACCGAGTATGTAATTATCGAGGTAATTAATGCCCGTTAGTGCCTTATCCTCGTAATAGTAATAATACGGGTATTGATCCTGTGGATACTGCATGGTTTGCGTGTTGTATGGGTATTGGTAATAGGTTGTGTCATAATTGTAGTAATTAGTTGATGCATAATTACCGTAATAGTTATTATAATTGGTGTAGGAATCCTGGTCAGCATTGTTCACTTTCCTTATTGAATTCATATTACCTGTCAATAGTGGTAAAAGTACTTATATATGTTGCGTTTCGTTGCAATAGTCGCCCTCGATAATTACCTGGGAATAATAATTGATCATAAACCGTCATTATTCTTTTGGTTTTACCTTAAGCTGGACATTAAACTTCCTCCTGATGTTCTCAAGCTTGGGCAATCCCTTTGAGATAACAGCCCCTATGTACGCATCTGGTACTTGTATGACTATTGACCCATCATCGCCTCTGATTATTGATATCTCCTCGGGAGGCACGTACTTCCTTAAAACCCTAACGATCCTACTCACAAGTCTCTTATCACTAACTGCATGCTCTAACCTACGTGATTTACCCATTGGTGTTACGAATATCTCCTCGCCAAACACGTAGACCTCGTACTCAACAACATCATTTATGAAGTCCTTAACTATGACCACAGGTCTAGCTAGATCCTCCTCGCTCATGCCCTCTGGTACTTTAACCGTGAGCTCCAGGCTATATACTTTCTGAACCTCACCATCCCTCATGAAGAGTACCGTATCTATTATTGACGGTAGCATACCAAGCTCCGTCCTGCCTATGAATCTCTGTATGGCGTCTATTGGGCTCGTTGCATGAACCACACCAACCATACCAACGCCAGCAAGCCTGAGATCTATGTATAATTGAAAGTCAGCCGTATCCCTCATCTCATCAAATATCGTGAAGTCAGGCCTTGAGAGTAATAATAAGTCGTGAACCTCCTCTGAGGATGCGTAGGTTTTGGATATCTGGGTTATTTCGTTAGGTAATACCATGTCCCTAGGCGACTCCACAGTCTTAACTATCCTACCCAGATTCATGTAGTATTCAGCCAAGGCCTGAGCGAAGGTCGTCTTACCAGCACCTGGTGGTCCCGCTATTAGTATGCCCTCGGCCTGCTTGCTTAGCCTATCAAGGACCTTGGGATGTAGTGAGTAATCCTCAAGTCTCCTCTTAATCAGTGGTCTCACGGCTGTTATCTCAATACCATCGGACACGGGGGGTAGCGCAATAACAATCCTGTACTCACCATGCTGGATTATTAATGAGTTCTCCCTCCTAATCTCAACCCTAGTGTTACTATCCGCCCTGAGTGAGGCTGATATTAGCTCCCTAACCACCTTCTCCAGGTATTCCCTACTAAGCGGCTCATTGCCAAGGGGTACTAACTGCCAATTACCTGGCCTACCCTTCTTCGCATAGGGTATTGAACCTTCCTTAAGGTGCACTGACATCGTGTCGTTATCGAAGAATCTCTCGATCTCCAGCCTATCCCTGTGCTGGCCTATGAATAGGGTTTCTATGCCCATGGCTCTTGATATCTCTAGGTTCATATCATCGCTGGTAACCAATATGGCACCCAACTCCCTAGCCAACTCCCTGGCTATCTCATCTACGGAGTGCTGGTCAGGTCTTGGTATTGACTTAGGTAGTGTGGACACGAACTCTATTCTTGTCTCCTCAAGGCCGAGTTTATTTATTGAATCAACGATGTAATTCAACTCCCTAATACCAAGCCAACCCAGGGCACCACCAGCCCTAGCCTCACTCTCAAACCTCCTAACAATCTCCGTGTGCACCAATATCCTACCCCTAATGACCCCTCTCAATATTGCCTCCTTCAGGCTTCCATCCAGGAATACCGAGGTATCAGGCACATACACATCGCTTTGCATTTCCCTTATCGCTAGGGAATCGGTATTAACACACTTAATAAACACTTTTGTTCATTTTAACGTGGGTAAGGATTTATCATCAATAACCCTAGCGCCCTCACTATCTAACCTAGCACTTAGGACAGAGCCTCCAATAAGCTCAATAGCCCTCTCAACATCAACCTTATCGGATAAAGCAATCATACAACCGCCACCACCGGCACCCGTTAATTTAGAGCCCAGGGCACCAGCACTCCTGGCAGCATAAACCATCTCATTCAGTTGCCTCGTCGAAACACCAAGCGAGTCGAGAAGCCCATGATTTATATTCATTAATGTACCCATCAATTCCAAATCACCCTTCTCCAAAGCCTCCCTACCCCTCCTGGTAATGACACCAATTGTTTTAATGATTGGCTCGATCACATCCCTCATGGATTCAAGCTTCCTCCTGACCATAGCCACTAACTCCTTCGTGGTGCTAACCCTTGGTGTATAGCCAATCACCAGAGGTATCTCGGTACCGGGCTTCACGGGCTCCATGATGACGCTGTTACCCTCAGGCTTAATGTAGATTAGCCCGCCAAACGTCGCCATCGTAGTATCAGTGGGGCTTGCGGCACCCTGCACGTCCTTCTCCACCTGCCACGCCAAACGCGCAAGCTCCCTCTTATCGATATCGTAACCCAACGCCTTAACATACGCCAATATGGTAGCTACAGCGACTGCAGCCGACGTTCCTAGGCCAGCGCCCACGGGCATTTGAGACTGAATGAATAAATCCACGCCAACCCTCTTGTCCACATACTCCATGGCTATCTCGAGGGCTCTCTTAACGTAACTGAGGGCTGAGATTACGGCGCCGTAGTCAGTCCTAGCCACTATGTCTCCGTTTTCGAGTATCGTTACGGAAAGGCCAGCCAGCTTTAGGTCCATGGCGTTTATACCTATCTTACCATCATCCCTAACCTTCGCCGTTACATAGACGTACTTGTTGACTGCCATCGCCAGGGCGGGTTCACCGTAAACAACAGCGTGTTCTCCATACAATATGACCTTACCAGGCGCCTTAACGGTAACCACATAACCCATGTAAACAGGGGTTAAATTAAATCTACCTAGGTATTAAACGCAGATTAGGGCTTTGCCTTAAAAAGGCTCTTGATAAGGCTTTAATTACGGTGTTATCAATTGCGGGGTTTGGGACGTAATGCTAAGTATTACATATCGGGTAACGTAGGAGTACTATTGCTAACCTGGTTATTGTATGCGATAGGCAACTCGATAACAATGCCGTACCTATCAATATACATGAAGATGCTTGGCGCCAACGCAATCGATATTGGCATAACCTATTCGGTAGCCATGACCGTGCAATTACTTGCAATAATACCTGGAGGGTACTTGACGGACACGATAGGGCGCAGAAGATCCATAGTTATTGGTACCTGGATTGTAACTGCTACCTCCTTCCTAATGGTTATACCACCGAACTGGCAGGCACTAATGATAATCTATGCACTAAACTCCGCAGCTGCATATTACCAACCAGCTCTGCTGGCGCTGATTCTCGATTCGCTTCCACCAAGTCGTTACGCCAGTGGTATATTGATTACATCAGTGATACCGCAAATACCCTGGCTCATATTACCACCACTCGGTGGATCGTTAATAAATAAGTATGGGCTACTTGGAATTAGGATTGCGTACTTAGTGTCTGCAGTTGTATCCCTAATTGTAGCATTAATTAGGCAATACACGATCAAGGAAACCCTAAACAGCACAAAGAGCAGTGTATCCTTCAAGGAGGTCTTGAGGTCATACTACCTATTACGTAGCATTACGGATTTACCAAAGGACTTACTCAGGATATATGTCATGACTCTAATGTTATTCATAGCCTTAATGCCTATGAATACTCTATTACCGATATACGTGGTTTATAGATTAAAACTTAACACGGTCTATTGGGGTTATTTAGTATCGTTATCCTACGCGGCATATATAATGATTAACGTATTACTTGCATTCTATGTCGATAAGCTCAGGAATAAGTTGGTGCTTTGGGGTATAACCGCAATAGTGATGGGCAGTATCTTAGGTCTTCTCGATCGTCTAGTCTCAGTAATAGTTTACCTGGTTCTTCTTCAAGTCGGTTCTCAATTAGTGATGACAGCCCTACAAAGTAGGGTGGGTGACCTTGTTAGTGTTGATAGGAGGGGACATGGTATTGGTTTAATGATAATATTTCAATTACTAGGACAAGCAATCGGCGGCTACCTCTCTGGAACGCTGTATAAGCTAACAACAGCATCCCTATTCCTAATGCCCCTCACCTTGGCAATAATCATACTAACCCTAAACCTAGCCCCAGGGAGATCAAGGAATAAGTAGGTGCATCAGCGACTCTACTTTCATCACTGCTCAAGAGACCGTCGACTCATCACTCAACTAAATAGTAATCATCTCCTCAATTTAAAACTCTTGTTAACCATGCATGCACACTCATAGGGATATTACTATGCAGAGATTCTTAGCAATGACCACTAATAACACCTTGAGGGTTAGGCTCATAGTAACTAATCAATATGCCCAATAAAGTATTGGCTAAGACCGGAATCTTATTGTTCGAGTTTCACACTAATCTTACCTTAATTCCAAGGTTCGTACATGTGAACAACGTGGATAATCCCCAGCGTGAACCTGATTCATACTCGTTTATCTTACTGACCTCCCCCCTGCCCTAAAGGACAAGGCTGCCCTAGTTGTCACATCTTCCCTATTGCCCCCCTTGTACAAACTAGTTCGCATATACCGCAGCCGATGCATTTATCTTGTTCTATCACGGGCTTCTTGACCAGGCGTATGGCTGTGCAACCAATCCTTAGGCAATCGCCGCAATTGTCGCAGTATTCGTCATTCACGATGTATGCGCGTTTGACGGCTTTTTTAGAGAAGTTTATCACAACAACACCCCGACTCTCGTTAACCCTGATTAAGTCCATTAACGCCGATGTGGGGTTTGTTGGGTCATAATTAATTGCGGAGTATTTGATGCCATATTTAGTAAATAATTCCGTGAAGTCGCCGCACTCACTCTCGTGTCCATTATCTACTCTCATGATTATTAGTAATGAATTGTTTGGTTTAATGATGTCCTGCATTTCAGATAGTAAATCCTGATTCGCAATCAATGTGCACGGGCTTGCTATGGCTATGATCCTACCGTACTCATAGCCAGATCTTGATAATGCAATAAGGGCAGCCAGTGGGCTTGTTACAATATCGATAACCTGCCCAAAACGTGCTGGTTCAAAGTATGTTGGAAGCATGTCATAACTTGGCGAAAGTCCCTCACTGCTTATGTCGTATGTGTAGGCTGGGTCTAGGATTACAATGGGTACCTCCCCAACCCTCCTATGCCTAGCTATAAACCACTCAATTAGCATTAGTGGATCTCCTGCCCCTCGAAAAAAGAATTCACGCATCACCTCACTCATTAAATCATTATACCATTTAGCCACATCATCCATCATTAACCTCCCCACACCCAACTTCTTAGATAGGAAATCATCAATATCTACTACGTACTTAACATTAGGTAAATTCTTAGGTAGGGGATTTACGTATAAGCTCCTCACTAAAGCATAGCCTGCGAGTTTATCTATCTTATCTTTAATGAAGGACCATGTTGAGCCAGAAATCAACACTCCATCCCCACTTCCCACCACATTAATACTATCCTGAGCCCTAATCAATAACTCGTTAGGTAATTCCCTACTAAATCCACCAATTAACCGATTCAAACTCCACCTCATCACCTCACCCCAATTCTTATTGAAGGTTAGGCTCCTACGTACAACCTCCAGCCCCTTGACACCATCAATGCTTAACCAGGGACCTAACTTAACCACATATGGCAACTCAAAGACCTCGCTGTAATCCCTACCCTCCCTAATGGATTGAATCAGGCTTTCCCCATCCCATGGCTCTAGGCATGGTAAACCCATTATTTCACAGAAGGGTCTCACGTCATGTATATCGTAAACAAACACAACCAAGGAACCCCTAACCCTCACCGTACCCAAGGCTCCGAGGGAATTAAGGAAGCCTACGTCATCCATTAACACGGCTGTATCCCTGAACGTACTTGAAAACACCTCAGCCTCCCTAATGGCATCATCGGGCCTAACCCTTACGCTAAACACCTTATTCATTATTATAGAGCCCGTAACCACTACCTCACTGAATGAACTCCTCAAGATGCTAATAATGTGCACAATACTGTTTCTTAAACCCGGCACTGACTCGCATGTTACTTATGATTTAAAAAGTATTATTTTTCATGCGGAATTGAATTAACACTTAAAAACTAGAAAATAGTTAATAAAGAATAGAAGCCATGGAGCAGAAAACATACGCTTCCAATGGGCATTATTTGGAAATAATGACAGTTAAAGCTTCAGCACTGGCCCTAGCACTCCTACTAATACTAATATCCACGCACGCCAACGCATTAACACCGGCAGTAAATAGTACGCACTTCGTAATCTACGACCTAGCAAACGCTGGTCAAACATACGACCAGGAACTGGACAACTACCTTGAGCAAGCCTACTCCCTCTACACATCAAATTTAGGCATGAAAATGGCACCACCATGTAGTGGCAGCCAATACACGGTCTACGTTGTACCAAGCATAAATAACGGTACCGAAGCTGGCATCACAGAGTGGAAATACACGTACTACCCAAATACGGGTCAGATAATAAATGCGTGTATTGCGTACATAAACATCTCCGCAGGGCTTTCAACACAATGGCTCGAGCACACGGCATACCATGAACTAGTCCATGTATCCCAATGGGCTTATGTACAATACACGGCAATACCTCAGGATTACCCGTGGTACATTGAGGCTGATGCCGAGGGTACAGCCAGCTACTATACGAACCAATGCTCGCTGGATCAGGATTACTTCATGTATAATCAATATGAGTATGATCCTTACGACTACTATGGTAAACCAATAATAAACATGTACTACTACTCAGCCTTCATTTACTGGCTAATATCGAACGGTATCGGCCCAGCCACGATAGAGGCTAATGTGTTCGCCGGTGACTCAGTGGTTAATTCATGGTTGGACAACTACTATGTGCAGTACCTACTATCGATAGTGCATGGACAAGACCTCTGTGGGACAACGTACACGCCCACGTTTCAGACAATAAGCATAGGTGGCAATACGTACACATTCACCGTAAGCCTCCAGGGACTTAGTGCTCAATACTACGAGTTGCAATTACCTGCCTCTGGATCAATTGAGATCTCGACAAGTGGGGGCATTGTGGATAGTAATATACAGTTGAACACAACGATTAGTACCTCGAACACCACACTGTACGTGGCTCTCGTTAACCCAACAACCTCAAGCGAGACTATAACGGTAACGATCAGCTATACACCAGGTATTGTAGCCGAGGTTCTTTATGGGACATATGATGTACTAAATGAAACACTATCCCTAAAGCTGTACATAACTTATGGCACAACACCAATTAATGGTGATTTATACGTTAACGGTACAATAGTGGCTGCAAGCAATGGTTATGCTAAGGCAATGCTTACAGGGATAACGTGGGGAACATACACAATCAATATCACATATAATGGCGAGTCCACATTACTAGCAATCACACTGCAGCAACCATCCATGAACCTATTAACGCAGTCAACATTGTACCTAACAAGTAATAGCTTTGGTTATATAATACTAAGTGTAAATAATCCTAACAACAACATTGTCATAATTACTAATGTTCAGGTCTCCTCACCACCAAGCCCAATTAATATTTATAAGCCAATGATTTACTTCGAACCACCTAACGAGACCGTACTTCTTAACCCAGGGCAAACAATAATAAAGTTCTACTTCTTCACAAACTCAACAGTAGGCAGTGGCCAGGGTGATCTTTATCTTTATAATAGTCCAAGTACGGCGTTATCGTTGGGTTACAATGTGGTGCCCGCCCGGGTTGGTATTGTTAACGCAACATATTACCTAAATGGCAATTACACGGTAGTGACAACATACGTAAGTGGTTTGGGGACTATGACAACAACGGTAGATGGTCTATCTGGGCAGGTCTATGTTAACTATAGCACATACACAATAACCACGTTAAGCATAAACTTACCACCCCCATTAATAGCCTTGATACCCAGGGTAGCCCTGCTAGCCCCCAGGTGGGTCCTCATAAACACAACAGTAACCCTTACAGCACAGGAATGCCCAAGCTACCCGGTGTTTTATAGGGCCGTGATTTACGTAAACAATTCAGAGATAGGGAGTATCTCAACGCCCTGTGGTGAGTCAGGGTTTGTGCAGGGAATGCTGAACATGACATACACAGGCCAATCCATAACTCTAGTCATCTCGGGCACTACGATAATGTCGACCATCGTGTTTTCACCGCCGAGTATGAGTGTCGTTGATTATTTATGGAATGTGACTGAAACCTATGAGTATGTTTACGTAAACATCAGTGTACATGGCCCATACCAGTACCTCGTACTAAACCATAGGGTTGCAAATTCCACAATAGCTGTTACCTACGAATTACCATCAAACTACACAATCCTAACAATAAATACCGGCTTCACAAACATAACAATAACGAGACCGACGCCAGAAACATCCATACAATCCCCATGGGTGGCTGTGTATCCGCAGGCAATTGATGTACACATTAATGTAACGACACCACCAGCATTGATGTACCAAGGACCTCTCTATGTTTATTTAAATGGTACACAATCACTAATCACCACCGTAGATCTACCCCCGGGTAAGTCAACCATTATAGACACGGTCGTGAAACCCACGGCCCCTGGCATTTACCTAGTCACCGTAGCCCTAGGGCCTTTGGTCTCGAATAACATTACTGTGGCGAGTGTTGAGTTATTGGGAATTCACGTGGAGTCCAAACCCCTCGTGTTAATTGGGCATCAGGAGTACGTAAACATAACGATTAATGACATACCCAGTATCGAGCTGCCCATCAATGTAACTCTTCGTGGTTGTACGAACGAGTCAATCACGGTTATAGCGAATACATCACTAGCGCTCCAATTTAATCGTGAGTGCCCACTGTACATTAACGCATCCGCTTACACCCTGAGTTCGCAATCGATAAGTTATTGGGATGCCCTAAACGTATGGCTCGGCAATGTCGTTAGTTATTATGACGGTGAGCCTCTAATACTCAACGGTACGGTTGAGGTCTACGCCACATTCTTGAATGGCTCGAGGGTGCCAGCCCCAGTCCTAGTCAATGGGTCAAGCACGTACATCCTGCAATCACCAGGTCCATCAAGCCTACTGCTAAGCATTAACTACCTAGGCGTTGTCAATGAAAGCCTGGTTCGCGTTTTCGTTGTACCGTCAACATACGTTGAGGCAGAGGAGCTCCTTAATAGCCTAGGTAATCCGCAGTTCCTAAACGCCACAATAGCCAGTGCAATAACGAGTGGCGATTGGTCTCTCGTAAATAAGATAGTGACTGAGTACCAAGAGGCATCATCAAGACCCTACGACCCACTGACTCAACTATCAAAGTACTTGCTAACGCAGGCAATCCTTAATGGCAATTTAAATGGACTAAATGCCGCAAGTCTAATACTTAAGTATGAGATGTTGATGTACACTGCCCTCGCCTCAATAATTATCGCAGTAGTGGTTGCGTACCGAGTTACTAGGAAATCACGCAAGTCCTAGCTTGCCCTCATACCGTAACCGTCTATCGAACAGCCTCACCAACAACGCCGTCATTGCAAATAATAGGAGTACTGTAACCAACGAAATGATTAATTGGTAAGGTATTGGTATTGGGATCTCGAGGTACCCAAGGGCCGATTCGCGCATTAATACGAAGGGGTATGCTATTGGTGAGTGTTCGTTGACGAGCGTCACGTATTTATTGGTCTCGCTTGGTATTAAACCACCCAGTACCGGCATTAGGAACTGCACTATGTTCGTAATGACCCAGCTAGACCTGAGCCTAATAACGAGCATGGCGTATATCGTAGAGATGAGGAGCAGCTCAAGGGATGCCAGCACTATCGAAAGTGCGAGGATTAGTGGGTGGCGGATCTCGAGCACCAGGCCGAACACTATGTAGAAGCTGAAGATTAGTGCGGCGAAGTCAAGCAGTGAGTATATGGCGTAGGCAATGCCCCAACCGATTATGTGGTTTAACAAGCCCCTCGTTATTGACATCAAGCTCTCCAGGATACCCTCGGAGCTCTCCTGAATTAACCCATGCCCGAAACCCCACAACCAGCTTGAGTATAGCGTGAAGGCGTAGGCGGCCCATAGAAATAGCTGGAGGATCTGCCTACCAAGTGATAGTACGCCAAAGCCCCTTAGGGTCAGTATAAAGAATGCGAGCCAGAGTGGTGCAGTGAGCGCATTTATCAATATCAGCGACGGCCTAGATAGCAGTAGCCGAAGCCCCCTCCAAACCTCAACGATTAACTCATTAAGTGCCCCTCCTCCTGAAATCTCTCTCGAGGGCTGCATACGTGGTCACACCTAGCGATAGGTATGCGATTGCTGAGAGTACCAGGTTAATCACGAGGTTTAGGCTTGCATTACCTGTGATTTCCATGTACATGGAATAGAATGTTTGGTACATGGGTAGTATGTAAACCAACCCCCTGATCCACCAGGGCAGTACGTATATTGGGTATGTGGCTCCAGAGAGTATCGTCAGTATTGGCGTCACGATATTCGCCACAGTATCTGCATCATTAAGTCTCATTATTATACCCGCCACCAACAACCCAATACCGTAAAGCGGTAGTAAGCCTATGAATAGCGTCAGCAGGGCTATGATTAACTTGACCATACCGACCAGGCCATAGTTTAGGTAAAGTATTGGTAAGGAGGCTATGGTAAACGCACCTATGTTAACCAGGACCATCACCAATAAGGTCCCCAGCAGGATCACGTACATACCAGTTGGACTCACCAGCAGGAATTCCAACCTACCACCACCCCTCTCCTCCCACAGAAACCTAGCCCCTGTCTGCACCATTATTAGTGATAGCATGAGTACCTCAAAACCCAGGAACTGTCTCACGAACACCCCAACGGTTACCCTCGCAAAGAATGATGCTATGAACGCCATACCACCCGCTATGAAGTAAGGTAGCAAAACCAGTAGCACTAAGCCACCTGGCTCTCTACTTATTATCTTCAACTCATTAACCATAACCGCGTAGAGGGCGTCTAGCTTACTTACCCTCATTACGAACCACCCTTATGAAGGCCTCCTCCAGTGATGGTTCGTTGATCCTGACCCTAACTACGTTAAACCCTCTAACCTCAGCATCATTAATTAGCCTACGAAGAGTATGGGCTGGATTTGGGGTCTCTTCCCTAAGGGTTTCAACGTGACCATTCATCATTACCTCCACCTCAACTACGTACTTCAAACCAAGCGTGTCCTTGATATCCCTGGGCGGTCCTTCGATTATCATTGACCCATTATTTATTATACCAACGCGATCACAAACCTCCTCCACCTCCCAAAGATTGTGGCTCGTGAACAATATGGCCCTCCCCTCCTTACTCAGCCTCCTTACCAACTCCCTTACCTCCCTGGCCGATAATGGGTCAAGCCCTATCGTTGGTTCATCAAGAATAAGCACTGGTGGGTCGTGAATCAACGCCCTCGCTATGGCTAACCTGGCTCTCATACCGAGCGAGTACTCCTCATAGGGCCTATTCATGGCGCTCTCAAGACCTACAACCCTCATTAGATCCCTAGCCCTAGTCTCAGCCGTGGATTTATCCAAACCATACAACCTGCCGAAGTAGACGAGGTTCTCATACCCACTCAACCTGGAGTAAAACCCCTTGTCTGGATAAAGCACGAGGCCTATGCTCCTCCTGACGGCTTGTGCCTCCTTAACGGTGTCATAACCATTAACTATGGCGTAACCCCCATCCGGTATGAGCAGTGTGGCTAGTATCTTCACGGTCGTGGTCTTGCCAGCCCCATTGGGACCCAGTAGTCCGTAGACCTCACCCCACTTGATCTTGAACGAGACACCCCTCAATGCGTCAATAACCACCCTTCTCCTTCTGAGGAATCCCACGCGCTCGTAACTGGTGAATCTCTTCCTAAGATCATGCGCCTCTATGGCTATGCTCACACAGCAATAGCCAAACTAAGCCGAAATAAAAAGGTTTAATCGCTAGATAACACTACGTTAATTCTCGGTGTTTAATAACCTGATTGGTCCTAAGGCAAAGGTTTATTAATCCAGTACTTCTTATGATGTCGAATGAAAATTCCGTTTTGCACATTCTGTGTCAAGACCAGGGTGTTTTGCAGCAAGTGCCAATCCCTTCTGGATAGCGGAGAATATTCCATGCTAGATGTAGACGTAAGCGACGCCTTACTCAACATAGCGACAGGTAAGATGGAGGATCTTCTGAAGAATGTTGAGTATGTGAAGTCTTACGAGGTCGGTGACCTAGTCATAGTTGTGCTAAAGGGCGTAAGGTCACTACCACGGGTGGTGGTGCAGCAGATAGAGCATGATCTAGAGAGGGCGTTGGATAAGAAGGTTAAGGTTGTTGAGAAGGGTGTCAATATTAATGAGTTAGCAACCCAGCTGGCGTCACCAGCCCGCATTCTAACCATATCAACCTCTTGGTTGCCAGACGGCACGACAGAAACCATAGTCAGAATAACAAGGGCGGAACTCAGGAGGTTGCCATTTAGACCAAGCGAGCTGGCCAGGGTTCTCAGTCAAATAAGCGGTACAAACATTAGGGTTGAGGTCACAAGGTAATCACAATACTTAAATTGCTAAGGATTGACTAGGGCGTTCGTGAGCTTTCCCCGAAAGACCCACTGGACAAAGGATGTGAAGCCTGAGTTGGATGGTAAGGAGGTAGTCCTGAGCGGTTGGGTTTGGGATATTAGGGATATTGGTAATATAAAGTTCGTACTTCTTAGGGATAGGGAGGGTATGGTACAACTAACAATAAAGAAAGGTTCTGTACCAGACAGTGTCTGGTCAGCAGTAGCGTCATTGAATAAGGAGGATGCCATAGTGGTTAGGGGCATCGTCAAGGCGAGTAAGATAGCCAAAGCCGGTGTTGAGGTTTTCCCAAGCGAGGTGTATGTAGTAGCCAAGTCAAAGCCTTTACCAATTGATATATGGGGTACTGTTGAGACCGACTTAGATACTAGACTTAAGTTTAGGTCTGTGGATCTTAAGAGACCGATCAACTCCTTAATATTTAGGGTAGAGAGCGAGGTTACCCGTGCAATTAGGGAGACGCTGTATAGCCATGGATTTATCGAGGTTTTCACACCAAAGATCATAGTCACGAGCACCGAGGGTGGTGCTGAACTATTTGCCGTACAGTACTTCGAAAGGGTGGCTTACCTAGCCCAAAGCCCCCAGCTCTACAAGGAGGAATTGACGGCAAGCCTTGAGAGGATTTTCGAGATAGCACCAGCATACAGGGCTGAGAAGCACAACACGAACTACCACCTTAATGAATTCATATCAGTTGACATCGAGGAAGCCTTCGCAAACTATACCGATGTGATGGAAGTTCTCGAGGATGTAATTGTTAATGTATATGGTAAGGTGGCTAAGGCATTTAACGATGAGTTTAGTAAGTATGGTATAGAGGTTAAGGTGCCCAAGAAACCGTTCAGGAAGATTACCTACGATGAGGCACTGGGGATACTTGAGAGGAGGGGTTTGAAGGTTAATTGGGGTGAGGATGTTCCCAAGGGTGGTATGGAGATCCTAAGCGAGGAGTTTGGCGAGCCATTCTTCATAATACACTTCCCAACAGACATCAGGGCATTTTACACGAAACCCCTTGAGAGCGATCCAAGGATTAGTGAATCCTTCGACCTGGTAATTGATGGTCTAGAAATCGCGTCGGGAAGCAGTAGAATATATATTAAGGAACAACTCATCGACGCACTAAGGAAGAGGGGTTTAAACCCCGAAAGCTTCGAAAGCCACCTAGTGATTTATGATTACGGTCTACCCCCTCACGCCGGTTGGGGTTTGGGATTGTACAGGCTAATGATGGTTCTACTGAGGAGGGATAACATCCGCGAGGTGGTGCTATACCCAAGGGATCGATTCAGGCTCGAGCCGTAACTATACAATTTCTAATTAACTTCGAGACCACCTATACAATTCATAACCACCGTACATCAACACAGCGGCAATAATTAATAAAGGCGATGCCATTATCACAACGTTAACAACATTAATTCGCGCCTTGGCTTGTATGGGCATGGAGCGATAAACGAAGGTAAGTAATGCCGGTTTCTCACAAACCTCGTAAGGCCACACTATCAACAACTCCCCAGGGCTTATTGTTGCTGTGTAATTCGTATAATCACCTAAGAAGTTCGGCAATAATTGTTTGATCTCAGTGATATTGATTGAACGGCCCACGGTTATTTGAGCTGTACTTAAGGTATTATTCAGTGGAGGTGGTAATGAACTAATTCGTGTTACAAGAACCTTAAACCTAGTTCCGTATATCGTCATTACATTGACAGTAATTGGATTACTCATAGTCGAGAATAGGTATGCCTTATCCGAACCATTCACAATTAAAAGCCCAGAGCCACTAACATATGCGTAGCCAGTAGCGATACTTGCTGGTAAGAGTAAAAGTGGGATTAGCACTAGAATTGCGCCTATGGCTATTAATAACACGCCAAGCACCTTAGCGATCACCTTACTCAAGGGTTTACCCTGCCCACCCATCGCCTTACCCACTCTGCTGGATCCTTTTAGTGGTAGTGTGGTGGTATACCCTATCAGTATCGTATTGAGGTCTACCTTATCCAATGGACCTATGTAATGCCAGGTCCTACCATGCTTAACGTAGACGTAATCCTTACCACCAACCTGCTTAATCACCACGGAACCCTCCAACCCACATTTAGGGCAAATACCCCTACCAATAGACCTAGCACTCACGTATGGGAGAGCTTAGGGCGATCTTATAATGGTAACCTGTGGTAAAGATTGTAGTAAGCCCATCATCATGCCGTATTTTAACGTGCAATGACCAATAATGTTTTACATAGGAATTGCCTGGGATGGGATATTAGCTATATTACCTTCCTCTTACCAGGCACGTTCAATATGAATGGTGAATCGCGCACATCATCTCTATCGATATGTCGCGGATAAGCATTTCTAATAGAATTGATCGTACTATGATTGATATAGTCCCGAATTATGGGAGCTAACGTCTTCCCATGGACACCGAATCTGGGTGTTTCCATGCTTATTGATAGTATTGATACTGTGAGTAGGGTCCATGCCAATGGGTTGTTTGGTAATTGCTGGATTGGTATTGATACCACGAGCGAACTTACGGTTTCTATTGACGATGTTAACGATGCCTCAACAGGCCCAAGCTTTTCTATTGACACTGCGTAGAGTGAGTACGGTATCACATTACCAATAAATGCCAGTGCCAATGGATAATAAATGTACTGAATATTTGATGTAATGATTGCGCCATGTACCATAAAGAGTGAGATCAGTAATGTACCCAGCGATTGCCCAAGGATGAGATTTAGGGTGTCCGCATGACTAAAGTACGCTAAAGCCAGTGTGTATGCTAGGTTTAGGACCATTAGTAGCATCGCTATGTATATGGAATCGCCATAACCCTGAAATAGCAAATAAAGCCCTGCAAGCAGTGTTACGGCTGATATCACGTACTTAATACTCACGTCCCTATTGAGTAAGTAATCAATTACTATCAGTGGAATAATATAGCTGGAACTTACCAACGCTGTTAAGCCACCAACAGACCCTGATAACTCAACGTATAGGTACGAGAGTGCGTAATTTATTGGCGATAGTGCTAAACCCTTAACCACCGATTCACGGTCAAACCCATTGAAGGCTAATATCATCGCTAATGAAGCCGTGGAGAATAGGTATATCGACGCCAATAATTGCTCTATTCCATAAAGCCTCAGCGCTAGGTACGTGATTGGGTACGAAACTCCCCACAGGGCTGAGGCGAGCATCGCCAATGCCAGGTACCGCTTTGCCATACCAATCACCTGAGGGAATTGATGGACAGAAAGGGACTATGTAAAGCAAAACTTTTACTTCACTCGGTATTAAAAATCTTTTTCAATCAAATTTTAGGCACTAACGGGTATTGAGTGATCTATTTTATTATAATGACATGGAATCATTGTAGTATTATTTACCAGCTGCACCATCAAGTACACTAACGGGCAAGCCCCTCGTCTCCACACCCCATATGTACCAGGCTAGAGCCGCGGCTGTGCCGACGATGTACAGTAGTACATTCGAGAGTAGGTATGTGAACGTACTGGCTGTGGCTAGTAGGTAGTAGATTAGTATTACGTAGACGGTCCATGAGATAAGCCTAACAATACCTATCCACGTGGACCTAACCCTAGTTGGGAATAACTCAGGCTCCAAAAGCACCCTCACCGCCCAACCGAACTCACTAAATACCATATTTAGGAATAGAAGTATGTAGAATATCGATAAAGAGGAAGCTATACTACTTGTTGACATTAGGCCGTAAACCAGGAATATGGGTATCATGGTTAACAAACCGCCAATGTACGACAATAAGGTAAACATCTTCCTACGTATATTGTCGACAACCAAGCCCACAAGACCTGCCAATGATGCACCAACATTAGCCCATAGAAGGACCTGGGCAGCCAACACCTCATTACTGGAGAAGGGTAGTGTGGGTAGGTATATTATGTAATATGCCATTAGACCATAGGTTGCCAACTGCGAGAACCCCATCAATGACAGCACCAATGCCCTGAACCACACCGGTGGGAACCTCACATTCGCCTTACTACGATAATCCGAGATGGCATACATCAACCCCTTCTCCTCAGCAATCCTCCTCGCAACATCCTCCCTACCCTTAACCATAAGCCACCTAACGGACTCAGGCGTTACCAACCTTATCACTACCGCCACCGCAATTATAAGAATGGCGGTCCCTATCATGGTCCACGTGGCCGAAATAGGAGTGCTCCATAGCAATGATAGGAAGAGTATTAGAGCCGCTAAGGCGGCACCAACATTATCGAAATTCGTGATTAAAACGAGCATGGAACCCCTGCGATTTGGCGGCATCAGCTCTGTAGCCGCCGCCAATGCCGGCGGTTCCTCACCACCGACGCCAATCTCGGCTAGGATGTACGATATTAAGAACACAGTAAACGCGATTTCCACGGGCATGGTATTAATAAAAAATAGTGATAGTGCCATCCCAACTAAGCCTATGGTGTACAGGCTCATTGTGAATACATAAATTCCCCTCCTACCAACAATATCAGCTAACCGACCCATTAGGGTATTACCAACCATCAGAAATAAGGGACCCATTGCCGCAGAAATTGGCACTAAGAACCTAGGTATGTATTTAGAGAAGTAATCAAGGGTCATGACACCACTGGTTGTCACAAAACCCCATATTAGGAACGCTAGGGAGTAACTAAGGAACATCACGTAATGTATCCCTGAGAGCTTTGTTTCGCTGCTCATTTATTCAATCACTTAGTTATAAGCAATTAATAACCTATTTATAAGACTTATGCTAATGACAAATAATACGGTTAATGCTCCATAATTATTACGAATTCGGTATAACGGTAATTCCCGGTGAGGATATTGTTCATTAACGATATTTTACTCCTCAGTTTCTTCCTGTGGTAATTCTATGTTCAGTTTCTTAAATAACCCCATGTAATAATCCTTAATCTTTCCTTTAATCTCCTCAAAATGCTTTGGCAAGTCCGCAGGGTCCAAGCCCCTGGCTAGGTACTTGGAAAAACGAGCCTTATATAATGCCTCATTCTCACCCTTAAGTTTCTCCGCATATTCAGCAATGTGCTTACCGCTCAACCTATCCTCACCAGGAAGTACCTCCTCATCATGAGGAACCTCGAGCCCTGCATCAACAGCCCCCTTAATTACAGCAAACACACGGGCACCCTTTATTGGTCTATGAAGTCCTATGTCAGGTATAGCCCTCTTAACACCTTTCAATAACGCCTTATAACTAATCAATAAGCCGACTAGGTAGGCTGCCGGCGTATTCTTTGTGCCACCCTTCCAACCCAACCTAACCAATTCCTTCGATGTTGCGCTGACAATTACTGCATCACCAGTGACTTTGGCTGTAACGACCTGGGCAATTATGTAATTATTGGTTTTTCTAATTACAAGCCTTGGTAACCCACTCTTTATCATCTCCCTACGCTTGTAGTAATTCGTCTTACCCTCCCTACGCCTCCTAAACTTAACCTTATAACGCCCGGTCCTTGCCATGCTCGTAAAGCCAAAAGGATTGTTGCTTAATAAGTATTTCTAAGCCACGGCTCTTTAGCCCTATCGCTGCTTAATTATGTTGTTACTTATCAAGTATGCCCTAAGTGCCGAGACACTGTTAAACCTGCCACCCTTGATCTGTAGGTAAAGCTCCCTCCAAGTCTTCGAATCAATCAACCCCCTCCTCTTAAGCGAGTTTAGGTACCTCCTCAACGCCCTAATCTTCCTAACCCAAGCCTCCTTGGGGTCAAGCCTTGCGTATTTCGAGCCCTTCCTACTACCAACACCCCTCCTCCTACCCTTCTTCCTCTTCTCATGGTACTCACGCCACCTACCCCTACTAACGCCTCTCTTATACTCCGCGTATATCAACCCCTCCTTAATCAAAGCCCTCACGTCAGCCTTAGTCGTCACCTCACCAAGCCTATCAATAGCCTCAGGGCTAATCCTAACCCTGGACTCACCAACACCAAGCACCTCCGCAGCCAGCCTCTTTACGTCGACCATACAACGCATTTGAAGCCAAAGCCCTATTTAAACATTGCCGCAGCGAGATTACTCTACGGTGTTAGTAGTACCTTACCAACTCTATTCTCGTCCTTAAACATGATATCAAAGGCATCCTTAACCCTCTCGAGATCAAGCTTCGTATATATCGGAGCCCTAATCCTACGTTTACTTAGTAAGTTCAGCAAAACCCTCAACTCAGCCCTGGTGCCGCCCGTAGAACCTATTACGAGTACTTCCCTGGAGTATAGTGACGGTAAATTAAGCGTGACATCACCACCAGTTAATGCACCCGCTGTAACCCACCTACCGTACTTGGCGACTATTGAGAAGCTGAGATTCCAGGTTGATTGACCAACAGCATCCACAACAACATCGGCGCCCAAACCCTCACTAAGCTCATTAATAACCTGCTTAACATCATCAGGTGTAACGACGTAATCGGCGCCAAGCTCCATCAATGCCTGCCTAACCCTATCAGCCCTCCTACTAACAGCAACCACAATGGCGCCTCTCAACTTGGCAAATTGAACGGCATAACTACCCACATTACCAGTGGCTCCAAAAACCGCGACAACCTCACCTGGGCGAACCTCAGCACGATTAAGCAAATGCCACGCAGTCAATGCACCAATGGGCAATGTGGCAGCCTCATCAAGACTAACCCCTTTGGGAACCTTTAGTGCATTGGTGGCAGGCACTACGGCATACTCAGCAAATCCTCCCTGGGTCACAACACCAATTAGTCCACCATTTACGCATAATTCCTCATGACCCATTAAGCAGTACCGACAAGTTCCATCAAATAATCTATTGTAAATAACCACCTCATCGCCAACATTAACCCCGCCAACCCCAGGACCAACCTCCTCAATGACACCAGAGAATTCAGCGCCAGGTATGTGAGGTATGGGTCTAACGTTTTTGTTATTTATTGTGAAGTAATCAACGGGGTTCACCCCAGCGTACTTAACCCTCACCAGCACCTCACCAGGTCCAGGCTTTGGCTTTGGCATATCCATTATCTTCAGGTTTTCAATACCAGGCGTTTGAAAGACTACAGCCCTCATCGACAAGGCAGGTCTTAAAATATTAATAAGCATACGTCAGCTATTCCAAGATAATGAACACTCACTGTCCAGCAAGATGAATGAGTATGTCGAGAAGCCCTAGTAGTATTGTTATGATACTAAGCATTAACCTAATAATCCATTCAGGAACCCTCCTCTGCATCGACGCGCCGAGGTATGAACCCATAAGTCCACCGAACCCTATGCTCACGCCAACGGGGATATTGGGCCCAAACCCCAATATTGAGTATATGACCCCTCCCCGCCGTGAATGGCGGGTTTAACCCTGGGGGGTCTCGGTTGTTACTCCCTCCTTGGGGGTTATTGGTTTCACGCCATTGCTTGTTACTATGTAACTGAGTATTTTTCTTGGTATTGGTGTTTTGTAGCCTGCCTTCTTTGCGATGTTTCTTGCTGCGTTTATGTCGGCGTTGATTTTGATTCCGGTTAGTTTACACACATAGAGCCCTCTCTTTACTCTCCCGTTTTCATGCTCCATGTTGCATATGGAGCATTGTTTGCTCGTCCCATACTCATTTACTACGTTGAGCCTTATCCCGTACTCTTGCAATACTTCGCTGAGCCATTTAATGATTTTGTTGAACCACCAAATGTTTGTGTTATACTCATTGCCATAATCTTGGCTAACTAGATACGGGTAGCCGATGAACACCTCATCAACGCCCATTTCATGCATTGTCCTCGCCAAGAACCTAATCGCCGTGCGATAATAATGCCTCAACCTCTCGTGTTGCTTGTACTTGGCATGTAGCCAATAGGCATGGAACTTCCTCCATGACTCGAATCCGTGATTCCTCAACCAATCCCTAATCGATTGGTAGGTTTTGATTTCACGCTTCCACCAGTAGTACTCAGCCTTAATTGTTGAGCCCTTGATTAAAATCGCAGTATCACTGTGGTTGAAAACCACCGCGAACAGGTTGTTCAAGCCAATGTCTATGAAAGCCTTATTACTACCCCTAGGCTTGTCTATCTGTATCTTCTCGTAAATACCGCGTATGTAGCCCTTTGGGTTACTCCTCGCAGGCTTCTCACCAATGGTGATCGGCACATAGGCGAACCATCTGTTATCCTCAAGCTTGATTATGAGTGTGCCTTGTTTACCGCTCCACTTGATTCTGCCGGCGTACTTTATCCTCAAGCCCCAATCCTTAAGCACCAAATAGCCCTCACCGTTATTGATTGGCTCTAGGTAGTAGCGGTCATTCCTAACTAGAATCCTCAAGATTCTCTTCCCCAACACCTTATCCTTCCAGAAGCCCGGTGGCGAAGGCTTATTCATGAACTTCGGTAGTTTGCCTTGCTTGTATAGCCTAGATAGTTCGAAGTACGATTTCCATGCATTGTTGTTTAGGTTAACCACCTGACCAGCATTCACACCAAGCCTATCCCTATACCTATGGTAGAACTCATACCCAGTACCCTCGAAATCCACCTCACCACCCTCCCTAAACTGCATAAGCCTAGCGTAATTCAACTCATTCCAAAGCCTAGCAGTGGCGTCAGCAATCTTTCGCAACCTCCTCTCCTGAGCGCCACTAGGCAGAAGCCTCAACCTAACAGTACGCACATTACTTGACTTAGAAGAAGAAAGCGTGCCCGGGTTAGTGAAAAGGGTGGGTAATCGACCCACCAACTCACCCGAAGAAACCGAACCCCCTCTCGGAGGCACCAACCCAGGCACCAGCCAACCAACAGCAGAGCAGGGTTTTATAAACCTGGTGCTGAGCCCCCACACAGTGAAGCAACCCCACCCTAAAGGGCGAGGCTTGTCGTTAATTGTCACTAAGGATGGGATGGATCCTGCTAGGGTCCCAATCGATGTTGCGCCAGCTGTTACGTAAACGGGTAGGTTAAAGGCCGTTAATAATATCGGCGACATTAACGACGCACCACCAATACCGTAAATACCACCAACCACGCCAATGATTAAGGATAATGCTAAGATTATTGGTAATGATACGCTGAAGACTTTATCTGAAAACAGGAAGAAAAGCCTCCCGGACTTCACACCCAACACCTTCACAGCAGTAACCAACTGCTTCCTAGCCCTCACAGCTCTCACGGTCATGATCAATTCAATGCCAAGGATTAGTAAAACGGCATCGACAAACACCCTAAAGACCTCAGCCCCCATTAAGAAGACACGGATATACGAACCCGCGATAGAGCCCGCCATACCACCAAGGGCTAGCGTGAGAGCTAACTGCTTGACCACCCTACGCTCTCTCAAATAACGATAAATAGATAATGGTGTGGCGATGACATTATACATGAGATTCGTACTGCTAACCACAGGGCTTAATGCCCCAAGTATGTAAATCTGGGCAGGTACTAATAAATAAGCCCCTGAGATACCACCCTGAGAGGCTACGAATGAGATTATAAGTGCTAATCCAAATAGTTCAATCAAGATAAATTCGTTCACATTTGATTTTGGCAATAATTAAGCTTAATTTTTTATTACACTTAGTTGATTCATTATAGCGGCTTTACCTCGTATTTACCATCAGGGTACACGATAGCTCGGGCCCTCCTGGTTGCCCAGCACGAAAAGACTATGCCTATCGCGAAGGTTGCTGGGTGCCTATACGCGTACTCAATATGCACGTCTAATGCCGTTACCCTACCTCCAGTCCCATGAGCCCCAATACCTAGTTTATTGATAGCCTCCAGCAATGCATCCTCAATCTTTGCGATTCCGGGATTACTATTTCTTGAACCAACGGGCCTCAATACAGCAGCCTTCTTAGCCAACTTAGCCGCCACGTCTAGGTTGGGCCCAATACCCACACCAACAATGACTGGTGGGCAGGGCATTGGGCCAGCATCAATAACAGCATTGAGTACAAGCTCGGGTAGCCTCTCCCACGCATTGCCTGGCGGTACCACGAAGGCCTTGCTGGGTAGCTCGGTACCACCACCCTTTGGTGTGTATATCATTTCCAGGTAATCACCATCAAATAATTCCACATCAAACACGGGTATCCCAATGCCCGTATTATCCCCTGTGTTTCCCTCGGTCAATGGGTCTACGGAGTTCGACCTTAGAGGCAACTCCTTCGTAACCTCCCTGACTGCTTCCGTCAGTATTGAAAATAATTTGCTCCTTATTGGGAAGCCATCGCCAAGCTTTATGAAGAACGTGGGCACGCCAGTGTCTTGGCACACGGCTGCGTTGTACTGCCTTGCCAGGTCTATATTCGTTAGTATCGCATTCAACTGAACCTTGCTTGGTTCGTGAATCTCGATCTTAACGGCATTCTTAAGCGCATTCACCACATCATCCGCCGGCGAGACACTGGCCATCTTTACTATCGCCTTTGCCGCCTCCTTAATCGAATCCTCAAGGCTCGGCATGGTTAACCTAGCATAACCGAGGTATTAAAGCTTTGTTTGCCACATCAATGTAGTAAATAATTATGGAAATGCTTAATTAAGGACCTAGTGTACACTAGCTTTAGGTGTTTGTTATGGGCACGTACTACCTGAAAACCCCCATTAGTGACGAGGACATCACCAAATTAAGGGTTGGGGGCACAATATACGTGAGTGGCATACTCATTAGCGCACGTGATTCAGCCCACGTCAGAATGGTCGAGTCAATAAGAAAGGGCGAAAAATTGCCCGTTGATTTAAAGGGCGGAGTTATATACCACGCGGGCCCAGTCGCCCTGAAGCAGGGCGATACATGGAGGATAATAAGCATGGGACCAACAACCAGCGCTAGGATGGATGACTTCGAACCAGAGGTTATCGAGAAACTCGGCGTCAAGCTTGTAATCGGCAAGGGTGGCATGGGTCCCAAGACTACGGAGGCAATGAGGAAGTTCAAGGCAGCATACGCAATATTCACGGGTGGCGCCGGTGTCCTGGCGGCTAAGGCTATCAAGAGGGTCCTAGGCGTACACTGGCTCGACCTAGGTATTGCGGAGGCCATGTGGATCCTCGAGGTTGAGAACTTCGGGCCACTAACCGTCGTGATAGACTCATACGGCAACAACTACTACGAAGACCTCAGAAAGAACGTTAGGGAGAAGGTTAAGGAACTATCCGAGGAGGTCAACAGGGTAATAAAAGACGTACTCCACAGCCCATAGAGAATATGCACCTAAGAGGTTGCCGCTTTCAAAACCAATTATAAAAAGGCATCGAGGAAGAACAATAGGTATTGCATGCTGATTAAAAACGCCAAAGAATATTGGATATACACAGCATTAGGAGATCAATAATACATCACCCAATACCACCATTAATTCATAGACCTCAACATCATTTAAACACATCATATGTAACTCCTCAACAATTCCTAACACCCCTACCCCAAGCCCTTGATAACGCCTCCTGAAGCCTGTTGAAGTCCCCCATATACATGGGAACCTTATACGTCACCCCACCATAACTAATAATCATAATGAACTCAACATTCCAATACATCCGACTCCCATACGCCACAGCCCTACTAATACAAATACTATCCAAGGCATCGTCCCTAGGTATGAACATGACATTCTCACTCCTATCCGTGACAGTGAAACCATCACTCGTGAGGACAACCTCCCTCGCATTACTACCATACAACAACCTAAGCGTGTCACGTGTCATAAGTACAAGAACACTCACGATTACAATAACAATGATTCCAACGGTTAAATCAGCCAAGAAACCCCTCCAGTTGAACAACCAGGCAATAGTGCCTATAATACCGTATAACCCGAGGGCGATGAAGAACAAGGCAATCACGGCACCAACCCACCCAATGCGGTACATGATACCATACTTACCCACACTCCACCTCCAAAGCACACCCTCACCCACGCCTGGGGCTGTTTCGGGAACCACGGGCTTAACCCTCGGGCACTCAGGCGGTACCCAACCCCAGTAGGTGTTTAGTGCATTGACTAACTCATCATACTGCCTCTGGCTTAGTGGGATTAGGTAATTATTCAACCCGTGGGTGACGCGTAACTCCAGCCTCACGGGCGACCTCCTAATACAAACCACACCACCACTAACAACCGCATCCTTTGGTACGGTGAAGCCCCTCCTACCCCTAACAACCAAACCGTCCTCCGTGAACACAACCTCAAACGGTCTTGAAAACACATGCCCTAATGCGAGGAACACTACCGTGATGGGTATGAGGAATATTGCCAAGCCCAGTGTATAGTTGAGCCTGTACTGGGGCGGGCTCGTGAGGGCAACGAGTAGTAGGAAGAATGCCATGAATGCGATGAAGCTTATGGTGGTTGCTATATTGGAAATTGACCTCCTCATCTTAAACCTCCAGATTGTCATGCTCATGGGCTCACCTCAACACCCAGGTTCCTCAACATGTCAATAGCGTCCTGAATACCCATCGGCATGAGGGTGTATATGAGGACACTACTTCTAAAGCCAGGAACCCAGACCCTATTGAGAGCATACGCCTCATTATCAATAATGAAGACCGCCAACTCACCGCTCTCACTATAGAGCATGTCATCATTAACACGTATCGGGTTTAGACTGTTAAGCACCTCGCCAGCCAGTGTAATGTTCCTAACGTGGTAGGTTAGGAAACCGACACCCAGTGCGAAGGGCCCAAGCCCTAATAACCAACCAACCCACTCTGGGGCGTACCAAGTCCCCCTCACAAAGAGTATTAACGAAATAGCCAGCACACCGAACAGGGTCACCCCAGTGAAGAAGACAAGGGCGCCCCACATCCACCTCAGTATTGGGTTGCCCTGTGTTGTCACGATGATGGTGTTCACGCCCCTGTCCCTAGCCCTCGCAACGTCAATAATGAACTTAGGGTGGAGGATTGGCGAGGCAGTAATAACCCTATTGCTCGCCCTCATTACCTTACCCCTGAGTGCGTCCCAGAACGTGGCTTGCGTGCGTGTCCTAGTAACCTTAATGGGCGGCATGCATTCTATTTAATTTATAAGGTATTTATGTTTCTATTTATTAATCAAAATCAAAAAGAATAATGTTTGTTTTTGACTTGAGGGTATTTTGTTTATTTTTGTTTGTTATTGTTATTGTGGCTATGTTTGAGTTCCATGGCGTTTCTGTGTAGTTCATGGTATTGCCGTTGGTGTTTATTCCAGCCAGTGTGTAGCCATTGTATGGCTATATTATGAGTGTTATTGTTGTATTAATGGGTAGCGCGAGGTTATTACTCACTAGTCCATTGAGCATTAATGAGCTCATTGGTAGTCCAGTTGTTGATGAGCATTATCAAACCACCACCATAACTCATATTCAAACCAACATTAACCATTGGTCCACAATTAACCAAAACAGTCACGTAATTACTGCCGTTATTTAAGGTAACCTCGTTAAACGGTTCATAGGTTATTGAAGGACTGGGGCAGTTACCGACCGAGGAAACATTGGGAGACACCAGTACCAGGCCAATCAGGAAAAGCAGGACCAACTGCTTGGAGCCGGTGCCATTATAAACGGCATACCAATTATCGGATGCATTAGCCATTAATAAATTAGAGTTTTAGAGTTACATTTAATTGAAAATGAATCAAATAAACATATAATGCAATGTGTTTCTTGTTATCTCTTCATTTAGGGGTATGGTTTGATTTCACGTATTAGGTCTTTCTCGGTGATTATTCCCATGAGTACTCCCTTCTCGACTACTGGTAGGGAGCTTACGTTGTTTCTCCTCATTAGGTCTATGGCGTCTGTTACTGAGGCGCTGGGGTCTATTGTCACTGGGTTGTGGCTCATTAGGGATGTGATTGGGTAGCTTTGGTCGATGTTTCTCCCTGCCTCGAGTTGTTTCAGGGTGTACCTCAGTATGTCTCTGATGGACAGTACGCCCATTACCCTATTGCCCCTCGTTATTACGAGATGACGAATTTCATGCGTTGCCATGCTCTTGATTGCATCGCTTATCGTTGATTCTGGGCCCAGGGTTTTTGGGTTTTTGCTCATTATGTCAAACACCCTACGTTGTTTAAATAATTGGCTGGGTAGTTTACGCACGATATCTCTCTCGGTGATTATACCCACCACCTTATCACCATCGAACACTAATGCTGCATCGGCATTCGAATCTATCATGCGCCTCACCACCTCGCCAACATAGTCGTTGGATAGTGCCTTAACGTAACCCGTGCCAACCATGATGTCTCCAATAGAGCCACTCAATACCTGCTGTCCCTCCTTATCGATACCCTTAATCGTGCTTAAGGCCGTGACCATGCCTATTATGGAGTTACTCCTGGTGATTGGTACGTGCCTAAAGTCGTGGTTCACCATGAGCCTTATTGCGTCGATAACCTTTGCATTGTCTCCAAGTGTTAATACGCGTGAGGTCATGATTTCCCTAGCGAGTATTGGCATAATTACTCACATTATATAGCTGTAATTAAATGTATTTATGCATTATTGCGTGGTGATGGTTAGTAAGATTTACCTCTTAAACCCCTAAACTTTTAATAAAATGGCGTTAACTTATCGTAATGTTGAGGGAGTTAAAGGTCAATATATTGGGTCCCGTACACCTTCCAGAGCTTCCCCGCGAGTTCCAGGATACGATGGTGAAGTTTGGCGTGTTCAGGGTGTTTATTGGTGGTTCCTGGATAGACTTCGGTAGTTACATGCCCGTGAAGTCTCCGGTAAATAATGAGGTTTTTGCGTATGTGAATAAGCTGGAGCCCGAGCACGTAGATGCGGCTGTTGAGAAGCTTCATAGTTCATGGTGGTCATTGAAGGGCATACCTGCGCATAAGAGGGCTGATTTAATAATGAAGGTTGCTGATTTCATTAGTGAGTACAGGAGCCTGTTCAGGGATGTCCTGGTTCTCGAGGGCGGCAAGCCCATGGGTGAGGCTGAGGGTGAGGTCCAATCTACAATCGATAGGTTAAGAATGATTCACCAGGACCTGGGTAGGTTACTTGATGTTGGTATACCTGGTGAGTATGGCACCGGTACTGAGAATAAGTACGCAATAGTTGTTAGGGAACCTGTCGGTGTTGTTGCAGCCATAGCGCCATTCAATTACCCACTATTTACACCCATGGTTAAGGCGGCAACGGCGTTGCTGGCGGGTAACCCAGTGATCCTTAAGCCGTCAAGCTACACACCAATCATGGGCGTGTTAATTGCTAAGGCCTTTGAGTACGCAGGTTTGGGGAACTATTTTGCCCTAGTCACGGGCCCTGGTGCCAGTATTGGCGATGCCCTGGTGATGCACCCATTGGTTAGGGCTATATCACTTACGGGTAGTACGGAGACGGGGTTGAGAGTCCTCAGGATGGCTGGCTTGAAGAAGTTACAGCTGGAGCTTGGCGGTAAGGCACCGGCGATAGTTCTCGAGGATGCAGACCTGAGGTTGGCGGCTAATAAGATAGCCACTGGTTCCCTACGCCTGTCAGGGCAGAGGTGTGACGCCATCAGTAGAGTCATAGTACTGGATAGCGTGGCAGACGAGTTTGTTGAGTTATTGATTAAGGAGGTTGAGGGTTGGGTTGTCGGTGATCCCAGGGATCCCAAGGCTGCGATGGGGCCGTTAATCAGCATTAATGCTGTGGAGAGGGTGCACTCAATGGTGGATGACGCATTGGTGAAGGATGGAAAACTAGTGCATGGTGGTGGTTATTGGCTAACATACCATGAAGCCACCATCGTTGATCACGTGGATAGAAGGGCTAGGCTTGCTGTTGAGGAGACCTTCGGTCCCGTGATACCCATTATTAGGGTTAGGGATGTTGATGAGGCCATTGAGGTGGCTAACGAGGTTAGGTACGGGTTAGACGCGGCAGTCTTCGGTAAGGACATAGACACTCTCTGGCGTGTGGCTAGGTCAATCGAGGTTGGTGAGATTACAATAAATGACTTTCCACGCCACGGTCTTGGACTCTTCCCATTTGGTGGGGTTAAGGACTCGGGCATTGGCAGGGAGGGTGTGGGCTTCTCAATAGAGAATGTAACCGAATTGAAAACAATCGTGATATCATTGCATCGGTGATTCACGCATCGCTAATGATTGTTAATAACCTAAGTACCGCACCTATTAATTCCTAAAATAACAGTGCTGACAGAACCGAGGGTCTATCACATCTACGAAGGAAGGAATCTCAATGCTAGGGCTGTTTCTGTCTTCATTATTATTTACGGTTGCTCATGTTCATTGGTGTTTAAGCCCTCTTAGGGCTATTAGGTGTGCCGATGTCGTGTGTCTGTCTAGCCCGTATTTTCTCATTAGTTCGTCGTGTTCTGTTGAGTTTGTTGTTCCCCTTGGGTTTACGTACTTAGTCTCTATGCTGTACAGTGGTGCCTTTATGGCTATTCTCTCTATGATTGAGCTCCTGAAGGTTGCAACCTTGTGGTTGTAGTTCTCACGTCCTCTATCACCACTCTTAATCCACGCCAACTTTAACCTACCGAGAACCTCCGGGTTCTCCAGGAACAGCGTCTTGACACCGTGGTTGTAAGCGTAGTTAAGCATTTCATGAATCCTCATGCCGATGATACTCCATGCACTGTGCCTACTGAAACCCTTCCTAGAAGCCTCACTGAACCAGAATGTTTTGTGGTCTATTAGCCTACCCTCCTTATCAATAATTGCTAGATTAATCCTATCGGTGTTAACGTCAACACCACCAAAGAGCTTACCACCATTGCGTTTATGCCTAGACATGTGCTCATAATAAACATCCAGCGGTACCGTCATATGAACCTCACCGTGGATCCAGAGCCGGTTATTCCTAACACCAACGCCATCAATCACAACCCTACCCATGTACTTAACATGCTCCGTGAGGACTGCATTGAGTAACTCCCCATAATTCTTCGGCACGGTTGGTCTAACCACAACCCTACCAATCAACCCATCAAACCCAACCGTAGTCACGTGAAACTCATAGCCCGGTCTCAAGGTGATACTCTTCGCTGGATACTCCAACTCGCTCTGTTGAAACATGAGCCAGTCACCCAACTCAACACCCCTAAAATCAACACCCAAAGCCCTACACGACTCATAAATACCCATCACGAGGGTCACAGCACCATCAGCATACCTCCTATTCGGAACAACCCCATAAGCAACCTCCCTAAACACACTCACCCAACCAACCTTATTACCGGGCAAGAATTGCAATCGCTTCGCCAAAGCCAACACCCTATGCGCGGCTATCTTAAACCACCAAGCAGTTGATAGTAACTCCTTAGCCACATCACCATTGGCATTGAACGGCAACTTAATGGTTATGTAATCCACAAAGGGATATCCCCAAAAGATTTAAAAACCTAACCCCAACACCTTTGCTAGTTACCCTGGAGTCCCGAGATCCGCAGAGGCTGGGAACCGCGGGCGACCGTTGGGGAGCCACTGCGGTGAGCGGCTCCAGGGAGACCGTCGAGAAGGAGACGGTGGGAACAAACCACTGAAGGTGAATGAGCACAAACCACCGTCTCCGGAGAGACGGTTAAGGTGAATAATGATTGTAATAGCATTTGTTGGTCAGTCCCTGACCCACCAATCATAGGTTCAGTTGCCGCTTCTCATCACGTTAAGGAGTAATGGATTAAATAAAATTAAATAATTTTTGCCGTATTTATGATTGTGGAGAGGCTTGCTAAATCCTTAATGGTGCTTTCTAAGGATGGAGTCTTCACCCGCGAATCCCTTGAGAGATTAAGTGGTCTAGGTGGTTCGATCGTTGAATCTTTCCTTAATGAGTTGTTGAGTGATGGTGCTATTACTAGGGTAGGTGAGGGCTATAGGGTTAACATGAGACCTCACGCGCTGATTAGGTACTTCATGAATAAGGGATTGAGTGTTGACCTTGAGGAAATAAGCGGCTTCCTTCCCTGGGATGAGTTCGAGGCCTTGATAAGGCTTATTTTTGAGGAGTGGGGGTTCAGGGTCGTCAGTAGGCTCAGGGTCCCCGTCGTTGGTACCAGGGTTGAGTTTGATGTCATTGCCTATAGGGAGCCAAGGGTCTTACTGATAGAGGCTAAGCGTTGGAGGAGGGTTTCTGGAAGCTTGTCCGCTATCGTTAAGAGGCACCTTGAGAAGGTCGAGTTAGTGTCTAGGGAGCCAGAGGTTTTGATGAATAGGTTAGGAGTTAGGTGGGGTGAGGCCTTGTTAATACCCGTCGTTATTACTTGGCATAAGGCTGGCATGAGTATGCTTGAGGGTGTACCTATCGTGAGTATTTACCAGGTTAATTCATTCATAATGGAGCTTGATGGTATCGTCGATTACGTAAGGGCATTCAGGGTTTCCTGGAGGCATCTTTGATCCTGGCATAGCAATCTGGGCAGGCATAGACCTTGAACACCATGCCCAACTCCTTAACCTCATAATCAACTATGTAGTACTCCCTAACCCTCCTTAGGCAGAAGAAGCATATAACGCCCTTATTACCAACCCTCTTCATTACCCTGACTCCTCCGTCTCCTCCTCGCTCTTAAGCATAACGGTCATGCTCATTAATTGATCAATATCTGGGTATAAGCTTTCTATTGTCTGCGTTTCTCTATATAACCATGTACTAACCGTAAGTAGTGCAGCGCTGATTAGGTACATTGTTGATGAGAGCCCGACGTATGCATTAACACCCACTAATGAGTACGTGCTAGTTGGGTTGCCGTCCAAGTATATGGGTGTTGGTATGGGCAATGCGAATATTAGGGAGAAGGCTAGCATTAGCATTACTCCAAAGATGAGGGGGTCGGATATGCTGAATTTAACATTTCTTCCTCTGACTAGTATTACCATGGATATCACGATACCCACGAAGACAAGTATTGGTGATAAGTAATCAATGGAGTCCAGGAATTGGGAGTAGCCCTTAATGGGTGTTAGGGTTAATGAGCCATTAATGTCGTTAACTACCAGTTCCATTCCAGGTGTTACGTTGACGATTTTACTTATGCCTGGCAAGGGTGGGCTCGTTATTATTGGTATAGTTATTCTTATGCTTGACATCACAAGGATAATTATACCAATCACGATAAACGCAATTGCTACTTTTCTCATTACCTATCGCCCAGAAGTTTCCTCCTCGGTTTTAAGGTTTTCTCTATCAACTTCTAATGAATTAGTATTTCTCGCGCCCATAATACTGCTCCTAATGACCCCCTTGATTTGATAGACAAGCGAGTAATCACCGTCAACCCACCTCCTAATTCCATCAAGTAATGCATCGACAGGGTTCCTCGTAAATAATGGCTCAAGAATCTTCCTCATGCTATCCAAGCGTCTTATTACGTTGGATGGGTCCGCAGAAATCGTTGTAAAGTCATAAACACGGGCAACGGATATTGCGGAGAGCTTTGTTGACCAATGGAGTGATAATGGGACCCTATACATCCTAACCTTAAGCATCGTATTTCCACCTATCACAACATCATCACCAAGCCTCTGGTATAATTCCATGGACTTCATGCTCCTATGCACAACCTCATTAACAACATCAACCAATGCCCTCAAATCCTCAGGGTTGACCTCCCTCGACAACATTGATATTACCTTAAACCCATTCATGCCGTCAAAAATTACGGCATTGTGCACAAGCCCCAACTGCTCAAAGGTTATGCGTACCGCCGTTGTTAATAGGTCCATAAGCTCGAGACCCCTATCACTCATCCAAACGCCCTTACCACCCTTAATATCGATTATGACCATATCGATACCCTTAGACGCGGCTGCATTAACGGAAGCCATGAAGTCCACACCACCCAGCTTCACGTACTTTATCAACTCATCCTTAGTGCTAAGTATTATTGGCAACTTACTACCGTCCTCATGCTTAACCCTAGTCATCAGCATTGCGGAATCACCAACCTGCCTAATTACTGCGGCCTTCCTACCGCTCAAGAATTTCATCATTAGATCGCCCACAATATCGTAATACTTAATGGGCCTGACCGACGGCTTTAGTACCATTGGTATCAATTTCTTAGGCATTTCTATCACCCGGCCTATAGTAGTAGGTGAGTTTGCCAAGTATCCAGTCCCTAATCACAGCGATGGCCGCCTCCCTAATATTTACCTTACCGCCCCTCATTAACAACCCTCTCCTTCTACCAACTAGCTCCAATAGTTCCATTGGATCCTCGGAATCAACGCCATACCTCTCCATAAATGCCTTGGGGTTGAATGACTTAATTCTCATTATTAACTTTATCGCTGGTATTACAGGGTCATCAAGCTTCGATGGGTCTATCGCGCCCTTAATGACTAATAAGGCTTCATCCTTAACTTCCTCAACAGGTACTACACCCGGCGTATCTATTACTATCAACCACTGCTTAGCCCTAACTATTTGTTCGCCAATTGTCCAACCAGGTACTGGGCTTGTTTCAGCCACATGCCTACCCTTTAGGTAATTGATTATTGTTGATTTACCCACGTTTGGGTAACCAATCACGGAAACCCTCACTGGAAGCCTGGGTGCGTACCTCTTGATATTAACAATCAACTTCCTAGTTCCAAGCCTATCCCTGGCGCTTATGAACACCGTGGGGTAATCCCTCTCGAGGAATCTCCTCCATTCCTTAAGCACCTCCATGGGTACTAGGTCGGCTTTGTTGATAACCATCATTAACGACTTACCCAACCTATTAACGAGATCCTCCAGTCTCCTATTCCTTGTCTCGACAGGATCCCTTGCATCAATAACCTCAAGTACTAAATCGCTCATTTCGAGAACGCTCCTAACCCTCCTCCATGCCTCCTCCTGACTAACTCTACTCATTCAAGTGAGCCTATGTTTTTGCAATAATGTTTATAAATATAAAACGTACTACAATAACGTGGCCTTTGAGAGGCCTATTCCATCACGTCTTACATTGTTGAGGCTTAGGAATCAGGAGAGACTTTATAGGAGCATTAAGAAGACTGTTGAGGATGCTAGGAATGCCACGATACAGAGAATCAGGGCTATAATACCTAAACTCGAGTCCGCTAGGAAGAGTGTTCATGATGAGTTGAGCAAGACATCCTTGCTGCTTAGGGCAGCAGTATCGAAAATGGGCATCGAGGATTACGGAAAGTTGAGCGAGTCTGTGAGGCCCACGGTAGATGCAGAGTTCACCGACCTGGTTATGGAGGGAATAAAGTTCAGGGGGTTAGAGTTTAGGGGTGTCACAAGTCCTAATTACGGCATATTCGCAATACCGCCGGAGCTGGATAGCGCCTTATATGGCATATACAGCAACTTTAGCATAGTTTCGGAAATGATAAACCTAGAGAACCTATTCTACACATTACTTGCGAGGGTTAGGGAGTACCAGAGGATGGTTAATGCCATAGATAATGTATTGCTTCCCAGGATAACAGAGAGCGCCAGGTTTGTTAGGCTTAAGCTAGATGAGGATGAACGTGAGGAGTTCGTTAGAAGAATAGTCATTAATAGGCTCCTGGAAACGATAGGTAGGAGGTAAGGGTTAGCAAGATTTAAATAATCGCAGTATTGATTACGTTTTAGTGAAGACAGGAGGGATGTGCGGATCCATGACGAGGGATTTGAACGCGGATCACACACCCTCCTACATCCCGGTGATCACGCATGATTATTAACATCAAGAGAGTCGTTTCTCTCTACATTATTGAGTTATTAATATTAATAGTGCTTTCCATAATAGGGTTCTATGTAGGTCCCCTGTTCATAAGCCAAACCGCAATTAATGAGTTAAGGAGTGAGTTAATGGGCACCGTTAACCTGGGTCCCAACTTCATATTCCTACATAATCTCGTTATAGATACCCTAATGGCGATACCCATCATCGGCCCACCCATCTTCGTACTTGCCCTGGTAATGACGGGGTTCATACTCGGTGTATATGTGGCGTTCACAATAAATTCGCCAATAGCCCTAGTCTTCGCCCTGGTGGTAACCATGTTTTTCCCGCATGGAATAATAGAGTTAATGGCATACGCCTTCTCCACAACGGGCTCTCTATTCCTGACAGGTAGGGTTATTAGGTCCGTACGTAGTACTAGTTCTGTTGCCAGGAATGACTTTATTGTATTGCTTATTTATTACGCAATATCAGTCCTGCTCCTATACGTGGCTGCCAACGTTGAGTATTTAGAAATAGTTAAGTTAAGTGGTGCCATAAGGGGCTTGATTGGGTAATACAAAGATGAATTAGCCGGTGATGTTTTGATACATGAATTTCTGGGTCATTAGGTTTTGGATGAATACAGGCAGTTGCAAGTCATTAATTGTACTATCATAAGCGCTGGTCAATGAGTTATAACCTAGTATAAATATTATTGGTGAATTGATAGGGGAGGTACCAATTAAGGGGTTTGGTGTGTAGTATGGAGGTACGTAGTACGCGTTGAGCGTAAGTCCAACAAGCCCCTGATACCTGGAGTTCATGACAAAATCCTCATACTTACTTACACAAGTCGATGCGTTAATACTTACTCCCAACCTATTGAGTAGGCTCTGTATCTCGGCAGTACTGGTTAGGTTGGCAATGTTCGTTGCGTTGGATCCCACGTAGGAACCAACCTCCTTAAGGAATAATAGGGCGTAATCCCTATTGGTGGAATTATAATAGAGACAGTAGGCTACAGAGGCCACGTTGAGTTCCGCAATGGTTAGTGGTGATGAGGTTGGAGATGATGTGGTCATGAACGAAAATACATTAAAGGCTATCTCATATTGCACAAGGCCTGAGCCAGCGGTACTCAATATATAGTTTGTGTTAAGTACTGTAAAGTTTGTGGCCGGCGGCATGACCGGGTTGTATATTATCAATACCTTAATGGGCGCGGTGCTTGGTCCATAAACAAGGCTGTAGTTAGTGAATAAGCGGTAGAATGAAGATGCATTATCTAGTTGGAAGTATGGTGGCCATGCAACAATGGAGACTTGGTACGGGCCAGTACCGACAGGTAGCGCCACAATCGTTGTTCCCCTATGCAGTGTTGATGGTGGTGCTATGAACTTGGTGAGTATGTAGTACGTAAGCACCGCAGCTAATACGAGTGCTAAAGCCAGTATTGCAAAACCTATTGCCTTATTAATGTCCATCCCGTAAAATCGAGTATCTAGTTTATTAAGGATTACTCACTGATGAAGACTCGCACAGTGTGGGTTTTAGAGAAATGCTTAAATTAGTGATGGTTCCACGATTAGTCAATGGCAATACCCAGGGTTGAGAGACCAAAACCAGCATTGTATGGACCCACCGTGCCAGTGTGTACTTCATGTGGTAAGCCGATTAAGCCTTACGAGAGAGCAACCCACTTCCTATGTCCAAACTGTGGTAAGGCTGAGATCTGGAGGTGCGAGCATTGCAGGAGGACTGGCAATCCCTATAAATGCCCTGTGTGTGGTTTTGAGGGACCATAATAAAGGGCGTAGATCCTATCTCCTCCAATCACTAAACGGTCTTGGGAATAACTCTTTGAGGCTATGCCGTATTACTTCGTTACCATGCACGATGATTACTTCCTCTACACCAAACTCGCTCATAACCTGGAGACATGCACCACAGGGATATATTGGCTTATCTAGATTTGAGGTTATCACTATGGTCTTTATCCTCCTCTCGCCATTAGAGACGGCGTTGAATATAGCCACTCTCTCAGCGCACACCGTAAGTCCTAAGGATGCGTTCTCAACGTTGACGCCGCGGTACACTCTACCCTCCGGTGTTATTGCGAGGGCGCTAACCTTAACGCCACTGTATGGTGCGTATGAGTACTTTAAGCCTTCTTTAACCATGCTCATCCACTCACTGAGCATCATCTAAACAAAGCCCTAACTACCCCTTTAAGTGCTGTACTGTTTTATGGTGCTGGGCAATAATGAATTTAAGTAACCCATATTATACCGTTAATTGGTGATACCGTTGAAGCGTGCCGTAATAGTTGGTGCGAATAACGTGAGTATCGAAGTGGCTAGGATGCTTGCAGATAAGTACGAGGTCAGGATTGTGGATTCGAATGAAGACGCCTGTAACAAGGCGTACAAGACCCTTAAATCAGCAGCCATGGTATATAAAGGCGACCCAAGCGATGAAAATGTGCTTAATGAGGTTGGCGTGGATAGGGCAGAGCTCTTCCTAGCTCTTTCAGAGGATGATAAACTAAACTTTGATGCATGTAGGGTGGCCAAGGGGAGGGGTGTTCCGCTAATCATTGCAAGGGTTAATAATAGGGATATGGAGGATTCGTTCAGGGAATTGGGTGTGGCGATAGTTAATGTGGAGAGCTTGGTTTCAGATAATATAAAGAGTTTAGTCTTAAGTGATGTCGTCAGGGTATTAACCGTAGACCAATCAACAAATTTGGCCTTCGCCATTGTACGCATTGGGGAGAATTCACCCATGGTGAATAGGCAAATTGGTTATTTAATTGAGAATTATGATATCACCATTCCCTACGTAATAACAGCAGGTGGCGTTATTAAACCAGGTAATGATTACATTATCGAGAGCGGCATTGAGCTGGTGATTGTTGGCACCCTGAGTAATGTTGAGAGATTCATTAATGAAGTATCAACTGAGTAATTGGTTTATTGTTGATATCTATTATTGCCATATCTCCTCTCAATCTTCGGCATTAATTTGAGTACCCTATCGAGTAATGAGTACCTTACCTCATCAACGGTCCTCAGGTCCTTATAAGCGCCCCTGGCAATCAACTCGATATAATCATCCTCTATTGCGGCTACATCAACACGAGGATCCTCTATACCCAACTGCTCCATGTACCCCTTTAGTTCAGCACGCAAATCCTCAATTAACGAGTCATCCCTAGGCACCTTAAAGGGTATCCTAATCTCAATACCCTCCGTTGGTGGTACTCTCTTTATAACGTTCTTCATGATTAACGTATAGGGGACATAAACAAGCTCATTACGCGCACTCCTTATCACCAAACCCAATGGTGTCTGCTTAATTACGTAACCCTTTATACCCATGATCTCCACGTGATCCCCAACATCAAGCGTGAAATCCCTAACCAACCTACCAATCTTGCCCGTGAAATACTCCTCAATTATCGGCCTCATGCCGATCACGAGGATTATGGCGACAATAATCAATAGGGCGCCAACAATCAAGTACTGCCTATAGACATAGGCTATAGCCGATAATATGGTCACTATCAGGATTATTCTGAATATGAAGCGTGCGTTCTCAACATCGCCCTTCCTGGCGATCTTCACGAATGCCTTGACGATCTTATCAAAGACGTAATCAAGTAGTAGGTATACGAGTATCGCGGCAACAATTAGTATTAAGGCTTCCTCTATTGCACTCCAGATCCAGTTCGGTATGAAGCTACTAATCTCCGCAATAACCATATAGCAAGGACATACATAAGCATGTACTTTAAAACCTAACGGAGCTTTAATGCACAACAAGCACGGGCTTGTTGGCGTACCTAACAACCTTCTCTGACACAGAACCGAGTAGGAACCTCGTTAATCCCTTCAATCCCCTAGAACCAACTATTATGATGTCCACGTTAAGTCTGTTTGCCACATTTATTATTGTCTCGGCGGCGTCAGTACCAACCTCAAGTAGTGTCTCTGCATCAACACCGGCATTCTTGGCATTCTCGAGTGCTTTATTTAGGAGATCCCTGCCCTGCTTTTCCATGGTCTCTATCAATGATGGGTACATGGTTGAATCCGGTGCGATGGCTATTTTGCCCTCCTCAATAACGTGGAGAATATATAGTTTGGCGTTGAAGCTCTTGGCGATGCCTATTGCATACTCGAGCGCCTTATCCCCAGCCTTAGATCCATCATAACCAACTAAGATCTTACTTATTAACTGCACACAAACCTTGCATGCAGACCTTAATAAACATTAACATTAACCTAGTGATAAGAGAGGGCAAGCCTTGTCCCTCAGGGTGGAGGGAGGTCAGGGTGATTCATCGCCTTACTACCCTGGTAGATAGCGTACGTATTACAAATAGGCCTTAACTCACACCTCATGCATAGCAGTGGATCTGGTGGTTCAACAGGCCATCCCTGAAATGACTCTAAGCTCTTTAATTCATTAAGTACTCCCCCGTACTTTTTCAGTAATGTCATTACTGGTAGTGGTTTGACGTTCTTCATAGTCACCAAATACGCCTCTCTAATCGTTATACCCGCATCCTCGAGCATTAACATATACGACACAACCTGCTTCAGATACCTTTGCTCCCTCTCCTCATTCAGGTTCCACGAGCTCTTAAGCTCTATCAACCCCCAAATCTCCTCACCATCAAACTCACGCATATACACTATGTCCGCCCTACCTGACGTGTCCACGGTCTCTATCCCGCTCTCAACCTCAACATGTATCCTGGGATTCACAACCTTAAACCATTCCTGGTAAAGATCGTGGATAGCCCTACCCCTAGCCAGATTCCTCAAGCCTTCCATGTTGGTTATGGTACCAAACCTAAGACGTATTAGGGACTTGACAATACAATCGTAACTAAATAATGACGGTGTTGCCCTACCCGTCGGCTCATCAACGAGGTATAAATCATCGCCTATAATCCGCGCACCCCTAAGCATCTCGTTCAGGTACTCCTCCGTTTTCCTAGCAATCCTATCCTCATCAATAACCTCAGCGATCGGCTTAACCACAAGTTTAACCATGTACTTAGGTTAAGTGCTTGGGCTCCTTTATAAATTCATTAATTATGTTAATTTACGTCGATAATTAACGGCTTACTACTTTAAAATCGGAATAACTGTGTAGGTGCCGTATGGTTTACGTAGGTATTGATGTTGGAGCCACATTCATTAGGGTTGGCTTGGTCGATGAAGGTGGGAGCGTTATTGATAAGTTGAAGGTTAGGCAGCCTTCGAGTGGTGATGAGAATACCGTGGCTGAGGTTATAATAAAGGCGGTGAAGAACCTAGCCAGGTCTAGGTCCATTGCCGGTATAGGGATTGGCTCAATAGGCCCTCTGGATCTCAAGAGTGGTATTGTGCCACTGGCACCCAATGCCCCAATCAAGAGGTTTAAACTCGTTGAGCCAATTATTAGGGAGTTCCGGGTACCCGTTGTCTTGGGTAACGATGCCATGGCTGCCGTATGGGGTGAGTACGTATTCGGCATTGGTAAGGGCATTAGGAACCTCATCTACATAACATTTAGCACCGGGATAGGTGCTGGCGTCATCGTTGATGGCCACCTCCTCATTGGCAAGGATGGTAATGCCCACGAAATAGGGCATGCGGTAATTGACATAGACTCGAATATACAATGCGGTTGTGGTGGTTATGGACATTGGGAGGCCCTGGGCTCAGGGGCTAATGTGCCTAGGGTAATTAAGGAATTCATTAAGGGTAAGACGTATAGATCAAGGCTTCACGAGAGATTGTCGAGAAACGAGTATGTGAGTACTGAGGAGGTTTTTCAGGCTTATTATGATGGTGACGAGTTGGCAAGGGACTTCATAGACAACTTCCTAATGAGGGTTCATGCGGCAGGTATTGCAACGGTCATGAATGCCTACGATCCAGAGCTTATAGTTTTGGGAGGCTCCATGGCATTGAATAATAAGGAATTGTTCAGGGCTGGTATTGGGAGGTACTTGGGTAGGTACTTAACCGTTAGGGCTGCTAGGATTGAATTCACAGAGTTTGGTGACGACATAGGCATTGTGGGCGCAGCCGCGTTGGTATATAAGGTACCGGACTCACTTAGGGAGTTTGTTGAGGGATACAATAAGTACTTGCAATAAGCATTAAAAACCAGGTTGATCATCAAAGGCGTGCCTGATGTTGTCATAATTGGTGCGGGTCATAATGGGCTAATCGCAGGCATCGTACTTGCTAAAGCGGGTCTTGATGTTTTGGTCCTTGATCAACTACCGTGGCCTGGCGGTATGGCTGGTTGGCACGTAATAGGTGGTGTGGAGGTCCCCATAGGTGCGTATGTACTCGGTTTAATACCAACGGATCTAATTAAGGAGTTAGGCATAGGCATTGAGCAGTACAAGCCAGACCCAATAGCGGTGTACGTCAAGGATGGAGAGCTTGTCAGGTGGTGGAGGGACTTCGATAAGAGGGTTGAGGAGTTCAACAGGTGGGGTCTTGGTGATGATTTAAGGGCTATGTGGAATGAGATAGTGAAATTCCACGAAGTTCTGCGTAAGTATTTATTTAGAACCGAACCACCCAGTAGGGATGAGCTGCTTAACGACCCAGTACTCAATGAGTTCCTTAAATTGAAAAGTAGGGATTTCCTGGGAAGGTACTTACCTCGCGACTTCTGGGACATGTTCATATTCGAACCATACCTTGATCAACCAGCCTTCATGGTTGGTTACTACAACCCAGCCACGGACTGGTACTACCCGGCTAAGGATGGCGAGGTTGGTATGCAGGTGTTTGCCCGTGAGTTGTATAGAGCTGCGATTAGGAGTGGCGTTAGGGTAATGCTTGGGTTGGGGGTTAGTAAGATAGTGATTGAGGGTGGCAGGGTTAAGGCTGTTGTTACTGATGATGATAGGACCATAGAGACTAGGGTCGTCCTATCCACGGCGAGCCCTGTGAACACGATACTCGAGTTGGTTGGTGAGGAGTATTTCGACAAGAGCGTTACCGATAGGCTTAGGGGTGCGATGTTTAGTGGCGCGTATAGAGTTGCTTTGGTTTATGACGGAGAGATAAGGTTGAAGGGTGAATTGGATAGATACAGGGAATCAATACTTCAATTACCTTTTGGTGAAACTGTAATACGAAACAACTACTTAATAGTTACAGGCTTGCCCCCTAGGGATGAGCTGGAAAATTATGTGGACATTGACTGGAGCAAGATCAAAGCCTTCGAGATAATAACGCCAAGCGATTATGAGAGTATATTCAGGGTTGCCGGTGGTAACCTGAATCATCTATCCATGTTTGAGGAGTTCATGTTCGATAGAAGACCAGTGCCTAGTTGGGGCTATAGGACGCCGATTAAGGGATTATACCTAGGTGGTGCTGGTACATGGCCTGGTGGTCAAGTGACGGGTATACCTGGCTATAATGCGGCCAGGAAAATACTACAGGATTGGGCGTCATTGAATCAATAATTAGATCCACCGTAGTCATAACCAAATATTATAAATCACTCATCATTAGCAATGGGAGTGAGAAGTTAAAATTGAAACCTAGCACATAAATGGCTATAAGGGATTATCAACGTTTAAGACCTATGAAAACAATTTTAAAGTCCTAATGGTATGGTGTGAGGATTTTGCGAGTGATGTGTATGTATAAGCAGGTGATCATTGTCAGGTCAGACCTGAGCATGTCCTGCGGTAAATTGGCAGCCCAGGTTGCCCATGGCGCTGTGGGTGCCGTACTCAGGGTGCTCAGTGAGGGTAAGAAGGATTGGATTGAGTGGTTTAGGGCTTGGGAGTCGTCAGGGCAGAAGAAGATAGTCCTGGTTGTGAACTCACTAAATGAGTTATTGGCGCTTAAGGATAAAGCTGAGAGGCTTGGTTTGCCCACATTCCTTGTTGAGGATGCTGGCTTAACAGAATTGCCTCCTGGCACCATAACCGTGCTTACCATCGGTCCAGGGCCTGAGGACCTTATTAACAAGGTGTCTGGCTCATTGAGACTGTTGAGGTGATTATGTGAGTATTACGCGTTTCTTCAGGGATGCTATGAATAGGGTATTTGCATATTCGAATTATGACCTGGTCAATAATGTGATTACCCTGCACCTATTACCTAGATTGAGGTATTGGGCTTCCCTGGAGATCATGAAGTCGCTACGGGATTGCGATGGTGTACTTGTTGATTTGGGTGCGGGTGATGGCTCAATGACCAAGTACCTACTTAAACTTGGTGTTAAGCCTAGATCAATAGTGCTCATAGATCCGGCAGTGAATGGGCTCCTTATGATGAGAGGTGGGTCTGAAATTATTGATAAAGTCGTTGCTATTGGGGAAATGCTGCCTCTAAGGTCATCATCAGCATGCATTGTGTACACAGCCTTCGCCCTCAGGCAGTTCAGCAATAAACCCCTTGCAATGGTTGAGGTGCATAGAGTACTGAGGAGGTACGGTTCATTTATAGTGTTGGAATTTTGGAGACCAGATGCGGTTCTAATACATGCATTATTACTTTACTACCTAACATTACCCTTACCGCTACTTGTCTCGATTATCGCACCAAGATCCATTAGGGAATACTCAGTAATGCGTCTCACAATTAAGAACATCGGACCTATCTCATGGTTAAGGGATTTGATCGATAAATTGGTTGGTGATGTTGTGTCTTTCCGTAAGTACATAGGCATTTTTGTGGTAATAAGGGCTAGAAATATCCGTGATGCTCATTTAAGGACCAACAGTCCTGAATCGAAGTTATGAAGAATTAGTTAAGCCGAGCCTCACGAGAATCTCGGGCTTTGGTCTGCCGTTCTCATTATAGCCCCTTAATTCGTAATACTTCCTAACCATGAACGACCACTCCTCCTCTGAAATGACGTACTTCTTACCCTCATACTCAACGGGTTCCCTAAGCCACCTAGGTGGTAGTCTGTCCTGATCGATTGTTGTCTTATTCATGTATCTATGAAGCACGATTATCCTCTGGGCAGTCTCCCTAAGCTCATCGGTGGTGTAGCCGAACCCGGTAACGGCATTTAGGGCGTCCCTAATCACGTCCCATGTGTATATAGCCCTCCCGAACTTGCAAAGGAGCATTGAGTCATACAGCGCATTCCTCTCCTCAATATCCATGATTGCCCTAACCTTATCCTCACCGGTCGCGAACCTACCACCAGCCTGACCCGCGATATCTACAGCGTATGCGCTGGACCAGAGATGATCAGCACCCCTTTCAGAAATTGCATTATTCAATATCATACCCTTAAGCGTCCTTGGATCATACGCCGCCGGCTCAAGTCCCTTAACGTGTATTGCCAAGTCCTGGACACCAAGCTTCTCCGAAATTGCCTTAACACCGAGCGCCGCCAACTCGCCTAACCCCCTTCTATATGCCGTGTTTATTATCAACTCCCTAATACCATCATAATCACCCCACCTGGGTGTTCCCTTAACGATGCCTTTCTCGCCAAGGTATATCAGGAATGCTATGGTATTACCTAGACTTATTGTGTCAAACCCCAACCTATCAGCTAGCTCAGCCAAGTCGATAAGCTTTTGTGGATCGTTGACGCCCGTTAACCCGCCCAGGGCCATTGTTGTTTCGTACTCAAGGTCATACTCGCCATTGCTTGACCTGACAACCTTATGGCACGCAACTGGGCAGTAGAGGCAGGCACCGTTCTTAATGAAGTACTTCGGCTTTAGGGTTTTCTCCCACGATATGTTCTCCCAACCTGGCATGACGACCTTCGTCCAATAGATTGATGGGAAGAATCCCATGCCGTTGCCAGTGTCGATAAGCCTAACAGTACCACCTTGCCTGTAGGGTATCATGCCGGGATTCATCACCGCTTGCTTACCCAGGTTCCTCACCAGGTCCTGGTATAACTTATCATCAGCAACATCAACCGTCTTACTTGTGGGTATGAAGGTTATCGCCTTTATACCCTTACTTCCCATGACAGCACCACCACCAGTCCTACCAAACTGCCTCCAATCCTCATGACCAATACATGCATATGGCACCTTATTCTCGCCGGCAGGTCCTATGGTGAGCACAGCCGAGTCCCTAAACTCCCTCTTAATGCTATGCTCGGTCTCCACAGTATCCAAGCCCCATAAGTCCCTAGCATCCCTAAGCTCCACCTTACCATCACTAATAATAATATGCAAGGGCTTATCACTAGACCCTGTTATCACCACCGCATCCACACCTGCATACTTCATGTATGCGCCTAGGGTACCACCAACGGTTGAGTAACTCCACCTATTCGTTAATGGTGACTTGAATATTGCAGCAGCCCTAGTGGCTAGCGGTAGCCTAGTTCCACCCAATGGACCCGTGGCTATTATTAATGGGTTTTCAGGACCAAGAGGGTCTATGCCATCCACATTAAGACCCATGCCGAAGATGAGCCTTAACCCCAAGCCCCTACCTCCAATGAATGACTTGGCAATATCCTCATCAACCGTATCATACTCCACCCTATCTCGCTTTAAATCGATCCTTAGCACCCTACCTGCATAACCATGCATAGCTGGTTATGGTTTCTACATGGTTGATAATTATTAATAAATACTTACCCAAATATGTAATTTAAAATAAAAACCAACCGTTAAGATTAACCCTTAAAATTTAGGCATGGCTCAGCTAAGTGGTATGGTTGAAAGAACATACTCTGGCGGTAACTGGGTTGTTAGGGTTAATGATGGTGTTGCCGAGGTCGTAATAAATAGACCACCGCTCAATTTAATAACGATGGAAATGAGGAGGGATTTGGGTAGGGTGGTTGATGAATTAGAGCGAGATGAGAATGTTAAGGTGGTGATATTCAGGGGAAGTGGTGATAAGGCATTTAGCGCTGGTGGTGATATTACCGAATTCCTGGATTCAGGGCCTAGGGATTTGATTGATTGGGGCAGGACCATTGAGATGATTGAGGAATTGAGTAAACCAACAATTGCCCTATTGAAGGGTTACGTGCTAGGTGCGGGCACCGAGTTGGCGTTGGCTTGCGATATTAGGGTGGGGACACCAGATGTGGAGATAGGGCTTCCTGAGATAAGGCTTGGCATGGTACCCGCAAGTGGTGGTTTGACAAAAATCGTTAAAGCCCTAGGTCCGCTCAGGGCTAAGTATTACCTACTCCTTGGTAAAAGGATTAAGGCTGATGAGGCGTTACAACTTGGTCTTATTCATGAGGTTGTGCCACAGGATAAGGTCTATGATAGGGTTATGGAGATAGCCAGGGATTTAATGACGCTATCATCACTCGCGCTAAAGGCACTTAAGCAGGCGATAAGGTTGGTACAGGATGCACCGAGTGAGGTTGGTTATGATATAGAGAGGAAGACATTCGCCCTACTACGCTATAGCCAGGACTTTAGGGAAGGTATTACTGCCTTTAAGGAGAAGAGGCAGCCGAAGTTCCAGGGAGCTTGATGATGCGGAAGCTTTATTAGGATTTATGGAGATATTGTATTAACCACACGGAGACCCGTGGACAGCGGGCCTGTGAAGGGCGTGGGTTACTCCCGGCTACACACTTCGTTCATTATGTTTATAATCAATGAATCAACATTTAGTCTCACATCCTTAGTTATCTCGTAGTGCATCCTCTTAATGTTGCCGTCTTTAATCACGTATATTTGCGGTATCCTAACGATACCATTCTCTATGCCATACCTAATCACCAACTGTCTTGACTCGGTATCATCTAAATCCCTCATTTCGCACTCAACGTTGCTCTTAATTAATCGTTCACACAGCAGCTCCAGGTCGCTCCTGAGGTAATCCCAGTCCTTGGTTATGACAATGACTTTCCTAATCATTTCCTAGCCTTGGATTAAGTAATGTTTTTAAAGCGGTTCTCAAACTCTCATGTCGAGCAGGTATGGAGTACGTATATGCAGCTTTGTTGCTTCACTACGGCAAACAGGAAATCACCGAGGAGAATGTAACCAAGGTTCTCCAAGCCGCTGGTATCCAGGTGGATGAGGTTAGGGTTAAGGCCCTTGTCGCCGCCCTAAAGGAGGTCAATATCGATGAGGCCATAAAGACTGCCGTGGCCATGCCGACAGTTGCCGCCCCTGCTGCACCATCTGGTGCTGCGGCTGGTGGTGAGCAGAAGGCTGGTGCTGAGGCTAAGGCTGAGGAGAAGAAGGCGGAGGAGAAGAAGGAGGGTCCGAGTGAGGAGGAGATTGCTGCAGGGCTCGCCAGCCTATTCGGCTAAATCATAGGTGATAAAAATAAATCATTCTTATCAAAAATTATTTCGTACTACCCTCAACCTTGAATAAACTCTTCATGGCCTTGTCCCAAAGTTCCCTTGGTGATTTGCTGTATATTCGAACTTTAGTGTATGGAAGCCCTGTTAATGGTCTCGTTAGTTCAAACTCTACGAACCTTCTCTTTTCGTTAATAATTACCTGCTTAACGGGTATTGGTGATTTTAATAGGTACATGCCGTCAATGAGTATGGCGTCCTTAAATATTATGAGCTCCTTGGTGACTGTGTATGGGTAGTCCGTTATTTGCACGTTGGTTGTCATGAAGGGCATCCTCATTATCCTAAATATCACGTACATAAGCACAAAGAATATTCCGAAGTATATTAGGTAATCAATGAAGTAGGCGTAGAATAGGTTCGCCTCCTCAATGGTTGGTGTGAACCACGGCTTTGCATACGCGCCCATGTTTGTTGAGTTCGCTATATACCCAGATAATGTTACGAACGGACCAGACAGTACATACGTGTAAAGCATCAATAATCCTATCAACACTACCATTAGGATTACCATGTTCTTCAACTGGGACTTAACGAACTTATTCGTCTCCTGCACGTACTCAGGATCCTTCTCCATGGCCTTCATGAAGTCATCACGTGTCAGCTTCTCCACGGCGCCGCCCTTGCTGGTCTTCATGTAATCCTCGATCTCCCTCAGCCTAGTCCTGGTGCTCCTAATGCCGATTGCTATTACTATGCCGAAGAATACCACGAGGTATACGATGACGATTACCCACGTGATGAAGGTTTCATGAGCCACATTACCCCAGGCGCCAACTATCGCAAACACTAGTACGAAGGCTATGGGCCATACATACCTAAGTACCCTACCCCTAATACCTCCCTGTTGTGAGTACATTTCGGGAAATACCTGCTGAATAACCCATTTAAAACCTTACCAACATGATCGAGGATGGGGAAAAGATTTATTTCTTCGCATCCCCAATCTAGTGGAAATGAATGCTAACAATGAATTAATAATTGATGTGGTTTGCGACAATGAGGTAAAGGCGCCGGGTATTCAGGGTGACAACTCAATATCATTACTTATAAATGGTGAATTGATGATTGATACATGCTCAAGTACTGAGAGGCTCTTGGGGAATATGAAGGCTATGGGTATCAATGCAAATCCTAGGCTCCTTGTTATCTCAACACCCATCAATCACCATTGGGGCGGTTTAGATGCACTGGCTGGTGTTGCAAAGGTTGCAATCCCAATAGATAATACGGTAAACAGTTTCGAGCTCAGGGACAGGTTAGATAGGCTTGGGTTCGATGTTATTGAGGTTGGTGGTAGGGAGAGGTTTAAGCTTGGTTTTGGTTCTGTTGAGCTTATTAGGGTTGGTAATAAAAGGGTTGGTGAGCTGCTGATCTACATACCAAGCCATAAATTACTGATAAGCGGTTGTGGATTAAATCTTTGGTTAATCGATGACGATCAGTTACTAAGGTTCTTTAAGGAGCTCGATATTAGGCATTTCGTGGGTGGGTTAGGAGCAACATCAACCAGTGAATATCAAGGGGTACTGTTGAGAGACATCATTAGGAATTTGACATCAATTTACCCACTACATGGTACTGGACCCAAATTGAGGAGGGAATTGGTGAGTAATCATAGGAATGCGCATGATGTTGGTGCAGGGTCTATCGTGAGGATTAGGTGAGGGCAATGCAGTACCTTGGCTTGATAATAGTTATTGCGGCATGGTTTGCCCTAGTCGGCATCATATACCTACTCAGGATTCTTGGTGTTAAGATACCGGTCAGGGTTTACTACGGTTTATTCATAATGCTTAGGGATGAGGAGTTGGTTAAGGAGGTGATAGCACCGCTGGGTAACCTACTACGTAGGATACCTAGTTGGTTAATAATGGCCTTGACCATAGGTCTATTCCTATTATCCATGTTCATAATTGTACCAATACCACTGACCATACTAGGCATAAACGTGTGGGGCTTACCATCAATGCTCTACCTAATGGTTAGAAACCTCGTGCTCATGGTCATAGCAGTCACACACAAATTAAGCCCTATCGAGACCGTGGAGAGGGGCTTCACACCATTGGCACCATTGATACCTGGAGTTACGATATCACTTTACACATTCATTTACGTAATAGTGGCCATAGGCCTCGGCATACTACTTCACGAGATGGCCCACGGAGCCGTATCGTCCAGGTTTAACGTGAAGATAAAGTCCGGTGGAGCCTTCGCCCTTCTATTCCTCGCCTTTGGCGGTTTTGTTGAGATCGACGAAGAGGAACTGAGGAGTAGGAGCCTTGCCGTAAGGCTTGCGGTATACTCAAGCGGGGTCTTTATGAATATAGTACTTGCCTACATCGCTGTAGCCCTGGTGGGGTTAGCATTACTGAGTCCTCAATTGACCCAGGGTCTTTTGGGTACGACTATCGTGTATGTGGTTAATTCCACAGATGCGGCGTTTAAAACCGGTTACGTGATTACGGCAATTAATGGACACCCAATAGCCAGTGTCTATTCCCTAATATCCACCCTGAGTTCCGTAAATTCAGGTAATGTCACACTCACGATGTACAACCCAGTCAATGGTGCTGTGATTAATGAGGTCATGAGCACTAGGAATTTAACAATGGCGCTCCTGGGCTACTCAGCCCTTTATATTAGTCCGTGGAACATCATTGTCGAGAGCAGGTCCTTCTATAACTTAATGTTTTGGATATACACGCTAAACCTCACACTCGCATTACTCAACGCATTCCCTGCATACCCACTTGATGGTGGGCAATTCCTAGACTCATTATTATCAAAGGTTATTGTGAACAAATCCGTAAGAAGTAAGGTCATGATAGCGCTATCGATTGTTTTCTGGTCTCTCATAGGCCTGACTCTCTATTACACATTAATGACTGGTCTCTATAGGTTAATTTGAGGAGAATTAATTTTAATATGCACTAAGGCGGTTGGGCTTCATTATGAGTAGTGCTGAGGTTAGGGTGAGGGTTAGGAGGGGTTTTATACTCGGCCTTGTAATCACAGCCCTACTCTTTCTAATGGGGCTTGTGCATGTGGGCGAGGCCTTTGCACTTGAGTATAGGGTTTATGGCTACGTGATTTATAGGTCAGGCGAGGTAGTGCATGTTAATTACGTACCACTTTACATCTACATGTGGAGGGTCTCCTCACTATTGTTTCTGGCATGGGTTCTTGTTTACATAGCCTGTGTAATAAAGCCCTCAATAGTCCTTGATGCATCCGGCATCATATATGGCGTCTTCTACATAGTGACCCACTATATTTACCTATTCACAATAGGTGCTCCAGTGATTCTTTATCCATTTACGTACGTGCTCATAACCATAGGTAAGCCACTCCTCTACCTTGATTGGGGTCAGGTAATTGCTGTGATAACCCTTTGGAGATTTTTCGTAATTCGTAGGAGCATGACGGTGAAGTGAATGTTGGGGGATGTAGGGGGTGCCATAGCCTCGGTGCTACGTAAGTTGGGCATTGATTGGATTAGGCAGTTTGAGGAGAGGGATCCCCAATTCATTGCAATTACTAGGCTATGCAATGGTTTGCGTGATGTCAATTTAACCATAAAACTCACAATACTTAATTCATTAGTTAGTTATCAATTGGTAGGTAAGGGTGAGGATCACTGGAATTACTTCGCTAACTACTTCATCAATAATAAACCAGGAAACCTCTGTAGAGATTTCCAAAACTATGTATTTAACAGTAAATACCTGGCTAGGTACAGGGATGCGCGGATCAAGAGGGTTGAAAACGTTTGCCCCAAAATCGTTAATAGGGACCTCACGATATACGCGAGGGATATGCTCGGGTTGTGGAGGTTTATCACGAACACTGTTGGAGGCTCTGGCGAGGAGAAGACCGTAGTCTTCTCCGTAAAGATGTCCTACTACGTGTACAGGGCCTGTGGTTTCGAGACGGCAATACCCATGGAAATACCCATACCCGTGGATTACAGGGTTTCCGTAATAACAATATGCAGTGGGCTCCTGCCGATGGGCTCCTTATACGATCTCGGCAAGATGGTTAGGGAGGTCATGGTTAAGCGCAGGAGGGAAATCCAAAATGCCTGGGGTGAGATTGGTAAATTAAGTGGTATACCACCCCTCAACCTGGACTCTGTGGTTTGGGTCTTAGGCGGATTATTGATTAATTCCTCATTCAACATCAACGGCACCCTGGATGGTCTGAGAAAATTGGGTATTCACGAAAATGAGGATGTCATTGAGCTACTTCACCTACTCGGCGGCCGCTGCATGGTTAAGTAGGTATTAATTACCAACTCCCTCGCCTCCCTGTACGTTCGCGATAAGTTCTTATCCGTCTTAAATCGACGTAGGAGTTCGACCACACCATCCTTTACTGAGATGTACCCAGAGGATGCCAGCCTACCCATGATCCTTCTGGCATACTCGTCACCGAGCCAATAAGAGATTAACCTATACACCTTCAAATACTTGAGTTTGGCTTTACCACCCTTAAGCTCGAGCTCCTCAAGGAGTAACAACGCTAACCTAGCCTCAGTGCTCATCGACGTAGACCTCACCCCTGTCAAGATCAACGCGCACCGCGGTACCATCCTTAAGAGTTAATAATTCCCTTGGTAAATCCGTCATTATCGGTATCTGCGCCATAATTGCACCTATTATGAGCATTGTGTCAGCCTTAACACTAAGTATAACTCGGGGGGCTTTGCCGTACTTACTCAATTGGTACATTACGTAAGGGCCTACCGTAGAACCTCTAGAGCTTGGTATCGCCAAAACCTTACCTGCGATGCTTGTGTTGGTAATCCTTATGATACCATTCCTGCCATCAACATCGCCCAGAAAGGAAAGCGGTTCCCTATAAACAACAAGTTCGCCCTCCACAATACCACTTCCAAATAATGTGTTTCCCCTCAAAATCATTACATACTCAAGGTATTAAGGCTTGATTTTTAAGGTTAAGGTTCAGTGAAAGTTCCCTTACTCAATCCTAATCCTAATGATCTGCTTGGTCTCCTCAACCTCATTCTTAGGTAACTCCCTATACGTTAACCACCAGGCATAACCCTTATACTGCTGCAGTCTCTTGGGGGCCTCCTCGACATTGTGCGGTGGTGGGTTTAGGACGTTCTCACCAATTAACTCATTATAGGGCCAGTTGGCCGGCATTACCACACCGTACTTATCGATTAGCTGTAGTGACCTAATTATCCTAAGTATCTCGGGTATGTTCCTACCGAGCTCCATTGGGTAGTACAGTATGGTCCTTATCACGGCCTTATCATCGACTACAAATACTGTTCTCACGGTGGCTGTGCCGGATTCGGCATGTAGCATGCCGAGGGCTTTCGAAACGTTGCCCAGGGGATCTGCGATTATTGGGAATGGTATCTTAACATGCAACTCCTTCTCAATCCAATTAACCCACTCTATGTGGCTTATGTCGGAGTCAACACTTAACCCTATCAGCTCGGTATTCAGTTTCTTAAAGTCATCGTAGTGCTTCGCGAAGCTCACAAACTCCGTTGTGCATACAGGCGTGAAGTCGGCTGGATGGCTGAAGAGTATGAACCACTTGCCCTTGAATGCGTCGGGTAGTTTCATTGGTCCATGGGTTGTCATTACATTTAGTTCAGGGAACTTCTCCCCTATTGATGGGATTGTGATTGGCATACGGTATTGGTGTCAAATTTAGTTACTTAAAAGAATACTCTAAATTATTTTAAGTGAACTTGCCAATGGATTTTATCATCTTATACATTAGTAAAATATTGTATATCAATGATCCGCTAAATTCGCGTTTTTGTTTTTGACTTAAAAAACTTAATAATCGCGTGTTAACATTCTTTGGGTTGTATGAGCAACGAGGGTTTTGCGGCATTAATGATATACCTCTTCGTAACCCTATCAATAGTTTTACCACTGATACTCATTCCAATGGGCGTAAGCCTACTCTACGCAGTAGAGCTGGGCATAACCGCTTCAGTTATTGGTAAGTACGTATTCACAATGGTCGTTCTAATGTTGTTTTTAGTGATTGGTGGTGTATTGGTTTATAGGAGTGGTAGAGTGCTTATGAGGTTCGTAATTAAGGACGTTGTTAGGGTTCTTGGTAATCACGGTATTTTCGACGTTTTCTCAATTAGTAGCCTGAGGTTGATCTTCATGTTGCTGGTCATTGCTTCAATAATTATTTACTTAATGAACGTGGAGGTAATTAGAATCCCTGGTTACAACTATATACCATACCTAATGATGAATGTTAGGGACAGTCTTACGCAGTACCTGCTCATGGTCATGGGCCTACTAAACCTGGTACTGAGTGTATGGCTCGTGCTTAGTGTTGCTTATCTGCAGTTAAGAATAGCGGTTAGGCACCTAACGGTTAAGTTGGGCGGGGCGGTTGGTGGTGCTTTTAGTGTTATTGCGACAACCGGTTCGGCTGCAGTGACTGGGGCTGTGTGTGCCCTTGGATCATGCACAATACCCAGCATTGGTGTCACACCACTCGCCGTTATTCTCGCATACTTAATTGGTGGAAATGCCTTACTCTTTATGAGGTTCTCGGAGATCATAATGACCATGTTAATGGAAATCACCATAACCCTATTGGCGCTTGTTCATAGGTTGTTAACTCGCTAGTTGGGTCCTTATGGTGCAGGTTCATTACCCTAGTCTCTATTCGTTCAATTTGTTATAGAGTGTAACGTAGGTTTTTCACTCTTATGTAAGCAAGGTTTTTAAGCAATGCCGTTAGCGTTGTTTTGTATGGGTGTTGTTTTGTTTATTGATACGCAGACCTTGATTTTGATTATCATAGCGTTTGTTATCCTCATTATTTGGGGTCCAAGCAAGATTCCCCAGTTGGCTAGGAGTTTTGGTCAGGCTGTTAGGGAGTTTAGGCGTGGTGCCCGTGAGAGCGAGCCAGAGCCAGAGTTAGTTGAGGTTGCTAGGAAGCTTGGTATAGATCCAACTGGTAAGTCAAGGGATGAATTATTGACCGAGATAAACAATAAACTAGCCCAGCAGAAGAAGGTTGAAACTAAGACAACGGTTGACCCCAAGGTTCTCGAGATTGCCGAGAGACTTGGTATTGATACGAGGGGTAAGTCTGAGGAGGAGTTGGTTAAGGAGATTAACTGGAAATTAAGCAATAAGTAAGCAATCCTCTGTTAAAATCGGTGGTTAAATGCACATATACTTGGTCCTCAATGAACAGACGGGGCTACTGCTAATCCTATTCTTCCTATTGCTTATTGCCTGGAAGCCCGAGATGCTACCAACAATAGCGAGGGAGCTAGGTAAATGGTATAACTGGGCTAGGAAATCCCTGGATGACTTCCTAAGGGAAATAAACGAGCCCATATATGAGGCGAGGTCCGAGGTAATGAGGACGATCAACGAGACAAGGCAATCGGTGATGAATGACGTTGACCCAGACATACTAAGGATAGCCAGGGCGCTGAACATAGACGTTAGGGGTAAGACGAAGCAGGAAATAATGAGTGAGATACTAAGGAGGCTTGGGGAGGGTAAAAGCGGCTAGGTCTTGGGCATTTTCTTATAAATGCTCTTGCTCCATATGTACCCCGCCTCGAATAATGCTATGAACATTATGAACCAGAGCAGTGTGCTGACTAGTGTGGGGTCTGGGTTTATTATTGCTATCACGAAGAGTACGCCGAAGTAGATGTACGGTCTATTCCTCGAGAGGGCATCCGGCGTTATTAAACCGGTTTGTGTCAGTAGGGCTATTATCACGGGTGTCTCGAATAGGAAGCCTGCGAAGAATAGTGTGGCTATGAATGTGTTCAGGAATCCACTCGTTGTTAGTAAATGTACGAAACCAAATAGGCAGCTCCAGAATAGGCTTATCCTTAGGAATGCGGGGAAGACTAGGTAATAACCAATGAAGACGCCCGCGTAAAATAGCACGGCAGCCGCCCAAACATACCTCCTAACAGCCCTTAACTCATGTGGATATAGGGCTGGTTTCACGTATTGATAAACATCGTAAATCAACACGGGTATTGTCACGAGGAGCGCAATGACTATACTCAACTCCACACTAAATACGAAGGGCCCAAGAACCGTAGTTGATATAATGCCTATGGGTTGCGTCGTCCCATTCGTGATTGCTACATAACCCGAGGCGCACTTCACAGAGCTTACCGAGGAGTACACTAGGTTTAGTATGTAGTGCTTGAATACGTACGCGATTATTGGGTAATACTCCATAGTGAAGAAGCCTATGATGGCTTGGGTCACGTTGTGGCTGTGGTAGTCGGGCATGGGTAGCCAGAGGATTATGAAGACTATTGCGAATACTATCAAGGCCCTCCTCAATCTAACACCCAACTCCCTAATATGCTCCCAAAAAGGCAACTCCCTATCATAAGGTGGTGATTCGCTGCTCATTATTACCTTAAGTTAAGTTATTGGGTGGTGTAAAAAATCCCTTTTCACCATCATGAGAAGAATTACGTAGTTGGGCATTAATGTATTTCCACAATTAATTTCAGAAATAAAAAATTAAGGAATAATTACCCAAACCGACCCTTGTGGGTGTGAGTGTTAGGTTTAGGGTTTGGGTTGAGGTTGGTGGTGTTCATTTGATTGGTCCTGGTGGTTATGATATTCTTAAGGCTATTGATGAGACTGGTTCAATAAGTGGTGCGGCGAGGAGGTTGGGTATGTCGTATAGGTTTGTGTGGAATTACATAGACAGGATGGAGAAGACCTCGGGCATGAAGCTTGTGGAGGCATGGAAGGGCGGTAGGGGTAGGGGAGGGGCCAGGTTAACACCCGAGGGAAAAATGCTCCTACAATACTACGAAGAGATAATGAAGGAAATGAACCAAATAGCAAGCAAATGGTCCGAATACCTAAGTAGTAGGTTGATGGTTAATAAGAATAGAAACAATGAGAAAACCTAATTTTTAATAGTACTACACGGCATCCCCTCATTAGTTAACGGATACGTAAACTTGGAACTTTATGCCGTAAGTCTCATAGGAACTATCAACATTGTACACCCTAATGATGTATGTACTTAGCGACATATGGATTAGTGTATGTAATATTATTGTTGCATTTTGACCGATTAAGCGTGTAAATCCCTGGAAGTTTAATTGATGCGGAGCCATAGTGACTCCCGTGACTATTATGAAACTAAGAAATAACGATTGACTATCCATACCCGTCACTTTGCCATGGTATGACAAATTAAGTATCCTCAAACCCCTTGGCCATTTTCTAGCTAGGCACTGATCAATCGATAACCACCTACTTCTAACTAAAATGAACTAGGCCAGCCGCACCCTCAACAGCCGCGATCTGCCACTCATCCACACAGGTAGGTCCTAACCAACCACCGGCAGCGCCAATGCTCCAGGCCAGTATTGCGATGATGAGACCTGATAACCTAGTCATGAAGCCCAGCATCATTAATAAACCGAATATGGCCTCAACAGCCGTAAATAGTAATAGGAATGGATAAAGAATGCTGGGGTGCGAAACAAGCCACTCCAATTGCCCAACGATTGGTTGCCATGCATGCTGTATGAAAGTCACAACTTACCACCAACATAGGCCGATGAGCAAGAATTCAACTTATCTAGAACGTTTACGATCCTCCTCAGAAAAGCGCTGAAGCGCATCTAACTAAATGTAATCCTTAGACTAATAAATGCTCCCGTACATCTTCCATAACCATTTCCTTTTTGATCATTATATTCCCAGTACCTACTTTATTGACCGAGAAAATTGAATTTTAAACCGCTAATGCACATTATTTCCCTAATTCAAATGATACCGAAGAGATAACTATGGACAGGCTCAGTAATTTATCTATGGCATCTATAGAGAAAAGTTTATAAATCTTAATTCAAGTAAATATATATATATATGATTAGCAGTTGTCTTGATACTTACCATATTATGATTCTCCAGATACTTATGCTCATGTATAAGAGTCACCTATTGTTTAGCTACGATAAAAATACGGCATCACTTTATCATATGGCTAAGATATTAAACATAAGCATAGCTACACTTTATCGGAAATCCCTCGAGCTCATTGATATGGGTCTGATCGATAAGATCGATAAGGGACATTATATAATAACGACAAAGGGCGCCCTAGTACTTGCGCTACTTTACCTAAGAGGAGTTAGTGGTATTTCTAATGATGCTTTTAGGTTGGCTATTGGTAAATTGAAAGAGGACTGGGACTTGGCGGAATTCAGCGATGATGAGATTATAAGCTACATAAGTCTAATCAATAAAGGTATAGCCCAAACTAAGATACGATCTGTCAACATCTGCGCCCAAAGCTTAAGCTGCACACTTCATTATATATTACAAAGACCCTTACATATAATAGATAATAATAAATCAATAATGAATTTTATTGCAGAGAACTTAGGTTTACCTATTGATGAGATTAAAGCCACCGAGAGGGTTATAGCAAAGGCACTACTTGAATACCTACCAACAATAACCCTTAGGGATGGCTGTAAGGTGGCATTGTTACTAAAGGGTGATCAATCAAGGAAGGTAACGATTGTAAAGGTTGCTATGAAGTGTAAAATACACGGCTATAAATTAGGTATTGATTGTCCCATAGCTAATTCATTAATATCTAGAATTTTGACTAATGAACATGCATAATCCACCCATTTTTCTTAAATTAAATCATTAAATAAATTATAATTAATAGGTTGATTATTGGTCGAGGTCTTGCCAATACATGGAGTTTTCAAATATTAGTAAGTACATCATATAGAGTCTACACATGTATAACCGTGGCTTTATTATCGAGTTAGAAAGCACGATTTATAGGCGGCATAATCAGTGCCTTAAGCTTGATGTCATCTCCATGGCCTGTTGAGTGGAGCGGTTGGGGTCCATACATGCCACCTGAATACTACCTTATATGGGGTTGGAAAATCGCAACTGCTATATTCTTAACGGCACTTGGTAGCATGACAATGCTACTGGCGGCGTTTTATGATGTTAGGGGTAAGGCGCAGAGGATGGTTAAGATAAACATGGTTACCGGTTGGGTATTCATACTGGCCGCCCTAGCCTTCTTCATAATTGACCTAGGAAGACCTGAGAGGGCCGGTTATATAATATTCATTGGTTACCCAAACGGTAGGTTAGCCCAATCATGGATAGGCTGGGGCGTCCTATTCCTAAGTGGTATGGTTATTTGGGGCATCATATACCTCGCCATGATGTACATACCATCACTCGCAAAGGCTGTGTTAGGCAGGTACGTTAGGACAACCCAGGTAGTCCTTGATTTCCTAATAATGTTAACGGGTATAGCGGCCACGGTATATACAGCATACCTATTCGCAGCAGCAGGTGGTAAATCCTACTGGTGGAATGGTACCTTACCAATACTTTGGTTATCCTCAGGGCTTGGTTACGGCGCAGCCCTCTCACTATTGGTGGCGAGATTCTTCTATACACCACCAGGTGTTAAGGCTGATGGTGGGGCCTTTGATGTCAGGCGTTTGATTCATGAATTAGGCTGGATAGATTTGCTTGCGGTGATCTTCGAGGCCTTTTCATGGGCCCTATTCTTAACCGTGGCTTATGCAAACCATTATGAGGCTAGGATACCGTTAACCCAACTTCTGCTGCAGACTTACGCACCGTACTTCTGGGGCTTCGCCATAACCTTAGGCATAGCAATACCACTGCTCCTTGAGATCGCCCTGTTCAGGATTGACCCAATGGGCACCTTCGGCAAGTGGGCTATCTTAACAATATTCATAGCCGTCATGTTAGGAGGCTACATGGTTAGGTACATAGTGATGGCGGTAGCCTACTACTATGCTCCCTACACACCGCTGGTTAATGCAGAACCACAGTGGGGTCCGTGGTGGGGGTGATGGGTATGGAGACCTCCACAAAACTGGTTAGGGAGGAAACGAGGAAGGACTTCGCATTAACAAGGAGGGAGTTCCTAAAGCTTGCTGGCATAACCACGGCAGCAGCGGCATTCCTAGGAACCATTGGTAAGGAGGCCTTCGTATTCAGCCAGGTATTTAAGAAGAGCAAGTTAGCCACCTCTGAAGTAGCAAGCGATGTTGTTGCATTCACAACATGCTACGGCTGCCTAGGCAGGTGCAATATTCAGGTCACAATTAGCGGAGAGACGAAGCTTCCCAGGTTCGTAACTGGGTCCATATTCACCAGGAACGAAGGTGCCGTATGCGCCATAGGCGCAGCAACAATGCTCCACTACCTAAGCCCAGCAAGGCTTAGGTCGCCATTACTGAGGGTGCCAACGAGCGAGAGATGCAAGGGCGACTTCATCGAGATAACATATGACGACATGCTTGACATATTGATAAATGGCGATAACGCATCATTCTTAACCGAGAGGGGTTGGAAGTACGGCTTCCTGGGGCTTAAGAAGATTAGGGAGTGTTGCCCATACAAGTTCGCCTACTTCACAGGCAGGGACCAATACAACCCATCGGAGAACACGTGGTTCGCAGCAATGTTCGGCACACCAAACCAGGGAGGTCACGGCGGCTTCTGCGCAGTTAATGTTGCCGCCGGTGGATCATATTCATTGGGTGGTAGTTGGTGGGAGTATGGTGGTTGGGACAGTGATTATACAAAGCTACTGATACTAGCCGGCGTGACCCAGGACCACTTCCCAACAATAACGAGGCGTCATATAATAAAGGTGACAGAAAATGGTGGTGAGGTTGTTTGGATGTCGCCGGAGAGGATCGGCAACTTCGCGCAGGTGGCTAATGAGTGGATACCCGTAATACCGGGCACAGACGGTATGGTGATTTGGTCCGTAATACATGAGCTGTTCAAAATGAGGGAGCAGGGTATACACTCGGTAGATGAGGACTACCTTAAGTGGTACACGAACGCACCCTGGCTCGTCATAACCAACCCGGACGGCTCAATAATACCACCACAGGCACCCAATGTTGGGTTATTCGCAAGGATGAAGAACAAGAATGGTGATTGGGTACCAATAGTCATGGGCAGTGACGGCAAACCCTACCCATTCACCGACATACCCTGGCAAAACGGTGTTGAGCCGGTCCTAGAGTGGCAGGGATCAATAACAATACCAGTATCCCCCGACTCGGACCAAACCATAACACTAAACGTTAGGACCGCCTTCAGCATACTCAAGGAGGTAGCACTGCAGGATAGATGGAGCCCGGAGAACGTTGAGGCCACTTGGGGAACGCCACCTGCTTATAAGATTAGGGAGTTGGCGCAGAAAATAGTGAACCTACTTAACTACGGTAGGGTAGCGGTTAAGGCTAAGTGGACTGATTACCTAGGTAGGGAGCACGATTACTATGTCGGTACACCATTCTCGGCATACATAATGAGGGGCATATCCGCGCATACCAACGGTTTCCAGACTGCAAGGGCCTTTGCACTATTGCTTACGTTGGTTGGCGCCGTAGATACACCAGGTGGTTTTGCCTATAAGTCACCATATCCATTGCCTATACCCGACGGTGACTATTGGCCACCATTTAAAACCCCACCTGATCCAAGGATGAATATCACGCAGGATGACTACAACTCCGACCCAAGCCTATACACTGGGCCAAATGGTGAGAAGCTCATTGGGACTGCGGGTGGTGCGATGATTCAGGAGAGGATATTAAATGATGGTACGGTGCAGATACTAAGTGTTAAGAAGGTTCCATATCCAAAGGCGCTACACGTAACCACAAAGATCCTTGTATACACGCCAGACCAATTGGTCGTTGATGAGAATGGACATCCACTACTCATTGATAGGGCCTTCAGCTGGGAGGCCCCATTCGCGCTGCATAGGGTTTATAGCGCAGTTAACATAGATGCCGGTCTTGAGTGGCCGTACAGGCTTGAGTTCCTGCTATGGCACATAACAAACCCATACTGGGACAACGCCTACGACTTAGACAAGGACCTTGGATTACTCAGGATGAAGGACACCGATGGTAGGTATAGGATACCATTTGTGGCAATAGTGGATACATTCTATGGAGGATCTGTACCCTGCGTCGACTTAGCGATACCAGATACAACATTCTTCGAAAGATACGGCGAGCACAGCTTAGAGGATAGACCAGTCTCGTCAGTCCATGGACCCGCTGACAACATTGAGTGGCCAATACTACCACCGTTGTTTAAGGAGGTTAAGCCATGGAGTGATGGCGAGATCATACTGGGCACGAAGTTGGGATTGCCAGGTTTTGTGACGGATACTGGAGAGCCCATGTACCCGAACCTGATGTATGACTGGTTGTGGAAGTGGCAAATTGCACCTGGCATCGGTGCCCTATACATGGCCAGGGGCACTGATGGCACTAAATGCTGCAAGGGTGAGCCTAATCCCAACCAGGTAAAGATGTATGTGTACCCAGGCTTCATAAATGCCGCAGCCTACTCAAGCAGTAAAACATACCCGCCACCACAGAAGGTGCCCGTAACCAATGGAGTCTACCCACCAGGTGTATCACCAGGTACGCAGATTGTTGGCCATGCCTTCGCCTACTACGAGCTGCCACTGGAGATTAGGTACTATAGGCATGTGAATAAGGGCTACCTTAAGTGGGCGGCAAGTGTTGGTATGATGCCCTACGCTAAGCCCGTAATAATACCGATATACTCAGAAATAATAATGAAGTTCATACTAGCTGCCTACGGATTATGGAAGGGCAAGAACGCCTACTTCTACTACATGTACGAGAAGACTGGTGATCCAAAGTACCTAGAGTTGGCCGAGAAGAACAATAGGCCGCCAAGCGATTGGTGGGGTACTCATATTGCCCAGATAATTAAGCAGTACTACCACCCACTACCAGTTTGGTATGAGCCGCTTGAGTGGACAGCCCCAGACGGATCCCCGCCAAATGAATACCCACTGGCCACGATAAACAGGAAGTCGAATCCTTGGTTCTACCACACCTGGCAGCTCCACCTCCCATGGCTTAGGGAGATCCTACCGTATTCGGTGATTTGGATGAATCCGAAGACGGCTGCCCAATACGGGATTAAGAGTGGTGATTGGGTTGAGTTAACCAGCAGGAGTGGTGAGGTAGCTAGGGGGCAGGTATTCCTAACAGAGGCCATAGCGCCAGGCGTGGTTGGCTACTGGAAGTCTAGGAACGCCTGGCCTGGCACAATGGCTCTGCCACCTAACGCAGTGGAGGCGCAGAAGGGCTTCATGTTTAACGACATATATTTATACACCAAGCCCAATAGCCTGGGTGGTGTACCTAATAGCCAGTACACGGTGGAGGGCTTAATAAACGCGGTACAGAGCGGTAACTACCCAACGCTGAACCTCGACCCATTCACCGGTAAGACTGCCTGGGGTGACCTTAGGGTGAAGGTTGTTAGGATCGCTAATGATAAGCCATACTCGGCATGGGGTAATGCGGACCCAATAGTTAAGACGCCACCGAAGTTGATAGTTGGTAGTGAGGCTTGGAACATCAAGGCGTTCAACTACAATGCCTACAAGAAGCCCGAGGAGATGGGCATAAGTTGGTATGAGGTGAACTCATCGTGGCTACAGTTCCAAGAGGCAATAAGGCACTCCATGGGCTACTCCTTCAGTAGCGCTACGGCATCACCCTCTGATTCAAAATCAAACACGGTGGATCCCAGGAGGAATGGTAATGGACAGGGGTGACCTGAATGGTCCAGTTAGCAATACTCACAGACCTAAGTAAATGCTTTGGATGCGCCGCATGCATGCTGTCATGCAAGGAGTGGCACTCCAGCGGTTGCTACGGCCCAATGACGGACCTTGACCCCTGGGGCCCTGAGCCGGGTAAGGGTCCGTGGTCCGTGTTCTTCATGAGGGTGTTGCATGTTGAGGTTGGGGAGTTTCCGAACACGAAGACGTTTAGTGTACCCATAAGCTGCTTCCACTGCAGGAACCCAGCATGCACCACCGTTTGCCCAACGGGTGCTATATATAAGAGGAAGGAGGATGGCGTCGTCGTCATTAACTACGATGCTTGCATAGGGTGTAGGTATTGCGAGAACGCATGCCCATACGGCAACATAACATTTGACCCAGTGGAGGGTGTGGCTAAGAAGTGCGTCTTAGCCATTGACAGGATTTACGATGAGTCACTGCCACTGTATGAGAGGATACCGCCATGTGTTAGGGCCTGCCCAGCGGGGGCTAGGATATTTGGTGATATGGATGACCCCAACAGCATAATATACAGGACGGCGGTGAGAAAGGGTGCTGTACCAATGGGTGCTGAATACGGTACAGACCCACCGAGCCTATACATAATGCCGGGAATCCAGACAAACGAATCAACACGTATAGTGACTAGGGAGGAGCCCGAGGAGTTTGCCCTGAGGACTGGTGCTGCGGACTTACCAACACTTCTGCAGAAGCTTAAGGGCGTTAAACCCACTGGTGGGCATTGCGGTGGTGGCGTGGGTAATGCCAAGGGTCAGGGTTCGTGAATAATATGAAACTGATAGACCCTCAAATATTAAAATCAATAGCCCTTTCTAGGTCCATTATTTATGACCTCCTATCAGCATGCTTCATATATCCCTACAGGATCAGTGATTATGAGAGACTTGTTAAGTCTAGGATACCCAGGGCTAGGGATGCGGCTAAGTACTTATCCAACCTTTACCCAACTATGGATTTATTGATGAAGTTTCTGGATGTGGCTGAGGGGATTAACAATTACGACCTATTAACGCCAATAGAGGTTGATTTCACGAAGGTTGATTACGGCGCAATACCGTACGAGGGCTATACACACACGGGTTACCTGGACATGAATGTGGAGATCTCACTAAGGAAGCTATATGCAGATTACGACCTAGCCCTTAACAAGGAGTTCAGGGATTTGAGGGGTGATCACATAGCGGTTGAGTTCGCGTTCATGAGCTTCCTGGCGTATAAGGAGTATGAGGACTCGGCAGATGCCCTGAAGTACATCGAGGAGGAGGATTACTTCATAAGCAATCACCTACTGAATTGGATACCAACCTTTGTAGCAAGTGCCCTAAAACTCGTTAAGACCGATTACTTCAAACTCCTGCTGAACTTCACAAGGGATTTCATAACCAGGGATAGGGATGTAATAGGTTTCGTGCGTGATGCCTATGCCAATCCAGGAGGAGGGTAGGTTATTAATACTTGAGGACCCAACAGATGAGGAGTTAAGGGAGGCTAGTGAGCATGATGGGCCAATAATCATCGTACTGAGGAATAGGGATGAGGTGGATACAACAATACTTAATAAGCACGAAATTGACGTACACATACTCAGGAATCCAAGTGAGGATTACCTGGAATTGCTTAAGGCTCAGTTAATGGGTAGGAGGGTTAAGCCTGTGGAGGTTCCTATCGAGGGTCCAATAACCAGGAGGGAATTACTTAGGGGTAGAGTTGTTAGGACTAAGCCGAAGAACGTGCCTGAAGTTATCGAGAATGCATGCAAGGCGAGGTTTGGGTGCCACGAGTGTGTACAGGTATGCCCCGTGGGTGCCATATCAATAATCAATAACAAGGTTAACGTGAATGCCCAATCATGCATAGAGTGTGGTCTATGCGTTAGGGCATGCCCAACTGGCGCCTTAATCATGGCTGGTGCTGATGATAATGAACACGCATTACTGTTGAATAAACTCAATAATACTAGCCAGGTAACTAGGATAACGTACACATGCACAGCTAATCAGAGAGCCCCTGGTAATGGTGAGTATGTCTACTTCGTACCCTGCATAGCAGCAGTTAGTCCCGAGTGGTTGATGATGGACCTAACGAAGGTTAATGAGGTCTCCCTGGAATGCCCCATGGAGGATTGCCCATTAGCTGGGGTTAAGGTTAGTGAGGGGTTGATAGGCGACATATCAAAGGCTTTGAAGGTTACGGTTAGGGGTAAGTACACGATAAGTGGTGGTTTGTTTAATAAATCAATAAACTACATGGGGATTAGACGTAGTGATTATGCAAAGGCCCTGAAAGCCCTAAGGCCCATTATGACAGGCATGGGTGGAGATAACCTTAAGGTGTTTAATGTTGGTATTGATACCGTTAAATGCTCATTCTGTGGTGTATGCTTTGCAAAGTGCCCTGAGAGGGCCTTTGATGTTATCAGGGTTGGTGATAAGACTGTGCTTAAGCTAGATTGGGCCAAGTGTATTGGTTGTGGGTATTGCGAGAAGTTATGCCCGGAGAAGGCTATTACGGTGTCTAGGGCATCCTCAATACCCGGTGATGATTATGTTGATGAGGTTGAGGATGAGGTTGTTAGGTGCAAGATGTGCGGTAAGCCCTTTGACACAAAGCGCCATATAATGACCACCAAGGTGAGACTTGGTATCAAGGGCGACCCTGAGTGGTTATACCTATGCCCAGACTGCAGGAGGTATTACACAGCCAAGAAGATGCTCGAGACAGGGTTAGGTATTAAGGGAGCCAGGAACCTACCTGGCGTTCAATCTTAAAAATAAATCCTATCCCCTTCAATAAACGGAGACCCTTCCCTCACTTACCCAACTGCTTCACAGCACCCACTAATTGCCTAGCCTTCACCGAATCTATCTGTCCCTCCTCATCCTTTAGGTATGTGCCGACTATGAAACCATGTGCATCCTTATAATCATTTACGTTGTTGGGCGTTATACCACTACCAACAAGAACCTTGGCGCTCACGGCCTTAACCACCCGCCTAACCAACAGAGGATCCGGTGGTTCACCCGTCCTAGGTCCAGTTACCACCAGGGCATCCGCCAAGTCCCTCTCCACGCAATCCTTGGCGACATCCTCAATAGTCATCCTGTGCAGTGGGCTTCCATGCTTAACGAATACGTCAGCCAGCACCGTTATTTTAGAGTTCAGCCTAGTCATGGTCTCCATAACCTCCCTGGCAACAGGTTCAAGAATACCCTCAGCACTAACCACTGCCTCGCAGTACGCATTACTCCTTATGAATGAGGCACCCACGACAATCGCTACAGCCGCAGCCTCAGGCCCTGAATTCCTGAGGAGATTTATGCCGACTGGTATTGTCACGGTCTTAACGACTTCCCTGGCTATCACGGCCATGGAGGCTATGGTCTCTGGGTCCCTAACCCTAGCCTTGAATGGGTAATCATTGAAGTTCTCTAGTATAACTCCATCAAACCCGGCCTCATCAAGTACCCTGGCGTTCCTAACCGCAAAGTCAATTATAGTGCTAATGTCCAAACCACCATACCTTATGGAGCCAGGTAGTGGCGGTAGGTGAATAACGCCGATTAGTGTTGGTCTATCCTCCCTAAACCTAAGCGTTGGCATTGAACCCATATTGCACAGCAATTAAATAATGTTACCCTTACCACTCAAGACCCTTAATACCGACAACGCCTCTATCGAAATAATGCTTCACAGGTTCCATAACCGTGACCAAGTCAGCGAATTCCAAGAACTCCCTGGGCGCATCCCTACCGGTTAGCACAACATTGACCTCCGGCGGTAATGACTTGATTACCTCAATCACCTCACTGGCACTCAGGTAGTTAGCCGCAACGGCGTTATTGACCTCATCGAGGATTAGCAGGAATGGCTTAACCTCCCTAGCCCTATTAACAGCCATTGTGAGGACATCTCTCGGAGTTAGGTGCTGGTCCGGATCCAGTGAGTAGACATCGACGTAATCACTAAGGAATCTCTTTATTGCTAAGTACTCGCCAACATACTCACCCCTATAGATCAGAGTCTTCATTAGGTGCCCAATCACGACCCTATACCCATGACCAACAGCCCTAAGCACAAGGCCTAGGGCTGCCGTAGTTTTACCCTTACCATTCCCCGTGTAGAGTAATACGAGACCCACGGCAACCCAGCACACAACCCTTATTAATTTAGTTTTGTGTCTCCGTATTGGTAATTATCAATCCCTTGTAGTATGTCGATTGGTTAAGACTTAAAAACATGCGAATCGATGGGTTTCCCGTTATGATCAATGCCTACCTGGGTGCATTGATTGCACTTGGTATAGTCTCAGTATTAACCGCATTAGGTATCACAATAACTAGGGACAATCTATACGCCGCAATCTACCTGGCAATAACCACAGGACTTGTTGGCGCAATCTATGGATTATTCGGTATAACCTACGGCTTCATACTGATATACCTAGTCTTTGTTGGCGCAACAATAACAATAACAATAGTGCTCGCCGCAACCTACAGGCGCATTGAGTTCAGGGGTGGTGCTGGCAAGTCCTGGGTGCTGCCTATGATACTCTTCATAATAGCCATAATAATAGCCTCGATCGAAACCACGTACAATATCACACCAATCACAAGCCAATCGCTAATGAGCTTCGTATCAACACCAAGCGATCTATTACTAATTGCCTTACTCTCATCATTGCTGATGGCAATAATGATCGGCCTAATAATGTACTACCTAGAGGTGAGCGGTCGATGGAGGTGAATGCAGCATTGATTTACGGCTTCGCATCAATCCTACTAATGATTGGTTACTACAGCGCATTAAGGGCTAATGACCTAATTAGGGTGTTAATATCGCTGGAGCTTATGTTCAACGCCATATTCCTAGCACTCATACCACTATTTGCTGTGAATTCTGTGGTCGCATTCGGCGTTTTAATTGTGACAATACTAACGTCATCCACGGAATTCATGACGTTGATAATAGCGATAATGGCGTTGGATAGGGTTAGGAAATCGGTGAGTGTTGAGGAGGTTAGGGCTGGTGGTGAAACGTATGAGGGAGCTAGGAGTAATGCCTAAAATGCGGACCTATAGGTGATGCCCAATGCCAATCCCCTATGAATACGTCCTCCTTGCCTCAACAATAATTAACGTAATAGGTACAGCACCGGCTTTATTAAATGAGGGTGCCAGGAAATATTCATGGGTAGCCCCCCTAATATCCATGCTAATACTATTAATTACACCAAACACGTATCTGCTAACCTACGTATCCTTCATAGTGGTGATTGGAATACTGGGTATCGTGACATTGATGAGGCTGAACTCACCAATCAGGGGCGCTGATTATATGCTGGTTGCCATAATGATAATAGCCACAGTACTTGCACTATACACGAGCAACCTAGCCCTAATCCTACTATCGCTAATGCTCGTGTCCGCACCAACATACCTATTAATCCTAATGGGAGACCCGAACGTTAGTATCGAGGTAGGTATTAAGTACGTTGTGAACATGATAATAGCGACGGTATTATTCTTCGTAGGCGCAGTAATAATCAGCTCAGGACCCTCACTAGTAACATACATAATAGGATTCTCACTCCTACTCCTCGGACTTTCCCTAGAGGTTGGTGCAGCCCCAATGCATGAGTGGGTTCCTGACGTATTCACCGCAGGTAATCCAATACCCGTCTCGATAATAGCCTCGATAGCCAAGATAGCACCATTCATAGTTGCCGTAAAGGTAATACTGACAACAATGGGCTCAATACCACCCTATTACCTAGCCTACATAGTTGGTGCCTTCGCAACAATATCCATGTTCCTGGGCAACATTGGTGCATTAACGAGTAGAGAAAACGCGAGAACTCTGGCCTACTCATCAATAGCCAACATGGGTTACGTAATGGCTGCATTGGCAGCGGCAATAATGGGCTACGCACTACACTCAATGATTACGTTAGGCTTAGCACTCGTCGGCTTGATAACCCAGTTATTCATGAATGCAGCAGGTAAGATGGGATTCTTCAATTCAGTATATTCTAAGGGCAATAATGCAGTGAGCACGTGGTTAATATCCCTAGCCTTCATAGGCACACCACCACTCCTCGGCTTCTGGTCAAAGCTCTACATAATACTTGCTCTCGTTTATGGAAACCTCGTGTGGTTGGCAGTACTTCTGGTGATAAACTCCGTCATATCCGTGCCATACTACGTAAGGCTCGCCAGGGATTTGGGCACAGGTTGGAAGAGGGGCTTAGCCGAGGGCTTGATAATAGCCTTCACAATAATCGTACTCTCAACCACAATCCCACCCACGTGGCTAATACACCCAATAATGAACCTGACTAACTACCTAATCCTGAGACTATGATTTAAAATCAATCAACCATAGAAGTACTCATTATGAGCATTGTTAGGGGTGTTTACGAGGGATTAACTGCCATAACGTACTCCCTCATACTCGATGTGATAATGAAGGTGTTATTATTAATGGGCTTTACGGACATTGTTTACGACCTACTTCAGTTAATAACGGCAATACTATGGATAGGCATTGGTATGTTCGGTTGGAATAATGTATGCATTAGCTCAGCCCGGCTGGAGCGCCCTGGGGCGAAAGCCCCGCGTAAGGCTCGTAACCGGGAGGTCCCGGGTTCAAGTCCCACCGGGCCCACCATGAGCTTTATTTTGGTTTAGTTTTTGTTTTGTTCTGACCCGTGGGTGTGGGTTTGTGGGGCCGCCCTGGCTAAGACTTCTATTGCGCGGCATCTTTTCGGGTCATTGTTGCAGTCTTCGTACATCGTTTGACTATAGAGTTCAGCAAAAGTATTTTTGTCAATAATACCGTCACGAAGCATTAAAATTAGCTTAGCCCTTAGACGCTTCAACGGATGTCGTAGGTACGGTATGATTAGCCTAAGCAGCTTGACGGCTTCTTTCCCATAAACCTCTAATATAGCTCTATCGCTTGACTCGTAGATTTTTCCCTCAATCCCCAATTTCTCTAATGCCTCTTGCAAGGCGTCAAGAAAAACCCTCTTCTCACATGCTTTGCACGACACGATGTTTATGAATGGTCTGGATTCGTCAAAATCGCAGCTGATCGAGCCATCCCCATCGATAGCCCCGGCGATCAGCCGGGGCACATCCTCCGGCCTCAATGCCCTTATACGTTTAATCAACTCCTCGCGATTCAACCACCCCCACTTATCTACTTTGCCGAGGACGATTAAGTACCTCACCTCTACGAGTCGCGTTTTTCCATTGAACCACGATATTGAAAGGCTCGGTTCTCGCAAAAGCGACAAGAAAAACACTGCACCAATTGTATTAGTAGTACCTAGCTGAATCTCTACGTAGTTATTTACGACTTCAATGTGTGAGTCACTCAATATAATGCCCATGAGGTAGATGTCGTCAAATCCTGCATGGACCCAATCACAGGGCTCTATGCCGTATTTCCTAAGCATCTCGGTATCAATGCCGATGAAACGCATCAACTCCTCACACATCTTAACTTCATCCCAACCAAACCTCTCCCTCAATAAACCCTCAACACGCTTTATAATATCTCTCCTCTTTATCCTAATACCCCACTCAATATTACACCTAGTGCGCCACTTCTTATCCAGTTCTTTTCTATTTATCTTCAATGCTCCTCTAGCCCATTTCTTCGTTACGCCAAGTTCCCTAAGCGTCCTTAGCAACTTACACCTTAACTCGTTATCGCTTACCAGCCATAGCTCATGAGTAACCATCCTAACCCCATCAGCAACCTCCTTGCCGATTAACCTACCATCGTGGCATTGGTTTCGAACCAACTCCTCTATGAGCTTCATGACGCATTGCTTGTCGTTGTTTTCTAAACACTTCATTGCTTGTCTTATTAACTCGGTGCATGTTTCTATCCTCCCCACCTGGGTGGGTTTGGGCAGGGAGGCTTCGTTGCTTGTATCCGAGATTTCCTTGATGATCATCGGGCCTTTGCCGACTCTCGGCAGCCCATTGATTTTAAACCCACCCTCAGCCGAGACAGCGATGCACCTAATTCGGCGCATTGTTGAGGCACCTGTGCTTACTTAATTCATCCACAAGCATCTTGGCTGCTTCACTGCATAGTTTTGATCCCATGCACTTATTGTAAACGAAGTCCCATAGTTGGCAATCAACTCCTCGATACGTCATTAACCATGCTATTACGTAGTCTCCCCAACCCACACCAACAATCATTTTATCTATTAGATTTATAAGGCACTACGAAGACTCAACCATCGATCGCTCAAGACAAATAACGCTTAGGAACATTACCTACTTGCACGCGGTGCACAACCACGTAGTCGTGGGCGTGGTTAACAAACGCTACCCAGTGCTCCACGCAACGCAACGCCGATCACACACGCCATCTTGATGAAGAGCAACTACAACCACAACAAACACCCAACACAACAACACGCACCAAGGAAAATAATAGAGAAACTACCGAGGGTAATACTCACATAGGGCTGGTAGCCAGCCCTAAAAATGAACCACACCAACCACACTAGCCATCTCATACATATTCTACCTATACCACGACTTTGATGCCGCCGCACTACTATTCCTAATATCAATAAGCATACTACTAGGCTTGTCAGTGGCGGGTTACGTTGGTGCGCTAATGCTCAGTAATCAATTTAGGAACAACCTGGGTAGGGTAGGTTCTGTAATTTCAATAATTGCCGTCATCATGTGGCTCGCATTAGTGCCTAGCGTCATGGAGGCTGGGACAGCAATAAACGCTATAGGCAACGCCTCAATGGTCATATCAATACTTCAACTGAGGAAGAGGTACGTACCAACACGTAGAGTATCTCACAGGTAGAATTCCTCTATTGTTTTCATTAGTTTAGTAAGCCCTGGGTAGCCAAAGATACCCTGACCTATGTTCTTGACTAGGTTGCCGATTATCAATGTTGGTGTACCAGGTGCACCAAGCTCCTTAGCCAATGCCTTCGCCTCCATAACCCTGGGAAGCTCCTCATTCAAGCAATCACCCGTAGCATTTGCCAACGCCACCTCATTGTCCAACTTACCCGATAAATACGCCTCGTAATGCCTCCTAAGCGACTCAATGAAGGTGTTTGGGTTGCGCCTGTAGATGCACCTGAAGGCTGCGTGAAGCCTCTCAATACCCCTATGCACAGGGTAATCCACAAAGTAAAGTGACGCCTTACCATCATTAACAAGCTCCATCAAGTAGTCACCAGCCTCATCCTCAAGGATTGCGCAACCAGGGCAATGCAGATCATAAAATAGGACAATAAGTAGCCTAGGATTCACCGCCTTAAAACCAAGACCCACCCTATCGACCCTCTCCAACACACCCCTCACATCCCTAATCAACCACTCATCACTCATCAAAACACCAGAACAAAATCGGCTTAAAAACATTAAACCATTATTCGAAATAGTCGATCTGTAATGTTTTTACGTGACTGTTCGTTACTTCTAATTACTTTTAATCCTCTTGATGCCATTGTGCGGAGGGTTTATAGGGTGTTTCTTTCGATTTTTAATTGGAGGGTGCTACTATGAAGCCAAGTGACCAAGAGCCACAAAAGTGACTTTTAATCACAACGAAGCCAAGCTCTAAATATCCACGCCAGTAAGAATTAACCCGGCTTCCAACCCTTAAATCCCACGTAATCGCCCCTATCAAAGCCCTCAATAGGATACTCAACTGACTCGTTTGAATATTTAGGATGCCTCGTCAACGTCTGAGCCACCTTAACTATTACGAAACCTGCATCCCTGAGTAGGCGCATTATTTCATCAACTGTATGCCATCTTGCCTGCCTAACGTACTCAATGGGGTAAGGGTTGGGAGGTTTAACCCTAACGATGTACGGGTCATCCCATGAGCCGAGGATCTCGGCAAGCTTATAAAGCAGGCCATAGGAGCCCTCGGCAATAACGTCCGCAACAACTATGTGACCACCTGGCTTGAGGACCCTATACGCCTCTCTAATAGCCTTAACGTCATCTCTAACGTAGTCTAGAACCCCATTTAATATCACAGTGTCAAACTCAGCATCGCCGTAGGGCAAATCCTCTGCATAGCCAATCTTAACATTTAAACCGCGCGCCCTAGCCACTCTCGCCATGTCCTCTGACGGTTCAACGCACTCATTAATGACGATGCCGTACCTAGTCCTGAGGATGAACTCGAAAAGCCCAGAACCGCAACCAACACTCAACGCCCTACCAGGGTTTGGCTCAAGCAGGTACTTAAGTAGCAACACCTCCGATTCAAGCACGTAAGGATTACTGAGAAACCACGAGTCGTACTTACTCGCCACAAACATAATAACTCAGTCAGTAATTAATAATAACAAATTTATTAAGATTTCTAGCTTGGGGGATTTAGGAGGAGTTGATTTTAGCATGAATGCTGTGAATTCTTCGAACTTCCCCGTCACAGGGTTTACACGTAATTGCATTGTCTCAGGAACGACAACATCAATTATTACTCTATCAATTTTATATTAAAATTATATTAATAAAAACAGGCGTTGTTCTTCACTTACCCTCAATTTCAATTAGTGCATGCAATAACTCAAGCGCCTTAACACCGCTGGTGGTAATGACTTTAACCCTTTCACTAGACCCTCCTCAAACTTAACTCGTTGACCGAGCCCTCGGGAATAATCTTACCAACAGCACAAGCGCTCTTGTGCATACAATCCTTTTACCTTTCTACCTTCTTAATCACTAACACCACAACCTCTGCATGGCTCAGAGTAATCTCAACAGAACTGTCAATACTTATTTAATAAGGCCTTCACGTAGATAATTACGTGGTTAAACATATATGAATGATGATTCAGGGAACAGCGTCCGTAGCAAACCAGGTGATTATTTTAATACTACTTCCATGTAACGAATTACTATGATTGCTTGAGTACTAATATGCCTCTTGGGTCTTTAATCCTAAGAGCCAGCGTTTCCCATAACATGAAGGAGTGGACGCCATCCTCGGGCCCTAAGTACATCAATGCCGTATCCGCACCAATCGCTAGGTCAATAATGGATCCATGTACTGACATCAACAATGCGGTATCGTCTGCCAACTGAGGTATCACAACCACATCCTTAACCAATGACTTAACCCTCGTTAACTCCATCACACCGGTCCTCTCAACAACACTCAATAACTTAGTATACCTACTAGGGCTCACGAACAACACATAGGGCTCAGGTATCGAGTCCATAAAGAGCATATTAACAGCCCTAGACACCTCATCGACAGCGGAGCCAGCCGCCTCCCACGACGTTATCGCAACTCTACGCACCTTTGCATTACTTAATAAATCACTGAGGATTGCACCATCCTCCTGATAGGCAAGCCTAATAGCGGCTTGGTCAATGGAGGTTGAGTAAACACGTTCACCACGCGCCCTCGAGTACTCAACCTGTCTCTGCGATATTGTGAACTTAATACTCAATTCCCTGAGAGATATTACCGTTCTCAAACTACTTACCACCTTATCAATCACGACCTCCTCAAGGGTCACCGAGTCAGCACCAGGACCTACTGGGTAGAGATGTAAATACTTCCTAAACCTCCTAACACCATCAGCAACCTCCCTAACCTTACCCTCAATATACCTCAACTCCTCCTCAGTCAATGCCGATGACCTAACAACATCCTGCTGGGGTGGATCACCATCACTAGGAACCTTAATCCCTGTCAACTCGCCAACCTCCTTAGACCCAGCCTTTAACTGCTCCACCTGCTCAGGATCAATGGACTTAAGTAGCGTCAGAAACTCACCGAAGTGAGTCTTCTCCTCCTTAGCAATATCCTCAAAAACCCTCCTAACCCTCTCATCATCAATCAACCTAGATAATTGAAGATATAGGTTGATTGCATCAAGCTCAGCCATAATCGCAAGCCTCAACGCATCAGCAACCTCACCCTGGCTTAACTTTCTATCCCTAACTATATCCACCGGATTCTTCGAAAAACCCATAGTTCAAATAATCGATGAAACCTATTAAGTATTACCCCCAGCACCTCAACCTCACCTTAATACTATCCATCCACCACAACGGTAACTAAACTTCGCCAGGAAAACTGAAGATCAACAACCAATTCACGCAAGTTAAGTCCCTGCGCCCACTACACAGATACTTATTACGTTAAGAGGCATCTTGGTAGGACTAACGCATGAGGATGAGGAGAAGTAATTAACGAGATGAATATTTTTACTCATCAATAACAGGAAAACGTTAAAACTGTAACATGGTGATGGTAGTATACATGAGTCCCGTAAACGGTATGCACAAACTTCATAAATGATTTATGACGCGGTTTTCAGTTTTTGGTGCGGGGGGTGGGATTTGAACCCACGCAGGCCTTCGCCAGCAGGACCTCAACCTGCCCCCTTTGACCTGGCTCGGGCACCCCCGCCGGATTAATGCTTAAACTGCGGTGTTTTTAACTTTACTAGGTCGTTATGTCCCTGCTTACATTCAATTCTAGCTAGAAAGACCTCGACTTTATGCAGTCTCTTTCTGTGGTGTTTGTACATGGGTGGTATTGCTATTGTGACCTTGTCTAGTATGTTCATTGTGCAGCCCCACTCCCTGACCTTTTCCTCGACATAATTTAGCGTGGTCAGTTTGTGTATTGTGTATATGGTATCGCTGTAATTAGTGGCTGTTTTTAGGAACTCGATGTCTAGCCCCTTTCCTGACCATATACCGAAGGGTGGGTTTTGAAATACCACGCCATATCTACCCCTAAGCCCCACTCTCCTGGCGTCCATTACTACGAAATCCACGTTCTGGAGCTCGAATTTGCCTGATACGGCTTTAGCTATGGATACCGCATCCAGGTCCACATCCACGCAGACCACGTGTTTCGCACCCATGATTGCAGCTGCAATTGAGAATCGCCCGGTTCCGCAGCCTAGATCAAGCACTGTTGCATTGTTTAGGTCGTTTCTCATGTAGGCGTCCCAAACAGCCACTGCAACGATGTTGGCGTCGGTCACGTACTGCTCAAGCTCAAGCTTTGGTGCTGTATAGTTTGGGATACCCTGAATTAGGAGTTCCAGGTCCCTCAACCTGCGTATTTCAGCACCTCTGACCATCCTCACCAATCAGCTACCGACGTGGTCATCACAAACCATTCATTACTCCTCAGCACCTAGTTCCTCGCTGGTGGGTATTTTTGCAGGTTTCGCTATACTCCTAACATGCCTACTGAAAGCCGCCTCGGCAATATCAGCGGCTAAGGCCACTATCAACTGCCCCTCATGTATTGAAGCGGTTAATAGGCCGCTTAGGCCCATGCAACCCATGTTTGCAAGCTCCAGCATGCTATTGAGCATACGCTCCCTATCCAGGAGCACCTTTAGGGCATTGTTTATGTTGTTATCGAGGTACGCATATACTGCCTTCATTACGTAGGACCAGACATCCTTAAGCTTCTCACTAATTTCACGCCTGCATTGTGCTGGTTGCGTCCTCATGAAGGCGTTAGATAACCTATCCAGGGCGTCTGCGGCGTGCTCCAGGTTCTTAACCACTATGGTATCGTCAATGGCCCTCTTCGGGTCCTTGAACGATAACTTCTTAATCGTTCTCAGGGCTAGGAAGTACAACTTATCTATCTGATCATCCAACTCAAGGACATCCTTAAGCAGATCCACCTTGTTCGAATTTAGGTAATCAATAAATTTACCAAACATTGAATTGAGTATGTTAGCCATGCTACTGATTACCTCATTAAGATCAACGTTCGCCTCACTTGTGGCGACCTTTATTAGGACGTTACCATCACCCTCAAGCATCAGTGAACCTGGTAATTTATGCTCAACACTTGAGAACGCCTTCCTAATGGTGTCCTTATGCCCTATTATCTCCACATTGTCGTAACCCTCAATATAGCTTGCGATTATTATTCGTGTCGTCTCGTCTATTGCCCCACTAAGTGATATACTGACCTCATTTGTTTCACCACCGGCCTGGGTTATTGGTTTAACCACAATAACCTTACCGATCAGACTGACCTCAACAACATCTCCAATACCCACATTGATTGTGTCAAGCCACCGCTTGGGTAGTGTAATGCCTATGCTCTTCTCCCCAATCCTAATAACCCTCCTGTAGATTGACGACACGTTTATAGGGTGTAACTGGGTATAAAAATCCTATGCCTAAGGTTTTATCATTCTACCCACTATATATAACCAACCACTACATATATAATTCTTCCGCAGATAAAGGAACTATGATATAATCACAAATATTTATTAAGTGTTCGGGGTATTTATAATTGGAAGTAATACCATGAGAGGTCTTAAATTTAGGAAGGTTGCTGTGGGTGGTACGTTCGATACGTTACATACGGGACATACAGCGTTGATATTTACCGCACTTAATTATGGACGTAAGGTCTTAGTTGGCGTGACCAGTGACGAGTTTGCTCAGGCCTACAAAACATACAAGGTGAAGTCCCTGAAAATTAGAGTACTTAATCTAAGGAGTTTGGTTAAGGAGTTGGGTGGTAATGATAATGATGTGATAATTGACGTTATAAATGATCCATATGGCCCAACGATTGTTGACCCAACGATAGATGCCATTGTTGTAAGTCTCGAGACATTGCCAAGGGCTATCGAGATAAACAACCTAAGGAGGGAGAGAGGGTTAAGACCCCTTTACATAATTGCTGTGCCGATAATTAAGGATGGCTTTGGTAATAAGGTTTCGAGTACGTTGATTAGGGATAGGACTGGAACGAAGGGTTTAGGTGACTAGGTTTATACTCATTTCCTCGGTTAACGACTCTATCACCTGAGTTATGTACTCACTGAGCTGTCGAAGGCTTCTTATTGTACTCGTGTCCATTATTACCCTACCAGTCCCCATCTCCTCCACCTTAAGTGGTACCTGGTTTATGTCGTTTATGTTGATGAACCTCCTCACGTAGGAGAGTATTGAGTTTGTGTACACGGTCTTCACGGAGCCATCGCGCCTATACTCAACGATGTACTTAGAGAGTAGGTACTTAACGAGCCTATACGTCTCCCAATCCTCCCTAAGCTCAATACCCAATCCCACACTTATCATGTCCCTATTTAGGACTGATATGAATGGTGATGGGGTCAGGTCATTCACTAGTAGATAATCGAGCAATTGTTGCGAGACCTTTAACGAGGACTCTATATCCTCAGCACTAGCCTTCTCCTCAACGTCCTTATCCGTATGGTACACATCCCAGTAATGGTCGAGACTCGACACCGTCATTGAGGGTATCCCATTCATCTCAAAATTGAGTGAGTCAAAGTAGGGCTTCGGCAGTTCCCACTGCGCACTCACTAACTGGCTTAGTTGCATTGATAAATCCTCGCTTGTGTGTATCACGAACTGCCTACCAATAACGTCAAGGTTCAACACCGCGTACACATTGTTGAGTAAGCCCCTCCTGCTAAGGTACTCCACGTACCTTGTCGATCCATAGGCCCAATAGAGGCTTGCGAAACCTGGGTTACCAGCCTCCTCCGCAGTAAACGAAATAAAACTTAATCCCCTTTTCAAATCACCCCTTCTCCTAAGGGCATTGAGAAGGAGTTGTGCACCAAGGCCGACGCCTAGGCAATCATCGGCAAAGCCCGTTAGCCAATGATCATGGTGGACAGCGAGCACCACAACCTCCTCCCTATTACCCTCAAGACTCATTACCAGGTTATACCCAGTACCTAGCCTCGTCTCTGAATCACTTATGTACTCCACATCCTCACCAACGTGCTTACTTAACTCATCACCAACCTCCTTAGACACGACTAGAGCCGGCATTGTTGGTGGTGGAGCCCTATCCCATGAGTAGTCTGGGGTTGCTGTGACGACTATCCTTCTGGCAACGCCTGGATGCTTATCCCTGAATATCACGGCTAACGCGCCCTTCTCCATGGCCTTTATATACACGTACTTGGCATCATCCATATCCTCCGGAAAATCCGTGAGTAACACCTTGCCTTCGGCATCGTTTAGTTCCATGGTTAATTTACCCCTACCTGAACCACCCAGTGTCAATGGCATGCCCAATGCCCTGTACTCGTTATTACCATGGACAATTCTCGAGAACTTATCCCTCCAAACCAGAACACTCACTGGTTGTAATTCGTACGAGAGCATGGGATTGTCTATTTGGTTGAGAAGCCATTGTATGAACTCATACTCAGCCAGTGTACCGCCCATTAAATCGCTGTATGACGAGCACTTCCTAGCAATATCTAACGCAATTGCTGCATTGGGCACGCCATAAATCAATACAGATTAAAATATAAGTGTAGTGTGATAATTTAAGGGCACCATGATCAATAACGTCACAAGGATGGTTGTCGGATTTTACAAACGTGTGAAGTCTATGGTATTGCTCACGCTACTCATGATAATGATAATCATGAGGAGTAGGGGCTTCAGTATCAGTGAAATTTACGATGAATCAGTCAAGTTCATCAGGAGGTCTGTGAGAGAGAGGAGATTACGTCATTGAGCAGTTGGGACACGTACTCATAATCCCTCCTACGCCTAGCCTTAGCAAACCTGGGCTTTAAGGCCGGATTTTCCCTAAGCACCTCCCTGGCAATAATCCTCAATAGCGTCATACCCTCACTATTCAAGAAACCATCCGAGTAGTAGCCAGAGTAAGGGTCCAACAGCTCCTCTATGTACCTAAGCACAGCCCTACTAACCATAGCTATTGATCTTTATACGCACCCACCCTATTTATGGCTTCCACGTAATAGCAAGGATCGAACCAACCAACAAAAGTATGAAGCCTATGAAGAAGCCGTTAGCAGCAACGAAGAGACCTATTATGGACAGAATGAGTAGGATTATGCCCGTACTATGGACAGCACCAACATCGCTCAACCTACCCAACCTAATCGAGAAGTACAACGCTAAAACGCTCACTACTAATCCAATAACACCGATTACTGCAAGGAATATTGGGGTGAGCATGTATAGGGGTATCATTGGATAATAGCCAAACCTATGAAACGCGAAATAATGTGGGTATGCACTAATCATTGCCGCTACTCCAAGGACTATTAACGAGCTTAATAGCATGAATATACTACCTATTAGTGAGAGTATGTAGGCGGTACGTGGTGTAGCCCCTGGTTGTTGGCTCATACTATGCTGAGAAAGATTGGTGCCTTTAAAAACCCTATTCACACGGCATTATGATTAAAGTTCTATCCCTTTATCTTTTTAAGCTCATCAATTAGTTTTGGCACTACTTTATATAAATCCCCTATTATACCGTAATCAACATACTCAAATATTGGTGCGTTGGGATCAATGTTTATTGCGACGATTATTTTCGAATCCCTAATACCGGCAATATGCTGTATCTGCCCTGAAACACCAACACCAATATAGAGCTTGGGCTTTATTGTCACGCCAGACATGCCTACCCAGGTGGGGCACCAACCAAGATCTGCAGATAATGGTCTGGAGCAACCAACAACTCCCCCTAAAATCTTAGCAAGATCCTCAAGCATCTGTAAATCATCTTTCTTCTTTACTCCTCGTCCAGCAACAACGACAACGTCACTCTCGTTGAGCCTAGCCCCTGTCTCCTTTGCTCTAAACTCCACTAATTCTATTTCTGGTTTCTTAATATCGACCTTCATCTCCTCGATGATGCCATTTTTAATAGCCGTGGGTCGCGGATAAGAACCAGGTTTAACCGCTATTATTTTAGGTGATGTAAGAATCTTGGTTTGAGCAAGCCCTAAACCTCCATAGGCGCCTCTATAAATCACTAAGTCATCATTTACTAACTCCACCTTCGTAACTTCCGTTATGCAGCCTGTATCTAAGAGAGCAGATAAGGCTGAGGCTATGGCACCGCCTCTCTTAGTATCACTAATTAATATTATGTCTGGTTTCGTATTATTTACTATGTTCAGTAAAACATTGGCGTAAGTAATTGGATTAAATAGTTTAAGGTCCTCTGAATCTATGACAAAAACTTTATCAAAATTCTTACTTAATACATCAACTTTATCTTTAATACCATAACCAATTACCGCACTAATGGAATTACCACTTAATTTATTAGTTATTTCATTGGCTAAGGTAGCTAATTCTAACTGTAAATCAATTCTTTCAGAGTATGAGAGTATGGTTACCATATCCATCACCTTATATTATCCTCTCCTGCCTTAATGCATCTATCAATTTCTGCACAGCATTCACTATTTTATCATCAGTACTTGCATCTAAAATAATGCGCTTTCTCCGTACCTCAGGTACGTACGTATTGAGAACCTTAAAATGAACCTTTACACCATCCACTCCAATATCCTTTAGTGTCCATTGCGTTATTGGCTTCCTAGATGCCCTTAATATCGCTGAAGGCGTTGGGGTTCTAGGTTCATTTATATCCAGCGTCACTGCCACAATAGCAGGCATTTTCACCCTATATATATAGAGTCCATCCTCATAATCTGAGGTAGCTATGACGTAATTGCCTTCTAATCGCAATTCCCTTACGAAATTAATGAAGGGCAACCCTAAATATACAGCGACCTTTACAGGTACTTGGCGCGAATAACCATCTGTTGATTCTGCACCACATAATACTAAGTCAAAGTTCCCCATTTTCCTTATGGCTTGTGCTAGTATCATTGCTACGTTGTTGGTATCGAAATTTTCGTAATCCTTGTCGATAATTGCGTAACCCTCATCAGCACCCATGGCATATGCCTGCCTTATTGCATCTATTGAATCTTGATTACCTACCGTTAGGATAATGACCTTTCCTCCATATTTCTCCCTTATGCGAAGAGCTTCCTCAACAGCTCTTCGATCCGTATCACTCATCTTCTTAGGGGCCTCTGCAAGTAGGAATTGCTTGCTTACTTTATCATACCTAAGTTGTTGCACATCATATGATTGCTTAACGCAAACGATTATATTTGGCATAAAAATTCACCGTAAATTAATCCCTCATGTATTCTGATCCTATAAGATCCCTAGCTATTATGTACCTCATTATATTCTGCGCCCCCTCTGCACCTATGGTATATGAGAATAATCCAAGCCATGCTCTGTGTATTGGTGATTCCTTAGTATAAGCATATGCACCGTACCATTTCATAACCTCCTGACCCAACTCTGTAGCTAATTCAGGACCATACATCTTCGCTAACGCAACGGGTACATTTAGATCCCTAGGATTATAGGCGGGGTCCTTTTCGATATAAATTTTATCAGCTAACCTTGACGCTCTATAAACGAAGTATCTAGCCGCCTCGTATTTCGCATATAATTCAGCAAATCTAAAGCTGATCCCCTCAAATGATGCTATGTACTTACCAAACAATTTCCTGGTTCTAAACCACTGAACAGCTTGCTCAAGTAACCACCTGGCACCACCCACTGTTGCTGCCGCAACCAATATTCTAGCTAAGTTAAATCCTTCCATTACATAGTAAAAGCCCTTATTTTCTTCACCAATTAGATAATCCTTATCTAACTCAAAATTCTCGCACTTGAATCCTCCTGTTGTTAATCCATGCCTGCCAATATCATGGTAAATCGTTGGGTACCAACCCTTCCCTATAACACCATTTTTCTTTGCAAGAAATGCAAATGCGGAAAGCCCTCTATGTCCAGTCTCCCCGGTCCTGGCTATTAAGAACCAACCACCACCCCATGGTAATACCTGGACCTCACCAACACCACTTATATACGCCTTCTCCCCATTAAATACATAAACATTATTACTTTTCTTAGCCGTCATCCTTATACCTGCAACATCAGAACCACCCTGTGGTTCTGTTGATGCAATTCCAAAGAAGGCCTCACCTTTACTTACTCGTGGTATCACTTCTTGGCTTATTTCTTCCCTACCAAATAGCTGAAGCGCAAAGGGCCATCCATTATTTAGTAATGTATATACCGCTAGCGCTACTGCGGGATCTGCATATGCTAACTCTTCAACAGCTATTGTAGCCATCGTATAAGTTCCGCCTTGACCACCATACTTATCAGAACATGGTATACAGAATAAACCTTGGTCTGCTATTTTCTTAATTGAATCAAGTGGTATTTTCATCGGATCTTTAGATGCCTCCTCATCAACCTCAATCCACTTAGGTGCTATATGCTTTTGCGCAAATTCTCTAACGCTCTCTCTAAACATAATTTCATCCTTAGTGAAGGATACCACAGTATCCTTGGGATAAGATATAGGAACCGACATACATTATTTATGTTGAATTACAGTTTTTAAGCATTACCGAAAATGAATATATTATATAATCCAAAATAATGTAGTAAAAATTAATTTAAAATAATACTTATAATCTAGCTCGTAATCAGCTCGTAAAAATGAATTCTGAGGAGAAATTCGATGTTATAATCGTTGGTGGCGGACCTTCAGGTCTTGGTGCAGCATATATGTTAGCTAAGTATGGATTTAATATACTCGTAATCGAACGTGGAGGTAGGATAGGCTCAAAGAATATTTTCGGTGGGCGTATATACTCATATGCATTTAAGAAGATAATTGACGACTTCGAAAAAGACGCACCCATAGAGAGATGGGTTAGAAAGGAGAGATTATCTCTAATGAATGATACCGACGCATTAACGTTAGAGTTATCCGTAGGAAATGAATATAATAATAGTTTCACCACATATCTATCGACCTTCCTAAGGTGGCTGGCAAAAAGGGTGGAGGACTTAGGGGCATTCATACTAACGGGTGTTAAGGTCGACAAATTATTAATTGAGGATAGAAAGGTAACTGGGGTGTTAGCTGATGGAGATAGGTTTAAAGCGAATGTTGTAATTGATGCCGAAGGTATAAATCCAATATTAATCAGGGACGCTAGATTTAGAGAAGATTGGAAACCTCACGAGGTTGCTGTTGGAGTTAAGGAGGTTATTAAACTACCTAAAAATATTATTGAAGAAAGACTTAATCTAGGTGATGATGAAGGTGTTGCTCAACTATTCATAGGTTACCCAACTAAGTACTTACCTGGTGGTGGATTTCTTTATACAAATAAGGAAACCATAAATATAGGTATTGTTGTGAGACTAGATCATGCAATAAAAAATAGAATCTCTATTTATGATTTAGCAGAAGATTTTAGGCAGCATCCATATATTAAAAATATAGTAAAGGGTGGATCCGTAATTGAATATGCAGCACACCTGGTGCCGGAGGTTCCTCAATATAATTTAGATAAGCTATATGGGGATGGATTATTAGTCGTAGGCGACGCCGCAGGATTTGTATTAAATATGGGCTTCACAATAAGAGGAGTTGATCTGGCCTTTTGGTCAGGGATATTGGCTGCAGAGGCTGTTAAAAAGGCGCACGATGAAGGTAAGTATACAAAGGAGACATTATCTGTTTATAAGACCTTGCTTGAAGATTCATTCATTATTAAGGAGATGCAATTGCACAGTAAAATACCAAGTATTTTAGGCAATGCCTCATTATACGATAATTACGTAAAAGGTATTATAGACGTGTTGAAAAACATATACGCAATAGATGATAATCCTAAGAAAATATCGAAATTAATGATTGATATTCTTCATAAGCATGATCTTACATTAATAGATTTAATGAAGGATTTATTAACAGTATTCATGAATGTATAGGTGATTTCAATGAGCGAGAAGAGGTTGTCCGTCGAAGAGAGGTTAGGATTAAATTCGTTTGTGATAGATAAAGAACCACACATTAAGGTTAAGTATGAAGTGTGTAGGAGTTGTCCTGAAAAACCATGTTTATACGTATGTCCAGCACATTTATATACATTAGATCAACAAGGAAATCTACACTTTAATTATGAGGGATGCCTAGAGTGCGGCACATGCAGGATAGCATGTCCCTATGGGGCAGTTGAATGGAATTATCCAAAAGGTGGAAAGGGAATTCATTATCAATTTGAGTAAAATAATAACTAAGAACTTAACTTTAAGCTTAAATGCTAGATAATAAGTCATAATAATAAGTCATATGCTGAAAGATAAGAATCATAAGGGTTTTATAGCAGTCCTTGAAGGAATAAATATGTGAGTATTTCAGGCATTGCCGATTTACCGCTTCACACAGGGCATGTGCCTCCGTGGCTCTACAGCAGGATGGTTAAGTTGAGTGGGTTGGTAGTTGAGTTGCTGGTTGATGAGCATGGGGTTAGGGAGACAATTAGGTTGTTCTCGAATCCCATTTTCTTTCAAGCATTTAATAATATAATAGGCATGGATTGGGACTCAAGCGGTAGCACAACAATAACCACCGCAGCCCTTAAGGACTCGTTATCTAAGAAGGATGTTGGTATTAGGGTTGTTGGTGGTAAGGGTGTTTATGCCCTCAATGTACCCATAGAGATCGAGGAGTTGGGTAAGCAGTGGGATGTCGATGCCGAGCTTCTCAAGACCATGTCTAGGTTGTCCGCTAAGATCGATAATACCGCGCTGCAGGATGGGTATAGGCTTTATCATCATGCCATGATTATTGGATCTGACGGTACATGGGCTGTGATACAACAAGGCCTTAATGAAAAGAATAGGTACGCTAGGAGGTACCACATTTGGATGGAGAATGATCTACTTAACGAACCACACACAGGTATTATGGGCATTAAGGGAGAACACGCCCTCAATATGGTTAGTAGGATTAGTGGTGAGGCCAGGGGGACGATACTCGATCTCGTGCATCAAGACACCAATAAGGTGGTTAGGGATTGGGCTTTGGTTAAGGCAATGATTAAGGGTAATGCATCAATACTCACGTACCTAGGTAAAGAGGCACCCAGGTATTACAACCCGTACATCAGTGGCATCTTTAGGCCATACACAGCTTCAATAAATGAGGAGGCAATCAGGAGGGCTAGGGATGCGAATGACTTCAGGGAGCTGCTGCTCACGAGGGGTTTCGGTCCAAGCACGATGCTTGCCCTGGCATTGATAGCCGAGCTCGTATACAGGGATAGGGTTGATTGGGAGGATCCAGCGAACATAGACCCGAGGAGGTACGCCTTCGCCCTCGGTGGTAAGGATGGCTCACCATACCCAGTGAATAGGGAGGTTTATGATGCCGTCATTGATGTAATACAGGCCATAGTGGATAGGGCGAGGCAGGATAGGGGATTAACCATTTACCTAAGGCACCTGGCCAATGTTGCTAAGCAATTAAACCTACCAACCGATCTAGTGCACCCCACACCACCCTAGTTATGATTGTGCCATCAGGATATAGGTAACCTCATCATTAACTACACCACGTACGTCAACCCCAAGACCCCTTAATTCATTAATTACGGCATTAAGGTCAGTGTCTGGGTGAGCTAGTATGGAAAGCCTTGGTGAGTTTGATTCACGGAGTAAATAAACGACACCATCCACCGAATCCACGATCATGCTCGATACCTGATCCACATTGACGTACTCACCACCTATGTTGAGTATTACCTTTCTAAGGAATAATCCAATGCCCATTGATAGTATGAACTCGGCTATGTCATTGAATTTGATGCGATCCGTATCGTAAGTGATCACCAGATCATTATCAAAGAATTTCATTAGTAATACTCCATCAATTGTCGATAGAGATCTCAGGATCAAATCCATGTAATCTCTACAACCGGCTTGAATCTTCACCGATCTCGTTACCTCAACCGCAGGTGTTGAGAGTTGGTCTAGAAATAAGGTTTGCCACTATACGCTAATTAAGTAGTTCATATGCCTCGTATCAAAGAGCGCCTCATTTATCAGATGCAGCCTCATTAGGCGAATTGAGTGGTATTTACCACCACAGACTGGGCACTTCCTTGATCTAGGCATTTTACCGCACTCACTACGTAGATGCACGTATAAATCCGTCATTGTATCGAAAGAACGCCCACACAATTTACATGCTGGCATATCACTCTTCTTGGACGGTCCTTGTTGAGCTCTTAAACATTACCTTTATTGCTTAAGGCAAAGTTGATTAATGGCTACCTCAATATTCATAATTCGCCTAAGGCTTTACGCGATCATCATAAGGCATTCTTAACCAACAGACCTCACGAGGTCTGGGTAGTATTCACGAAGTACCCTCCTAATGTCGACCCTGGGCACGAAGGTTAGTATGGCGCTTAATCCAATGAGGTAAAATCGCTCCTTATCCGAATTATATAGATCATAGACCTGGGCGAACTTAGCCTTGAACTCGTCATACTCCTTCTCATCTATCTCCTTACCCCTTGGATCACTTGCGAAGTCTATTAAATCCCTAATGTCACTACCGAATAACCAGCCGTTAACGCCATCAACTATTAACTCAACAACTGCCCCATCTCTTGATGCAACGCTTGGTACGCCATTCACCGCAGCCTTCATGAAGCTTGTACCACTGGCTTCCCAGCCGGGGAATGGAGTGAAAAGCAGTGTATCAATACCCTTGAGTATTGTTTTTGCCTTAATAACGTCGTAATCATGCACATACACCACATTCTTGAACTTCCTATGCAACTCCCTAAACTTCTTCATATATACCAAACCATCCTTATCCATAGGGTGGGACTTACCACCAAGTATGAAAACCACGTCGTTGAACTCGCCCTCTTCTATTAACTTGGCTACAAAATGAGTTCTCTTATATAGTGTCATTCTCCTAACCCATGCGACCACGAGTGTGTTGTCATTAAGCTCAATGGGCTTATACGACCTAATTAACCCAAGCAATTCGTTCTTTAACCTGGACTTTATGAGCCTTAAACCATCAGTCGTTAATGAACCCCTCTCATATAGCATTCTAATCTCTGGGTCCATCCACCTGTCTAGATCGATACCGTTAGTTATGAACCTAGCCTTGTCCATGAAGTGTGGTATTACCTTCCTCATTATGTCATAATGCTTAGAGGAAACCATAATCACCTCCCAAGCCATGGCTGCACCAATACTCGTTAAAATCACGGGATCCTCAATGAACCTATAACCAGTCTCCTCCTCAAAGAGTCTATTGGGGAATGATGGGTGACCCCACGGACCTGGTGTGTGAATTATTAATCTATACCTACCTGGTATCTTCAATATTATTGGGACCATTGCTGTATAAGCCTCCTGAAGATCTATGTATCTAACATTCTCAAGACCAATGTTCCTCCTGACGAACTCCACAGCGCCCCTGGCTAGGAAAACGTACTTCAGGAACTTCTCCTCAACACTACCCTCTATGTATATTCTATCCACGAGCTTCAACGCCCAATCAGGACCTCTAGGTTCAAGGAATACGGCATGCGCAGTACCTAGTCGATACTCCCACGCATTAACCTCCACATCCTCACCCCGTAGTTTCACGATAAAGGTGTCAGTTAGCCTTAACTCATCAAGGAATGACTTAGGTTGGGGTTGGGGCTTAGGTACTGGGTTATCGTTTTCGTCGAAGTCATAATCGACATAACCATTCCTATAGAGGAGAGTTATTACGTAGTAATTAAGCCCGAGCCTAGCCGCACCATAGAACTTGTCACCCTCTAGTACACCAAGGCCACCAGCGTATGTGTAACCCCTATCTAACGCGAGGTCTGGTGTTATGCTTACTATGACGCTTGGATCATCACCCATTGAGACACCCATAGGTATTGACTTATTAAAGCTGTTTGATACTTAAGTTGCATCCTCATTCACTATATTATCAAAATCATACCCCATGTATTGATACGTTGAAATTCAATATCCCATGAGCTCTTATGGCATTATGATATATAATAAGTAGATCAGCATGAGAGAGATTGTTCTGGAAACCTCTAGTGTGAAGCCGTACAAATCACCGACGGCACCACCAAGCTTCCCCTGGATTACAATAAACATAAAGATGCATATTACCATCGTGAGAATAAACGAGAGTAAACCAATAAGTCCCGAGAGTACGTATGTAATCACCAAGCCCACCAATGATGAGGCTATTATGGGGCTTGCATTTCGTTTAGCACTAATTGTTAATTGCCAACCCAACCCCCTATACGGCGGCTCCCTACCTACCAATGCCGATAGGCAGCAGGATGATTTAGAAATTATTTCGGCAATGAATAGTGACTGCCACATCCTGCTAGTTAGACCCATCAGTGCTGAAATCGCTAGAATTACTAGTAATACGACTGCAGCTATGGCAGCCGAGCCCCTATGAGGATCCTTAAGCACCCTAATCCTTTCCTCAACAGAGCCCCTAACCATTAATGCATCAACAACGTCGGAAAAACCATCAATGTGGTTGAACCCTGTGAGCAACAATAAAGATGCATAAGCCATAGATGCTGAGAGCAAGCCATTACGCGTTATGTCCCATACATAATAGCCAACAAGGCCAGGTATTAAACCAGTTATCGGCGGTATGATTAGTATTGAAGCCCACACAAACTCAAAGGCTTTGGATACGTCATGGGAACCGCCAATGGGTATTACAGTAAAGAACGTGATTACCGCCCTAACACCATCTAGTAAATCGTTGGGTTTAATAATTAATCACCAAGCCATGACTTGGACCCATGCCTTTAAATTATTTCATTTGATCAGTAAGGCCTGCGTTATCATCACCTCTCATACCTCTCGAGCCTCATCATTCGAATCATAAACCCCTAGATTTTACAATTATCGTTAAATTGCATTTCCCTCTTAAGATTTGGCTTTCTAGTTTTATATTTTATTTAATCGTAGTCTTCTTCGCCATTAAATCCCCCTAAAGAGCAAGACTTACTGTGATGATCCATAGCAGGAATTATGATGGTTAGGGGTTTAACCATTTCATAGGCACTATGGCATAACCTAGCAAGACCAGGTTTCCTTGCCAGTTTTGTATTTCAGATTCCCTTTTTCTTTAACTGTTAATGAGAGGAAGCCTTTTATTCTCTATAAATTCTGTATGAACCGTATCAATGAATTATGATGTCGACTAAATTCGTAGAGGATGCAGTGATATTAGCTATTACGTATGGATTAATAGCACTTAGGGGTGTTGGGAGAATTAATGTTCAGCCCTGGGCGGCGATGCTCCTAGGCGCTGCCCTTACGGTGGTGCTTGGGGTACTAACACCACAGCAGGCTCTCTCTTCCATAAATCTCAACGTGGTATTATTCCTAGTATCTCTGTTCACGATATCCTCCGCGCTCGAAGTCAGCGGCTTCTTCAGCTACCTAGCGTATAGGTTACTCGTGGGTAGCCGCCGTATGGGAAGTTTGATACTTAGGGTGTTTGGTTTATCGGCACTATTATCACTTGCACTCTCTAATGATGGTATTGCCGGATCCTTCACGCCGGTGATTGTCTCTATGAGAAGGCAGGCTAGAATTAATGTGAAACCGTTATTGTATGCCCTAGCCTTTGGCGTGACCATAGGTAGCGTCGCCTTACCCGTGGGTAACCCACAGAATCTGCTCATTGCATTGGAATCGGGCATGCCCAAGCCCTTTGCAGTATTCGCGCTTTACCTGCTTCCTCCAACTATAATCAACATATTGATCACATACCCAGTATTACTGCTACTCTTTAGTAATGGTGCGAAGGATGATGTTGTATTAACGGAGCTTAGAAGGCCTGAGGAGATTATTGTTAATAAGGGATTAGCCTACACAGCCCTTACGGTACTAATGATACTAATACCACTTTACTTCATAACAGACATAGTAAATGTCAGCCCCTACCTAACACCAGTGACGCTCACCTTCATGGGCGCCTCGGTAATTTACCTATTGAGCGGGGCTGATAGGAGGAGCGTGGCCAATAATGTGGATTGGACAACAATACTCTTCTTCATAGGCCTCTTCATAGTTAGTGAAGGCGCGTTAGAGTCGGGGGTTCTCGATGTCCTTGCCCATTACCTACCGCAACCAGTGACGCTCCTTGGGGTCTTCGTTTCGGGGTTGCTCCTTAGTCAGGTTATTAGTAACGTGCCGATGGTTGCACTATACATACCATTAATGAGGGAATTGGGCGTTTCACCAAGTAACTACGTGGTATGGGTCGGCCTTGCTGCATCAAGCACGATAGCCGGTAATTTAACGTTAATCGGTGCTGCAAGTAACGTAATAATCAGCGAGGCAAGCGAGAAGAGGGGTGGTGAGGGTTTTGGGTTTGTGGAATTCATGAAGTATGGTGTGCCAATAACAATAATGAACGCAATAGTTTATTATGTATGGTTAAGTTATGCGCATATCTGATTCTCTTCACCCTAGTGGGTGGGTTTATTGTTGTTAATCTGTTTTTTCAGTGGTTATTGGACAAAATGTTTTTAAACCATAACAGTATTGATCACGTGGTGATTGAAATGCGTATTTATGGTATTGCAATATTCGAGGTTAAGAAAGACCTTGACGTAGCCATCCTAGACCTTGAGAACGCTGGTTTACATAGGCTCGAGTACATGGAGATAGACCCAGATCTGGTGGCATACCTGGACATGGCTGAGGAGGAGTTTGGTGATACCCTTGGTAAGTACAGGACTATTAAGGATTATGTTTTTGAGTATGAGAATGAGAGGCTTGTGCTGGTTAGGTTCTTCATGCAGGGTAAGCACGTTGGTAAGGCATTACTTGTAAGTCTTAGGACAGGTACGCTGAGGATTGTAAGTAAGAGGTTAGAGAACGCTGGGTGGAATAGGTTATTCATGTTTGAGATCAAGAAGCTGATGAGGAGCATTAAGTACACTGACCGTTAAATAACCAGGTCTGTAAATTATCGTATACTCCACGATACAGATTACCATAGATAACAGGATTAGGGAATCACGATAAGCACGCATCCAATTCCTTACTTAGGTTGATTAGGATATCCGTATCCACGTCATCAAGCCAATCCACAATACCCACCGCAGGTCTTCCATAGGCTATCCTATTGGTTATGTAATTAATTACTTCGTCTACATTCTTATTTGTTGTATCAACCTCTATCACCCTGTCTCTTCCAAACGTGTTTATGGCCATTACTAATGATGAACCAACAATCTCAGCTAATACATTCTCGACAACCTTACAATGAGGCCAATTCCTCCGTGTTAACCTATCCATAAGTTGCGTGGGTTCGAGCCTAAGTACTACGCACCAATCAATTAATGAGGCGTCAATTAAATTTACGGCGACTGTATCAATAATGTACGAATTAAGGGTCTTAAGTCTCTCCGTTATTAGTTTACGAGCTTCATTCTCGTTAGTTACATGGTAAGTTTGCAGTTTTGGGTCCCATTTAAGTACTGGAGTTATTATCTCGTCTAAACCCACTATTGTTGCTCCATAAATTCTCGCAAGACCTGTAGCTATCGTTGTCTTGCCAACCCCCGGGGTACCCGTTACCAATAACCTAACCATCCTCATTACCCATTATGGCTTTATACGACGAATGTCGCGCGGGAATGGCACGGCATCTCTAATGTGGTCGAGACCGCAGATCCACATGACCAGTCTATCAATACCAAGCCCAAAGCCTGCGTGTGGAACGGAACCGAACCTCCTCAGGTCCAGGTACCAGTCATAATCCTCAGGCCTTAAGCCAAACCTCTTAATCTTGCTGAGCAATTCCTCATAATCATAGATACGCTCACCACCGCCAATAACCTCTCCATAACCCTCAGGGGCTAGGACGTCCACACTCAGTGTTGTTTCGGGTTTTGCTGGATCATTCCTGTGGTAGAATGCCTTAACCTGCTCTGGGAAGTGGTGCAGTAGTATTGGTTTATCAAACTGTAGCGTTAATACCCTCTCCTCATCAGCACCAATGTCATCACCCCACTTGATCTTTAACCCCTTACCCTGGAGTATCTCTATAGCCTCATCATAACTAACCCTATAGAAAGGCGGTTTCACATTCTCTAGAACCTTAACGTCCCTATTCAACAGTTTCAACTCATCCTGCCTCTCCTCAAGAACCTTATCAACAACGTGTGTGATCAAGTCCTCAAGCAGATTGAGCAAGCCATCAAATTGGAGCCAAGCCTCCTCAGCCTCAGCATGCCAGAACTCGGTTAAGTGCCTCCTCGTTCTCGAAGGCTCAGCCCTAAAGCTCGGCGCTATAGTGTAGACCTTCTCAAGTGCGTATATCATAACCTCCAGGTAGAACTGCGATGATTGCGTCAAGTAAACGCCCTCCCTATCAAAGTACTTAACCGGGAATAGGGTGGCACCACCCTCAACAGCTGCTGATACGAACATGGGTCCTTGAACCTCGTAGTATCCCCTGGATCTAAAGAACTCGTGTATTGCGCCAAATACCGTATGCCTAACCCTAAGTACGGCCCACATTCTCCTACTCCTAATCCACAGATGCCTGACATCGAGTAAGTACTCGCTATCCGCCTTGGCAGCATCCTCATTTATGGGAAATGCCTCACCAACATAGTACCAATCAATTCTCCTAACATGGATCTCCGAGCCACCTGGTGCCCTAGGCTCCCTCCTTACGGTCCCGGTTAGTACCACCGAGGATTCTATGTTAAGTTTTGAAGCCACGCCCGCCACCTGTTGGTTGGATTTATCAACCACGGTCTGTATTATCCCACTGCCGTCTCTAATGACGAGGAATATCTTATCCCTCAATTCCCTCTTCCTATAGACCCAGCCCCTTATCGTTACCTCCGTACCCTCACTTAGGCTAAAAACATCTTTTATGCTCACAACCTTACTTTCCATTAAAATGGGTCACGGGATTTATGGCAGTTAAGGCAATATAAAGCTTACCTTCACAAGCCTTGGCTAGAAGGCCCTGAATAATATATTGCGTGAACAACCAGTCTCTCACCATCGTTAGGGCATGCCTCATTCGTGACCTTACCAACATAATCACCAAGCCTGAAGGGGATTGTTTTTGTGAATCCACAGCGTGGGCACATCAGTACCTCAACCTCACCACTTAAAGCTTGACCTCCACCATGGGCTTCAGCCTCCTTAGTCTGCGAAAGATAGTTCTTAATTAATCTGAAGTACCTCTCATTCATCACCAGGGCTATTACGATTGCGACTATGAACATAACTAATCCCACCACTGTGATGTAGTAATACTCAAAGCTCATGGTTGCGTCATGTACCTAAATCATTATTTAAATAAATTACTAACTACTGCGCAACGCCACCTGTGTTACCAACGCCAACGAGAATAACCTCCTCACCCTCCCTAACGCCCTCCCTGATAATCCTCTTAACCCTCTCCACAGCATCATTAACCGCACCCTCAACCTCCTTAGGCATTGCTGATAAGGCCTCTGGCATGCTCATTTTTATGAGCACGGCATACAGCGGTATACCGTACTTACTCGCAATCCTCTCTATGTTGAACCTCTCAACACCAATACCGCCCATAGCAACACCAACACCCTCGGCTATGGAACCAGTCCTCTCACCCTCTAATTTGAGGGCTGCGTCAACGGTGATTATGAACCTAGGCTTAACACTAACCCTCTCCACTAGGTACGCTATGCCATCATCGAGATTCCCAACAGTCCCTCCAGGACCTCTCGCCTTAACCACGTAAACCCTCCTACCCTCAAAATTACAAAGCCCAATGTAGGTGTCCTTAACATTATGGCTTATCTCCTCAACGCTTAAACAACTCCTCATGAATCTATAGGCTGTGAGTGGCCCGGCGGCATCGCCGACGGGTTGACCCTTGAGGAATGTCGATATTGCCCCATTGAGTGCATTAACGTATTCCCTGAGTATTGGTAGCAACATGTAAACCTGCATCATTAGGTATGGGTTCCTATACTTATTACTCAACCTGTAGTAATGCATTATTACCTTATATATGAAATTTAACTCCCTTAAACCATCCACCGCATCCACAACATTCTGGACAAGAGTCCTCTCAATACTTGGCAGTAGGGATCTTATGGAATCCTCAAGCTTGTCATTATACGTAGTCACCAAAAGCTTTAGTGTTCTCATTAAACCCGTAGGCTCGGCGTTAACTGGCTCGATTACCACGAAATCCATTAAGTCCTTAATCGTCTTTTCTATAGCGTCCTTATTAACGTTTTTTGGAGAACCGTTTGACCTGAGTAGTTGATCAACATGGTTTATAACCAGGTTAACATTATTTGTTATTAACCTATTAAGGTTCGTTAGGAAGCTACCCACTGTGTATGCATATCTCCAGATCATTACGTAGTCCTGGAAGAAGAATAGGAAGATCAAAGCTATCCAGATTATGTTAGACAGGAATATTAACCAGGCATTACTCTGGCTTGTCCCAAGTCCCGTCTGTAGCAATACCTGCTGCAGTACCGCTAATAAGTCCATCAATTAAAACGTCGAGTGTCTAGCTTAAAAACATTCCTAACACGCCAACAGCATTGAATAAAACACAACCACTTCCTCAGCACTAACCTAGCATAAAATACCATCGGCATCATGATTAAAAATAGGGGGTACAACGCCCTTGGTGACCCATTGTGCTGTGGTTATTATTCACAACAGGGGCCTGCAACCTTAGGTGCGCATATTGTGGCTCCTTTGAACCGAAAATTTAATAATACGGCCCCGTAGCTCAGCCAGGACGAGCGGCGGCGCCCTCATTCAATTCCTTTTTATAGGTTGTTTGTCCCCGTGGGTGTGGGTTTGTGGGGCCGCTCGGACGAGGACATCCAAGCCGTGATTCCTCTTGACGTCATCCCTCCCTTGTTCGTACTCTGTTTGTTCGTAGAGTCTCGTGAACACATCCTTGCTTATTATCCCGTCGTAAAGTGCCAGGATCAGCTCGACTCTCAACCTCCTTAATGGGTGGTGGATGTACTTAACAACACGCCTGAGGAGCTTAACGGCTTTTTCACCGCGGAACACTAAGACATCGGCCGTTTCAAAATGGTCGATAGTTCCAACGATGCTGAACCTCTTGGCAATTATCTCCCTCAACACATCAAGGTTTATTCTCTTCGGACATTTTTTACAAGCCGAAATTGCCGCAGCAACATAGCCCTTCTCATCGTCATACCACACTGTCCCATCCCCATCTATTTCGCCGGCTATGTACTCCGCAAGCTCCTCATCGCTGAAGCCGTCGAGTACCCTCTCGAGCTCATTGGTATTGAGCTCAATGGGCCATGGCCACTCGTTAACGCCTAGGTATACGTAGTATCCCAAGCTTATTCGTTCATGTACGTATTTCATGCCCGGTGCTCCTCTTTCCCGCTTAATTTTTAGGCTTGGTCTCTTGATCATGCTTAGCATCTTTAGGAAGAATACGGCATCAACAGCATTTGTCGTATTCAACTCCAACCTGGTTCCTCCATCGTATTTCCAAACCACTAGGTCGCTCTTAGCCAGCCCAAGCCAATAAGGTTTCCTCAAGTTGTTCAGTAGCTCTAAGCCATCGAGCCAGATACATGGTTCTATGCCGTACCTTCTGAACTCATTTACGTCGACACCGATGAATTGAAACATCTCCTCACACATCCTAACCTCGCTCCAGCCGAACCTCTCCCTCAGTAAGCTCTCAATGACCTTAACGATGTCGTTCCTCATCGCCTTGCTCTCCCAATCAATGCCGCACTTAACAAGCCGTTTATTTAGGTCCTTCGTGCTCATTCTCAACGCCTCCCTAACCCATTTCTTCGATATGCCGAGGTCTCTAAGCATCCTTAGCAGCCCGCACCACACCTCATTATCGCTTACTAGCCATAGTTCATGAACCACATCCTTAACCCCATTAGAAACCTCCTTGCCCACCGCATAGCCGTTGTGGCAGTTGTTTTCGATTAACTCCCTGGTTTTCTCTAATACGCAATCCCTGTCACCATTGCTTAGGCACCTCATTGCTTGTTCTATTAATTCTGTGCATGGCTTTATCCTCCCCGCCTGGGTGGGTTGAGGCAGGGAGATCTCGTCTCTTGTTCCTAGGTTGCTTCCCTGACTCATCGGGCCTTTGTCCTTTGTGGACGGCCCGTTGTTGATTTTAAACCCACCCTCGGCAATGCACCTACTTTGGTGCATAGCCAAAGCACCTATGCCTGCTTAACTCATTCATGAGTATCTTGGCTAATTCGCTACACAACCCAGACTTCATACACCTTTGATAAACGAAGCTCCATAACCTACAATCAACACCTCCATAGGTCATCAGCCAGGCTATTACGTAGTCTCCCCAACCCACACCCAACAATCATTTTATCAACTAGGTTTATAAGGCACTACGAACATAGGCACAAAACAGCAACACCAACCGCACACGCAATACTCGCGAAGAGCAACTACAACCACAACAAACACCTAATACAACAACACGCACCAAGGAAGATAATAGAGAAACTACCGAAGGTAGTACTAACGTGAAGACGTACGGAGAACACAACCACCACAGGTGCTGCCATTGGTGTTGTGGTTGATGGTGTACCTGCTGGTGTGGCTGTTAGTGAGGAGGATGTTAGGAGGGAGCTTAATAGGAGGAGGTTTTGCCACATACCTGTCCTCAACTGCCTTGGAGGGTGAATTACGACTTGGGATTGCTTAAGAGGTTGATTGAGGCTGATGATGAGGCTGTGGTGATATTCTACGGCGGGGAGCCACTACTCAACCCTGGCTTTATAATGAGGGTCATGGATAGCGTAAGGGCTAGGAGGTTTGGTGCGCAGACCAATGGCACCCTAGTGAATCTATTACCGAGGGATTACTGGAGGAGGATGGATGTGGTGTTATTATCCATTGATGGTAGGGAGGAGGTCACCGATAAGAATAGGGGCGTTGGTGTGTATAGGGCTGTCATTAAGGCTCTCAATTACTTAAGGGGTGTCGGTGTTAAACGAATAATAGCCAGAATGACCGTTACACAATTAACTGACATTTACGAAGACGTCACGCACCTACTTAATCTAGGTTTTGATTATGTACATTGGCAGCTAAATGTGGTGTGGACCGAGAGGTGGGACGTACTTAACTGGGCCACTAGGAATTACCTACCCGGAATTAAGAAACTTGTTGACTTATTCGTGGAAAGGGCCCGTAAAGGTATGATACTAGGCATAGTACCAATACTAGGCATACTGAGCGCCCACTTCTTTAAGCCATACGAAGGACCACCCTGCGGTGCTGGGTACAGGGCCGTGGCAGTGTCGACAGACGGGAGGGTGCTGGCATGCCCAATAGCCGTTAGGGAGGATTGGGCGGTGCTTGGGCACGTAAACGTTGGCTTTAAACCAATGAGGATACAACTACCTGAGGCCTGCCAAAGATGCGAGTACAGGAGGTACTGTGGTGGCAGGTGCCTCTATGCAATCATGGAAGGCGAAAGATACTGGGGTAAGGATGGGGTGGAGATTGTGGATTATGTAACTAAGGAAACAATTAAGGAAATATTAAGAATCATACCTGAGATGGAACAATTAATCAGTAAAGGAATAATTAAAAAAGAGGATTTAATGTACGACCCAATCCTCGACTCAACCGAGGTAATACCCTAAGTAAAAGCAAAAATAACACTAAAGCTCTAATAATACGGCCCCGTAGCTCAGCCAGGAAGAGCGGCGGCCTTCGGAGCCGTAGGTCGTGGGTTCAAATCCCACCGGGGCCGCTAAATTCTTGAAAAATTCTATTTGATTTTAATATAAATACTATTACCGTTACCGTTGAAGTAATTTATTTATGGTCTCTATTTACGGCCTCATTGACTAGTTTATAGCCGTATTCAACAGCCCTTTTCCATGTACTCTCTTATGAATATTAAGTATCCTGCCAGAAATAATGCCATAAAGAATACGGCGCTTGTGAATCCGATGAATAGTCCATACTTAATGAATAGGTAACTCACTATTATCGAGTTGAACGCACCCATTAGATTTAGTATACCGTTGTATATGCCATACACTGTTGCTGTTGTTCCCGGCAGTGCTATATCAGTAGCATTAACTGCGTATGAACCGACCGTAAGATTCAGAAGTCCCGCAGCCGTTGCTAATAATAACGCTGTTGGTAATAATTCATGAGCCGTACCTGTGAAGTACAATAAACCAACAAAAACGATCATCAATGCCATTGGTACGATAGAACCAAGTCTCCTACCCATAACCTTACCAAAGCGTGCAACTAACCAATCATTAAATGGCCCCGATGCTACGAAGCCCACGAAAAGTGCCGTATCAATTGCTGCTGAGTAATAACCGGATTTTGTGACAGAGTGGACAAAGGCACCATACATTAGTGGAGGTAGCCAGTACAAGAATGTGTAGAGTATGTATCCAAAGGAGATGAATGTTAAGAGAACGCCAATGCCTGCCTGGGTTGTGAACACAATACGTAATGCTATTTTCCAAGCATCGCCCGAGTTTAAAACAGGTTCTGTAGGTAAAACCTTACCTTCCTGAATGTATTTAAGTTCTGCCTCATTAACCTATGGATGCTTTTCTGGATTATCCCTAACCACAAAATACCACACAACAGCAAGTATTACACCTAAGACGCCAAAGAATATGAATATCCCTCTCCAACCTAATAGTGGATAAAGGGCTGCACCACCTGCTAAGCCTATTATTGGCCCTATGGCCTGGCCAGACCCAGCCCACGTAAATGCCTTTGAAGTATCCCTCACACTAGCCCAATTCTTACTAGTTTTTGAGTTTATGGGCCACACGGGACCCTCAGAAGCGCCCATTAGGCCTCTCACTATAGCCATTGATAAGAAGTTGAACGTAGCCGCCGTAAATGCCGTAAATGTGGACCACAATCCAAAGAATACAACCATCGCCTTTCTAATACCCAATTTATCAGTAATCCACCCACCAGAAAAGTTAAAGATTGCATAGGATAAAGACCATATAAATAATATCAGACCTATATTAGCCAATGCAAGATGTGATAAGGGAGCACCTGGTCTTGACCATCCAAATGACACTGAAAATGCAGGTTCCGTCAGTACCCAGATCTCCCTATCTGCATAGTTGAACGTTATCGCGAGGAACAATAAACCAACCACAAGCCATCTAATATTGCTTCTCCTAAGTACACGACCCTGCTCCTTCCTCATAGTAAACAAATATTTCGACCCCTTCTTTTTAAGTATTATATTTTCATCTACATAGTTTCAAATCAATATTTATTATTGATTCTACGAGATTGGTGGATTTTGCAATTCTTACAACCATGGTTCTCGAACTCTCGCTGAGGATATTGGGATCTTTACAATCACTTAGATATACATAAACCCTGTTTTCACTAGGGCTATTAATACCATGCACCACGGCTATACAACATGGCACACCTGTCTCCTCTGCAATTATTATAATGTCCCCACTCTCTATTCCAGGATTTAAACTTAGCATTAATGGATGCTGACTTGAGCAACGGCAGGGTTCTGCACAGTCCCTGGTTACACTAAGCCAACAATTCATAGTTACTAATGAGGTAGTGACGATGTTAGTATTAATACTTTATTTTGCCTAAGGGTGCTGAAATAAAAATAAAGGGATTGTTTTTAATTTTGATTTTTAGTTTGTTTTTGTTTTGTTTAGGTTATTATGTTTCCTTGTTCGTCTACCTTTGCTATTACCTTCCTAACAGTCTTACCATCTGGCGTCTTGAACAACGCCATCACAAAACCCTTCCTACCCTTAGGCTGCACCTTCCAAACCTTCGTAGGCTTCAACTTGTGTCCTTCAACTTCGTATTCCTTCTTAGCCAGATCCTCTAGCTTTACCATACATAAACATCTTCGGAACGCATATTTATAAATATATCGCTTTGGAAAGAGCCGTGGGGAAATAAGGGTAAAGATATGAGAAACAAGTACATCAATTAATACATAGTTAAAATGTTTCGTTTATTGGAAGCAACGTATACTTTTTCATTGATTATATTGCACCTTGCTTAGTGATTATGTAATACCTATCTCAATACAGTATTGCATTATGGATTATCTATTTATATTGTAGTTTAGTCGTGAGATTGATGATATTTAAATTCTTTAATTCTCCGAAATCAGTAGAGAAGAGGTTTAAGAGGTACGTGGGTAAACCAGTTACTCTAGGTGACGGTAGAGTCATCGGTACGGTTGACGGTATAAAGCTTAGTAAGAATGACCTTAAGCCCATATCCATAATAGTGAGAATGGGCGATGGCAGTACTAAGGAATTTAACGTTAATGAGGTTGGTGCCGTGTTTATGGCCGATAAGGTGGTTTTCCAGAGGTTTAATGACGAATATGCAAGTATTGTGAGTACCCTTAGGAATGAGGTTGCCAGTATTAAGGAGAGGCTTAGGGACATAGTGGACAAATTGAATAGACTCAGCGACTTGCTTCTCCAGGGTGGTATTAAGGAGGACTTGTATAGGGACATTAGGGAGAGGCTCGAGAGGGAGAGGGTTAAGTGGATAAGGCAGTGTAACGACAAGGTTGGCTCTATAAACGACCTAATCGCGGAGTTGGATAGGAAGATAGGCGATGCCGAGAAGAGGAAGGGTGAGTTAATGATTAAGCAGGTGGTTGGCGATCTCGGCGATGATGAGAAGAGGGAATTATCTGGTATTGAGGAGCTACTTAACCAATTGAGGAAGACCAGGTCTGAATTGCTTTCCCTAAGGATGGAGCTCGAGAAAGATTGCTACTAACTATAACGACTTATACTTAATTGATAGTGCCTTCTCGAAGGGCGTGAACTCGCCGGTGTCGTCATCGTAATAACCAAGCACGGTATGCTCAGTATTCCTCCTGCAATGCTCACAGTATATGTACAGCTTACTGCCTAGGTTCGTTAGGTCGAAGCCTACGTTTAGTGTGGATTCCGTACCGCACCTATCACAACGAATTAACCACCTAGTCACTGCAGAATTATCGAATTAGGTAGTAAAATAAACCTTACGCGATTAAGATTTCAATCTCTTAATCATCGAGGCAACAAGGGCCTTTGCTGGGTTTCTACCGGTCACTGCGGTTAACTCTGCCCAGTCAGGTGAACCGTTGACCTCGAATATCACGTAACCGTCCTTACCCTCGCCAATGTCAACACCACCGTAAATTAGGCCGAGGGATTCTACGGATTTTATTGCAAGTTCCATGACCGCCCTATCAATATTAACACATGGCTTACCCACCGCACCCTGGGCAACATTGGTCTTCCACTGACCATTCGGCGCAACCCTCACCATGCATCCAAAGACTTCCCCGTCAATGACCATTACTCTTATGTCGCGGTTTGGCTTCTCAATATACCTTTGTAGATATATCGGCTTCTTAAACGTGAGCAATGTCCTCATTATTTGGAACGCAACATCGGCATCATCAACCTTAACTGCACCATAACCTCTTGATCCCTGTAATGGCTTAATCACGACCTCCTTCATGCTTTTGGCAACATCGTAGGCGTACAATATGTCCTCAGTACCTACGGTATCGGGTACGGGTAACCCCCTGTTCTTGAGTATAACCGTGGTCTCCAGTTTGTTCCTAGTCTTTAATAATCCATCTAGTGGGTTTATCACGATTGTACCACCACCCTCAAGCATCCTGATTGTTATGGCTCTCCTGAAGAATGTCTCAACGTCGATAAGTACGCCCAGGCTCCTAAGGAAAACTCCATCGACCTTAAACGGCTTATCTCTAATTACGGTGAATGACCCCTCCTTGACAACCTTGACCGATATTCGCGAGATCGGCATATAGGTTGCATTTAAACCAGCGTCTCTTGCGTAAATAACCAAGTCCCTGCTCGGCCTATCTGGTATTGGCGAATCACCTATTACAACTACGGATTTCGGCATACACCGTGCCCAATTTAAATTGATATATAAATCTTTTAACGTCGGAGTACGTACGCAATACTTTACTAAATTATTACTTGATATTGATATAGGGATAAGTTAGGTTGGAGGTGGTGGAGGTGGTGGGCGTTGTCTCCTAACCCCACGTGGTTTATACCTCCTTCCTAACTCCTTGGACATCGTTAATGATAAGTACGTCAGTACTAATGATGTGGCTAGTAGTATTATTGATGTGAATAGCGATGAGGTACCTAGTAGTAATGGTCCTAGCATCACAGGTGAACCTACGTAGTACTGATAAACAAAGTAAATGCCGACTAACGAGAGAAGCGCTATCGCCAGGAAGATAAGTCCAGTGGTTATTATCGATACTAAACCTCTGAACTCCCTCCTATTCAGGCTTGACCTTGCCATGTAAACCACGAACCCGCCAATCACGGCCATTATTGAGGATAGGGCTATGAGACCCGTCACCGCATTCAACCCGGGGAATGAGAGTATTTGGAAGTACTTAACGGCTATTGATGGTGGTAATTCATTTGATAGGAAATTTGCCGCCGTAACCACTAGTATTACCGATACTAAGGCCGTCATGGCTGATATGAACATGTACAACGAGGCCCTATCCATTAATCGTTGTATCTCGTCGGGGTACATAGGGGCGTGCCCTCGTTACTGTAGGTACACGTATTGCCTTATCCTAACCTTGCAGTTTGGGCATGTTAGCGACCTCTCAATAAGCTTAACCCTGTGCCTATTATCCTCCCTAACCCACTCGCCGTCAATTAGCATTATTGATCCACAACTAGGGCACTTATTTATGTAGGGATTTAGGCTATAATGGGGTACCGATAATAATACATCCCTAACATCCCTCTGGCTAACCATCTAGGTCATCACATCATTAAGTAACTAATTAATAAATGTTTAACTAACAACGCACGATAACCAATCACGTACATCACATCATTAAAGGCGTGTAAAGCTGTAAATACCGAGACACACCATTTATAAGTAGGTTCTAAATCGTAATTATTCAGGTTAGTATGAGTGGTACATTCCCAGAAATACCTGGAGATTTAAGGTCTGTTCTTGAGATTGTGTATGAGGGCGAAGCTGCACATATAAGGTGTAAGTATAGGGGTAAGGATGGTAAGGAGTGCGGCGCCCTATTCTTTAGTTTGGAGGATGCGATTAGGCATTTGGCAACTCATGACAGTAGGTATAAGCGCTACTTATCGTTGATTAAGTCGGAGTAGGTTAATGAAATGCATATAAACCCTGTCACCTCCCCGTAATAATAATGACTAGGCAAGTGTCTATTAATGAGTTGATAAGTATGGTTAATAATGTAGAGAATTTCGAGGTTGTTGATTATCAGGGCGATTACATACTAGTTGATGATGTTAAAGGTATCGTGAAAATTAAGGATGAGGAGACTAAGAAGGAGCTCAGCGAGCTACGCAAAAGAAGCCCTAAGGGTAAACCAACGCCTAAGCAGTTATCCGTGACCGCGGATGCCGTGAGGAGATTTGTTGAGAATAGGGTCAAGTTTAAGGTGGTCTTTGGGCCCAGGGAGGTCATAATTAGGTTTGACCTTGATCATTACATTAGATTGAGTGATAAGGACGTTAGGGTGGTGGGTTTTTCCAGCAGGAGTGATGGTTACCTCGGTCTAATAGCTGATATCCTCGAGAGGTATGGATCATTAGTTTTTCTTAAGCGGGTCACGTAATTGATAACCCAGGACTTATACTCCATGGCCAATAACCATCGCTTAAATTATCGACCTCTCCACCGTCTCTACGCGAGTGGCTAATTCCTTAGATTATAAGTATTAAGTATTTATTTATCGTATAGATGATGATACGTGCTACCTAAGTTATTGCTAACAAGGAGGCATCCATTATTGACTCTTAGGTTGGGTAATGATGCTTTATGTATTGTACATAGGGGTAAGTATTTGGATTTTTTAACGTCTTGCGAGGGCGGGAATAATTACGTAATTATTCTCCCCCACCAAGGTGCTTATGTGAGTGACAAGCCCATTGAACCAATAACCTGGGGCGGTACCTTGAGCATGGACGTATATGCCCTACTTGGTGATGAGTTGGCACTTTATGAATTAAGTATTAGGGATGGTAGGGCATCGTATGTTAGGTATCGTGTTAATGAGGAATTCCTGAGAGGCATAAGTCTTTCTGGTAATGGGATTAGCGACGTGTTGAGTGCGGCTGAGTCTGTGTTGAGGAATTACATTAGATCAAGCTTCATGATCTATACTGCATATCTAAAGCTTGTGGTTAGTGGTAATATCAGGTTACCCGGGTATAGGGAGTACGTTAGAGGTAGGGTAAGAGTCTATGTTAGGGATGGTATTGTAATTATTAGGGAGACTAGCGGTGATGAGGTTAGGATTTCCCTAATCTCGACCATAGAGGCCGTTGAGCAGTTCGTTGGGATGATGATGTCATTATTGAGGATGTCGAGGATTATAAATGATGTTAGGCTAGGTAGAATTGGTCATTCTGTGAAGACCATACTCGATATCTTCATACCAAGCAACCTAGCATTAGGTGTAAAGAATAGCCACATCTAACGCTGTGCGTTAGGGCTTCATCAATATTAATGCTTATTAATATAGTGCTGTAATCGTAATGTGCTTGGCGTCATTGGGCATGTGGCGATCGATTTGATAAGGAAGGGTTTAAAGTCCTGGCGATCGCCAGGCGGAGCTCCGACATACTGCTCATTTTATTTAAGGCAGGTGGGTATTGATGTGCTGCCCATAACCGTTGCTGGCATGGACTTCAATGAGTACATAAACCAGTATATCGAGAGGGAAATACCTACCCATAGAATTCGCATTATCAATGACTGCAATACTACCTCGTATGAAATAACGTATCTCGATGATGGTAAGAGAGTATTGAGGTTATTATCCAGGTGTAGGGATTTCACGCTTGAGGATTTGGATGATTTACCCAGCATTGTGACTGTGAATCCGATTGCCAGGGAGGTTAGTATTGACATGCTTAGACATATCAGGGAGCACGTGGACACTCTGGGTGTTGATTTACAGGGTTTTACTAGGGTGTTTGATAGTGATGGTTATGTAAGTACGGCAATAAACATGGATGATTTAATTAGAATACTCGAAAATGCCGACCTACTTAAAATCAGTATTGACGATGCAGACCTTCAGGTACTTAACTCCATAGTTAGTAAATTTCCAAATAAGGTGATTATACTGTCGATGGGTCACCGTGGCTCAATAATGATGCATAGCGGTAAAAGGATCCAGGTTCTAACTAGTGGCATTGTTGATGCTAAGGATCCCACCGGCGCTGGTGATGTGCTTACATGCACAATGACACATCTAATGGGTAAGGGGGATGATTTAACCTGGTCCTTTATTTACTCTAACGCTGTTGCTGTGGCAAAGACCATGGGTGAAGGACCTTATGGCTCCATAAGTAGGGATGTTGTCGACAATATCGTTGATAGACTACGCTCAAGATTGATCGTAACGTAGTTTACTGACTATGTCATTTACATAATCCATGTCCGTAACCTGGACATAACTAAACCTACTAACCCTCCTAACCGTGATCAAGCCCTTCTCGTAAAGTCTCCTAATTATCCTAGAGACCGTGCTCTTAGGAAGCCCAAGCTCCCTAGCGATCTCCGCCTGATACGCCTCACCACCCTTACTTAGTAAGAATGATAATACCTTAACCTCGTCTTCATTTATGTTCTTTATTGATGTATTAACGTCTATGATCCTTTGTAGTTTATTATTGGGTGTATCAAATTCTAATTGTCTCACGGATGATGACCCAGGGCTTTTAGGGTATTCCTGCTCCTTCTCCATATGTTTTCTCGATTCGCTGAATATTTGATAAATCAATGATGCCAGCACTGTTAATTGGATGAAGGCTATCGCGATCACCACGTAGTAATCATAGGAACCTGCAAAAACCATACTTAACAGTAATGAACCCAGACTATTTATAAGTTACACTGCACATAATACCTAGCCATATAATATAGATCCTGGTTACTCATTGAGAGCAGGATTTAACAACGTCATTGATTATACCGTCAATCTTATCGGCTATCAGGGTTAATATACCAAGGCTTGGAAACTCCCCGATAAGGTGCGCGATACCGAGATCATCGTAAATTATAGATTCAGTAAACCCCTTACTAGCTAGGGAATTAACTATACAGTTCAATGCCGTTATTGCTCTGATTAGTATGTCCACCTTGACCTTGCCAAGCTCTAATTGGTGATGCTCAAGTTCAACATTAACCCTCATTATCCCAACCTTAGTATCATAGACCTTAAACATGCTCGTTGCCGATTCGCCTAGGTCAAGTATCCAACCCCTCGATAGTAATTCATAGTTAATTTCTGATTTTAATAATGGATTACTTGAGTAACTCAGTACCTCGATTATCAGCGCTATTAACGAATCAATATACGTGCTTATCGACCTAAGATCATCAAATAGCTCGGTCTCTGGGCTTGGATATATCATTACGATTTTATCACTGGGTATGTAATCTATCGTGAACCTAAAGTGTGGTGTGAGTATTGTGAGTAGCGATACCTCATTCTCATCCGATGGCTTTATTGATACGAACCTCAACTTAAATTTATTAATTGCCTTATCAAGAACCGCCCGAACCTCTATAGTCTTACCAAGCACTGAGTACCTATATACATACGTGCTTAATACAGCATCCTCAGACTCAAGGCTCCAGTTAATCATTGGTTTTAAGTTTAAGGAAGCAATTTAAAAATGTGTAACTTTTAATTATGCCGTGGGCTTGATCAACAATAGGGTTAGAAAAATAGCAAATTTATTTGACGAGTTAAGTCTGGACATCATCGTAGTACTAGACGGAACCAATATTTCGTACTTCACAGGGATTGATAGTGGATTGATGCTTGTGATTGATAGATCGCTGGATACAACATTGATAGTTCCAAGGCTCGATTTCCAAAGGGTTCAGGATATCGTGGGTAATGAGGCTAGACTTATTGGTTACTCGACTGTTGAAGTGCCACAGAGAAGGAGTGATGAGGTGTTGTTTGTATCGAAGGGGTTAGGTGATTACTTGCTTAAGGAGCTTGGACTTAAGCCTAATAATATTGTTGGTATTGACAATACCGACTCGCCCGTGGCTAAGGAGCTTGGGTCCGTTGGCATTAAGACCATCAATATTAATGATAGGGTTTTGGGTGTTAGGGAGGTCAAGGATGAGGATGAGGTAAGGCTTATTGAGGAGGCGAGCAAAATAACCGAGGACTCCCTCGATAAGGTCCTTAAGGTCGGCCTTGAGGGAAGGAGAGAGAATGAGATTGCGGCTATGCTCTACAGGGAAATGATAGATGGTGGTGCTGATGATGTCGCCTTTAAACCCATAGTGGCCTCAGGACCTAATGGGGCCTACCCGCATCACGTGTTTACGAATAGGGTCATTAGGAGGGGTGAATTGGTGACAATAGATGTTGGCGCCAGGTACCACCTGTACTGTACTGACATGACTCGAACAATAGCTGTTGGTCAGGTTAGTAAGGAATTGAGAGACATGGCCCTCGCGGTACTTGAGGCCTATAGGAAGGCTGTTAATTATGTGAAACCTGGCGTTAAGGCCAGCGAGGTTGATTCAGTAGCTAGGAAGGTACTTTCTGAGTATGGGTATAGCTCGTATTATATACATAGTACGGGGCATGGAGTTGGTATCGAAGTTCATGAGAAACCTGTCATAGGACCATCTAGTAATGAAGAGTTAAGAACCAATTTTGTAATAACGATAGAGCCTGGTGTTTACATTAAGGGTGTTGGTGGTGTTAGGATTGAAGACACGATATTGGTCACGGAGAGCGGTCCAAGGCTAATTAGTAAGTATCCAGTATATCTATTTTAATTAAATGAAAGTTTTGGCTAATACTAGTTCACTTACTTAATCATTAGCTTAATAAGCAGGTTACCGTGATCTACTAATGATGAGCCTAGACAACGTACCCAGCCTATTTATTCTCAAGGCCATGATCGCAAAAGAGCTCCAAAGGACTGGAGGCATCAACGTAATGGAATTTCCCAACTTAATCACTAAGGTTATGCAATACACACATGCCGTTAATTACCCCAACAACGCAAACAACTACATGATTTACTTACTTGACATAGTAGCTATTGACGGAGATAAGATAACCTTAAGTGAGGATGGTATTCGCTACCTGAGAGCCTTCGAGATACTTATTAACGACATCACCAAGCTCCCTTAACGATTCATTAAGTGAGACAATGACTATACTCTTAATGCTATCAAAGACCGTGCTATCATAACTATTGATGCAATTTCTCATCCTTGTTACATCAATGAACGCGAATATGTGTGGCGATCTCTTCCATGCTTCTGTAACGGATGCGGCCAATGGCGATAACTTATTTATATCAACCAATTTATTACCATGCATTATGTGCAACCTGGTTTCTGGTTCGAAGGTTCTATAGCCTATTATTATTGAGGAGGTTAGATCATCATTGATGAACCCGCTTAAGCAGGGTATTGACGCTTCGCGCAATTTTTCACGTAGCTTTTCATAAAATGCCTGGAGAACCTTATCCCTGACCTCACCCTTACTTAGTAGGTAGGGAAGAGCATCGTTTATTAACTCGAGATTAATACCTTGCCTACTGACTAGGTCTATGAACTCGAAGTCCCTCTTCCACAATGCCTTATAAACGGTGCTCCTAGTAACCAGGGGCTCTAGGTACTTGGAAATACCCCTTATCTTATTAGTCAGGTACTCCCTATTCCTCAGTAATAACGATATTAGGTAATCATCTATTATGTACATAACGTCGTAACCCTTCAATAGCCCTACGGAGAAACGGTAGAGGAGGCATAGGTAGTTTTTGATTTCATCATTAAGCTCCTCATAATGCCTCAGAAGCTCACTCATTAAATTCCTAGCCAGCGTATTAAAGAGTACAACCTTATGATGCAGGTAAACGAGCTTGTACGTGTTGAACCTAGCTATTACGAAACCTTCAAGGTTAGCCCTAGCCTTCTCATCGAATGCTATTGTGTAATTACCGTCATTAGTCATAATCTTCATATTATCGAATATCCTCTCCACATCACCAATACTAATTGTTGAACCAACACTTGCCCCTGTCATGTATGAATCCCTGAGTATGTACTCAATCCTATCGGCATCTAAGTCACCTGAGACTAGGCTCTTTAGTATGTTAAGTGGCTTTAACGTATCCTCACCCAGTGATTTAAGAAATTCCCTATCCTCCTGACCAATTACCTCTACGTATTGGGGCATCACCTTCATCAATTTACTCACAATATCCATATGTAGTAACGCCTTCACGATGCGCAGGTCTATATGGGGCATTATCTCCTTAGTTACCTTCCTAAACTCGTCATTATTCGTGAGTATGAAGTAAGTTATAACCTCATGCTCCTTAAAGGGACCCTTAAGGACCATACCCAGGGATGCCTCGTGAGCATCCCCACTGCAATTGCATATTAATGGGTCAATGCCCTGCCCAAACACGCCCTCGAACACGTGTGAGAATGGTAGATGACCGAGGTCATGGAGTAGTGCCGTGATCCTCATGTGAAGTAATAACTCATCCTCTGTGTCAAGACCCACGCGCTTACCAAGATCCATCAATATTCCACGAACATTTTCCTGCCTCATCAACCTCTCAAACATGAGTGTAACAACCTGCAGGGCACCGAGTGAGTGCTCAAACCTGCTATAACGCGCTGATGGGTATACCATGTACGTAAACCCGAGTTGATGCACGTACCTTAATCGTTGTATGTACTTGCAGGAGTCCACAAACCTAGCCTCATCATCAGTAAGCCTAATCCACCCAAGCACCGGGTCCGCAATGGCCTTTGTATAGTTGAGGGTCATTTTGAGATTAAAGGCTAAACTATTATTAAATTGTTAATTCTTAGGCAAAGCCCAGTGAGCATAAGCGACGCAATCATAATCGGTGCAGGACCTAGCGGCCTCTACCTAGCCCGTGAATTAAGTAGGGTAATTAACGTGACGGTTTTTGAGGAGGATAAGGCGCTCGGATTACCGCCGCACTGCACAGGCCTCGTTAATGCTGATTCGCTAAAGGTGCTTAATGTTTCGCCGCCAGTCATAAATACCTATAGGTACGTGAGAATAACGGATCTTGAGAACCATAGCATAACCTTTGATTTTAAGAGGAGGGTGATAGCCATGGTCGATAGACCCGGTCTTGAGTATAACCTTGCCGATGAGTTGGGTAGTTCATCATTAGTACTTGGTGAAGGTGTTGTTGAAATTAATTCGAAGAATATAAGGACCAAATCGAGGCAGTTACCCTATGAACTCGCCGTGATCGCAGAGGGAGCCAGTGGTAGATTAGGTAGAGGGTTAATTCCATGGAATCCCAGCTATGTTTATGGTGTGCAAACCGACACTAAATCATACATTACGAGTGACCTGATGCCTAGGGGTGATGATGAGATCGTGGTTATTTTTGATAGGAAGTTGAGTGAGCATTTCTTTGCGTGGATAGTACCGAGGGATTACCACGAGTTCAGGGTAGGCATTGCAGATAGCTCAAACACGTGGGTTAAGTTCACAGAGCTACTAAAAATGGTTGGTGCAGAGTACTATAAACCATTTGGGGGCAGGATAATAATTGGCGGCTCCCCCGAACATGTTGTTACAGGTAATGTAGCAATGATCGGTGACGCGGCGGGTTTTGTGAAACCAATGACAGGTGGTGGGATAGTAATGGGCATGCTTAGCGCAAAAATGCTTTCGGAGAGCATATACGAAGCAATTAGGGAGGGCTTAACAATAAGTGATGCTTTACTGATTTACGACGAAGCATATAGAAGGTACGTTAAAGGTAAGGTTAAGGCCTTGAGTGCTGCATCGCACATTCTACACATGATGATCGACAAAAGCCTAGATTACGCATTAAATCTACTAGGTGGGTTAGGTGTTACTGTGAACGATTATGATAACCATATAGACGCCATAATGACCGCAGCCCTTAAGAGACCAGGGGCCTTCGTTAAGGCCGTGATTGGTATTGTGCAGGAGTTATCCTTGATAGAGCCTGGTAGAATTAATGAGTTGCTTAAGTCGTTAATGAAATAGGGTTACCTTGTGATCCTCATAATGTTACTCATATCCTCTAGTAGGCGAGTTCCTGGACCTCCATGAAACCACTTAATTATTGGGTCTAGGTAGTTAATCACCTCCTCAGCAACCGCATTCTTCAAGTCCAGTGGGTGAACCTTACCTTCGCTATAGGCTTTCGTTAGCTCCTCAAAGGTCCAGAACTCCATGCGACCACCACCGTACTGCTGCGGTCTCTCTATCACAAACGGTTTACTCCTGCGCTCCCTAAATACGAATAGGTGGGCTAACTCCATGACTGGGTTTATGGTGACCTCCCTTGGTGGGCAGTAGGCCTTCAGTATCTTTTGCCTGATCTCCTCCGCCGCATCGTGTAGGAAAATTGCCGTGTCAGGTAAGGACTTGCTCATCTTTATCTCACTCAATTCCTCCTTGGACTCCCTGCCGGTTATGTTGAGCGCTGGGATTAAGCTGTGGAATAGGGCTATTGGCTTCACCCTCTCACCATTAAGCATCAATGGGTAAAACTTAGTCTTTAGCGCAACCTCCCTAGCTAACACATAGGCCTTCCTTTGATCGATACCTCCATGGGCTATGTGGGACCCTATCACGAACACATCAGCAACCTGAAGCAGCGGGTACACAAGCCAGGACATCGGCACCGACTCACCCATCTTTCTACCCAGTATGGTTAGGCTATGCCTAATATCTGACAGGTTCGTAATCCTGGCCAGGTCGAGTATTAAGTACCAATACTCATCATTATTATGGTATAAGTCGCTAGCCATTAGGAACCTAACACTGCCTGGATCTCCACCAAGTAATTCGATGACCCTCTTGAAGGTCTCTACATAGTATGTGTTGGCGACCTTCCTTATCGTGTCCAAATCACCACCAAGCTTATTATTCAGCCAGGAGTGAATGTCGGCAAGGAGTATTGATACTTCCACACCAGCCCTTTGTAGGTCAACAACCTTGGATAAACTCACTATGCCAGTACCAATGTGTATATAACCACTTATTTCGAAGCCAATGTAGTGCCTCAACTTAGCCCCGCTCTCCAGGTACTGCCTCAGCTCATCAACCGTGAGGACCTCCTCCGTGGGATACCTCATTATTAACGATAGTCTCTCCTCAACATCCATCACCAACACTATTAGGGTTAAAATAATAAGTTTTATTGTAATGCAGACCATGAATTTATCGAAACAACGTGCTTCGGTAAGTAACGTAATAAGGTTTAATTTATTTTACATTAAGCGGGCAGTGATGGTTAATGTCGCCGTGGATTTAATAAAGGCATGGGGTCATGCTAACGTCAGGGCTACGCATAAGACTACGATTGAGGTAACTAAGGATGAGTACCTAACGCCGAGGGGTGATTGTATCGTAGGTATTAGAGCCGACAAGGCATTGTCAGAACTCGATCCTGGACTTAGAAGTATTATCAGTAAGGATGGGTCTATTGTGATTGTGATTTTCTCTGTTGGTGATTACTTCGACTATGTTGTTGGCATGGGTTCTTCAAGGTTGACGTTGAGTAGCGATGAGAAGTTGATAATTAGGAGGAGTGAGTATGTTGATGATGCAACACTGATGATAAGGGCCAGTAAGGCTGCCGCGGGCTTAAGTAGAGAGCTCGTAGATAGGTTAAAGAGGGGGGAACCTTTACTAGTTTATATCGTAGGTGTTGACCTTGAGCAGGATAGAGGCACTTAAGGCTATGGCCCTTAGGAAGTTAATCCACGTGGTATTATCCGTATTCCTAGTAATACCATTCATAATTAACCTAAGCACATACGGATTAACAAACACGCTGTACTTCACAATAATAACCCTGGGAGTTTCGGTAATATATGTAATCCAGGTCAAAAGACCCATAATAACAATAATGCTCCTTGACGCACTCACCAGCGCAAGGAGATCAATACTCCAACAAATGATGAAGTCACCAATCAGTTCCGCAATACCCTTCGAAATACTGGATGATGGATTAATAAGGCTTGAGAGGACGGTTAAGGACCTACTCGAGAGTGTGGAGAGGGATTACGAGAGGAGGGGCGGTTACTTAGGCATACTCATGGGAGCCCTGGGCGTGTTAATAAGCCAATTATTGACTGGTAATTACGTCGTATATGGCATAATATCGATAATAGTGTACGACACAATGAGCGCACTTGGTGGTGTACTGGTAGGTAAGGTTAGGTTGCCATTTACCAATGCAACCATGGAGGGAACACTTATTGGCATGTTGTCACTAGCCTTGGTATTGTATGTAATCACGGGACAATTAATAGGCACCTTAGCAATAACAGCAACCGCCGCATTAGCCGAAGCCTATGGCCTAGAGGATAACCTGGCAATACCAATCGCCACATCATTAATAGCCATGGCACTGAGAATGCCGATAATCACATGAAACTAGCGATCACTTACGCCTGCCTAACAATTTATAAAGTCTATCCTCATCCTGCCAGGCCCTACTCTTCATGACCTCATCCCATAGCCTATTGAACACGGGATAACCAAGCATTTTCTCAAGAGCCCACTCTCTTGCAAATTCGCCATTCTTAATCTGCCTAATTGCCTCCCTCATTAACCTCTTAACCTCATCTGTAACATAATGAGGACCCCACGTTAAGTGACCGTACTGGCTTGTTGTCGAATGCCCCCTCAATTGTGCAAAGAGGCCTTTTTCGGCTATTGCCTTAGTTATTGCCACTAACTCGCCTGAGGCCCATAGCTCAAACATTGCGGCTTCTGGTGATACGCCGTTTTCAATAAGCACGTTATAACCCTCAGCTAGTAGGAATAGGAATGCACCTGCCCATGTGTGCTCGCTAAACAAGTCCGTAATTGTTTCCTCCTCAAAACTTGACTCAACAGCCACACCACCAGGTCTACCAATGGCCCCTATCGCCTTTGAGTAGGCCAGTGCGTAATCCCAGGCCTTACCGCTATAGTCGTTAGAGACCCCTATAAGAACTGGAAAGCCCTTATTGTTCAGGAAGTTTTCCCTAACACCCTCACCAATCATTCTCGGCGCGACCATTATTACATCAACGTCTCTAGGTGGCTTTATGAAGCCGTAAAAGACATTGTAACCACTTAGGAATATCACTATTTTACCTGGGGATAAATTCGGTTGAATATCCTTAACCCACACCTCAGGTTGTACCTCATCTGGTATTGCCATAACTATCACATTACCTAGTTTCACGGCTTCGGGTATTGAATGTACGGTAAAACCAAGGTCTCTAGCTCTCTTAGCGTACTCATCCTCGATATTTCCAATCAATACCCTAAACCCACCATCCCTTAAATTAAGCGCTTGGGCACTGCCTTGGTTTCCAAAACCAATTATTGATATCACCATATTCCTGATTAATTCCATATTTCCATCAAAGTACAACTTGGCCACAGGTAAGTAATCTTCTATCTTGTATAAATTACTTATATGAAACCTGTATGAAAAGTATTAACAACAGGACAGTAAACTTGCCCTTTAAGAGTAAGATAAAGTAAAATAGATACAATCTCGATAAAAGGGTGAAGGTAACATTCGAGATTCTTACGAAACCCATTAAAGGCGAGGGGTATTACTGATCTCCTTTCCGTCCTGAAGGGCGAGACCCGTTATTTCTTTTTGTCACCTACTCCACCCTGCCAATAATTCGTTAGCTGCCTTAATCCCCACATTCTCTGGATTATCTGGTGAACCTAAGACCCTTATTATCCTCTTTCTACGTCCATCGATATCCGCGATGCCGGCTATGAACTCGAGGTTATGACCATCGTGCACCGCAATGCCGCCAATGGGTACGTGGCAGCCACCACCCACGTTCCTTAGGAAAGCCCTTTCAGCGAGCGCCTCACTTCTAGACTTGGGATCGCTTGCCTTAGTGAGTAAATCCACGAGGTCTGTGTCCTTCTCGCGCGCAACGATGGCTACTATGCCCTGCCCAGGCGCTGGAGGTAATACGTCGAGCGGTATTCGCCAGTACTTAATACCTACTTTACTAGGGTCTTCAAATAATCTAGTAAGACCTGCCTCGGCTACGATTATTGCATCGTATTGGCCATTGATTAATTTATTCACCCTTGTATCCACATTGCCCCTAATAACGTCTATCGCTAAGTCACGTCTCACATTAAGTAGGAACGCCCTACGTCTAACACTTGATGTGCCAACCCTGGCACCGCTGGGTAATGATGCTAAGTCGTTTGGGCCGTCATTCCTTGTGACCAATACGTCATAGGGTGGATCCCTAGGTGAGAACCCAGCCAGTACTAGGCCGGGGCTTATTTCGCTGGGTAGGTCCTTAAGGCTGTGTACAGCAATGTCGGCCTCATTCCTTAGTAATGCCAGGTTAACCTCCTTTTCGAAAATCCCCTTAACACCGATTGCGTAGAGCGGTTTGTCTTGAACAATATCGCCTGTTGTTTTCACAATAACTATTTCAAATTGGATGTTGGGCTCAATCCTCCTTATCATATCCATCACAATCCCTGTCTGTATCAGTGATAGCTTACTGCCCCTTGTGGCGATCCTAATCCTCATTGCAATAATTCATACAAATACCTCTTATTAAGTAAAACTTAGTGTCTTAGCGAATTCCCTATACTTACTAAAGGAGTCACTGCATATCACGCCTAAGGCACCATGGGAGGATAGGTAATGCCTTATTTTCTCAATCGCCTCCACCGCTGGGCATGATTTAATTATCGCCTTAATAATATCCGCATCCTCACCACTAATGCCAAGTTTGTTATTTACGATTTCATCGATGTAATCATCATCAGGTGGTAACACAGCCACCACAGCATCAACATTACCTTTTACGAAACTCTCATCAATTAACCACGGACTACTACTCTCAAAAACCACGGTGATGTGCTTAGCTCTAGCATTATTGACTAGGTTATGTATATGATCCAGGTTCTCGTTGAGTGCATTTTCGAGGTTTGGTACGTGAATTATAGCATTATCTGCTATAAACGCTTTTGGATCTGCGTAATTAATGACCTGCAAATTGAGGTGTTTAGCCACGTAATTTATGAGGGCTGTTTTCCCAGATCTTGGAGGTCCTATTACCAATATTGTTGACATGTACCTAAGACCCAAATCTGCAAGCATATCCCTAAGCCTAATTGATGAGTCCAGGTAATCAATTAACTTAGACTTAACACTCATGTTTATTAAGTCAATTGGGTCTAGCGCTACCGTAACCTCCCTAACCACATGTTTGTACACGCCAGACCTCTTGCTTTCCACCTCAATAGTTGATGGTTGTTTCTTAGGTGCTTGCTTTGTGGTGTATTCCTCCATAGTATCATTAACGTTAGGTACTACACTACGAATTATGACGTTATTAGTATTCTTATTAACGACTTCATTGGAATTATCGCTAATGATAGGTCTGGGTGAGGGGTTCTTAGTGGTAATTGCGTTATTGCCTAGGGTTGACTGTGCTGCGTTCTCATTTATTTGTTTCAGTTGCTGATTTAGTTGCTCGCTTTTATCGTAATAATAAAGGGTCTCAATGCCGTACTTCCTTAATTTATTGACTAAATTATTATTAATATTTATAAAGATTACATTAGATTTCATTTGCTCGGCGTAATTTATTAATTCACGAATAACGCCCTTACTTATATGACTTGACGTTAAGACCAGCAGGGATTTCTCATGGGATCTAACGAACCACCTAACATCCTCCGGTATGTATTCTATATCGTCTCCCTTAACTATGAAACCCTTAGTTCTGGTTACTCCAAACAATACCCTACTGATTATGTCCAACTTATCTTGTGGTAATTCTGCACGTAATGCTATTACCCTGGACTTCGAGATCACATCTATAGCGTTACTTATGAATTCCAAATCTTCGCTAGGTAACTTCTTAGCCCAATGACCATACTCCGTGATAACCAGGGGGTCTGTGATTGGTATTATTGTTGGTGTCCTCTTCCCCTTATCAATGAATGATGCAATACTTCCTCTATTAAGTGATATCTCATCGATCACGTAGCCTATGGATCCCGTGATTATTGAACCCAATAAAAATAGGGGAGTTATTTCGGAACTCCCTATCATGGGTAATACATAAAGTATGGCTGTGGTTAATACGGGGGGTATAAAGTTCGTGAGTAGGCGGATTATTTTTCCGCTAAGATTTACCTGGGTGATGGTGGTGATTAAGTACTTACTTACTACCGGTGGTATGACTACCACAATGATCATCAATAGGTATAACGATGCATTGATTAGGTTACCATAACCTACACTTAACGATAGCGGTTCATTGGAGAGCATGGATTCGATACCATGAATAAAGTTTAGGTTCGATATTGATACCCTAATTATTGGCACCCATTTGATGCCCATGAATGCGGCTGCGATGACATAGAGTAGTAATAGCAGTGTGAATACAACGGCAGATCTGATGCTGTATCCCTTAATTGATGGGATTGTGGATAATGGTATAGATAACCAATAAAGTGGTGTGAAAAGCAGTGTCCATGATATGAGCGCCACGTCATTAATGACACCAGCCTCCGTTATTAAGTACGTGAGCAGTAATAATGGCATTATTAATAATGATGCATGGCCTAGCGAAACTATGAAGATGAGTATTACGTACGTTATTAAAACGGCTGAGGATAGACCATACCTAGTAAGTATTGATGCCGTGAGTATCATTATTAGGAGCAGTATGAAGACGTAGGTGGGTATTATTGGAAATACAAAATAGAGTAGTATTGCCGCTACCGTGTCCATTAACGCATAAAACATGTTCCTCATTACGTTCTGTTTCACATAATGAAAACAACGAAACATTATATAAACCATTTTTCTCTTAATAATTGAAAGAGAGAAACAAAAAGAAACCAAGAGAAAACCTCAATAACGTATTACCTTAAGCATTAATCTAAAATTAATAAGAGTACCAATGTTGCAGTTGAGCTGAACTAAGTCTAGTAATTAGCGTAAAGTCGTAAAATAACTACCTATGGATCAAAACCAGCCCTATGAGTCCCGTTTTAATCTTAGGACATCAACCCATGGATTATCACGGATGAAGTCTGGTACTTGGAATTCATTGTCAGGTTGCTCATCACGCGTTTGTATATTATTCTGGCAGTTAATATTACTCCTTCTCTCAAGTTCCTCCACCTTATCGATCAATTTACTAATCAATTCCTTTAATGCCTTCAATTCCTTCATCAACTCACCCTGATATATAAGGTCGGAATAATTATTAAGCGATGAATCAGGGGCGTAGTTTGTTATTATTGATAATTTTACATTGAATATATAATTACCGTAATCACTATTAGACGAGTAGGAATTATCCTCAGCCTTAGGATTAGTGGTGCCATGATCATTATACATCTGCGACACGGTTTGCTCGCCATTCTTCATGGTAAAGGACCTATACTTAGAAATTGCCTTATACACCGTGTTTACGGATATGCCCAACTTCTGGGCTATCTCCTTGGGCTTTAATCCATCGTTAAAGTAAAGCTTAGCGGCTAGCTCCTCGGTTTTCGTAAGCTTGCTTGACATTAACATTAATTATCCGATCGCGATAAAAATCAAGTTATGCTCTTAAATTAATAAAATATGTAAATATTACTTGCGCATATACGGTAAATAAGTAATGCATTTAAGCATGCCTAATGAACGAGCCTTGATGAACATAAAGGCCACAATAGCCGTCCATGGAGGGGCAGGTGGTATGGGTTATTTCGTAAATGAGGAGCATAGGCAAAGGTACCTTAGGGGGTTGATTAATGCCGTTAATGCCGGTTTGGAAGCTGCGAGGAGGGGTAATGCCTTGGATATGGTTGTTGAGGCGGTGTCCGTGATGGAGTTTGACGGATCATACGATGCGGGCAAGGGCTCGGTGCTGAACCTCTTCGGTGAGGTTGAGCAGGACGCTGGTATCATGTTTGGCAAGGACTTAAGCGTTGGTGCCGTCGCCGCTGTTAGGCATGTGATTAATACAATAAGGCTTGCCAGGTTAGTTATGGAGAAGACGGACCACGTACTTATTGTTGGTGATGGGGCTGAGGAGCTTGCTAAGCAGTTCAATCTTTGGGTACCATCTACGGAGTTGATCAATGAAAATAAGATCAATAGGTATAATTCATTAATTAGGAGTTTACGTACACGCTACGAAAGAAATACCGAACTTGCAAGAAGGTTTGGTTTAATGGGCACGGTTGGTGCTGTGGCACTGGATAGAGATGGCAATTTAGCCGCAGCGACATCAACAGGTGGTACGATACTTAAGTGGCCAGGTAGAGTTGGTGATTCCCCTCTACCTGGGGCTGGCTACTGGGCTGAGAATGGTGTCTGCGCCGTATCCGCCACAGGCATTGGGGAGTTCATTATTAGGGCTATGGCATCATTAAGGGTTGCCAATCTGGTGAGGGACGGCGTTAGTATTGGTGATGCCGTTAGGCAGGTTGTGGATTATGTCACGAAATTGTTCGGACCTGGCAATATTGGGTTAATAGCTATCGACAAGGTTGGTAATGTCGCCTCAGCATTTAACACCGAGGTTATGGGAAGGGCATGGAGCAGGGAGGACATGGGTAGGGTTGTGATCGCCCACTTCGCTGCGGATCAATTCCCTTAGGGAAGGAACCTCCCTATAAACTCATTTATTTCCTTCCCAAGCCTCACCGCCCGCTCCCTGAGCGCGTAATAATCCCTGGATTTTTCATAAATTAACCTGCCATTAACGAGCACCAAATCCACACTTGAACCATCTACCGAATAGACTATGTTTGATAATAGGTTGTCTGTCCTTAAGGGTTGGAGTTGCGGATTTTTAGAATCCAGGAGTACAACATCGGCCACGCAACCCCTATCTAGGCATCCACCCCTTAGACCCAGTATTGTGTAACCGTTGATTGTCGCTGCCCTAAACACATGATGTGCCTTGATGCCAACGTCCCAGTAAGAGTGCCTCTGGAGGAGTACTGCCATTTTCATTTCCCTAAACATGTCCAGGGAATTGTTGCTGGCGGGCCCATCGGTGCCTATGCCTATGATCACGCCCATATCCATCAATTCTCTCATTGGGAAATGGCCCGCGGTTGCCAACTTCATGTTTGATGTGGGTGCGTGAATGACCTTTGCACCAGCCTTCGCTATGATCCCTAATTCCCAATTTGTGACCCAACCGAGGTGCACTAGCTGTAAATTGCTCGACATCAGACCTAGTGCGTTTAAGTACTCGACTGGGAATACGCTATGTTTACTCTTAATTTCATAAACCTCATCCCTAGTCTCGGATGCGTGAATATGGATTGGCAGGTTAAGTTCATCACTCAATTCTTTAATCCTCAATAACGTATCTCTACCTACAGTATAGACACTGTGAACGTTTATTATAGGCCTTATTAATTGCGAACTAGCGTACTCACTGGCGAAATTCCTAAGCTCGTTCTCAACCTGCTTGGGATCCCTCATTGCGTCCATGAATGGGGGTCCAAGTGCTGCCCTTAATCCATACTTAAGCACAACCTCTGCTGTGGCTTGTGGGTAGAAGTATTGGTCTATGAATGCTGTGGTACCGCTCATTATCATCTCTATTATCGATAATTCGCTAGCCGCCGAAACGATGTTATAATTCAACTCCCTCTCAACATTCCAGATCTTACTTAGCCAAAGCGGTAGCTCTGCGTCATCAAAGAAGCCCCTGAATAACGACATCGGCGTGTGCGTATGCGCATTCACAAGGCCTGGCATTAGTATGTGATCTTTACAGTCAATATTCTCGAACCCACGTGAGTACGCACCCTCACTAATACCTGCTATTAAGCCGTCCTCAATAACTACAGTAGCATTCTTAATTATTCGTAACTCGCCATTAATCCAGGATATCGCGTAATCGCAGTCCTTAAGTACGTAACCCATGCCCAATCACTGAACCTTAGGTTTAGTTTTAATGGACTTAATTATGTATACCCAGGAATACTCACCAAGCCTCCTGACCTCACCATCCTCAACCACCAACTCGTACCTAAACAATGGTGCATCCACCACAAACGTTTCGCCCTCCCCACCCTCAAGTGCGGGATTGAAGCCGTACTTCAACGCGGAGTTTATTAGTTCCTCAATATCGTTGATTCCCAGGACCTTACCGAGGAGCTTTGGGTTCAGGCCCATGGTGCTTATTGAGGTTAGTATGAAACGAAACCCATGCCTATACAGGTCCCTAAGGTAGTTAACCTGGTTCTTTCTCCACAGCGGCGAGTATACCTTGAGGTCAACGTCCTTAGCGACTATGTTTATCATCATCCTCTGATAATCCGAAAGCAGTGCGCCAGTCACGATGCCCTCAATGCCGAAATCCCTCTTAATACTAATGAGGGCATTCCTCAAATCAATGAGTTCTAAATCCTTAACACCGCTGGTATAGTAGATTACCTGGGGTATGCCGAGAGCCTCCGCTTGATACTTGGTCCACTCAATGTTTGGATAGTGAAACATCCATGAATCAGTCCTCCCAGGCCTTAGTGTTAATAAGCAAGCCACGTTGAAACCCTTAAGCACAGCCCAGTGCAGCGCGTAGGTTGAATCCTTCCCACCAGAGAATAGGGAACAAACCCTCACCAAAAGCAGTAAGGTTTTTCGTGATTTAAAACCCTATTTTAAGACAGCCTGTTCGTGGGCGGTTTGGTCAGTAAGATTTTTATATAATAATTAAGTCCATGGTTGGTATGTCATCTGGCGAAGGTGAGGCGTGGGAGTTTCCTGAGGATTGGGAATACAGCGGTGGTGTTCCAGAGAGGTTGCTAAGGATAAGGGCCAAGTGCCCATATTGCGGACACACCTTTGAGGTCGAGATGGGGGAGTCCTGGTATAACATGGGCATCTCAATAACATGCCCAAAGTGTGGTAAGCAATTCTCGGTAAGCATGTATGGAGAAGTTCTAGGGGAGGTAAAGAGAAGCGGCAAATCAAGTAAATGAAATCAAGAATAAAAATGAACCATCATACATAATACGTATGAATAATAATTGTATAGAAAATATAATTAATCTACTAGCGTCGGCATACTCCATAATAATGATTGAACATTACATGATATTGCTACTGATAATAAAGGCCAGAAATAATGTGAATTTACAAGACCAACTCCTAAACTTAGTAAGGGATCACCTCGATAAAGAAAAGAGATTGATTGAAACAGCCAGATTGAATGATTGCGTAAGTAATGATTTAGCCAATACGATTGGCGAGTTTATAAGTAATATTAATAATGGATTATTAATGGTAAGTGACCCCGAGTTTGTGAGCAGTTATATAAGTAATTTCGCAGACGCGTTGAGGATTATTGCTAAGTACATGGTGAACCATGAAGAGTTAGCGTCAAAGGTTATGACCGAGTTACAGAGGGTTGTGCGCGATGGGATGAAGATTTTGATGTAATATGTGGTTAAATTTTTACTTACGATAAGAATTGGGGCGGAACCTGTGCCAGATTCCTCTTTATTGCCTCAACACTATCAAGGAACTTCTTCCTCTGCTCGTCATTGAGCTTAAGCTCTATTATCTTCTCCACACCATTCTTACCAAGCACAACAGGCACCTCGGCGAAGACGTCCCTAACGCCATACTCACCATCGAGATAGACCGAAGCCTCAAAAACCCTCTTCCTATCCCTCTTTATTGAATCCACCATCATTGCTAAACCTGCAGCCGGACCCCAATTACTACTGAATCCTCTTAAACTCGTTATCTCTGCGCCGGCTTGCACGGTCTTCTTAACGATATCATCATACTGCTCCTTAGTTATGAACTCCGTGAGTGGCTTTCCATATATGAACGAGGCCTCGGGTACAGGGTACATGTTTTCACCGTGCTGTCCAAGTACGACTGGTATTATCGACTCTGGGGCTATACCGACAAGTAAAGAGGCATAGTAAGCCATCCTGTTAGAATCAAGCACTCCACTGAACCCAATCACCCTATTCCTTGGGAAGCCTAGTTTCTTGTACAGAACGTACACCATGGCGTCCAGCGGGTTTGTCGTTATTATAACTATCGAGTTTGGTGCATACCTCTTTATCTGTTCGGCTATTGAAGCAACGATCTCCGCATTCTTACCTGCCAATTCCTCCCTAGTCATGCCAGGCTTTCTGGCTAAACCCGCCGTGACTATTACTAAGTCACTGCCCTCCATATCCTTATAATCATTACTACCCCTATACCTAACGGATTTACCTAAAATTGCCGCTGCATGATTTAAATCAACAGCCTCACCCTGGGGTAGATTCTTTATTACATCTATAAGGACGACCTCATTATCCACCTCGAAAAACAGTAGAGCGAAGGCTGTAGTTGCGCCAACACGCCCACTACCTATTATCGTGATCATATCCAACCCATTAATACGCAGATTAATACTTTATTTAAGCTTTAACTGCCTACAATACTAAATCAATTATATTACATAATAATCACGAATGATAAAGAGATGAAAGGTTTTCCGTAAGGATAATATAATATCAACATTTAATAATGGAAAACCCAGATGCCTTCCTTAGCCTATTCATAATTGCCAAACCGATGCCCCTCTCCTCGATGCCCTCGGCAATACCAATATCAACGTTAACCCTATCAAGATTCCTAAGTGAGTCGAAGAGATTAGTGGCTATAGTGTATGGATTTCCTCTGTAGCCTAGTAATATTATCGGTAACTCACTAATCTCGGTATACCTCGTGGATAATAGCTCGGCGGTTTCCTTGGTGATTAACAGGGCAACCCTCATACCCTTATTTAGATAATCAACGGTGGTGTCGTGAATCGTCTTAACTAGCATGTCGTAATCACCGCATTCAACAATGAGCAGCCTGGTGCGTGGAGCATAGTGCCTATACTTCATACCTGGCGCCAAGGCTGCATCGGCCTCACCAAGACCTCTGGCGAATTCAGGTACTACTATGTCCATGCCAAATAGGGATCTTAATTCCTCAAGTGTGAACGGCCCAGGTCTTAGCAGTACTGGTGGGTTTCTAGTTACGTCCACTATTGTAGATTCAACGCCGAAGAACGTAGATCCTGCATCGAGTAGTATCATGTCGATATTATCATTCTTATAATCCTCGATTATGTGCTCAGCGAGTGTTGGGCTTGGTCTACCTGACTTATTAGCGCTAGGTGCAGCTATGGGTGTTCCCGAGTACTTAATTAGCATTAGTGCGACGGGGTGTGCTGGGGATCTGACCGCCACCGTGTTACGACCGCCAGTCGCCTCTTTAGGAACATCGGGAGACCTTGGCAGTATTAATGTTAATGGTCCAGGCCATGCCCTATTGACGACCTGCCACACTATGTCAGGTATGTCTATTGCGACCTTACCTAATTCATCAATGCTAGATACGTGAACAATCAATGGGTTGTCAGGGGGTCTACCCTTAGCCTTAAAGACCTTTAAGCAGGCATTGGCGTTAAATGTATCCGCTCCTAAACCATACACTGTCTCCGTTGGGAAGGCAACCAGGTCTCCACGTTTAATGTAGTCGCTAGCAATCCTTATGGCTTCTGGGCTTGGGTTTATCGGATCAACCCTATATACCCTAAGCATACCTAACGACAGCCTACACTATGACTTTGACTTTAAATCCCTACCTAATGAAGATAATTCGAACTCCGTAAGAGCACGTGTAACATCAATCACCAAGCTAGTTAGATTTTTAAATGACCCTCCGTGACACTGTTGGTGATTACTGATGGTAGTGTCAAACGAGGAACTAGCAAATAATGAACAAGCCGTGGAAAGCGAGGAACCAATATTCAAGACCAATCTACCTAATGATAAAGTTAAGGAATTAATTGAAATACTTCGTAATGTATATGACCCAGAAATACCAATAAATGTGTATGACCTAGGCCTCATATACGAGGTTACAATGGGTGACGATAAGGTTGTGCACGTCAAAATGACCCTAACCGCCGTGGGATGTCCACTCTCGGAGAACCTCGGTTATCAGGTTGGTGCGGCAATACAGCAGGCAATACCTGACGCTAAGGATATAGAGATTGATGTCGTGTTTGATCCGCCATGGACACCGCTGAAAATGACCAGACTTGGTCGTGAGATGTTTAAGGCAATTTATGGCTATGACATCGTGGAGCAATGGCTCAAGACACAGAATGAACAGCAAATCAGTCAAAATCAACAGGAAGATACAACTGCGTGATTATTAAGTAACCACACTTTATTTGCAAATAAAGATTTTAAAAGGTGTATTTAGAATAGAAAATGTGCTCTCAACAACAACAAATAACGCTACGCCAGGAAAAACCCTCAGCGAGATCGTTAGATCGAAATTAGGCGAAATACTAGAGTCTAGCGATTTCATTAAATTCGTCGCATTAGTTACAATGGATGGGTTCACGATATCGTCGGCCATGAGGGACAATATTAACGTAAACCCAAAGTGGTTAGGAGCCCTTATAGTATCATCAATAAAGAACCTAGAGGGTAATATAAGAAAGGCCCTTGGTAATGCATCTCTGTCAGAGCTCGTTATATCACTCGGTCAGGATATGTTGATAATAAAGTCCATGGGTAAATTAGCATTATTGATTATTGCCGACAAATCATTGGGTATTGACTTCATAATGTATGAGGTTGAGGAAGGTTTACGGGATTTAATGATTAGTTTAGGATTAAGTAATAATAGTTTTTAATTCTAAATAAATCAATTGTCACTATTATCCTCAGCAGCCATGCTATTTAATGATTCCATCAGTGCCGCGGATGTTAGGTTCTCAACCAGTTGCTTTGACCTCTCGTAGTAAGCGTTTATGAGCTGTAATAGTTTTTGCTTAACGTAATCTATAGGCTTTGTATAGTAAACGTACGTGTAGCCACCGTTCTTAGCGAGGACGGGTCTCCTGGCTATTAAACCGAGTTGTACAAGTTTAACGAGCGATCTCTCAATGGTGCTTCTGGACTTATTCATTTCCTTAGATATTTCAGCAACCGTTAATGGCTCCCTAGCCCTATTCTGTAGCAGATAATAAATCTCCACCTCGGTTGGTGAGAGCCTAAGTATGCATCTAAGGACGTACTTAATATCCACATCCTCGAGGATTTCCTCGGTACTCTTCTCCTTTATTGTCACGAGAGACACCACGTTAATCACTAACATCAGTGTCACAGGGTGTATTTATAAACCTTTTTCTTCAAAAGTTTCCATCGATGCATTGCATCATTTGCATATTATTTATATAAACAAAAACTCTATAGCTCTATAGTTACACCCATACCTCTATCCCTAGCAAGCCTATAGACATACGATGCCGCAGCGAGGTCCTCAACAGCAATACCAACGGTCTTAAAAACGGTGATATCCCTACTGCTAGATCTACCTTGCCTTAGACCGGCAATTATTTCCCCAATCTCTATCAAATTATTTTCAGCCAATAAGCCATTCTTCATTGGAATTATTATATCGCCAGTCTCGTTAATGACAGCCTCACGTGAATCAACCACTATGGCTGAGGCCTTACGAATAACATCGTCGTCAAATTCCCTTGACTCCCTCTCTGGTGCTCCAACGGATATCACATGCATACCTTCGTGAAGCCACGAGCCGTAAATCACAGGCTCCTTGCTCGTGGTTAATGCGATCACGACATCGGCTTGCTTAACGGCGTTAAAGCCACTATCAACTATAACTGAGTCCACACCCCTATCTCGGGCAAGGTTCATTAATTCAATTGCCTTACCTTTCGTTCTAGAATAAATAAGCAATCTCTTTATATTAAAGACCCTTGTTAATAGAAGAACATGATACCTAGCCTGAAGACCGGCACCTATCAACGCCACATTATCTACACTTGCCGCGACATACTTAATGGAGACAGCGCTAGCTGCGGCTGTTCTCCAGGCTGTGAGGGCTGTGCCATTAATTACAGCTAAGGGTACGCCTGTTGTATCATCTAAGAGGATGACGATACCCTGAGTTGTCGGTAAACCACGTAATTTATTGCTCTCAATGACATTAACTATCTTAACTGAAAAACCCACATTACGTGAACCGCAGGGCATTACGCCCCACCAATCATTATCGATGTACATAACCGTTCTCCTAGGCATCACAACCCTACCAACACTATAATCCCTAAATGCCGACGCAATTGCATCCACAAGCTTCTTCGCACTTTCAGGGAAATCCAGTAGCTCATTGACCTCCCTCTCGCCTATAACCGTGACCTTCATATGACATTTGCATTATGTTAGAGAATTTAAATATTATGATCCATAGTTATGAATATAGAAATATAATTAATGTCCTTAGAGATAGATTTATTAATACTAGTTATAAGTAAAAATTGGGTGCTATTATGGAAATTAAGTGCCTAAATTGCAGGTACTTTAGGCTTCATGAGTTACGTGACAACATCGGAATGTGCATGAACAAGGATAGTCCATTCTACATGAGAATGGTTATGGCTGATTGGCAGTGCCCGTTCTTTATGGAATTTAATGAGGAGAGTGAGGAGGAGTTCTTTTGGTGCGTTGATTGTAAGACCATGATACATAAGTCATTACTGCCTCTCCATAAGGGACATAAACTCGTTAAAATACCGTACATTGATGAGGACTCCCACCTGGAGACCTACGTAGCTGATTAACGATTAATTTAAAATTCTCCTACTTTTCAATTTTACCTAATGCAATACCTTCGTACGAAGTTCTCGATAGCATCAGCAATGATTCTAATGTCCTTACCTCTCGGTGTATGGGGCATTCCCTCAACCCTAATGAACTCAATAACATTGCCAAGAGACTTGGCTTTCTCATAATAATTCATGACTTGATTTATATTCACTAATTCATCATTAGCACCATGAATTAGCAATATTGGTGGCAGACCAGGTCTTAGGTAATTAATTGGTGAGGTTCTCCTCAGGAATTCCTCCGTTACCTGCCTACTATCAATCCTCAACAATTCCTCGTACGTCCTCCTCCTTATACTGCCAGGCTCACCCTCACTTAGCCACCTTACCTGGGCAAGCCTATCAGTTGGACCTGACACCGAAATAGCGCAATCAACACTCTCTAGCGTGGATGCAGTCAATAAGGCTATGGCACCACCCATTGAGTGCCCAGCAATTATAAATCGCCCACCACCCTTTATCAATTCGCTGACCTTATTTAAGCCATCCTCGAAATCCCTGTACGATGGCGCTAGCACTTCAATATTCAGGGCTCTTAATGGTCCAATTAACCAGTTTATTTTTTCAGGGCTTGAACCAAAACCGTGTAGTGCGATAGCCTTCATTAAACGGTATGTGCGAACACAATTAATTAAAGCTTTAAGTGCACACTTTGTATCCTCACGTTACTCATAGCATTGGAGCTTATTTTAATTATATCGAATAAAGAAAAGGATAGAGCATGTTAAGCATGCAAACCACGATAAAATTTAATGACCAGTAGAGAAAATGCGCATGGTAAGGAGGAAGGTGGAAGGTGAGAGAGAAATATTAAATAATTGTTAGTGATACTTGCCATAGGCATGTCGAAGTCAAGGAAGACCAGGGGTACTAAAAAACATAGAGGGAGGTTTTTCTACCTAGCGTTGGCACTTGTTATTTTTGGCGAGGCAGCCTTCATAGCCGTTTTATTCCTACCAGGTATGTTAAGTAAGTTAGGGGTGGCGCAACAGGCACCTAAGCCAAATGCCACAACAATTACTACGTACATGCTGGCTACGTTAATAAACCCATACAACATGTCCTTCATAAACTCAACGGCGCTGGGTTTGATAAATAATACGAGACCCATAATTATGTACCTAACAATTGATGACCCATACTTGATAAACCAGGCATGTAATGTATGGCCTGTGCTTTACAATGCCACGGCTTACCATGGCTATGAGGTGGTGGTTGTCGTGTTTCCAGAACCAGTAACACAGGCGCCTGCGACGGCATCCACAATCCAACAGTTCGATGGTTATGTGTATGAGCTTTGTGGATTCAATATTCAATCAACCAACTTCCTAATAACCACCGCGCTTTGGGGTAATTTCACAGGTGCCTCAATGCCCATAGTGGGCTATGGTACATTACTACCAAACCTACTCACCGACCTGGGGATTAACGCTAGCAATGTGTACTTCCCAGTGCTCATACTGATCAAACCACATAACACAGTTAGTGCTAATGGTGTAATCTATGGGGTTCAATTAAGTAACTCCACATACCTTAATGAGGTTTTATTCAATAATCAGTAGGGTACAAATTTCGTGCAATTAACCGGGTCTTCACCATCGAGTACCTTGCTTATTGATTCCAAATTCTATATTGCATACAGGTATGTCCTTACGTGACAACGGTCAAGCCTCGTTGAGTACCTGGAGAAACTTAGTTTTTCTGCGACAATATCATACCTAAGATTAGGCTTGGTAGGTGCTTGGGAACTAATCTAATAGGAGCCATCATCTATTAAGCTGGGTTTAAAGGGGTTGGTGTAGTGGGGATATGCTTAATTTGCGTGATCTCTGCCTCTCCTCATCGTCTCTTTGCCCATTTCATGGCTATTGTGGTTAGTGCTACGGCGTATGTTGGTGTTAGTGCGAGGGCAAACACTATGGTGTAGGAGGACAGCGGCACTAGTAGGAGTAGTGGGTTAAGCCTGACCACGAATAATAACGCCATGAGGATCATGATCCAGCAGAAGCCGACGTAGACCAGGGCCCTCCTGAACACATCCCAGAACGTGTACCCCCTAGCCTCAACATCACGTTTCAACAGGTAGGCAAGCAGCACGAAACCGGCTACAGTACTCGCAATCGGCAATGCAAGCCAGGGAGAGTCAACATCGACGACGCCAACGTGGGAAACAACCATGGCCAGCGGGAAGGACCAGTAAAGCGGGTCTAGGAAAACAGCAACACCAAGGCCATAGAGGAGGTTCCTATCAACCATATGATGACCCCCATCACTGCATACCTTCAACGACAAGGTTATTGCAATTTGATGTCCCATAAAGTACGAAGGTATATACGCATCCTGTATAAGTCGTAGGAACCGCGGGAGTCCACTCCCCATTTATATACCAAGTTAGAACAGGAGGAGCTGGAGCTATTACTACCGGCCCGGCGTAGTAGTACCAGCTATATGCCGGTATCTGGTAATTAGGCATGCCAAGCCAGTATATGGTTATTGGCTCTGTGGTGTATTGGATACTTGGTGGTTGGCTTGTTAGATATGGAAGAGACCACGCCGTTATCTGTGACTGCGGATTACCAAACGCCGGCCCATAGGGATCTTGTATGTACATCGCGTAGAAACCATCGAGGAGGGGAAGTGGAAAGTTAATTATTGTGCACTGTGCCTGGAAGTACGCAGTCTGCCCTGCATATATCGAGATTGGTGACCAATTGAATGTACAATACTCAAGTACTGTCTGCTGCGGTTTCACCACCGTAACGCTGTTGCCGTTTGCGAGTACTATGGGTGGGCTTATGAGACCGAGTATTGGCATTATGATCACCATTATCGACAGTGCAAGCACCACATAGGCACCATAACTATACAGCACATCCTTAACACCACCCCTGATCCTAAACCCAGACCTCATACCGAAATTCTTACTCTGCAGGACTTTTTTACTCCGGCTGTTCATAAAAAGTGATTCGAGTGGGATTGTAATGGTTATAAGCGATACAACGCCTCTCTCACGTTGACCTGGATTGAGCTTTGGTGAATCATCTGAATTATTTGATTCATGCCTTTTAAGCCCTAGGTATGTGTTAAAGGCAAACATGATTGTGAAGGGCAGCCTTTTAACCCTAGGGATAGGGACTGATTTGCGGTGGTTGGAGACTCGCCCTGTGTCGATGTTGGTGGTCTCTTACCCTCGATCACTGGTGGGGTTGTTGATTATCTGGACAGTGGCGATGTGCCTAATCACGTGCTTAAGGATGCCATAAACAGGAGGGTTAATGAGCTTCCAGCACTGCAATAAATGGTTACATGAAGAGCTAGGTACGTTATTACTAAACCTATTCACCGACTTGAGGATCAGTGCAAGCAATGTGTACTTCCTAGTGCTTATTCTAATTACACCGCGCAGTATAATTAGTAGCGTGTTTTATGGTACCCAACTTACTAACTTCACGTATTCGAGACACTATTCAATGATTGGCGAGATGCGAATTTCGTGCAGTTGATAGGCTCCTCACTATTGAGTACCTTGCTTATTGATTCCAGGTCCCAGATTGCGCATAAGTATGTCTTCACGTAATTGGACAATTCCAACGCGATCTCTATCTTTTTTATTAATCCGCCAGTTACATCAATATGCCCAGTAGCCCTCTCATTTATTATCGATGTCCTCGAAAATTCCCTAATCACATTACCATCACTATTCAGTACACCTGGTACATCGGTTAGGAACACGGCAGCTGAAGGTCTCAATTTAATACTAAGATCGAGAATTAGATCATCACCGCTTATTATGGAGAAGCCCTCGTCACTGGGTACAACATCGCCGTAGAGCATCGGTATAACGCCCCTATTGATTAGCTCCATAATGTGAGCGGGGTCTATCAACAATTGGGGTTTGCCGTCCTTGATGACGTATATGGACCCTGTCCTCATTGGGTATATCGGTAAGCCGACCGTTGATAGCGTATTCGTTATTTTCATACTGAGGTAATTGAGCATTGAGGATGTTAGTGAGACGCCTATCAACTGCTCATGATCTCTGTACCTACTTAATCCATAAGCCAACGCAACTGGGTGCGCAAAACTACCACCTCCATGAACAAGCACGAATTTGCTACCCAACTTATAATGCGAAAGTAGGGTCTTGCCAAGGTTCTTAACCCAATCCTCCCTGTAACTGAGCGGCTTTGACTTATCACTTATTGCGCTACCCCCAAGCTTAATTAGGAAGAGCTTCATCAAAACTCCCTAGTGACGGTAAATCTTATGATTTCCTTAAGATCTTCCACATGCTCATTACTAGGCAATGAATCCAACGCCCTCTCTGACCTCTCTGCGTATTCCATCGCCATCCTTAGGGCGTTCTCCCTAGCATTTGTCTTTGATATTATCTCAACAGCCCTCTTTACATCCTCATCAGTCACAGTACCCTTACCAAGCACGCCCAGCAGTTCAGACCTGCCCTCATTATCAAGCTCTCTGAGCGCCATCACAATCACGGCATTACCAAGTTTATGTTCCTTAATATCCTTACCAATCTCCTTACCAAACTTCCTAACATCACCGAAGATGTCCAGTATGTCATCGAGGACTTGAAAGGCTAGCCCTAGGTATGTACCATACTCAGCTATTGGATTTACACATTGTCGAGCCCCCGCTGACATGGCGCCAAATACGGATGCCGTCCTTATTAATGCCGCCGTCTTAAGGCTAATCATCCTAACATAGGTCTCATATAGAGACCCCCAATTATTTAGGAGTCTCGGTCCCAACCTGTTGTTCACGAAGTACGGATCCTTACGACCAGCGTACTCGAGTAATATATCCAACCTCTCACCCTCATCGATCTCGCGTATAACCCTAGCAACCTCCCTAGCGAAGGATGGTGGATCCCTGGTCTCCAGGATAGCCTCCTCAATAGCCTCCCTATACCAAATACCAATGAGGATTGCGGCATTATCGCCATACTTAGCCCTCACTGTTGGTTTATTCCTTCTTAATAGGGCTTCGTCTATTATGTCGTCATAGATCAACGAGTAATTATGAATTAACTCGACTATTGCCGCGGCAGGTAGTGCATCCCTGTAATCACCACCGCAGGCCTGGGCTGCTGTTAATGTTATTAACGGTCTCAACCTCTTGCCACCAGTGGATACCTGGTACGTAATTGCCTCCCTAAACTCCGCATCGGCATCCTTACTTAGGTACTTAATTAATTGATTATCTATTTCACGTCCGTAGAGCCCATGAAGCTTCTCCAGAATGTCCATCGAGCTTAACAGAAGGCGGGCAATTAATGCGTTTCCCTCCACCTGCACTGATTGTTGAATAATTATTTGCCTACCGTCTAACCTTAATTGTTAATATTAAAAATGAATAAGGTTTAAAATCATGGAGAAATCTTGTTTAATGTGAATCAGGAAATCGTTATTGTAGGCTTCGTGAGGACCCCAATCGGTAAGTTCGGTGGTGCCTTTAAGAACGCTAAGACACCATACCTAGCTGCCGAGACCATTAAATCACTAATAAATAGGGTTGGTATTGATGGGAAACTCATTGATGAGGTAATCTTCGGATCAACCCTGCAGGGAGGCATGGGACAAAACCTTAGTAGGTTCGCCGCACTACTAGCTGGCTTACCAAATAGCGTGAGCGCCTTCACTGTTAACAGGGTTTGCTCATCGGGCATGCAGTCAATAATCGAGGCAGTCAGGGCATTAAAGGTTGGCGATGTAAACCTAGTAATAGCTGGCGGCGCTGAGTCCATGAGCACATCACCACTTGCCCTAAATCACGAAGTCAGGTGGGGAATTAAACACCTAATAGGTAAAGACCTCAAACTCGTGGATCTCATGGTGTATGATGGCCTAACCGACCCAACAAACATGATGCTAATGGGCCAGGAGGCAGATAAGGTAGCAATGGAGCACGAGATAACTAGAGAGGAGCTGGATAAGATTGCCTACGAAAGCCACATGAGGGCATTGAGGGCGACCGAGAATAAGTATTTCCGAGAACTCGAACCCGTAGATACCGTTATAAATGGCGAGAGGGTATACCTAGATAGGGATGAGGGAATAAGACCAGACACAAACCTGGAAAAACTGGCTAAGTTGAAGCCAGCCTTCGGACCAAACGGCCTCCATACAGCCGGTAACTCATCACAAATATCCGATGGAGCAGCCGCACTATTACTAACCACTGAAGAGAAGGCCAAGGAACTTGGCTTAAAACCCGTGGCTAAGATCGTTGGTTATTCATGGCACATGCTAGAACCCTGGAGATTCCCCGAAGCACCAATTTATGCGATCAGGAAACTATTGGATAAGGTCGGTTGGTCAGTAAACGATGTCGACGTTTTCGAGGTTAACGAGGCCTTTGCCGTAGTCAATGTACTGGTTCACAAGGAGTTGGGTGTGCCATACGATAAAATGAACATATTCGGTGGCGCAATAGCCCTAGGACACCCACTCGGCGCCAGCGGCGCCAGGATAGTGACAACATTGATATCAGCCCTAATGCACACGGGAGGTAGGAGAGGCGTGGCTGCATTGTGCCATGGAACAGGTGGAGCAACGGCAGTGGCCATCGAAATGCTATAAAACAACATACCCTTCTCACATGAAATTATGCGTCACGTTAGCATCTGACTTTCTCCTCACCTTTTGGGATAGTTCATTGGTTTCCTCTCCCTCCCATTAACCTCTTTAGCAGTGTTCATGGGATTGCCCTGGACTAGCACGGTGGTTTCTCCTCGCTGATCATAACGTTCTATATTTAAGGATTTAAACAAAACAACTCCATCTTAAAGGGCAGGGTTTTTCCGTTTACTTTGCCATGAATGTGATGTACTACATTTAATCATAACAAGTATTACGTAATTATTTATCACGTACATGAAAATATTCCTTATAAACAAGGATAAAGACAGGGTAAATACGATGGAGACAAACACGTCAAGGTGAGCTTGGGTTGTGATGGGTTCGACATGTGCCATACTGCTGGTGGTGGCCATGGGGTTTACTTAGTTATGGTTTTATGACCTAGTTCAGTTGGCACATAACATGGCCTTGATGGGTAAGGCTGCCTCAACCCTGGCTAATGTGGTTCATATTCACGGTGCCGTCACACTAGCCTTCCTTGGTATCCTAGCCTATCTATTCGGGCTAAGACATGGTCTCGATGCCGATCACCTGGCGGCCATTGATAACTCAACTTAGGAAGTTGGTTCAGGAAAGGAAGAGGTCATTACTCACAGGGACCTTCTTCAGCCTTGGCCATTCGACGGTGGTCATATTAATAGCCTTGGCTTTAATTTACCTATAACGTAAGGTTTTTAAAGTGCTGGGTATTTCTACGGTTTCGTGGACGTACTGGAATAAAGGATTTCTCGGAGCTTAAGGTTATGATAAACCTGCTTAGGAGGTATAGGGGTTATGCAACCACGCTCATTAGTCTATACATAAACGCCAATAGGCCGATACCTGATGTTGTGTCGATGCTTAGGCAGGAGTGGGCTTTGGCTAGTAATATTAAGGATAAGACCACGAGGACCCATGTCCAGGATGCCCTTGAGAGGATTATCAACTCCATAAAGGGTATATCAAAGGCTCCCGAGAATGGTTTAGCCATCTTCGCAGGTTTTCACATGATTAATCCGGGTAATTATGAGTGGGTGTTCCACGCATTAATACCGCCAATACCAATATCGACGTTCAAGTACATATGCGACACATCATTCCACACGGAGATCCTGGAGTCCATGGTGAAGAGCAGTGATACCTACGGTATAATAGTTATAGAGAGGGGCGAGGCTGTTATAGCATTGCTTAGGGGTAATTACTGGGAGGTTGCTGATAAGGTGGAATTTTTCGTACCAAATAAGCATGCAGCCGGTGGTCAATCAGCCCTTAGGTATAAGAGGCAGACGGAGCATCTCGCCGAGACATTCTATAAATTGGTTGCCGAGAGAGCCAATAAGATATTTACTGAAATACCAAACCTAAAGGGTATTGTTGTTGCCGGTCCAGGTCCAACTAAGGAGGAGTTCCTTGAGGAGGGTGAGCTTGATCATAGGATTAGGGATAAGGTCATAGCCATTGTCTCGGCGTGCTGTGCAGACATTGGTGGCGTCCTCGAGGCTATCAGGAACGCTGAGGATAAACTCAAGGAGACTGAGTACGTGAAGGCGAAGAAGCTCATGGAGGAGGTCATGTACCTAGCCGTTAAGAAACCCGAGTACCTAGTCTACGGTAAGGACGCAGTGATGGACTCAATAAAGAAGGGCATAGCCAGGCTGGTAATTGTTAGCGAGGATGTTGGTGAGGACGAGATAATGAACCTAACGCTAATGCTCAGGGGTAGGAAGGATGTTGAACTCTTCGTCATGCCTAAGTCCGTTGAGGAGAACCTAACATTAACGCAGACATTTGGAGGGTACGTGGCACTACTTTCATCGCCCTCATGGTTGAATTATAACAGTGAGGTTGGTGGTGAAGCTAGCTCGTAAAATCTTGTGAAATTTAGAATTCTATTTTTAAAATTTAATCAGCCACCTCCTGCCGGTGGTAAGAATGTTACTTCATCGCCATTAGATAACCTTGTCCCTAATCCACTTAGGAAGTCAATTGATCTACCGTTTATGAGCACTACGTATTGATCCTTAAGTTTACCATCATCATCAAGTATGACACTTGAAAAGTTAGGGCTCACTGCCTTATCGATTGTCTTGATTAAGTCCATAACTGTGGCGTTGTCTGGAAGCTCAATCTCCGTCTTAAGCACCTTGGTCACATCATATAGGGAGGCCAGGAATTTAACCTGAACCTTCATCAACCTAAGGAAGAGCATTATTACCTTAAAAACCTAATTTCCATGCCAAATAACTATGCAACACCGCAGTGAGGTAGGAATGTAACCTCATCTCCATCAGCTAACCTCGTATTTACGCCATTCAGAAAGTCTATCGATCTACCATTAATAAGCACGAGGTATTTCTCCCTAACATTATTCTTGCAGTCAAGTATAACCTTTGAGAAGCCAGGGTACACCTCCTCATCAATCTTCCTTATTAAATCAAGTAACGTAGCGTTATTAGGTAATTCGATCTCAACCCTCAATTTCCTAGTTAACTCGTAAACTAAAGTCAAAAATTTGACTTCAATCTTCATTGATTCGGTATAAATAGTCATTCTTATAAAAATCTTTTCCCTAGTTTATAATTATTGAACCAAGACTATGGCCGAAATTAGCTTAAAAATGCAGTAGACATGGTTTGTTTAATGCGGTTTAGGTGGTTTGGTTTGGCGTTAGCCTCTACATCATTTCTAA